>Ga0105044_10000264_pt1 | contig 62729 bp, 57 predicted proteins | sample MAT01_FD_78092 | JGI IMG/M metagenome (GOLD analysis project Ga0105044, IMG submission 78092) | Freshwater microbial communities from Lake Fryxell liftoff mats and glacier meltwater in Antarctica - MAT-01 | ecosystem: Environmental > Aquatic > Freshwater > Ice > Liftoff microbial mat | place...
CGAGAGGTTGGCATCATGGCGTGTTTCGTGGTGGCGATCGTGGGGCTCGGCCTTGCCCCAGCGCCCGTACTCCGGCGCATGGACACGAGCGTCACGCTGCTCGTCAATCGCGTGATGTCAACGTCGACCGCATTGCCGCCGTCGGCCACAGTGAGTGAGGCGCAGCCATGATGCCGGTCGCGTTTGCCAGCCTCGAACTCGGCACACTCCTGCTCCCCGAGCTGATCCTGTCGATCGGTGGCATGGCCGTGCTGCTGTTCGGCGTGTTTGCGGCCGAGGGGGCAGCGTCCACGCGCCGCGCGCATCTTCTCGCACTGCTGGTCGCGGTGGCGGCGGCGGGCGCAACGGCCTGGCTGTCCACGCAGCCCGCGCCAGACAGCGCCTCTGCCGGGCCACTTGCGTTCGATGGATTCCGCTGGGCGTCGGTGGCGGTGATCCTCCTCGGTGTCATGGGCACGCTGGTGATGGCGATGGAATACAACGAAGGCGCTGCACTCCTGGCGCCTGAACCGCCGGCGCTCGTCCTGTTCTCCGCGACTGGGATGCTGCTGCTGGTTGGCGCGCGTGATCTGATGCTGATCTTTCTCGGCATCGAACTCATGTCGTTGTCGATCTATGTACTGACAGGCCTCGATCGGAGCCGCGCGCGATCAGCAGAAGCGGCGCTCAAGTACTTTCTGCTCGGCGCATTCTCCACCGGCTTCCTGCTGTACGGCATGGCGCTGTTGTACGGAGCGACAGGCACGACAAACCTGACCGAGATGGCAACCGCCATCAGCATCGGCGGTCTCGCCGCCGACCCGTTGTTGACTGGCGGCATGGCCCTGCTTTTCGTCGGCTTTGCTTTCAAGACCGCGGCGGTGCCGTTTCACATGTGGGCACCCGACGTGTACGAAGGGGCGCCAACGCCGTATACCGCGTTCATGGCGGTGGGTGTCAAGACGGCAGCCTTCGCTGCGTTCACCCGGCTATTGCTGGTTGGCCTTGGCCCAGCCTATACATCGTGGCACTACGCAGCGTGGGTCCTGGCCGCGGTGACGATGGTGGTGGGCAACGTCCTCGCGCTCGCGCAGCTGAACGTGAAGCGGATGCTGGCCTACTCGAGTATTGCGCACGCCGGCTATCTGCTGGTCGCGATCACCAGCCACTCGACAGACGGCGTTGCGGCCATCGTCTTCTATGCACTCGCCTACACCCTTGCGACCATCGGTGCATTCGCTGTGCTGAGCGTGGTCTCTGGCGGGATCGAGCGTCGCACGACGCTGTCCGATCTCGCCGGACTGTCGCGCACCCGTCCGGCGCTGGCGACCGCCATGGCGGTCTTCATGCTATCGCTGATGGGATTTCCCATTGCCGGCGGCATGGGCTTCTTTGCGAAATGGTACATCCTGCGCGCGGCGATTTCGTCGCCGGCACCCCAGGTGAAGCTTGCGATTGTCCTCGTGCTCGCGAGTCTCGTGTCGGCGACGTACTATCTGGGCGTGATTGCGTCCATGTTCATGAAGCCGCCAACGGATGATGCGCAGTCGGCGCGTCCGGTCGCCGCCAGAATGACCGGTGGGGTGATCGCCGTCGCCGCGCTGCTGTTGCTCGCGCTTGGAGTGTACCCGTCGCCAGCCCTTCGCTGGGCGCGGGAGAGCGGTCTTCCACTGGCACCATCGCGCAGCGTTCGCGCAGCGGGTGTCGTGCAGGCGATGGCCCCACCTGAATCTCAGCCTGTTTTCCCATGACGATCGCTGCCGGAATCTTTCGCCAGTACGATATTCGCGGCGTGGTTGGCGCTGACCTCACCGTGGAAGCAGCGGAGGGGATTGGCCAGGCGTACGCGGCGCTGCTGGACGAGCGCGGTGCACACGGCCCCGTCGCCGTGGGTCGCGACAATCGCCCCAGCGGTGCCGCCTTGCGTGACGCGCTGGTGCGCGGACTCACCACGCGCGGCCGCGATGTGATTGACATCGGCGTCGGGCCGACGCCGCTCCTCTACTGGTCGCTGCATCATCTGCCCGTCGCGGGCGGTGTTCAGATCACCGGGTCCCACAACCCGCCGGAATTCAACGGTTTCAAGCTCTGCGTCGGCACCGGTTCACTGCACGGTGGCGGGATTCAGCGGTTGCGCGAGCTGCTCGACGCGCCGCCCACGGATCACGTCGGGGCCGTGCGCTTTGAGCAGCTCGATGCGGCATACGCCGACGATATCATTGCGCGCACCGGCCCTCTGCCGCGCCGACTGAAGGTGGTGCTCGACGCAGGCAACGGCGCCGGCGGTCCCCTCACGGAGCAGATATTTTCGCGGATGAACGTCGACGCGACCTATCTCTTCTGCGAGAGCGACGGCACGTTCCCCAATCACCACCCCGATCCGACGGTCGAGGAGAATCTCGTCGACCTGATTGCTGCCGTGCGGGCGCGTGGCGCCGACATCGGGATTGCCTTTGACGGAGACGCCGACCGGATCGGGATCGTCGACGCCGACGGCACGATCATCTGGGGCGATTATCTGCTGCTCCTGTATGCGCGCGATGTCTTTGCGCGGACCGGCGCCGATCAGGCGATCATCTTCGATGTGAAGTGTTCGCAGGCGTTGCCGGATGCCATCGCGAAGGCGGGCGGCACGCCGGTGATGTGGAAGACGGGTCACTCCCTCATCAAGGACAAGATGAAGGAGATGCACGCGCCCGTCGCCGGTGAGATGTCCGGACACATGTTCTTCACCGAAGGCTTCTACGGTCATGATGACGCGCTGTATGCCGCTGCCCGCATTCTGCGCATCGTGGCGCAGAGCAGCGGGAGCGTCCGCGATCTCCTGTCCGACGTTCCCTCGTACTTCAGCACCCCTGAATTGCGGGTGGACTGTCCGGACGACAGAAAGTTTGCACTGGTCGAGGCCGCGACCGAACACTTTCGTGCCGGCCACGAGGTCATCGAGGTAGACGGTGCGCGCGTCCTCTACGGCGATGGCTGGGGTCTCATCCGCGCCTCCAACACGCAACCAATCGTTGTACTCCGCTTCGAAGCACTCACGCCCGAGCGCCGCGATGCCATTCGCGGAGAGTTCAACGCGTGGCTTCGGGCACAGGGTATGACGGTCTAATCGGTCGCTGGCCATCTCGGTGCTGATTCGACGCCAAAGGCTCCTGATTGCGACGATCGCGGTTGCCGTGTTTCTCGTGCTCGGACGGGCGTGGGGCGCGCTGATCGGCGATCACGCCTGGTTTGATGCCGTGGGATTTGCCGATGTCTGGTGGTGGCGCACCACGGTGTCACTCCTCCTCAAAGTTGGCGTCGGCGTCGTGGCCACCTGTGCCATGCGGCTCCATCTCGAAGCCGTCAGGCGCTCATTCGTCAGCGTCGTTGTCCCAGGCTCGGTTGGCAACATCGAGGTCTCCGGTGCCGTACCCGACCGCACGATTTCGCTCGTGTCATGGGCGTGCGCACTGCTCGTTGGCATCGTGCTCACGATACCAATCGACGATTGGCGGCCGCTCGCTGCAGTGCTCGACGCACGACCGTTCGGCGAGGCAGACCCGTACTATCAGTATGACCTGTCGTTCTGGACCGCGTGGTTGCCGTTCGAGCAACAGCTGTACGCGTGGGCGCTGATTTCGCACGCCGTGATGTCGATGCTCACCATCTTCGGCTACGTCGTGACACGGGGCATCGGCACCGATGGGCGTGCGGTACGCATCACGCGACACGCGCGACGGCACATCAGCGTGCTCGGTGCGCTCCTGCTCGCTCTCATTGCGTGGACCTATCGCCTGGATGGATTCGAGCGACTGCTCGTCGGCAGCGGTCCGGATGGTGCGTTCGGGTTCGCCGACCACCGCGTGGGTCTGCCGGGCAGTGTCGTGATGCAGATCATTGCCAGCGGCGCCGCCGGCGTGGTGATCTGGAGCGCGTGGTCACGGCAGCCGCGCGCGTCCATCGCCGCCGTGACAACCGTCCTGGCGATGGCGCTGTTGTTGCGCCAGGGGCTACCGCTGTTTGCGGACGGACTGAGCGGAAGCACCGATCCCGTTGCGCGGGAACGTCTCTACCTCGAAGCGGGAGCGAGTTTCACGCGGCGCGCCTACGAATCCGATCGCGTCATCGGCGCCACGGTCGGTGACACCGCCTCGTCGACAACTGCGCCAATCTGGGATCGCGGGACGCTTCCGCACCCGTCGGCGGCGACGCTGAGCGGGCTCCTGGCGTGGGATGGATCGAACGGCCTGCCACGCGCGATTCAGTTCGAGAGTCTGCGAACCCCCGGACTGCTGCCAACCTGGCGCGCCACAACACTCGATCTCTCAAAGGCGAATCTCGCCCGCGAATCGAGTGCCGGTGCGTCGCGAACCCTGCCGCCGATTGCGGTCAGTGATTCCGGGCGCGGCTATGCCATTGTCAGCGACCCCGCGCATCACATTGCGGGGCCGTCGATCGCGACCACATCGGCGCGTCTCGCACTGGCGTGGAATCAGCAGAATCCACGACTGCTGTTTGGCACGTTGCCGAGCCCATCGCCGGTGCTCGTGACCGTACGTGACGTACGCGAGCGGCTCGCGCTTCTGGCGCCGTTCCTGCAGGCAGGTGCCGCTGTCACACCGCTGATCCACGCCGACTCGCTACTCTGGTCGGTGGATCTGTATGCGGTCAGCGGTACTTATCCGCTGACCGATCACCTGTTGCTCAACGGCGAGGCGTTCGCGGCCGCGCAGTTTGCTGCGACGGCGCTGGTGAACGCGCACACCGGTCGCGTGACGCTGGTGCCGACAACCGATCAACCGCTCCTGGCACTGCGCCCGCTGGAACGCCTGGCGGCGCACCTGACGCCACTCCAGTCGCTGCCGGTCACGCTCCGGGACGCACTCCCACCACGTGGTGATGCGCTGGCCCTCGAAGGCGCCATCGCGGCGCGGTTGGGATCGCGTGCCGTGGACGGCGACACCACTGCGCTGGTCCGGCAGGGTGGGACACTTGCGGCCTTGTCGCTGGAATACGGTATCGCGGCTGACAGCATCGTGACCGTCGATGACTACGTGCCCGTCTGGCTGCCGGCGCAGCGCCACTTCGCACTCACCGCCGCCGCGCTCGATACCCGTGGCGTGATCCGCGGAGTCATGCTGGCGCCAGGCGGTTCGGACCGCCGGGTGCGCTGGCACCCAACCACCGACGGCGCGACGTATGAGCGCGTTCTTGGCGCCATACAGGAAACGACCGATTCACTCCGTCAGCCGGGGACGTTGGGTGGGGCGCGTCGCGGAGGCACCCGGGTGCTGCCGACGGCGGGCAGCCCACGGTTTTTCACGCCGTACTTTGCGCTCCGCGACGGGCGCGCGACGCTGCTGACGGCAGTCCTCGTCACCGACGGTCGCCGGCGCGGTGTGGCCTCAGACACGCCGGAGGCGCTCCTCGATCTGCGGGGCTCGACACGTGGAGCCATCCCGACGTCGGCGGCGGCGGTGATGTACCGTCAGATGCGCGAAGCGCTCCAGCGTGGGGCGTGGAGTGAGTTTGGCGCCTCGTTCGAGGCCCTTGGCCGGGCACTCGGTGTGCCTCGCGACTCCGTACCACAATGACCGCAGACCGTCGGTTATCTTCACGCCGGATCTGCCGAGTGCCACTGGCGCTGCGTCCACCCCCTGTCGGCAGCAATCGCCGACAAGGTCTCTTCTCCAACATCACAGTCACTGCAATCAGCTGATCGCAGATGGAGCGTGTGTGAACCTACATGAGTATCAGGCCAAGGAGATCCTGCGCCGGCACGGCGTCCCGATCCCCGATGGTGAGATCGCAACGACAGCCGACGCGGCAGAAGCGCTGGCAGCGAAGTACGCTGTGCCGGTGATGGTCAAGGCGCAGGTGCACGTCGGCGGTCGCGGCAAGGCAGGCGGCGTGAAATATTGTGCAACCCCGGCCATCGCACGCGAAAAGGCAGCCGCCATCCTGGGAATGGACATCAAGGGGCTCACGGTCGAAAAGGTGCTGGTCACGATCGCCGAGGACATCGGGTCCGAGGCGTACGTCGGGATCATCGTCGATCGTGCGACCAAGAAGCCAGTCTTCATGGTGAGTGCCGCGGGTGGAATCGACATCGAAGAGGTCGCGGCCAGCACGCCGGAGAAGATCAGGTATCACCCCGTCGATCCGCGCTACGGGTTACGCGTGTTCGAGGCGATGGAGCTCGGCTTCTTTCTGTACGACGATGTGAAGCAGGCGCGCGCCGCTGCCCGGATCATGCAGCAGCTGTACGCCGCGTTCATCGAGAGCGGCTGTTCGCTGGCGGAAATCAATCCGTTGGTCGTCACGCCAACCGGCAAGCTGGTGGCGGTGGACGGCAAGATGGTGATCGACGACAATGAGCTCGAGCGCCTCCCGGCGATTGAAGCGTTGCGCGACGACAGCAGTGAAGACCCGAGTGAAGTGGACGCCCGCAAGGCGAACCTCACATTCATCAAGCTCGATGGCAACGTGGGCTGCGTCGTGAATGGCGCCGGTCTCGCCATGGCGACGATGGATCTGGTGAAGTATTACGGCGGCGAACCCGCAAACTTTCTCGACATCGGCGGATCGTCCAACCCCGAGAAGGTCGTCAACGCGCTGCGCATCATCACCGCCGACAAGAACGTCAAGGCGATCCTGTTCAACATCTTCGGCGGAATCACCCGAACCGATGATGTCGCGAATGGCATCGTGACGGCCACCAAGGCCAATCCACTGACCGTGCCGATCGTGATTCGACTCACGGGAACCAACGAAGAGCTTGCGATGAAGATCCTGACTGAGAACGGCTTCAGCGCCTCATCCGACATGGACGAAGCGGTGCAGAAGGCGGTCGCGCTGGCCACTGGAGGTGCCAAGTGAGCATCTTCATCGACAACAGCACGACGTTGCTCATACAGGGCATCACCGGCCGTGACGGTTCGTTTCACGCCAGGCAGATGATGGAGTACGGCACTCGCGTCGTTGGCGGTGTCACGCCGGGCAAGGGCGGCCAGCAGTTCGAAGGTACGGTGCCGATCTTCAACACGGTGGCGCAGGCCGTGGCCGCAACCGGCGCCAACACGTCGGTGATCTACGTTCCGCCGCCGTTCGCCGCCGACGCCATGATGGAGGCTGCAGCCGCCGGTGTGAAGCTGATCGTGTGTATCACCGAAGGTGTGCCAGTGCTCGACATGACCAGGGTGTACCCGTACGTGAAGGAGATGGGCGCGCGGCTCCTCGGCCCGAACTGTCCGGGCCTCATCACGCCCGGTCAGTCCAAGGTCGGCATCATTCCGGGCCGGATCTGCAAGCCCGGCCCGGTAGGTGTCGTGAGCCGATCGGGGACGCTGACGTACGAGATCGTCAACCTCCTCACCAAGGCCGGTATCGGTCAGAGCACGTGTGTCGGCATCGGCGGCGATCCGATCAACGGGACGAACTTCATCGATGCGCTGGAGGCGTTCGAAGCCGATCCGCAGACCAAGGTGGTGGCGATGATGGGCGAGATCGGCGGCACCGACGAGCAGGAGGCGGCTGAGTTTGTTCGCACCAGGATGACGAAGCCGGTCGTCGGCTTCATCGCGGGGCAGACGGCGCCACCGGGACGTCGGATGGGTCACGCAGGCGCCATCATCTCCGGCTCTGCTGGAACCGCCGCAGAAAAGATCGAAGCCTTTGTGGCGGCGGGAATGGGCGTGGCGAAGCGTCCGATGGACTTCGTCGAGCTGGTCAAGGCCCGCCTGTAGGCTCTGGCAGTATCTTCACCCGCGCGCCCGGCCACGTCAGTGACCGGGCGCGCGACTTTCGATCAAACCCGGCATCTATGCATGCCTGAAACACATCAGGAGCGGCACCATGGCAGGACATCGCACACTGACGATCATCAAGCCCGACGCCTTCGGCGCTCAGAAGGCCGGGCAGATCCTCGCACACCTCGAGGCACAGGGGTTTGTGCTCAAGGCCGCCAGGGTCATGCACATGACGACGGCGCAGGCGGAGACATTTTACGAAGTGCACAAGGAGCGTGGCTTCTTCGGAGAGTTGGTGGAGTTCATGACCAGCGGGCCCTGCATGCCGATGGTGCTGGAGAAGCCGGATGCCGTCGGAGCGCTTCGCGTCGCCATCGGCTCCACGGATCCTGCTGAGGCCGCTGAAGGCACGGTTCGGAAGCTGTTTGCCGAATCGAAGGGCCGGAACGCCATTCACGCCTCCGACTCGGATGAGAATGCGGCCGTCGAGGCGACATTCTTCTTCCCCGATCTCGCCTGACTGCCGGCGGCCGCCACGAACCGGGCCGATCAGCTAAGTGATGACGCCGTGGGCACTTGCTCGGTGCCCACGGCTCAACTATTTTCCATGGCTATGCTGTCAGTGGATATCCGCAGTCTCGACGGCCGAGCCGTGCAGTTGGAGGGATCAATCGATCCCGACGATGCGGTCTGGTCTGGTACGGATGTTCGGCCAATTTCGCCGGTAACGGTGCACGGCCGACTCTCGAACGCCGGTGAAGGGCGATATTACTTCGTCGGAGGTTTTTCGGGGTCGGCAGTTGGTGAATGCACCCGGTGCCTGATTGAGGTGCCGGTGAGGGCAGGCGAATCGCTCCAGTGTCTGTTCGTCGAATCGGACGAGGACGGGTTGGAGGATGACCCTGATGTATTCCTGCTGGACGCCAAGTCGAAGCGTATCGATTTGCGTCCGGCGGTCCGCGAGGGGTGGATTCTTGCAGTCCCGTCCTTTGTGTTGTGCCGTGATGATTGCAAAGGTCTGTGTCGAACCTGCGGCGTTGACCGCAATACGACGCCCTGCAGTTGCGCATCGGAAGGTGATGCACGCTGGGACGCGCTCCGTGAGCGCACGACCGAATCCTGATTCGTCTCCTACCGGAATTGACTGATGGCCGTACCGAAGCGCAGGACATCCAAGCAGCGCAAGCGTCTCCGCAACACCCACAAGGTTGCGCCGCGTATCGTGATCCAGAAGTGCCCCCAGTGCTCGAGCATGAAGCGTCCGCATCGCGTCTGTGGCGAGTGCGGGTACTACGGCGGTGAGCAGCGGATCGCGGCCCGGGAAGGCTGACCCTTGGCGAACATCGCCCTGGATGCGATGGGTGGCGATTTCGCCCCCACCGCACCGGTGCATGGCGCGCTGCTCGCGCTCGCCGAATTGGGCTCCGGGCACCGCATCCAGCTGATCGGCCGCGAAGCTGATATCGTGGCCGCGCTCGATGCCGCGACGGCGGGAGAACTCTCGGCACTGGCGGCGCAGCGTGCACGGATCGATATCGTTCACGCCCCCGATATCGTCGGGATGGCGGAGAAGCCCACGGCGGTGCTGCGACGCCCGCAATCGTCGATGGCGATCGGGTTGCAGCGCCACGCCGCCGGCGACGCCGATGCCTTTCTGAGCGCGGGGAGCACCGGCGCGCAGATGGTCGGGTCGGTGAAGTGGCTCGGCTTGCACGCGGGGCTCGAACGTCCCGCAATCGGCGCCATCTTCCCGACGGCGCTGCAGACCGTGCTGGTGCTGGACGGTGGAGCGAATGTCGATTGCAGCGCCGACGAGTTGGTGCATTTTGCGCGACTCGGCCTGGTCTACGCTGAAGACATCCTCGGTCGCACCAACCCCGCCGTCGCGCTCCTCAGCATCGGTGAGGAACCGGAGAAGGGAAACGCAGCCGTGAAGGCGGCGCATCAGCTCCTTGCGCGCACCGACCTGCACTTCATCGGCAACGTCGAGGGGCGTGACGTCGCTGCAGGCACCTGTGATCGTGGGCCATTTGACGTCGTTGTCTGCGACGGTTTCACTGGCAACGTGATTCTCAAGTTCTACGAGGCGCTGGCACCGATTCTCGTGGATATGATCGCCAAGTCCATCAACGCCGATCCGACCACTGTGATGAAGGGCCTCGCGCACCTCGACTACTCCAACTACGGCGGAGCGCCGCTGTTGGGTGTCAAGGGCGTGAGCATCATCGCGCACGGCAAGTCGTCGCCGCGTGCCATCAAGAACGCCGTGAATGTCGCCGTACGAGCGGCTGAGTCGCACATGTCCGAGCACATCGGACGTCGACTCGCCGCGGCGGCCTCCGCGGCCTGACATCGTGCGGCGGCTGCACACCGGACAGCCGGTGCGATGGCCGCAGCGGGGCATGAGGCCATGAAGCGTCCAATTGCGGCACTGACGGGCACGGGCTACAGCGTTCCGCGCCATGTCATGACCAATCACGACTTTGCGGAGATTGGTGTCGACACCTCGCACGAGTGGATCTTCGAGCGATCGGGGATCGTGCAGCGCCACATCGCACGCGACGGCGAATCGACCTGCAGCATGGCCGCCGATGCCTCGCGCAAGGCGATGCAGAAGGCCGGCATCACCGCCGCCGAAATCGACGCCATCATTCTCTCGACAGCCACCCCCGATCGACTCCTTCCCTCCACTGCCGTGGATGTCCAGGCAGCGCTCGGCGCCACACGCGCCACCGCCTTCGACATCTCGGCGGCGTGCAGCGGCTGGCTCTATGGGCTGACGATTGCGGAAGGGTTGATTGCCGCCGGCACGATCGAGACAGCACTCGTGATCGGTGCAGAGAAAATGAGTGCCATCATCGACTGGCATGATCGGAGCACCGCAGTGCTGTTCGGGGATGGGGCCGGGGCGGCGATCGTTCGGCGGGGAGATGGCACGCGCGGAATCCTGTCCACATTCATGCGGAGCGACGGCGCGCTCGCCGAGCTCCTCTGGCGGCCAAGCGGCGGTGCGAAGCAACCGTTCAGCCTCCCCGTGCTCGAGGATCGCTCCTCCTACGTCAAGATGGCCGGACGCGAAGTGTTCAAGCACGCCGTGCGGTCCATGGCGGAAGCCTGCGACCGCGCACTCGATGGCGCGCGGCTCACCGGCAAGGACATCGACCTGCTGATCCCTCATCAGGCCAACGTGCGCATCATTGAAGCGACGGCCAAACATGCAAACGTGCCAATGGACAAGGTGTACGTGAATGTCAATCGGTTCGGCAATACCTCCTCGGCATCGATCGGTATCGCCCTCGATGAAGCAATCAGCTCCGGTCGCGTTCGTGCCGGTGACACGGTGTTGCTCTGCGCATTTGGCGCCGGCTTCACCTGGGGATCGATGGTGGTGCGGATCTGATGGATATTGCACTGGTCTTCCCTGGACAGGGGTCGCAGAAGCCTGGCATGGGTCGCGACCTCGTCGAAGCGTTTCCGGCCGCCGCACAGGTGTTTCGCGCTGCCGACGCCACGCTGGGGATGTCGCTGTCGTCGCTCTGCTTTGACGGCCCCGCGGACACGTTGATGGAGACGCACAACGCGCAGCCGGCGCTCCTCACGCACGGCGTCGCAGTCTGGCGCGTGCTGGCGGACCGTCTGGGCGCCAACGTGCGCTGCGCTGCCGGTCACTCCCTGGGTGAGTTTACGGCGCACGTCGCAGCCGGCTCCTTCGATTTCGAGACCGCCGTCGCTCTGGTGCGAAAGCGCGGCGAGTTGATGCTGGCGGCTGGCATCGAGCGCCCCGGAGCGATGGCCGCAATCCTCGGCGATCTGTCGCGCTCCATCGAAGCGATCTGTCAGTTGGCCAGCAGCGAAGCGGGCGATGTGGTCCCGGCGAACTTCAACTCACCCGGCCAGGTCGTGATCTCGGGCGAGATCGACGGCGTTGAACGCGCGATGGTGCTCGCGAAGGAAGCGGGCGCTCGCAAAAGCATGCGGCTGAACGTCAGTGGTGCGTTCCACTCGCCGCTGATGAATTCGGCCCGCTCGGGGTGGGATACAGCCCTCGCAGGCGTTGCCATGCACGACTCCCGGATCCCGGTCTACGCCAACATCAGCGCCGCTCCGGTCACTGGAGCGGAGGCGTCGCGCCAGCTCCTGAGCGAGCAGATCGCCGCCCCCGTCCGGTGGACCGAGTCCATCGCGCGTATCGCGGCAGACTATCCTGGGATCACATTCATCGAGCTCGGCCCAGGACACGTTCTCAGCGGCCTGATCCGCAAGATCGTTCCAATGGCCACGGTCCTGCCGGCGGGAACCGCGGCGAACCTCGAAGCTCTCCTCGCACTCCAGGCGGCGTGATGCGGATCGATCTCAGTGGGAAGGTGGCGCTCGTGACCGGCAGCACGCGCGGAATCGGAAGGGCGATCGCCGAGACGCTCGCCGCGGCTGGTGCCCGCGTCGCAGTGGTTGGACGCGATCTGTCACGGGCCGAGGCCGCCGCCGCCGAAATCGGGGGTGAGGCCCGAGGGTTTGCCTGCGATGTGAGCGTCACGGCGCAGGTGAGCGAGCTCGTGGCAGCGGTGGAGGCGACGTTCGGGACGCTGGACATCCTCGTCAACAACGCCGGCCTCACCAGGGACAATTTGCTCGTCCGTCTCAAGGACGAGGACTGGGATATGGTCATCGACGCCAACCTGCGCGGCGCGTTTGCGAGCATCCGTGCGGCGTCACGAGGGATGATGAAGCGTCGCAGTGGACGGATCATCAACATCAGCAGCGTGGTCGGGGTGATCGGGAATCGCGGTCAGGCCAACTACGCCGCCAGCAAGGCGGGCCTGATCGGCCTCACCAAGTCGGTGGCCAAGGAACTCGCATCCCGCAACATTCTGTGCAACGCAGTCGCCCCGGGATTCATCGCCACCGACATGACGGCGGCCCTCGGCGACGATCAACGAAAGGCGCTCGAAAGTCAGATCCCTCTCGAGCGACTGGGAAGCCCGTCGGACATTGCGTCTGCCGTGGCGTTCCTTGCTTCGGACCACGCCGCCTACATCACGGGACAAGTCCTCGTGGTGGATGGCGGCATGGTGATGTAAAATTCGTCCCAGACGAACCGGCCTGCGGTTTCGACTGACCCACCCACGCATCAACCAGCGCACGGAGCAGAAATGGCAGATCATACGGAAAAGGTCAAGACGATCATCGAGCGTGAACTCGGTGTCGAGCGCGATAAGCTGACCAACGAAGCAAGCTTCATCGAGGATCTCGGCGCAGACAGCCTCGATATCGTGGAACTGGTCATGGAGTTTGAGAAGGAGTTCGATATCGATATCCCGGATGAAGACGCCGAAAAGCTCCGCACGGTCGGTGATGCGCTGGGCTACCTGAATTCCAAGGTGCAGGGCTGATGAGGGCACGTCGGGTCGTCGTCACCGGTCTCGGGTGCCTCACGCCAGTCGGCAACGACGTGGCGACGACCTGGGCCGCGCTTCGCACGGGTGTCAGCGGAGCGGGGCCGATCACCAAGTTCGATGCGGAAAAGTTCTCCACCCGCTTTGCCTGCGAGGTGAAGGATTTCGATCCGTTGCAGTTCATGGACCGGAAAGAGGCGAAGCGCGCCGACCTGTACACGCAGTACGCGGTGGCGGCGTCGGTACAGGCAATGCGGGATGCCGGACTTGCCGGGGGTGGGTTTGATCCTGACCGCTGCGGCGTGATCATCGGCAGTGGCATTGGTGGCCTGAAGACGATGGAGGACCAGCACACGAACTACATGACCGGTGGTCCGAAGCGGATCTCGCCCTTTTTCGTACCGATGTACATCGTCGACATCGCAGCGGGTGTCGTCTCGATGCAGTTCAACTGTCGCGGCCCCAACTTCGCGACCGTGTCAGCCTGCTCGACCAGCGCGCATGCGATCGGCGTGTCGATGCGCAGCATCATGTACGGCGACGCCGATCTGATGCTCGCCGGCGGGTCGGAGGCAGCGGTGACGCCGATGTCGATCGGTGGATTTGCGAGCATGGGGGCGCTCTCGAGTCGGAATGACGACCCCACCCGCGCCTCCCGCCCGTTCGATCTGACGCGGGACGGATTCGTCCTCGGCGAAGGGGCCGGCGTCGTTCTGCTCGAGGAATTGGAACATGCGCGCCGCCGAGGCGCTCATATCTATGGAGAAGTGGTGGGATACGGCGCCACCGGTGATGCGCACAGCCTTACCGGACAGCCGGAAGCCCATGAGGGGCTGCAGCGGTCGATGCGGAGAGCCTTGGAAGACGCAGGGTTGTCGCCTGAGTCAGTGGACTACATCAACGCGCACGGCACCTCAACACCGCTCAACGACTCGAACGAATGCCGCGCGATTCATGCGGTGTTTGGAGAGCACGCTGCGCAGTTGAGCGTCAGTTCCACGAAGTCGGCCACCGGGCATATGCTCGGTGCGGCCGGATCGGTGGAGTTCATCGCCTGCACGCTCGCCATCCGCGACAGTGTCATCCCGCCAACGATCAACCATACGACGCTCGATCCCGACTGCAACCTCGACATCACGCCGAACACCGCCAGAGCACGCACCGTCAATGTGGCGGTGAGCAACAGCTCCGGGTTCGGTGGTCACAACGTCTCGATCGCCGTCCGACGATATCAGGAGTAGCTCGCGAATGACCGCTGTCCCAACGATTCATCCGGACCGATTGCGTGATGCAGCACTGCACCCGATCGGGGAAAAGGTACGTCGTGGCGAACGGCTGACAGCGACGGATGCAATCACCTTGTATCGCTCGCCCGATCTGCACGGCGTGGGTCATCTGGCCGACGCGGTCAATCGCGCCAAGCACGGTGACGTGGTCACCTTTGCGTCCAACCAGCACATCAATCCGACCAACGTCTGTGTGCTGCGCAAAACCTGTGTGTTCTGCGGCTACGCCCGGCTCCCCAAAGAAGAGGGCGCGTACCGGTACTCGCTGGAGCAGGTTCTGGCCGAGGCGGCGCAGGCGACCGACAGTCTGACGCGCGAGTTCCACATCGTGGGCGGGCTCGATATGCAGGCGGGCCTCGAGTATTACACGACGATGTTCCGGGCGTTGAAGGCCGCACACCCGCTGGTGCACATCAAGGCGCTCACGGCAGTCGAGATCGCGCACATTGCGCGGATCGAGAAGCGCACCTGGAGCGAGGTGCTCATCGCGCTGCGTGATGCGGGCCTTGATACGATGCCTGGCGGCGGCGCAGAGACGTTCAGCGCAGCGGTGCGCGACGTCATCGCCGACAAGAAGCTCGGTGGCGCCGACTACATCAATGTGCACCGGGCGGCACACGCCTTAGGCATTCGAAGCAACTGCACGATGCTGTACGGCCACGTGGAGACGATTGAAGATCGGGTGGAACATCTCACGATGCTTCGCGATCTTCAGGACGAGACGGGTGGCTTTCTCGCCTTCATCCCGCTCGCGTATCACCCGGACGACAATGCACTCGGTGTGCAGCTCGGGCGACAGGGCACCAGCACGACCGGATTTGACGACCTGCGAAATCTGGCCGTCGGACGACTGTTCCTCGACAACTTCGAGCACATCAAGTCCCACTGGATCATGGTCTCCACGGCGCTCACGCAGATTGCGCTGGCCTTTGGTGTCAATGACATCGAAGGGACGGTGGTGCGCGAGAAGATCTATCACGCCGTCGGCGCCCAGACGCAGCAGGGCATGTCGCTCGATGAGCTGCTGCGGCTGATCCGCGGTGCGGGCAAGACTCCCGCTGAACGCGATTCGTTCTACCGCGTCATCCGGACTTTCGACGAAAGCCCGGCCGAGCACACCGATGCTGTTGGCGCGGCGGCCTGAGATGTTGCGCATCGGACGGATTCCCTACATCAACACGTATCCAGTGTACGGCGCTGTTGATCGTGGACTGGTGTCGCTCGACGCAACACTCGTCAACGGCGTACCCAGCGCACTCAATGCCCAGATGGCGGCGGGTACGCTGGATGTGAGCGTCGTCAGCGCGGTGGAGTACGCCGCGCACGCCGAACGCTACCTTTTGCTGCCGGATCTCGCCATTTCGTGCGATGGGCCTGTGCGCAGCGTGATGCTGTTCAGCAAGCGACCGGTGCGGGATCTGGATGGCGCAACCGTCCTCGTGTCGCGCAGCAGCATGACGTCGGTCGAACTGCTCTCGCTACTCTTTGCCGAACGCTGGGGCGTGAAGCCGCGGCTCATTCCGTCGGATGCCGAGAGTGCAGACATCGGCCACTTTGCCGGTGAGACGCACGATGCACGGCTGGTGATCGGCGACGCCGCGCTCCTGCTCTCATCGGGCACGAGCAGCGTCGGTGCTGCATACCCATACCAGATCGATCTCGGGCTGGAGTGGAAGCAGTGGACCGGCTTGCCGTTCGTGTTCGCGGTCTGGGTCGCACAGCGCACCACACCCGTCGCCGAGGCGTTGCGCGTGCACGCCTCCCTGATCGAGTCGCGCGACTGGGGCATGCAGCATCTGCCGATACTGGCAGCGCAGGCGTCGGTGGCAACCGGCGTGGCGACCGACGCCTGTCAGACGTACCTGAGTGGGTTGGATTATCGTTTCTCGCTTCCGCACTTGCGGGGGCTCACCGAGTTCTACCGCCGTCTCGATGCCAGCGGTCGCGTGCAGGCGCGCCCGCTCGTCTTTCTTGCCGCGGCCTGAGGCCTTCAATGCGCGACATCCTCGACTTCTACACCAACGCTCCGTTGCTCGAACTTGGCTTCGAAGCCGATAAGATACGCGAGCGACTGCATCCCGACGGCGTCGTCACGTACATCGTCGATCGCAACATCAACTACACCAATGTGTGTGTGGCTGATTGTGGATTCTGTGCCTTCTATCGCCGGCCGAAGCACAAGGAAGGCTACACGCTCTCCTTCGAGGAGATCGGCCAGAAGATCGAAGAAACGAAGGAGCTTGGCGGTATCCAGATTCTCATCCAGGGGGGACACAATCCGTACATCCCCTTCGAGTGGTATCTGGATCTGCTCCGCTACATCAAGCGCAATCACCCCATCCATATCCACGGCTTCAGTCCGAGCGAGGTGGACTTCTTCGCAACGCTGTTCCGGATGGATCCGCGCGAGGTCATCCGCGAGTTGAAGGCTGCCGGCCTCGACTCGATTCCCGGCGGCGGCGGGGAGATTCTGGTGCAGCGTGTGCGCGACTACGCCGCACCGAAGAAGGCCGGGGCCGATCGGTGGCTGGAAATGATGGAGATCGCGCACCAGGAAGGGATGAAGACATCGGTCACGATGATGTACGGGCTGGGCGAGACGCTGGCGGAGCGGATCGAGCATCTGGATCGCGTCCGGGCTCTGCAGGCGCGCACCGGCGGCTTCACGGCGTTCATCACGTGGCCTCTTCAGCCCGAGAACACGCCGTCGTTCTCACACATGCAGAAAACCGATGCGACGGAGTACCTCCGCACGGTGGCGATCAGTCGCATCGTGCTCGACAACGTGCCGAATCTGCAGAGCAGTTGGGTCACCATGGGAATGAAGGTCGGCCAGCTCGCGCTGCGTTACGGCTGCAACGACTTCGGTTCGCTGATGATCGAGGAAAACGTGGTGTCAGCCGCAAACACCACGCATCGCACGACGACGGATGAGATGGAACGACTGATTCACGACGCCGGCTTCACTGCGGCGCGTCGTCGGCAGGATTATTCGATTCTTCCCCTTGTCCCAGCGACAGTCGCTGCGTAGGTCACTGCACACGACACGTTCGTTCACGTTCTCGAGACAATTGCACATGTCAGTCCGGTTCCAGGCAGCAGCGCGCAAGGCGATCGATTTTGCGATGGTGGAGATGGAGCGTACGGGCGACCCGACGCTTTCGTCGCTGCACCTGCTGCTCGGCCTGCTCGAGCCGGCTGCCGATGGATCGCAAACCGCATTGCGCTTGCTCGGGGTGAACCCCGCCGCGCTGCAGCTGGATGCGCGACGTGACATCCATCTGGCGCGGACGGGCGCTCTGCTGGCCGAGCTCGATGACGCACCGGAGGCGCTTCTCGAACGCGCCGGACGCGTTTCAGAGCAGTGCGGGGGCACGGATATCTCTGACGCCGATATTCTGATGGCGGCGGCGCAAGACCAGCGGACCTGGGCCGGCAAGCTCCTGGCCGCATCGGGCGTGACACCGCCGCTGCTCTGGGGCGTCTTCCCCGAAGCGCGAGGCGTGCTGCGGCAGCCGGGTGCGCCCGATCCGTTGGCCGGCATCGAAATGCTCGATGTATCCTTCCCGCCGAACTTTGTGCCGAGCCTGCCGGTGCGCACCGGAATCGGATACGACTCGCACCGATTTGGCGTCGGCGGGCCCCTGATCCTCGGCGGTGTCCAGATTCCGGGTGATGTGAAGCTCATCGGACATTCAGATGCCGACGCGGTGTGCCACGCCCTCACCGACGCCATTCTTGGCGCCGCTGGCGCCGGCGACATCGGTGAGCACTTCCCGGACACCGACCCCGCCAACAAAGGCCGCAACTCGATCGAGATGCTGACGCTGGCCTGCGGCGTGTCGGAGCGCCGCGGCTGGCGTGTGGCGCAGGTGGATGTCACCGTGATCGTCGAACGACCGAAGCTGCTCCCGTACCGCGACGCCATGCGCTCAACGCTGGCGACGGCCCTCGGTCTGCCGATGGACAGCGTGAGCATCAAGGCCAAGACGAACGAAGGGATGGGGTGGGTTGGTCGTGGCGAAGGGCTGGCGTGCATGGCGGTCGCGACGCTGATCCCGGTCCGCGCGGCGCGGTAGCATGTCGGCGAGCGCCGCGAAGCGCCCGCTCGGCCGATGACGGCACTCTTGGCGTGGCTGGCGTCGCTCCCCGAGTGGGCGCTGTATGGGTCACTGGCCGTGATCGCGGCGGCGGAGAACGTCTTTCCGCCGCTCCCCGCTGACACCGTGGTCGGCGTCGGCAGCTTTCTCGCCGCACGCGGTTCGGGGTCGCTTTTCATCGCCGCAACATCGATCTGGGCGGGAAACCTGCTAGGCGCGATGGGCATGTACTTCGTGGGTCGCCGCTACGGGAGCAAGGCGCTCATGAAGCGCTTCGGCGGCGGCGATGCCGAAGCCCGTGTCGCGAAGATGTACGCGTCGTATGGGATCTGGGCGCTGTTCGTGAGTCGATTCCTGCCCGGAGTTCGGGCAGTGGTGCCACCATTCGCGGGCGCACTGAAGCTTCCATTGCGTGAAGTTCTGCCGGCGATGGCCATTGCGTCCGCGATCTGGTACGGAATCATCGCGTGGATCGGATTCCGCTTTGGGCAGAACCTCGAACAGCTTCAGCGAGTGATTGGCAGCGCCACGCGCGCTTCGGGGATCGTTGCGGTCGTGATCGTGCTCTGCGTCGGCGGGGTGATCGTCTGGCGACGTCGCACCGCGAAGCGATGACCGTGCGCACGGCCGGCCACCCGTTGGAGCACGCCGACTCGTGGCTCGATGCCCTCACACTCGAGCAGGGGTCATCGCCGCGTACGATCGAGGCGTACGGCCGCGATCTCCATCGCCTGCACGAGTACCTCACGTCGCGCGGAGCGGTGTCCGCGACGGCGGTCGATGCACGGGTGCTCCGCGGCTTCATTCATCACCTCGTCGATCTCGGTCTGGCACCCGCCTCGGTCAGTCGGATGGTCAGCGCGGTGCGTGGATTCTATCGGTTCCTCGTGGGCGAGTCGTACATCACGCACGACCCCAGCGAGCAACTCGAGACACCGAAGAAGTGGCGCACGCTGCCCGACATCCTGTCGCCAGGCGACGTTGACCGGATCATCGCGACGATCTCGCTCGACGAACGACTCGCTTTTCGCGACCGGGCGCTGCTCGAGGTTGCATACGGCGCCGGCCTTCGCGTGAGTGAATGGATCACGCTCGGCGTCGGTGATGTGTACATCGAAGAGCGGATCGTGCGTGTGATCGGCAAGGGGAATAAGGAACGGCTCGTGCCAATCGGGCGTCGTGCGCTGGCGGCCGTTGCGATCTACACTCGCGAGCTCCGCCCGACACTCGTGCGGGCTACGCCGAACGCGGCGTTGTTCGTCAACGCACGCGGAGGCTCGCTGTCACGAATGGGCGCCTGGAAGCTGCTGCGCAAGTACGTGGATGCGGCCGGGATCACCACGCACGTCACTCCGCACACCTTGCGGCATTCTTTCGCGACGCATCTGCTTGAAGGTGGCGCCGACCTGCGCGCCGTACAGGAGATGCTCGGTCACGCCGACATCGCGACCACCCAGCTCTATACGCACGTCGATCGCAGCTACCTCCAGCAGATTCACCGTCAGTTCCATCCGCGCGCATGATCCTGATACTCGACAACTACGATTCGTTCACGTACAACCTCGTCCAGTACATCGGCGAGCTCGGCGAAATCCTCGAGGTGCACCGGAACGATGCGCTGACGGTTGACGCCGTGGGCGCGTGCGCCCCCGAAGCGATCATCCTGTCGCCCGGCCCGTGCACGCCACACGAGGCAGGGATCACCGTCCCCGTCATTCAGCGCTGGGGCGCCACGATCCCGATCCTCGGCGTGTGCCTGGGCCACCAGGCGATCGGAGTGGCGTACGGCGGTGAGGTGGTGCGGGCGCAGCGCGTGATGCACGGGAAGACCTCCGATCTGGTTCACGATGCATCGGATCTGTTCGACGGACTGCCCTCGCCGCTGCGCGTGATGCGGTACCACTCACTCGTGATCGAACCCTCGTCGCTCCCGTCAGAACTGATCGTGACCGCCCGGGCCGTCGATTCTGCGGATGAGATTCACGCCGTTCGCCACGCCACGCACCCAGTCTGGGGGGTGCAGTTCCATCCAGAATCGGTTCTCACCGAGCACGGGAAGCCGCTGCTGGCGAACTTCCTGCGCCTCGCCCGGGAGCGGCGCCGCCACGGCGCGGGCGTCCACCTGGCGTAGTGTCCCCGTCGCGGGGACGACCCAGTGCAGGGTCCGCTCCGATCCGTGCCGCAGGAACGTGGAGGGCGACGGTGGCTTTCATGGGCCATTGCCAATGGCCCACCACGGTCTACGTTATTGGAATGATTCTTGCCACTAGCGATCCGACGAGGGATTTCGCGTGACGATACTCGCGATCATTCCCGCGCGGCGCGGAGCGACGAGACTGCCGGACAAGCCGCTCAGGCTTCTCGGTGGAGAACCCCTCATCGTCCGGGTCTGGCAGCGCGTCGTCGGGCTGAATCTGGCCGACGCCGTAGCGGTGGCAACCGACGATCAGGATGTGGCCGACGCCGTCGAGAAGGCTGGAGGCCGTGCTGTGCTGACCAGCCCCAGCCACCCCTCAGGCACCGATCGTGTCGCCGAGGTTGCGGGCCGAGCCGAGTTTAAAGGCGCTACCCTCATTCTGAATGTGCAGGGTGATGAGCCGTTTGTAGATGAGCTCGCCGTCCGAGGCGCCGTCGCCATCGTCGCTGAAGGACTCGCACCGATTGGCACCGCCGCTGCGCCGGCGCATCCCGATGTGCTTGCTTCCTTGGCGTGCGTGAAGGTCGTCTGCAGTGATGACGGACGCGCGCTCTACTTCTCGCGCGCTCCGATCCCGTTCCTGCGCGATCCCGATGACGCGCCACTCCGCGATACGCTCGTCCGTCAGCACCTCGGCATCTACGCGTACACACGCGAGGCGCTCGAGGCGTGGGTGGCGCTGCCCGTACATCCGCTGGAACAGATCGAGCGACTCGAGCAGCTCCGACCCCTCGCCGCCGGCATGGGTATCGGCGTCGCGGCCGGTGCAACCAGCGCAGTTGGCGGGATCGACACTGAACACGACCTGGTGCGCGCCAATGCGCACTGGGAGTCCACTCACGCCGTACGGAGCCTCGCATGAGCGCGCTCTCACAACCGCAGCAGCCCACCAAGTACATCTTCGTCACCGGCGGCGTGGTCTCGTCGCTCGGCAAGGGGATTGCGGCCGCCTCACTGGGACGACTGCTGGTGGCGCGCGGGCTTCGCGTGACGATGATGAAGTTCGATCCATACCTGAACGTCGATCCGGGGACGATGTCGCCATTCCAGCACGGCGAAGTGTTCGTGACCAAGGATGGCGCTGAGACCGACCTCGACCTCGGCCACTACGAGCGCTTCCTCGATCGCTCGCTGAGCCAGGCGAACAACATCACCACAGGCCGCATCTACTCCAACGTGATCACGAAGGAGCGGCGCGGCGAGTATCTCGGATCCACGGTCCAGGTGATCCCGCACATCACCGATGAGATCAAGGCCGCGATCAAACGCATCGCGCCGGAAAACGATGTCGTGATCTGTGAGATCGGCGGAACGGTCGGTGATATCGAGTCACTGCCTTTTCTCGAGGCGATTCGACAGTTCCGTACCGAGGTCGGCAAGGCGAATGCGATGTTCGTGCATCTGACGCTGGTGCCGTACATCGCCGCCGCTGGCGAAGTGAAGACGAAGCCGACCCAGCACTCCGTCCGTGAGCTGATGGAGATCGGCATCCAGCCGGATGTGCTGATCTGTCGCACCGAACGGCCGCTCGGTGACGATACCAAGCGGAAGATCGCGCTATTCTGCAACGTCGACTTCGGCAATGTGATTGAAAGCCGCGACGTGCCGACCATTTATCAGATTCCGCTCTCGTTCCACGAGCAGGGTTTCGATGCCCGGGTGATGACTCGCCTCGGACTGCCGGAATCGGCCGAACCCGATCTCAGCCAGTGGCGCGACATCGTGCGTCGGATCACGAAGCCGGCGCAGCGTGTGCGCATCGCCGTCGTGGGCAAGTACACCGACTTCATCGACAGTTACAAGAGCGTCCAGGAATCGCTGATCCACGGCGGTATCGCGCACGACACCGGCGTGGACATCTCGTGGATGTCGAGCGACCGGTTCACCGACCACGAGACAGCGCGCGCACTGCTCTCCGAGTACGACGGCCTGCTGGTACCAGGTGGCTTCGGCGTGCGTGGCGTGGAAGGCATGGTCGAGGCGATCCGCGCGGCGCGTGAGCTGCGCATTCCGTTCTTCGGCATCTGCCTCGGCATGCAGGTCGCCATCATCGAGTTTGCACGGCACGTCGCCGGGCTGGCCGAAAGCCATTCATCGGAGTTTGCGCCCGACTGTGAGCATCGTGTGATTTCACTGCTCGAGTCGCAGCAGGGTGTGACGGACATGGGCGGCACGATGCGCCTCGGTGCGTATCCGTGTGTGCTGCTGCCTGGCTCCCGGGCCGCGATTGCCTACGGCGCGAACGAGGTGAGTGAACGGCACCGCCACCGCTACGAAGTCAGCAATCAGTACCGCGATCTGTTCATCGAAAAGGGCATGGTCCTGAGCGGGCTGAGCCCGGATGGATCGCTGGTGGAGATCATGGAGCTGGCCGACCATCCGTGGTTCGTGGGATGCCAGTTCCATCCCGAGCTGCAGTCGCGTCCAACACGTCCACATTCGCTGTTCGCCGGTTTCATTGGTGCAGCGCTGCGCGAGCGGGGAGCGCGTGGCGTTGACAGCGGCGAAGCGTCTGCGACGGTGCAGGGCACCTGACAGGCATGCCTGCCCACTCGCCGTTTCCCGCCGATCGACTGTTTCTCATCGCGGGTCCATGTCAGGCCGAGGACGATGCGCTCAATCTCCGCATCGCAACGGCTCTCGCACGGCTCGGCGAGCGTGTGCCCGGCGGAGTCGTTTTCAAGGCGAGCTTCGACAAGGCCAATCGATCGAACGTCGGCGCAACTCGCGGACTCGGACTCGAGGCGGGCCTCGAGGCGTTGGCGACGGTGAAGCGGGAGACGGGTCTGCCGGTGCTCACGGACGTGCACCTTCCGGAACAGTGTGCACTCGCCGCTGAAGTGTGCGATGTGCTGCAGATCCCTGCATTTCTCTGTCGTCAGACGGATCTGCTCGAAGCTGCGGCCAAAACAGGAAAGCCCGTCAACATCAAGAAGGGCCAGTGGCTGCATCCGGAAGGGATGACGGGGGCTGTCGCCAAGGTGCGCGCCTCTTCGCCCCACGGCGCACAGGCACCACTCGCCGTGACCGAACGTGGCACGTTCTTTGGATACGGCGATCTGGTGGTGGACATGCGCAACTTTGCGCGCATGCGTGACGCAACTGACGCACCGGTGGTGTATGACGCCACGCACAGCGTGCAGCAGCCCGGCCGCGGCGACGGTGGTGCGAGCGGTGGTCTGCGCGAATTCATTCCGCCACTGATGTTCGCGGCGCTGGCGGCGGGGGCGCAGGGGCTGTTCATCGAAACACACCCTGACCCGGATCACGCGCCGAGCGACGGTCCGAACATGGTGGTGCTCGATCAGTTCCCCGCACTCATCGATCGGGCTGTCGAACTCTGGTCGTTGGTGCACCGATGACGATCGATGCGGCGCTGGCCAGGCGCATTGCACTGGTCGCATTCGACGTCGATGGGACGCTGACCGACAACGGCGTGTATATCGGGAGCGAATCGCATGGCGCTGACGGCGGCGACCGCATTGAACTGAAGCGATTCGACATCCAGGATGGCCTCGGCATCGTCATGCTTCGGCGTGCGGGGATCGCCGTGGCGCTGGTCTCGGCTCGCGACTCCAGCTCCACTGCGCTCCGCGCTGCGGAACTCGGGATCACGCATCTCTATCAGGGGAAAGGGCTGCGCAAGGTACCAACGCTGCAGGCGCTGAGCGACAAGCTCGGAATCCCGCTCGATGCGATGGCGTTTGTGGGCGATGATCTGGCCGATATCGCTGTCATGCAGCGGGTTGCGCTCTCTGCGGCGCCAGCGAACGCGGTACGCGAAGTGAAGGCCGTTGCCAGCGTGCAGCTCACGCGCGACGGCGGTCGCGGTGCCGCACGGGAGTTCGTGGAGCTGTTGCTGCAGGCGCGTGGTGAATGGGATTCGCTGGTGGCCGATTACGTCGCCGATAGCGCCCTCGCCGAGGTGAACATCTGATGACCGCCGCCGAACTGATCGCGCGCGGTCGGCGCGTGCTGCGACTGGAGCGGGACGCGATTGCGGCCGTCGAAGTGCGTCTCGGCGACTCATTTGCCACTGCGGTGCTGTTGATCGCGCGGTCAACGGGGCGGGTGATTGTTGCGGGTGTCGGGAAGTCAGGCCTCATCGGCCGAAAGATCGCCGCCACCCTCACGTCCACGGGAACACCGGCCACCTTTCTCCATCCGGTGGAGAGTGTGCACGGTGATCTGGGCATCGTCGGTCCGAATGACGTCGCCATTCTGTTGTCGAAGAGCGGTGAAACGGCCGAGCTGCTGCCACTGCTGCAGGAGCTCAAGCGGCTGGGCGTCGGTGTGATTGCCATCACCGGCGAAGTCCATTCCACGCTCGGACGCGCTGCCGATGCATCGCTGGACGCCGCGGTCACCGAGGAGGCGTGTCCGCACGACCTTGCCCCGACCAGCAGTACATCAGTGGCCCTCGCCCTCGGTGATGCACTGGCAGTGGCACTGCTCGAGCACAAAGGCTTCCGGCGCGAGGATTTCGCCCGATTGCATCCCGGCGGTGCGCTCGGCAGGAAACTGTTGACGACCGTTGCCGATGTGATGGAGGGAGATCAGCTGCCGGTGTTGCCTGTGACGGCGACGATGCGCGAGGCGATCGTGCCGTTGGCCGAGCGTCGTGGGCTGGTTGTGCTCAGCACTGGCGACGGCGATGTGAGCGGTGTCCTGACGGCGGGCGATCTCGCCCGGCTTCTCGAACGCAGCGAAAATCCGTTTGCGGTGCCTGTCGCGGAGGTCATGACGCGCACACCGCGTACGGCGCGGGCTGATGAACTGGCGAGTGGTGTCGTCTTTCGGATGGAGCGATTCGGCATCATGGCAATGCCGGTGTTGAACAGCGACGACCGCCTGGTGGGAATCGTCCACCTGCACGATCTGTTGCGCGCAGGTGTCGTCTGATGCGCGCGCTGCTGCTCGCCACGCTGGTGACGCTGACGCTTCTCGCCGGCTGCAAGTCCGACCAGCCGACGGTCGTGTCCAAGAAGGCAACCATTGCCGACTCAGCCGACCAGGTGATGTATGGCATGCGCATGATTCTCACCGACCGCGGCGTCCGGCGCGCCGAGCTGATGGCCGATACCGGCTACTTCTTCGATGAGAACACCCGGTTCGAGATGCGAGTTGTCACGACGACATTCTTCAATCAGACGGGTGCCAAGGATGGCGTCCTCACGTCCAAACGCGGCACGTACAATACGCGCGCCAACGTCATGGAAGCGCGCCAGAACGTCGTGATCGTTGGTGTTGATGGAAAGCGGCTCACCTCGCCGATGGTGCGTTTCGAGCAGTTTCGAAACATGATCGTGTCTGACAGCCCGTTTGTGCTGCTCGAGGGGGAACGTCGAATGGAAGGCATCGGTTTTGAAAGCGATCCGCAGATGCTCAGCGTGAAAGTGCGACAGCTCTCGCGCGGCACGGGCGGTAGCATTCTGCTCCCAGCCACCAAGGGGTCAGGGCCGGTGTTTCGCTCTGATGCACCGATCACGATGCCCCGACCGACGGCGCCCGCGACCGCTCCACCAGCGCCGCCGGTGAAACCATGATCGCGCGCCATCTCGTGATCGCGCTTGCCTGCTCAGCGCTGGCTGCGACGGCGGCCATCGCGCAGCAGGCCGCGGGTGGTCGCTGTGACATCGAGTTGCGGCCGGCCAATGACTCGTTGCGCCTCACGACCACCACTTCCTCACCAAACGGTCCCCGCAACGTCTTCGTGGGTGGGCGTGTTGCCGCACGCTGCGTCAATCAGGACGTCCGACTGCTCGCCGATAGCGCAGAGTGGTATCAGGGTGCTCAGGTGCTCTACCTCATCGGGAATGTGCGATACACCGAGCCGCGGGTGCGCGTGAGCAGCGACCAGATGAACTATTTTCAGCTCGACGAACGGCTGATCGCGACCGGCAACGTCGAGGCGACGCTGCCGAGTGGATCGGTGATGCGGGGACCGCAGGCGACGTACTACCGGGCCGTGAAGCTGGTGCGACCCGTGGCGCGCCTCGAAGCCGTGCAGCGGCCGCGACTCTGGCTGTCACAGCGCGACTCCACCGGCAAGCAGGGCGAGCCGGTGCAGATGACTGCCAATCAGATCACGACCGAGAACGATTCGCTCGTATACGCAGGCGGTAAAGTGGAGATCACACGCAGTGATCTCGATGCGCGCAGCGACTCCGCCTACCTGGACAGCGGCAACGAGTTTGCCCGGCTGATGATCCAACCGATGATCATCGGCAAGGGCGAACGGGGCTACACGCTGCGTGGCAAGCAGGTGGAGCTCTACACGCGGAATCGGCTGGTGCAACGCGTGCTGGCCCAGGCAGAGGCGCGCGTGACGAGCGAAGACCTGTTGCTGACCTCGGATACGATCGATTTGCGCGTGGACCAGAACCGGGCGCAGGCGGCGTACGTGTGGGGCGCGTCGCGTGCGCGCGCAGTGTCCACCGATCGCGACCTGATCGCCGATTCCCTGGCAGTCCGCATGCCTGATCAGCAGCTGCGGGAGGTCCGTGCCTTTCGCAAGGCAATCGCGAACACGATCCCCGACACAGCGTCGGTCCGCACCGGGGAACGTGACTGGTTGAAGGGCGACACGATCCTTGCCTTCTTCGACTCCACGGGCGGTGCGCCGCGGCGCAGCACCGCTGATCGACGCCCCGCAGCTGCCACACCCGCCAAGGGACGAGGCAAAGCCGCTGTCCCGTCAGACACCGTCTCGCTGCGGCCCGCCGATGCGCGCGAAACTGCGCCTACCGACAGCGCCGCGAGGAAGCCGCAGCTCACTGAGATGCGCTCGATCGGGCATGCCAGCGCGCGGTATCAGGTTCCGGCACAGGCCAGCACGCCCGAACGTCCGGGGATCAACTACTCGCGGGGCGACAGGATCACCGTCACCCTCGACTCCACTGGCGTCTCGCGTGTGCAGATCGATGAGCACGCGGTGGGTGTGTACCTCGAACCGGTGCCGGTGATGGTGGAAGATGCACCGCCGCAGGAAGACTCACTGGTCACGCCGACGAAAACGCCGACGAAAACGCCGTCCGATAGCACGACTCCGGGTACGGCTCCACCGCCATCGAGCTCGCCTGTGACGAAACCACCTGTCGTGTCACCACGCCTCCCACCCCGCCGACCGTGATCGATCAGCCGACGCCGTCTGACGACGAACTGCCAGCCCGTATCCGTGCGCTGCTCGAGCACTTTGCGCCACACGATCGCTCACCCGTGATGGCGATTCACGCGATCATCTCGGCGGCTGATGATCGCGGTACCGCGCGGCTGGATGACGTGGCAGTGATCTATCGCGAAGACTACCTGCTGCTCGAGCGCGCATCGGGACGCGATGCGGAACGCGCCGCCGGAACGCTGAGCCTCGATCAGGTGCGATCGCATCTGCGCGATGCGCTGCTGCCGCGGCTGGTCGCTGATGGCGTCGTCGCACTGCCCGTCGGCGGCCTCGATCAGCCTGGGGCGAGGGTGCAGGTGCTGTCGGGGTTCTGGGACGGTGTCAGCAAAAACCGGCCAGAGGTGACCGAAAATCTCAAGCGCCGATCGACACAGAGCGTTGCGATCCAGACGGGGCGTGTCCCCGTCTTCACGCCGACAACGCAGGCCAGGCTCACCAGCCGGCTCGAGGCACGGGGGTTGGTCAAGTCGTACAAGAAGCGCAACGTCGTGAACGATGTTGCGCTCCAACTGCGCCAGGGTGAGATCGTGGGACTCCTCGGTCCGAACGGGGCGGGGAAGACAACCACCTTCTACATGATCGTCGGCCTGATCCAGCCGCAAAGCGGACAGATCATGCTCGATGGCGCCGACATCACCTCGATGCCGATGTATCAGCGTGCGCGCCACGGGATCGGATACCTTTCCCAGGAACCGTCGATCTTTCGGAAGCTGACGGTCGAGGAGAACATCCTCGCGATTCTGGAGACACAGAAGCTGCCCGCAGCGCAGAAGGCGGCCAAACTCGAGCAGCTGCTCGATGAGCTCAGCATCAAGCATCTGCGCAAGAGCAAGGCGTATGCGCTCTCGGGCGGAGAACGTCGTCGACTCGAGATTACACGCGCCCTCGTCACCGAGCCAAAGTTCATGATGCTCGATGAGCCTTTTGCCGGCGTCGATCCGATCGCCGTCCATGATATTCAGACCATCGTCGCCGGGTTGCGGCACCGTGGAATCGGCGTCCTCATTTCAGACCACAACGTGGAGCAGACGCTGGATATCGTGGACCGCGCCTACATCATGTTCGATGGCCAGGTGAAAGTGTCCGGCACGGTGCGTGAACTCGTGTTCGATGACACGGTCGCCGAGTTGTACCTCGGCCCCACGCTCGCATCGCGACTCCGCGATCGCTTCTCGCGTGACGAGACAAAGGTAGGCAGCGCCTGATGCTCGAACATGCGCGATCGGGAGGGATGGCATGAGCGGATTCAAGACGGGGCTGAGTCAGAGCACGTCCATGCGCCAGGAGATGAAGGTCAATCCGCGCCTCTATCAGGCGATGGATCTCCTGTACATGCCGCTGCTCGACCTCCAGCAGCACCTGCAGCAGGAGCTGCTGATGAATCCATTCCTCGAGCTGGTGCCGGAGGAGGAGGACGGCGACGAGACGTCCGAAACCCTCGAGGTGGCGACCGCCGAGGAGCAGAAGGCCGACAACACCGACGAGATGGACTGGCAGAAGATCCTCGAAGACGGATTCGAGTCGGGCGGCCGGAAGGAGGAGTACGAAGAGCGCGAGTACATCGAGCCCGTCACCGTGACCGCACGGGATCTCATGGATCACCTGCGCGACCAGGTCCAGATGCTGGAGCTGACGACGCGTGAGGCCTATCTGGCCGACGAGTTTGTGGGCAACATCAACGAGGATGGCTACCTCGCCTGTGACCTGACTGAGATTCTGCGGTGCGTGAACACCGAGGTCACCCGGGTCGCAGAGTTCGCCGGCATCGACATCAGCGAGCTGCCGATGTACACGATGGAGGAGGTCGAGGCGCTCCTTCCGATCATTCAACTGCTCGATCCACCCGGCGTCGCCGCCCGTGACCTGCGCGAGTGTCTGTTGATTCAACTCGCCATGCAAGGGCTGCAGGACAGCATCGCCTACGCGCTCGTGCGCGATGGATTCGAGGAGTTGATCGCGCACCGCTGGAGCGAGATGTCCAAGCGATATGGCATTCCCGTGGCGCAGGTGCAGGGGGTTGCGGACCAGATCGCAAAGCTGGATCCGAAGCCGGGACTCAAGTACGCGCCGGACAACGAGCACTACGTCATTCCGGACCTGGTCGTCGACAAGGTCGATGGTCGCTACGTGGTGTATCTCAACGATGGCAACCTTCCGCGGCTCAAACTGAGTCGTACCTACCAGGACATTGCGCGCGACAAGAAAAAGTATGACGCCGAGAGCAAGGAGTTCATCGCCAACAAGATGAACTCTGCGCATTGGATGATTCAGGCCATTGAACAGCGTCGGCAGACGATGCTGAAAGTCATGAACTACATCGTTGAGCGGCAGCGTGACTACTTCGAGAAGGGTGTGCAGTACCTGAAGCCGCTGACCCTTCGTGAGGTGGCGGAGGTGATCGGGATGCACGAGTCGACGGTCAGTCGCGTCACCAACGAGAAATTCGTGCAGACGCCGCGCGGCGTGCTGCCGCTGAAGTTTTTCTTCTCCTCGGGGCTCGCAACCACCGATGGTGATGATGTGTCAGCCCGCGGGATCAAGGATCAGATCAGGAAGCTGGTTGACGCTGAAGATGCGAAAGACCCGCTGACCGACCAGGCAATCGTGGAGATTCTCATGCAGGGTGGTGTCGTGATCGCCCGCCGGACCGTGGCCAAGTACCGCGATCAGCTTGGCGTGCTCTCGGCACGGATGCGGAAGCGCGTATGACAGGCGCTGTCTCCACCGCTCTCACTTCGCCGTCACCACGACCGGTGAGGCGAAGCACCGACACGGGTGTCGACGTGAGTGTGCTGGTGCCCGCCAAGGACGAGGCCGAGAATCTGCCGCTGTTCATGGAACAGGCGGCGGTGGCGTTTGCGGGGAGCACGACGCGCTACGAGGTCATCGTGATCGACGACGGATCGAAGGATGACTCATGGGCCGTGTTGCAACGCCTGACAGAGACGTACCCGTTCCTTCGCGCCGTGCGGCATCGCACGCAGCGCGGCATCGCCGATGGGTTGCGCACCGGCTGGCTGAACTCGCGCGGCGCCATCCTCGTGTTCTATCCGGCCGACCTGCAGTTCAAGCCTGAGGATATCCCACGGTTGGTCGCACCGATTCTGGCCAACACGGCGGACATGGTCACGGGCTTCAAGGAGGGCAGGTACGAGAAGGCGTTCGTGAGCCGGATCTACAACGGCCTCAGTCGATCGCTGTTCGATGTGCCCGTGAAGGATCTCAACAGTGTGAAGGCCTATCGACGCGAGATCATGGATGCGCTGCCGATCCGGCCGGACTGGCATCGGTACATGATCGTGATTGCCCACTTCGAGGGATTCAGCGTGACCGAGATCCCGGTACCGCTGTATCCGCGAAACGCCGGAAAGTCCAAGTTCGGCATCGGTCGGATTCCCGTTGGCGTGATCGACATGCTCTCCGTCTGGTTTGAGCTGCGGTTCGGCCGAAAGCCGCTGCTCTTCTTCGGATTGCTCGGTGCCGCGTTGTTCGCCATCGGCGTCATCACCGGGGTGGTGGCGATCGGTATCCGGATCTTTGCCGGTGTCGGATTCCGGCCGTTGCTGAATCTGATCGAGACCTGTGTGATCGTCGGATCCGTACTCTTCGTCGGCGGATTCATTGGCGAGATGATCGCCGTGCAACGCGCGGAGCTGCGCGAGATCCGTCGTGAACTGGATGAGAGGCGCCTCTCCGACGTCTCGTGAGCGTTCGTCGCGTGTTGTTCGTCACGCACAACTTTCCGCGCAGCAGCGGCGACGCTGCCGGAGGATTCCTGCTGGACCTCGCGCAGGCGCTCGCCCGCATCGACATCGCCGTTGAAGTCATTGCCCCGCATGCGCGCGGGCTGGCGGACCGTGATGTCGTCGACGGCATCCACGTCCAGCGCGTGAGGTACGGGGACGACGCGGACGAGACGTTGGCCTACACCGGCACGATGGCGGAGCAGGTCAAGGCCACTACTCGTGGAAAGCAGTCGATGCTTCGTCTGATCGGCGCACTGCGTCGCGCAACACGGCATCGGCTCGCCAGCGGTGACATCGACATCGTCCACGCCCATTGGTGGTTTCCCTCGGCGCTCGCCATCGGGCGAACCGCCGTGCGGTCGCGTGTGCCCATGGTGGTGACATCACACGGGAGCGACGCGCGGCTCGCGACGGGGCTGACGGCGTCGCTGGCGTCGTTTGCGCTCGGACGGGCAGCCGCCGTCACCACCGTCAGTCAGTGGCTGGCGCGGCGACTGCACCCGCTCACACAGGCGCCCGTCTCGGTGGCGCCGATGCCGGCCAACGTCGACCTGTTCTCACCGAGTGCCGCGATTCGTGCCACGCCGCCTCGACTGTTGTTCGTCGGACGACTCAACGAGCAGAAGAACCCGATCGTCCTGCTCCGCGCACTCGCCGAACTTCCCGACGACGTGCATCTGGATGTGGTGGGCGATGGCCCCGATGCCAGCGCACTGCATGCGCTTGGTGCGCAGCTTGGCGTCGCCCACCGGATCGCGTGGCACGGTCAGCAGCCCCGCGACGCCATGCCGGCGTTCTACGCACAAGCCTCGTGCACGCTCGTCCCGTCTCGCGAGGAGGGCTTCGGCATGGTTGCCGCCGAGTCGCTGCTCTGCGAGACACCCGTCGTCGCAACCGATTCCGGGGGGCTGCCGGACATCATCAGGGCGGGGGAGTCCGGCACCCTGCTGTCGTCCGGCGATGATGTCGCAATGTGGAGCGCCGCGATCCGCGACATCGTGCAACATCCCGCACATCGTCAGGCGCTCGGTGCGACTGGGCGTGAGCAGATGTTGGCGCTGGTCTCACCGATCGCGGTCGCCGAACGGTACCGGACCGTGTACGACGCAGCGCGACGAGGCGTCGTTCGTGCGCGGTAGCACCCGTGTCGCGGTGCGGATCGCCGTGTTCGGTATTCTGGCGTTCTTCCTTGCGCGGGTGCTCGCCTCGAGCTGGGATGAGATCGGCCGCAGCACAGCGGCGCTTCGGCCCTCGTGGCCCGGACTGCTCGCGGCGAGCGCCTGTGTCATCGGCGGCTACGCCGTGCTGATCGCGGCCTGGCGTCTGCTGCTTTCGGCGTGGCAGAGCCCACTTGGCGTGGTCGCGGCGACGCGTATCTGGTTCGTGTCCAGTCTCGGGAAGTACGTCCCGGGCAAGGTCTGGTCGATCGGTGCGATGGCGATGTTGGCCAGAGACGCAGGGGCCTCACCCCTCGCGGCAACCGGATCGGCCATCATCATGCAGGTCGTGAATCTCGCCGCCGGCTTCGCCGTCGTTGCCATTGCCGGTGCGGGTTCGGGGGAGCTGCTCATCGCCTATCCGGTTCTCAGCGCTGCCGCATGGGTGGCGCTGGTGGCTACCGGTATCGGCCTCGCGTTCGGCCCGGCGCTCCTCACCTGGGCCGTTGGCACGGCAGCCCGTCTCATTCGCCGACCCGTGCCAGCGCTCCCGCATCTCTCGCGCACCACGCTGCTGCTCGTGTTTGGCGCCAATACCGTCGCATGGATCGCGTACGGCGTCGGGTTCGGCCTGTTCTGGACCGCGCTTCTCGGTCGGGGCGGTGGCGTCTCGATGGCTGCGCTGGCAGTTTACACCGCGTCGTACCTGCTCGGATTTCTTGCGTTGGTGGCACCCGGCGGCCTCGGTGTGCGCGAGAGCATCCTGATCGGACTCCTGGTATCGCTCCGCCTCGCCTCACCCGCTGACGCCGCCTTGTTGGCGGCTGCATCCCGCATTCAGTTGACCGTCCTCGAGATACTTCCTGGGCTGATCCTCCTGCCCGGCGCATCGTTGCGTCGCCGTTCCTCTGTCACGACACCCGATGGCCCAACCGCCTGAGATGACCGCGCCCGACACACTCGCCCCCAGAAATGCGTGGCTGCTCGCGCTGCTGACGTGCATCGCTGGAACGATGGTACTGGCCTATCCGGCATTGAGCGGACAGTTCCTGGTCAACATCTACAGCGACCAGTACATCGCCGGCTATTCGTTCCGCGACTTCGGCGCGCAGGTGCTGCGTGCGACCGGCGGCTTTGCGCTCTGGAATCCGTATCTGTTCGGTGGCATGCCGTATGTCGGCGCGATGCACGGCGACATTTTCTATCCCACTGCGCTGCTGCGGCTGGCGATGCCAACGGATGCCGCCATGACGTGGGGCATGATCATCCACTACATCCTTGGCGGCTATGCGACCTATGTGTTCCTTCGCGCACTGGGGCTGACATTCTTCGGAGCTCTCGTGGGCGGTGTGGCGTACATGCTCAGCGGATGGAACGCATCGTACGTGAGCCCGGGACATGACGGCAAGCTCTTCGTCGGTGCGATGCTGCCGCTGGCGCTGCTCTGCCTGGTACGAGGCATACGCGACGGGAAGAACGCGAGCTGGGGCTTCCTTGCCATCATCGTCGGGCTGGGCATGCTGAGCCCGCACCCGCAGCTGATGAGCTACATGCTGATGGGCTGCGGCATCTTCGCGCTGTACCTCGCGTTCGGTCTTGGCGATGCCAGCCCAGCGCGTCCGGTCGCGATCCGGCGCCTGGCCTTTGCACTTGGTGCGATCGTGCTCGGGTTTGCGATCAGTGCCATACAGTATCTGCCGGTGATGGAATACACGCCCTTCTCACCGCGAGCCGGTGGCAAGGACTACACATTCGCAACGTCGTACTCGTTCCCGCCCGTTGAACTGATCAACACGCTGATTCCGGAGTTCACGGGAATCCTCGACAAGTACTGGGGACCGAACCGTATTCACCATCACAGTGAATACATCGGCGCTTCGGTGTGGTTGCTCGCGATTGCCGCGTTCCGATCAAAGTTGCGGTCCCGTTCGACGCTGTTCTGGGGCGGTTTTGTCGTGCTGTTCACGCTCTGGGCGCTTGGCGGATTTACGCCGTTTTATCAGATCATTTACGGCATCGTTCCCGGCTCGAAGTTCTTTCGAGCGCCGAGTACGGTGTTCTTCATGGCAACGTTCGCGATCGCGGTGCTCGCTGGCTACGGCGCGCAGGGTCTCATTTACAAAGTGCCATCGCGGCGTTTCCTCCTGTCTGCCGGCGCGAGCATCGGTGTGATCCTGCTACTTGGCGTCACCGGAATGCTCACCGGTCTCGCAGGGGTCCTTGCTGAACCCGACGTCGCGGAGTTGGTCACGAGAAATGCCGGAGATCTGTTGATTGGGAGTATCCGGTCGATGGTCTTCGCCACGCTGGTGCTGGGTGTCGTGCTTCTTTGTGGGCGCGGCAAACTCGCTCCGTCTGTCGCAGGCTGGGCGCTGATTGCGGTCGTGACGCTCGATCTCGTGAGCGTGATGCGCACGTACTGGACATTTTCTCCGCCCGCAAAAACGTCGTTCGCGACGGACCCGACGATCGAGTATCTGAAGAAGGCCACAGTCGGCAATCCCGGTCGTGTGATCGATGCCAATATCGGACGGACAGGTGTGCCACGTGACCCTGGCCTGGGCTACAGCGGTCTGATGGCGCATGGCGTGAGGCAGGCCTTCGGGTACCATGGCAACGAGCTTCGTCGTTTCGACGAGCTGAGTGGCGAGGAAGCCGGTCGGACTCAGATCGGTAATCCGAATTTCTGGGCGCTTGAAAACGTGAGGTATTTCCTTGCCGACGTTTCCGAGTTTCCGCTGGAAGGTGCGAAGCTCGTCGCAGGCCCGGCGCGGAATGCGCACGGCTCGATGGTCTATCTCTACGAACTCCCCGGCGACAACCGCGCGGCATGGGTGGCGCCCGCGATCATCAAGGCGGCCGACAGCGTGACGCTGACCACGGTGCTCGATCCGCGGTTTCCCGTGCATTCCGTTGCGATTTTCAATGACAGCGCTGATGTGAAGGCTGTCGAGCTGAAGGCTCCGCCGGCACCGCTCGATCTTCCGGTGACGATCACCAGGTACGAGCCGGGCGCGATCTCGCTGACGCTCGGTTCACCTGCGCCAGCCGGTTCGGCGCTGATCGTGTCCGAGAACTTCTATCCGGGCTGGGCGGCCACCGTGGACGGCAAACCCGTGGCCGCGTCGCGGGCCATGTATTCACTGATCGGCGTGCCGCTGACTGAGGGGGCGAAGTCTGTCGAGCTCCGATTCACCAGCGCCAGCTACGAGAAGGGGAAGACGATCACGCTCGTTGCGATCGGTCTCGCGCTGCTGTTGCTGGGCGCCGGAGCCGTGACGGATCGGAGGACGGCCGCGTGACGATTCCGGCAGACAGCACAGCGCTTCCGGTGGAGCGGGGCCTCGTCATTGTCCCGACGTACAACGAGCGCGAGAACGTTGCGAAGATCATCGAGGCCGTCCTCGCGCAGGACGCGCGTCTGTCCGTCCTGATCGTCGACGATGGCTCTCCCGACGGAACCGGGGCCATCGTGGACGCCATCGCAGCCACGAATGAACGCGCGCACGTACTGCATCGGGCCATGAAGATGGGGCTGGGCACCGCGTATCTGGCGGGCTTCAAGTGGGCGCTCGAGCGCGACTACGCCTTCGTCTTCGAGATGGACGCCGACTTCTCGCACGACCCCGGCCATCTGCCCGAGTTCCTGCGGGCGATCGGCAACGCGGATCTCGTCCTCGGTTCGCGCTATCGCGACGGCAAGGTGACCGTCGTCAACTGGCCGATGACGCGGCTGATGCTGAGCTACGCGGCCAATATTTACGCCCGGCTGGTGACGGGGCTGCAACTCTACGATGCCACCGGAGGCTTCAAGTGCTTCCGCCGAAGCGTGCTGGAGTCGATCGACCTCAGTGACGTTCGTTCGAACGGGTATGCGTTCCAGATCGAAGTGAGCTTCCGCGCCTGGAAAAAAGGGTTCACTATCATCGAGATCCCGATTGTGTTCACCGATCGTACGGAGGGCGAGAGCAAGATGTCAAAGGGAATCGTGCGCGAGGCGATCTGGATGGTGTGGCGACTCCGCTGGTGGTCGATCACGGGACGCGTATGACCGCATCGACCGGTCGTCCGTTCTGGAAGATGTCGGGCTCCGGGAACGACTTCGTGTTCTTCGACAGTCGTGCGTTCACGGGCGGCGTGGACCCACTCGAGAATCCATCCGAAATCGCCTCCATCTGCGCGCCGCACATCGGAGTTGGCGCAGACGGTGTCGTCTTTATTGATGAGTCCGCCGATTCTCTTTTTGCCATCCGGTACTACAACGCTGACGGGTCACGAGCGACGCTGTGCGGAAACGCTTCACTCTGTGCCACACAAAGCGCTGTGAAGATTGGACTTGTCTCGCGCGAGGAGACATTTCACTTCACGTCGGATGCGGGTCGGATCGAGGCGTCGATCGATTCAGCGGGCGAAGCGACGGTCCGCCTGGCGCGCGTAATGGGGTTGGAAGCGGATGCCGCCGAGGGCCTGGCACCACGCGAGCGTCGCATCGGGTACGCGGTCGTGGGGGTGCCGCATCTGGTCGTGTTGACCGGCGATGCGGCGGCGATCGATGTCGTGGGCCGGGGCCGGATCCTTCGCAACGGAACGCTGCGCGCACCGAGAGGCGCCAATGTGAACTTTGTCAGCGCCAGCGACGCTCCCGGCGAGTGGTCGATTCGGACCTACGAACGCGGCGTTGAAGGCGAGACCTATGCGTGCGGGACCGGCGCAGTGGCGACGGCCGCATGCCTCATCGCGTGGCAGATGGCGCCAGCGGGTGAAGCCGTTCGACTGCGGACGGCGAGCGGCCGGGTGCTCGCCGTGCAGCTGCCAACGGGCAGCGACGAGGCGTGGAGCGCGCTGTCTGGCGAGGGCCGCGTGGTGTACGACGGGCTGCTCGGCGCCTACCGCTGAGCGTGACTGGTCCGTGACGGAGAATTGAGGGCTTTTGTGTGGAACCGTCGGGGCTTTCCACAGGAAGTGGTCAATGGACGCAGTTATCCACAGTTTTCCACCACTCTTAGTTTACATAATACTTCTTATACGAAGTAAAATGACAACTTCGTGACGACGATTTCAGCCCCGCTCCCTCCTGAAATGGCCTCGCCGCCGATCCTGGATACGAATCAGCGGCCCTCAAATGAGGAGCCGCCGACACCATCAACCGACAGATCAGACACCACAGCCGCACAATTCAACGGCGGCTGGTCGCCGACGAGGAGGACTGCTACTGCTTGACCACCAGCTCGCCTAAGCGGACGTGCGCCTCAGCCGCCAGCGGCCCCTTGTCGTCCTTCGCCAGCTCGGTCCAAATTCGCAGCGCTTCGGTCGTGTTCCCAGCGGCCATGAACGCGCGCGCCGCATCAGCCTGACGCTGAACCTTCGCGTCGCCGAAGCTCATGCCCGCGGCCGCCAGGTACGCCTTGGCCGCATCACTCGGCTTGTTGAGGTTCTCGTACGCCGCTGCCATCAGCGTCTGCAACGTCGAGCCCAGCCGCTCCGCGCCACCCGACGATGCGAGCGTTTCGAGCTTCTTCAGCGCTTCCGCCGTCTTGCCTTGCGTCATCATCGACTGCGCCATCAGGAGCGCCGCCCGGTCACCAGCCGATGTCCCGGCGTATCGCGTCGCAACCTTGTCGAGCTCGGCGACGGCCACGGCTGGATTCTGGGACACCGCCGTCTGGGCCTGAAAGAACGCCCGCTCGGCGTTTTCGATCTTCGTCGCCGCAGACTTCTGCCACACGACTAGGGCCACTGCCGCCACGCCGAGACCACCGAGGACGATCGTGACGATCCGCTGATTGGCCTTGAACCACTCGGTCAACGAGTCGAGGCCATTCTCTTGAAATTCAGACATCGATTCAGGTCTGGAGACAATGGGCCATCAGTGGCCCAGGACGCGCCGCCGAGGCGCAGACGGGCCTCCGGCAATAGCCTGTCAAGTTCGCCTGTTCCGGCGCCGACAACAAGCTGCATGGGGAAAGGAATCCGTCCGATCACGGCGCACTCGGCGGACCCGCCCTCCCCAATCCGGGCCGCATTCCTGAGGAACGAATGAAAGATCCCGTTTTGGCGTGAAGCCGGGGGAACTGGCGTGACATGCGACCCACCCTGTCGTCAACTACGTAGCACGACTCCATCCCGGTTCGAGCTTTCCCTGAGTGCCTGGTCAGTTCGGACTCAACCAGTCGTCGAGAGCCCGCTGTGCTCGGTGATGCACCCCGATAACCTTCTGCTCATGCCAATGCCGAACTCTCTCGCCACCGCCCTCCGCCGCCTCGTGCTGCTGGTGGGAGCATTGGCGATCGTCGCGGCAACACCCGACCTCGCTGCGGCCGACAAGCCGCGTCAGAAGAAGGCCGTCGCCACGGCGAGCCGGAGCAAGTCGAAGCCAGTCGTTGGACGTCGTTCGAGCGTTCGGGGCTCCAGTGCTGCCTCCCGACGCCGGGCCGCCGCAAGTCGCCGGAACCGTACTCGCCGGACGCGGGGCCACCAGTACTCGGGGCCGATCGTCCCTGATGTCGCCAATGCGTCATTTGTGTCCGACTCCGCTGATCAGCTGCGCGACTCGATCGTCTCCGTCGCCCGTCAGCAGATTGGAACGCCCTACATCTGGGGCGAAGAGGCACCCGGGCGTGCATTCGACTGCAGTGGCCTGGTGAAGTACGTCATGTCGTGGTTGAACGTCAGTCTGCCGCGCACCGCCAACGAGCAGGCCTATACCGGAATCAAGATCGGTCGCAATCTGGATCGCATGAAGCCGGGTGATCTGCTCACCTTTGGGACTGGTCGCCGTGTCACGCACATCGCGATCTACTCCGGAAATGGCAAGTACGTGCACGCCAGTCGGCCCGGCGTCGGCGTCGTCGAGAGCCTTCTGAACACCGGCGCATCGCGGTTCAAGGGTGCGGTGCGGCTGGTGGCGGATGCAGACACGGCAACCAGCAAGACCGCGCTGACTCCGTAGACTGCAGCCCCTCACCGAACACAAAAAGCTCCCGGTGAACACCGAGGGCTTTTTTCGCGTTCGCCTCCGGTCACGGTAAGACGCAAGCCCCGAAATGCGCGGTTGCCAGTGTTGCTATCTTTGGACCTGATCGCCACGTGATACGCGATCCCCTCTCTACCGGAGTTGCATGCGCTACCGCGTGCTCGTGACGGATGAAATCGATCCTGATGGTCTTGCCCTGCTCATGTCGGAGCCCCGACTGCAGGTGGATGAAGTCCCCACCCTTCCCGCCGCTGAACTCCTGTCACGCATCGGCGACTACGACGCCATCGTCGGCCGGAGCGCGTCGAAGATCAGCGGGGAACTCTTGCGCGCGGGCACCCGGCTTCGCGTCGTAGGACGTGCGGGAGTTGGCGTTGACAACGTCGACATGCGGACCGCGACGGATCTTGGCGTCGCGGTGATCAACGCCCCCGCCGGCAACACGGTCGCGGTGGCTGAACTGCTGTTTGGGTCGTTGCTCGCGTTGCTGCGTCACATCGTGCGCGCCGACACGTCGATGCACGACGGAAAGTGGGACCGCTCGACGCTGCTCGGCAGTGAGTTGAAAGGACGCACGCTCGGCATCGTCGGCGTTGGGCGCATCGGTTCTGAAGTCGCCATGCGCGCGCTGGCGTTCGGCATGGACGTGATCGGCTACGACCCGTACGTCGGTGACGATCGCTTCCGTGCGCTGCGGATTCGACGCGCTCCGTCGCTCGAAGCACTGCTGCCGGATGCCGATATCCTCACCCTGCACACCCCGCTCACGCCAGAGACCACCGGCATGATCGGCCGACGCGAGCTGTCGCGAATGCCATCGGGGGCCGTGGTGTGCAATCTGGCACGCGGCGGCATTGTGGATGATGCCGCGCTTGCACAGGCGCTGCAGAGTGGAGTGCTGCGCGGCGCATGTATCGACGCCTTCGCGCAGGAACCGCTGGCCGTTGATCACCCGCTCCGTTCACTCGCCAACGTGCTGCTCACTCCACACCTCGGCGCGTCGACTGCCGAGGCGCAGCGGAACGTCGCCGTGGATGTCTGTGAAGCGGTGCGCGACGCGCTGCTGCATGGAGAACTGACGCGGTCGTTGAACGTCGCCTCCGTGACTGGTACGGAGTGGAGCGAACTGCAACCGGCGCTGCTCGTGGCACAGCGCGCCGCCGCAATTGCGCGCGCGCTCCTGTTCGACCAGGGCATCACGATCATTCAGCGGGTTCGGCTTCGTGTGAGCCCGGATCTGATCGGTGCCGGCGCTGCCCTGCTCTCGGCGGCGTGTGCCGGCATTCTCGAAGGTGTCATCGATGACGGTCGATTGAACCTGATCAATGCGCGTTCGATGGCGGAGGCGCGCGGGATCGAACTGTCGATCGGCGAAATAACGGACGTCGATCGAACTGCGACGGTGGACGTCTCACTTGGCGGCGGAGTGCGTGAGATCGGCGTGGTCGCGATGGCGCCACCGGGCGGCGTCGCTCGCGTGACCCGCATCGGCGCATTTCACGTCGACGTGACTCCGCGGCAAACGATGATCATCCTCACCAATAACGACGTCCCTGGCGTCATCGGGCGCGTCGGGACGGCGCTCGGTGACGCACACGTCAACATTGCCGAGTACCACCAGGCACGGTTGGCGCAGGGTGGCGAGGCGTTGGCAGCGATCTCCGTTGACGGCGTCGTCGCACCGCTGCTTCGTGAACGGTTGATGGCGCTGCCGGACGTGCGCACGGCGACGATCGTGCGTTTTGGCTTCGGCTCCGATACCAGCGCCAACGCATGAACAGCGGACTCGTGACGACCGATGCCGACGTTCGGCAGAGCGTCAGTCGTGACGCGTCTGGCGTGGAGTTGATCCCAGATTCGGTCGCGAGGCCCACCAGTCGCGCCGAAGTACTGGCACTGCTGCACGAAGCGCAGCGCGATCGTACACCGGTGACCACCGCCGGCGCCCAAACGAGTACCACCGCAGCATCGCTGACCGACCAGGGAATGCTGCTGTCGCTCCGCGGGCTGGAGGGCGTGCATGACATCGATCGCACCGCGCGCACGGTGCGTGTGGCACCTGGCACGCTCCTCGGACCGCTGAAGCGACAGCTGGCCGCCGAGGGGTGGTTGCTCGCCCCGGATCCGACGAGCGAGGAGGACTGCACCGTCGGCGGCGCAATCGCCTGTAACGCCTCTGGAGCCCGCTCGCTGCGTTACGGGGCGACGCGGGACCATGTGCGCGGCCTGACTGTGGCGTTGATGACCGGCGAGGTGCTCGAACTCCGGCGACCGTCGCTGGAGAAGAACACCGTCGGATACGCACCCGTCCACGATCTGGTCGACTGGTTCGTCGGGAGCGAAGGGACACTGGGCGTCATACTGGAAGCGGAGCTCGCACTCCTGCCCGAGCCGGCCTGGGTCATTGGCCTGAGCATCCCCTTCCCCATCGAAGCGGACGCGCTCGCATTCGTGATCGCAGCACGAGAATCTCGACACCTGTCGCCCCGGTGCCTCGAGTTCCTCGACAGCGGCGCCTTCGCGATTGCACGGGCAGCGGCGCAGGACCCCAGTTGGGCGAACGCCGCCGACTCGCTGATCTACACCGAGCTGTCGGGTAGCGAGAGCGAGGAGCCACCCCTCGAAGCGTGGCTGGAGCTGGCCGGGCTGCACAACGCACTCGACGACGATATTCGTGTGTACGACACGGAAGCGGCGCTGCGCGACGCGCGTCGGCTCCGTCACGCTGTGCCGGCGACGATGCACGAACGTGCCGCTCCGCATCGCGCAAATGGCGGGCGTCGAATCTCCACCGACTGGGCCGTGCCGTATCGGCGTCTCGGTGAGGCATTGGCGGCGTCTCGAAGAGCGGTCGAGGAGCGTGGGCTGCTCGCACCCGTGACATTCGGTCACGCGGGAAACGGACACCCGCATCAGAATTTCATTGCCCGTGATGCCGCTGAAATCGAGCGGATCACCGACGCCGTCAGTGCCACCCTTCACGAGGTGATTGCACTGGGTGGCACTGTGGCCGCCGAGCACGGCATCGGGAAGATCAAGTCGCGCTGGCTGCCGCTCCAGATGTCAGCGACACAACGCGCCATGATGCGTGCCATCAAACATGAGCTGGACCCACATAACCTGTTGGCACGCGGCAACATCCTGTGACTGCGTTCAAGTCGGTTGTGCTCGATGTCGACTCGACCGTCGCCGCCATCGAAGGGATCGATTGGCTCGCTGCGCTCCGCGATCCAGCAACGGCTGGGCGTGTACTGGCGCTGACCAACGACGCGATGGAAGGGCGCGTGCCGCTCGACGCGGTGTACGCGCAGCGGCTCGCGATCATTCAGCCGACGCGCGACGAACTCGCCGAGTTGTCAGGCGCGTACATCGCATCGGCGATGCCAGGCGTTCGCGAAGCGGTGGCTGTGTGGCAGGACGCTGGCGTGCGCGTCGTTCTGGTGAGTGGAGGTTTACGTGATGCCCTGCTCTCCCTGGGCGCGTGGCTTGGGATTGCCGCATCAGACGTGCACGCGGTTGAAGTGGAGTATGACGCGACGGGACTCGTGTCCGGTGTCGAGGCGCAATCACTCCTGTCGCAGCGCGGTGGCAAGCCAATGGTTGTCTCAGCGATGGACCTCCCCCGACCGACGCTGGCGGTTGGTGACGGGGCCACCGACGCCGAACTCATCTCCGTGGTAGACCGCTTCATCGCCTTCACCGGCGTCGTGCGGCGCGACGGGGTGGTCGCGCTGGCGGCCACTGAAGTTGCGAGCTTTGCCGCGCTCACACCTCTCGTTCTTGGTCACTGATGCTCACGGACGGCACCTTTTTTCTTCCCGGCCCGACCCAAGTCCGGCCTGAGATTCTGCAGCAGATGGCGCGGCCGATGCTGCCGCACCGCAGCGCAGCGTTCGAGGCGGTTTACGCGCGGTGCGACGCCGGGCTGCGGCCGATCTTTCGCACGGCACGTCCCGTATACATCGCGTCGGCGTCGGCGACGGGGCTGATGGAGGGTGCCATCCGCTGCGCACCACAAGGCACCGTGCTCGCGCTGGTCAACGGCGCATTCTCCGAGCGGTTCGCGCAGGTGGCGACGAGCTGTGGTCGCACCGTCATTCGTGACGACGTCGCGCTGGGAATGCACCACACGCCCGAGCAGGTGGCAGCGCTGCTGACGTCGAGTGGTGCACGGGTCGTCACACTCACCCACTCCGAGACCTCCACCGGGGCGATGAACGACATTCAGCGCATCGCGCCGGTGGTGCACGCGCACGGTGCCGTGATTCTGGTGGACAGCGTGACCGGGTTGGCCGGTGCACAGCTGGAGACGGATGGCTGGCAACTCGATTTCGCCTTCACCGGATCGCAGAAGGCGCTGGCCCTTCCGCCGGGGCTGGCGCTGGGCGTTGCCAGTCAGGCATTCATCGACGCCGCCGCGAGCAACCACGAGCGCGGCACGTACTTCGACCTGGTCGAGTTCGAGAAGTACGCGGTCAAGAACCAGACGCCGAACACGCCGGCGATCTCGTTGTTCTTCGCGCTCGCCGATCAGGTGGAATTCATCGCCGCTGAGGGGATCGAGCGACGCTGGGCTCGGCACTCGGCGATGCAGGCGATGACGGTGCGCTGGGTTGAGAGTCTCGGCGCCAGGGTCGATCCCGCGTTCGGCGTGCTGGCGCCCATTGGCGGGCGATCACCAACGGTCACCTGCGTGACACTCCCCGCATCGCTCACCGGGAGTGCGATCGCCGCAGCGGTTGCCCAGCGCGGTTTCGTGATCGGCGCAGGTTACGGTGCGCTTCGCGAGAAAACTATCCGCATCGGGCACATGGGAGACCACACCGAAGTCGGCCTCGCGGCGTGCCTCGATGTTGTGGGGTCCGTTCTTACCGAGGCGCTGTAGGACGCTGCCCTCGGTTCGACGCTCCCTCGCAAACCGTCAGCAGGAATAACGCGGCTTGAGGATTGCCATCGCCTCGTCCCAGGCATGCGCCATGTCGTCGAGCGTCTGGCTCACATCGGGCATCCGGCCCGACTGCGACACTCGCACCAGGCGCTGGTGCAACGATCGCGCGAGGCGTGAAACGGTGCGCAGGCGTGGCACGGCATCCGCGATCGGTTCGCCGTGTTCCACCAACCACCCGCAGACGTCCGCCGCGATTTCGAAGGCGGCACCGCACTGGTGCAATGTGGCAAATGCCCAGCGCTGATAGTGCTCGGCGTCACCACCCGCCAACCAGGCGCCGTGAGCTCGCAGGGCGTCGCCAAAGACACGGACGGGGTTCACCAGCGGCAGGCGGGTGCCGTGAAAACGTGCCAGCGCGACGCCGAGTTGCGCGCGTTCGATCGCCGTGCGTCTGAGGAGCCGATCGAGTTTCACTACCTGCGCGCGCGGCGGAAGCTGTGCCCCGCCAATTCCGGCAGTGATCAGCGAATCGAGGTCGTCACCACCCACCTGGGCGCTGGTGGCGCCGTGCATGTAGCGAAGGCTGTGCGAATCACGATCGTATCCAGTGACCGCGATCAGTGTCTTGGTGTGCTCGCGCTGGTAGCTGCTGCCGATCATGTCCGGAAGGTGAAATGCATCGACTTCCACCAGCACCGCGTTTCCACGGTCCAACTGCTCCACGAAGTGCGCCAGCAGCGGCCGCCATATGAACAGCTCTTCGACGACGATGCCGTAGCAGGCCCAGAGATCTGCGGGCGCGACGCTGACGAGGGTCCACTGGTCACCTTCGAAGTCGGCGCAGAGGGTGGACAGCAGCATCGGCGCCGGTTCCAGCTCAAGGGTGTGGAGCAGCTCGATCCAGACGTCGATATTGCTGTTGGAGGTGCTCCAGACGCGCTCCCCGGAGTGCCATGGATGCGCTCCACGCCACGCCAAACGGCTTGTCCCAACGAATCCGGCCGAGAGGTTGAAGTCAGAACGAGCAGCCATCGAGCTTGATCCACCCATGCGCTCGCCTGGTCGCGAACACGGTACACAGCGTCTGAAAACCTGGCGGCGACACCTAAACGACTCCGAGCGCCGTACGAATAGAATCCCATGCGTGTCAATAGACGATGATTCGTCGTAACAGTATCAAAGGATGAGCGCGACTTGAACAGGTCTACGGCACTACCGTCCTGATCTTCTCAATGGATGCTCTTTTCAGCGCAGGGTTCACCGACCCATTGATAACCCTGAGCAGAGCTCGAACGCCACCCTCCAGCCGGGTGACCGACTCACGTCGCGATTTGGCGACGGCAACCTGAGCCGGTGTCGGTGCCGCGTCGGTGCCATCCACGGCTTCGTAGAGCTGCTGGAGGTCGGACCGCAACCGCACTGCCCCAGGCTCTGTGGCGCCTTGCAGGAGCAAACGGATGAGCGAATCGAGGCGCGCGAGTTCTCCGGCCGCGGTGCCTGCGGCGAGTGGTGCAAGGCGTGCGGCCTGTGAAAACACATCCTCCAGCAGCGTCTGGGCAGCCGCAACGCGCTCAATAGAATTGCTCATTTCGCTGGAGAGCTTGAACTGCTGTGCGAGCGCTGTGGCAGATGCCGTGGCGGTCGGATCGCGGCGGAGCCGAAGCGGCCGCTCTGCACTGATGCCATCCACGATGAGACGAACTCGATACAGTCCGGGTGGTGCGATCGGGCCGCGCGGCACGGATGGGGTGTTGCGGTTTGCAGCGGCGATTGGATAGCTGAGATCAGCGCCCTTGATCGGCGCGTGTCGGAGATCCCAGTAGACACGGTGACTGCCCGCCAGCGGACTCACCGGTTGTGGCGGGCGGATCCAGTAGTCCGGAATGTTGCGGTCGGCGAGCGGAGCCAGCGGCGTGTCGGCGCTGTCAAAGCGTCGGACGATTGATCCGGCGGCGTCGAGCACCTCGATCTGCACCGATCGCGCGGACTGCGGCAGGGTGTAGTCCAGAGCGACGCCCTCCGGCGCGTTCTCGCCGATCGGCTCTTCCTGCGGCGTCGGAGTGTCGGTATTGAGGTTCCAGCGCACCCGCCAGGCGAACTCAACCGGATAGATCGACGCCGCCGTGTTCGACCGCGGTGCGCGGCGCAGCGTCGTGATGCCGTCCAGAATCCAGAACGACCGGCCGTGCGTGGCGACGACGATATCGTCGTCCTTGATCACCAGGTCGCGAATCGATGTCGCGGGCATGTTGCGACGAAGCGACTGCCACACCTCGCCGTCATCCTGCGACACGTACACGGCGCGCTCGGTCCCGGCGAAGAGCAGGCCGCGACGCACCGGATCCTCACGGACGACGTTGACGATTCCGCCGTCGGGAATGCCGGTCACGATGCGCTGCCAGGTGCGGCCGCGATCACGGGTCCGAAAGATGTGCGGCCGCAAGTCGTCGAGACGAAAGGTGTTCACCGCAGCATAGGCGACGTTCACGTCGAAGTGCGAGGCTTCCAGAATCGAGACCTTGGACCATGGCGACAGCGCTGGAGGCGTGACATTCTGCCAGCTGCGGCCGCCATCTGACGTCACGTGAATCAATCCATCGTCGGTCCCGGCCCAGATGACGCCTGCATCACGCGGCGACGGCGCAATTGCGTAGATCACGCCGCGATGCGCCCCCTTCTCCGGATCGTCCGATGCAAAGACGCCGAGGTTCGGAGGCGGTGCAGCGGCCGGTTGTCTCGTCAGGTCTGGGGAACGCTGCGACCAGGTCACACCGCCGTCGCGTGTGGACCAGAGCACATTCGACGCAAAGAAGAGCGTGATCGAGTCCACCGGCGAGAACACCAGCGGTGCCGTGCGCACCACGCGATAGCCGGCGTCACGGATCGGCTTTGGGCCCACCTGCTGCACCTGACCGGTACGTCGATCGAATCGGGTGACCTTGCCGCCGTAGATGATGTCCGGATTCCGCGGATCAGGCACCACGTATCCGTATTCTTCAACGCCAACGGGAGTCCAGTCGCGCAGCGACGTGTGCCCATACCGCCCGCGACTCGCCACACACGCGGAGCCGGACTCCTGCTGGCCGCCGCACACGCGATACGGAAAGGCGTTGTCGGTATTCACATGATAGAACTGCGCCGTCGGCTGGTTGTACCAGCTGCTGAACGTCTCGCCACCGTTGACGGTGATGATCGCCCCCTGGTCGCTCGTGATCAGGATCTGTCCGGGGTCCGTCGGGTGAATCCAGATGCGGTGATAGTCATCGCCGCCCGGTGCGCCGCGAATCGCCGTGAACGTGGCACCACCATCGGTCGTTTTCCACGTGACGACGTTGGCGATGTAGGCAACGTCTGCATTCGTGGGATCCACGCGAATCTCGTTGAAATCGCCGTCACGTTCCCACAGTCGGCGGTCGGCGTTGACGAGCGACCAGCTTTCGCCGCCGTCGTCCGATCGATAGACGCCGCTCCTGGTGCGCGACCCGACCACCGCAAAGAGTCGGTTCGGCGCACTGGCCGAGGTGGCGATGCCGATACGGCCGCGTCCATCGGCGGCTGTCGGCAGGCCGGTGCCGATCGGACGCCAGGTCGTGCCGCCATCCACGCTTTTGTACAGACCGTTGTGCGATGGCTTGGTCCACGACGACCCCACCTCCCACGGCGCCTGTCGCGCTGCCCACAACACCGCGTACACGGTATTGGGGTTCCCCGGCTGCAGGGCGATGTCCATGCCGCCCGCATCGTCGCCGGCCGCGAGCACACGCTCCCACGTTGCCCCGTTGTCCAGCGTTCGAAAGATGCCGCGCTCTGCGTTCGGGCCGTATGGATGACCGAGGGCGGCGACAAAAACGCGGGTCGGATCCGTCGGATGGATCGCGATCCGTGAGATTTGCTGCGCGTTCCGCAGGCCGGTGTTGACCCAGGTCCTGCCGGCGTCGAGCGAGCGGTACATCCCATCGCCCGTCGACAGATCGGGGCGCTGCAGCCCTTCACCGCTCCCGACCCACAGCACGTCCGGATTCGACGGCGCAACCGCCACGTCGCCGATCGACCCAGTGGGCTGATCGTCAAAAATTGGCGTCCACACGCGTCCGTAATCGGTGGTTCGCCACACACCGCCGTTGTTCACTCCGATGTAGAACCATCCCGGCCGCTGCGGCACCCCCGCCGCTCCCACGGTGCGTCCACCGCGATGCGGTCCGATCATGCGCCAGCGCAGGTGCTGCAATTCCGTTGGCTCCATCACCTGCGCGTCTGTGACGAGCGGCGTGACACCAACAAGCAGGAGGATTAGCGGGAGGTAGCGGTGAACGAGTCGCATCGTTGGTGATGACGAGTGTGGGGGCGAGTGCAATCGAGTTGAAAACCGGCAGCCTACGGCGTCGTTGGCGCTTCGAGCGCGGTCAAACCTGCAGCACGATCAAGCGGCGCATAGAGATGGAGCCCGCACGCAACGAGTCCCGCGCGCGCAAAGCGTTCGCGGTACCACGTCGCCGGCTTCGGCGACAACGCCGCGACATCCCCCTCGATCTCATCGTGCTTCGTGAAGACCTCGAGCCACGCCAATCCACTGGTGTGCAGTTGCAGCTGCTCGAGCGCCGCACCGATGGCGCGCGGTGCGACGTAATTCAACACGCCGCAACAGATCACCAGATCGAAGCCCTCGGGATACTGCTCGTGCAGGTGCAGGTCGGCCAGCGACTCCACGCTCCCCTGCCGCAACCCTCGTCGCCGCCCGAATCGTTCGACGGCGTAGGTGCTGGGCTCGACGCCGACATAGCGAATCGATGGCCGGAGCGACCGCAATACGGGCTGCCAGTGCCCTTCCCCGGCACCGACATCGAGAACGGTCCGGATGGGACGATCGAGCACATACTCCGCGGCCGAGACGGTGAAGGCGACGATCCGGCGAATCTGCGCCGCCGTGCGAACCCGGTGGTGACGATCCCGGTACCACTTGTCGAAGTAAGCCTTGTCGTAGGTCATACCGTCCGGATGGGGGCTATTGTGGCTGATTTCGCACGAGCGCAGATTCGCCATCGTGAGACAGGCCATGACTGAAGCTGATCGGAGTGCACTCCGGGCGCGACTGGCAGCGGCGCTTCCGCCCGCATGGCGGACGCGTTTCGCACCGGCGCCAACCGGGCACCTGCACCTTGGCCACGCCGTGAACGCCGTGTACGTGTGGAGCATCGCCCAGGCGTTCGGTGGATCGGTCATCGTGCGAATCGAGGACCACGACTACCAGCGGTCTCGCCGCGAGTTCGCGACCTCGATTCTCGACGATCTGGCGTGGCTCGGGCTGGCCTCCGGCAATCTGGCGCTCGGCCTGCCGTCGCCAGTGCGCCAGAGCGATCAGCAGCAGCGCTACGAGTCGGCGCTCGATCACTTGTCGGGCGTGGCGGCTGTCTACACCTGTCGATGCTCGCGGCGCGACGTGGCAGCGCAGTCGAACGAGCCCGGCGAGCGACGCTACCCCGGCACCTGTCGGGCGGCGTCGGTTGCGAAATCCGAGACGCGCGCGCGCCGACTCTATCTGCCTGGAGTGACCGTTGCGTTCGACGATCTTCGGCACGGGACGCAGGAGCAGCGCCCATGCCTGCAATGCGGCGATCTGCTGCTTCGGGATCGACTGGGACAGTGGACGTATCAGTTCGCGGTCGTGGTCGACGACATGGCTGACGGCATCGACGCGATCATTCGCGGCGATGACCTGCTGGAGTCCACAGGGCGCCAGCTGTTGCTGGCAAAGATGCTCGGACGCGAACGCCCACCGACGCTGCTGCACCACCCGCTCCTCACGCACGCCGATGGGTCCAAACTCAGTAAATCGAATCACGACACCGGGCTGTCTGCGCTCCGCGAGGACGGTTGGAGTCCGGCCAGAGTGCTTGGCCACGCCGCCTGGCTGGGCGGCCTCCAAACGCTGGCGACCCCGCGGCACGCGTACGAACTGGGCGCACTCTGGTCGCAGCGGTGATGAGAACTTCGCAGTCCGGCGCTCGTACTGCGGACGCGGTCCGGCTGGTGTGGTGTCGCCGAAGTGCCGTAGTGAAACGCGGGTGACGGATCTTGGCGCCAGCCAAGGCGCAACCCGGAGCGATACCAGCGGTATCGCGAGGCGTTGCAACGCCGGCTCGCGTCAAAAGACGCACCCGACTGCCACGAGACTTCGGCGACACTACACTAGGTTCCTGCATGGGACAGAGCCACACGTGAGAATGACCGGCAACTCGGCGCTGCAGGAACTGTTCGACGTCTGCGGTGCAGCGGAACTGGTGGCCGACGGCGTGAAGATGACTGCCACCCAGCTGCATCACGGCGCAGACGACTGGTCGCGCGCGCTGCGACGTGCAGGGATTGCGCGCGGCGACCGGGTGGTGTGTGCGCTCCCGAACGGCGCGGCGTTCGCGCAACTGCTGGTCGCGGCTCTGGCCGATGGTGTGACGCTCGCGCCGGTGCCACCCGACGAAGACGTCGGGCCGTTGCTCGATGCGCTCGACGCACGCATTGCGATTGCCGTCGAGTCGACGCACCCCCACGTCGCGACCCCTTCGCGAACGGGTGGTCCGCCAAATGGCCCGATGGAACCGCGCCGCGCCACTGAGCGCACCGATGCGGTGGCGTTCCTGCTCCGCAGCTCTGGCACGACCGGGGTTCCACGCTGGATCGCTCTGTCGGATGCCGGTGTGCTGGCCGTCCTCGAAAGCCACCTCCCGTTTCTCGGCATCGACGGGGCGAGCACGCTGTGCGTGCTGCCATGGCATCACGCGTTCGGCCTGATTCTCGGGTTGCTTCCGGCTCTCCTGCGAGCGCGACGTATCGTGACCGCTACCAATGTCGGCCGAGACACAACCAGCATGATCGCCGTCGTCGAAACGCACGCGGTCGATCACATGAACATGGTACCGCTCACCGCGTCTCGACTGGGTACCAGTGACGAGGGCCGGCGCATTCTGCAGGTGCTGAACGGTGGCCTGGTCGGTGGCGCGCCGATCGACGCCGCCGCCGCCGCCGTGTTGTCGTCCACCCGGTTGCGAATCGGCTACGGCCAGACGGAAGCGGGACCCGGGATCATGCTCAGTCATCCTGGCGAGTTCCGACCGATGCTGCTGGGACGCCCGATTGGGTGTGATGTCCGCATGGATGATGACGGCGTCCTCGCATTTCGCGGTGCCAACGCGTGCATTGGCTTCTGGCAGAACGCCGCGCTGACATCACTCGATCCGGATCGTTGGCATCGGACCGACGATATTGTCACCGTGTCGGCTGGTGTCTACAGCTTCGTGGGTCGGACCTCCATGACGTTCAAGCTCGCCAACGGAAGGCTTGTCGCTGCACCCGCGTTGGAGCGCGCCATTCGGGAACGGATCACGCGGATTACCGACGTGGTGCTGATGCCACGCGGAGGTGAGGGGATCGACATTCTCTACTCCACCTTCGACGCACTCCCTGTTGACGACGCCGCCATTCGCGACATCCTTGGTGGACTGGGCAAGTACATCCATCGAACGCAGTGCGTTGGCACCGACGACTGGTTTCGCTCATCCAAGGGCGAAATCGATCGCCGTCGCTTACCGGCGCTCCGATAGGCGTCGTTGCGTATACAGCGATCAGCGGACGGCTCGTCCGCCAGTTTCGCGATTCCCTTTACCCGACCGAGTTTGTGATGCCCGCTGCGCCGTTGCCAATCGATCTGTATGGATGGTTCGACACGCTGAGCGACGACGAGAACCGTCGTCGACTTGCGATGCGCTCAGTCCTCGAGCGTGACATCGCACCGGTGGCCGATGCGCACTGGGATCGGGGCGAGTTTTATCACGACGCACTCGCCGGATTTCACGCACTCGACCCGCTCGAGCACTACTTCGGTGGTCACACCGACAATCGTACGGTGATCGACGGCCTGTACTCGCTGGAGCTGGCGCGCATCGATCCGAGCATGGCCAGCTACTACGGCGTCCACGGCGGGCTCTGTCTCGGCTCGATCCTGCTGCTCGGCTCGGAGGCACAGCGCGCCGAATGGCTGCCACAACTTCGAACGTTCAGCAAGATCGGCTGCTTTGGGCTCACGGAGCCGGATGTGGGCAGCGGTGTGGCGCGCGGTCTCACAACGCGCTGCCGCCGTGAGGGCGATGTCTGGGTGCTCAACGGTGAGAAGAAGTGGATCGGCAACGCGACGTTTGCGGACGTGGTGGTGATCTGGGCGCGCGATGAAGCCGATGATTCGGTGAAGGGCTTCATCGTGCGGACAACACTCCCCGGATACGTCGCGAAACTGATGACCGGCAAGATTTCGCAACGCGCGCTGGCGTCAGGGTGGATCACGATGACGGAATTGCGCGTCAACGACGCTGATCGCCTGGCTGACGCGAACAGTTTCGCCGACACCGCCCGCGTACTCGGTGCCGCGCGCATCGGTGTCGCGTTTCAGGCCGTGGGGTGCGCGATGGGCGCCTACGAACACGCGCTCCGCTACGCCGGCCAGCGCCAGCAGTTCGGACGGCCGATTGCCGGCTTTCAGCTGGTGCAGATGATGTTGGTGCGAATGCTCGGCAACGTGACGGCGATGCTCGGCATGGCGCTCCGTGCCGCGCGGCTGCAGGATCAGGGAGCCGCAACCGATGCCCACACGTCGCTGGCCAAACAGTTCTGCGCCTTTCACTGTCGCGAGACCGTGCAACTCGCCCGTGAACTGATGGGCGGCAACGGCGTGCTGCTCGAACACGGTGCGGCGCGGCTGTTCGCGGACGCCGAGGCGATCTACTCGTACGAAGGGACGAACGAGATGACCGCGCTGGTGGTCGGGCGCGCGATCACGGGGATCGGTGCGTTCGTGTGAGTACAGACACGGCGGGGCGCCCCATCTGCACGCGGCTCCCCGCCGTCATGTCACACCACGCCCGAGCCAGACCGCAGCGAGCGCCGGGTAATCGGTGGAGCCTTTCTCGCCGGGGGTATGGAATTGGGGGGGATGTAGAACTTGGATTTTAGGGGGACGGGATTCAAGGGGACGGGATTCAAAGGGACGTAGATCTTGAAACGGATTTCAAGGGGACGTAGATCTTGAAGCGGATTCAAGGGGACGAATTCAGGGGGACGGATTTCAAGGGGACGTAGATCTTGAAACGCATTCAAGGGGACGAATTTCAAGGGGACGTAGATCTCGAATTTGATTTCAAGGATTTCAAGGGGACGTAGATCTTGAAACGCATTCAAGGGGACGAATTTCAAGGGGACGTAGATCTCGAATTTGATTTCAAGGGGACGTAGATCTTGAAACGGATTCAAGAAGACGAGTTTCAAGGGGACGTAGATCTTGAATTTCAAGGGGACGTAGATCTTGGACTTCAAGGGGACGTAGATCTTGAAACGGATTTCAAGGGGAGGTAGATCTTGAAACCGCAATCCTCGTCGAGCGGCGAGCTGGGCGTGCTCCTCGCTTCCCCGACGGCGGTTAAGGAGGTTCTGAGCGCGGCACTCACAGGGCTCGGCGCTCAGCTTGCGCCGCTGTACTTCAATTTCGGAACGAAGGTCGTTGACAACCCAGCTCGATCCCGGCTCGCGCCGTCGTGAGAAACACGAATGAGCTTACCGCCCCGTCTGATGCAGCGTCAGCATGCGACCCACGATAAGGTCAAGCGCCGCTCCGGTACTGCCAGAAGTCAGGTCTGCCGCATTCGTCGCCGAAATGAAAGCGACGCCGTTGTCGAGCCCGATCCACGCCACCGAGTGATTCGTCACGTTCGATCCGGAATGCGTGACCGTCCGTCCGCCCCACGATCGGTTGGTGCTGACCCAGCCAAGCGCGTAGGGATCGCTGCCCGCAATCGGCGTGACACCGGTGAAGGTTCGCCTTGCATCCGCCTGCGTGAGCAGCGACGAGGTACCGGCATCGGCTTTGAGCAGCTCATGGATGATGCGCCCCCAGTCACTAATCGACATGTGCGCGCGACCGGCGGCCGAAAGACCCGGCGGATTGTCGCACGCCTCACAGGCAACCCACTGACTCCCCGAGCGTGCGTGGCCCACCGGCTGCGCGCTCGTATTGGCGGTTGTGGTCGGACCAAACCCGATCTGCGTGGCACCCACCGGCGCACCCAGCTCTGAGAGCAGGAGCGATTCATACGTGCCGTTCATCGCACGTTCGATCATGGCACCGGCAATCACGTAGCCGATGTTGCTGTAGTGGTAGCCGCCTCGCGGACCGATCGGTGGTGCCGCGAGCCCCCACGCCGCTGCCGACTCGCGCTGCGCTTTCGCCGTCGCCCCCGCATATGCCGATCCCGGTGGATCGTTGCGAATGCCACCCGACATCGCCAGCAGTTCGGCGAGCGTGACGGCGCGATACTCGGCGCGGATGACTGGCCCAAGCTCGGGGAACATCGACGCCACCGTCGTCGTCCAGCTGATCTGTCCCTTCCTGACGGCGATGGCCGCCAGCGTCGCTGTGATCGCCTTGAGATTCGAACCGATGTGCCACTTATCGTCGAGCGTGGCGAGCGCACCGCCAGTGGCGCGACGCGTGCCGCCCACGCCGACCGCCACCACACCGCCGGTGCGCGTCACGATCGCACCGACCAATGCTGGCAGCCCTCGGGCCAGGCGCACCGAATCCACGAGCCGGTTGATGTTTCGTGGCACGATGCTCACCGTGCGCGTTCCACTGATTGCGCCTGCTGTCGCGGTGAGCAGAGCCGATCCAGCCGAGACGCCGGTGAGCGCACCGGTCGCGCTCACCGTCAGCAGATTCACATTGCTCGAGGTCCATTCGATCGTCGTAACCACGGCTGCGCCGCCGCTGGCCGTGGCCGCAGCGGACGCGGAGGCCGCCACGCCGATCTCGACACTCGCCGGCGCGGTCACCGCCACGTTCGTGACAGGCGTCGTACCCAGGGGCGGTGTCGTCGGAATCGCATCGCCCCCACCACCGCATGCGGTCAGAAGCAGCGGCCATACCAGACCGCATCGGAATACAGTTACTCGGCGAGTGATGCGCATGAAGACCCCAGCCAGATGAGTTGAACGCGATTGGAAAATGCTGGTCGTTCGTCCGTGAAAGCGCAAGTCTCTGCAAGGCGCGCCGGGACGCCCAGTCGCAGGGGTGGGCAACGAGACTGGGTGCGTTGCACGCCGGTCTGCAGGACGCCGTTCGGGGGGCTGATGGGGTGTTCACGAAGTGCTGATCAAGTGTGGAGTGGCACTCATTTCGCACGTCGCCTGTCGCTCACGCGGTGTGAGGGTGCGACACTCACGTCAGCGCACACACCAGCTCATGGACACGGCGAGCCCGTCGTTTAAGTCCGGCTGATCGTCGCGAGCGTAGCCGACGAAGAACGACGCCGATCCGCACGGCTGCGCGACCCCGTACTGGTGGTTTCCGAACATGGTCCGTCCTGAGAACCAACTCGCGATGAGGGCCGTCCTCCCGTCACCAGCGACTGCCTGTGCGATCTCGACGATGCCTTCCATGCGATCCGCCGACATGGCGGCGTTGCTCATGATCCGTTGCCAGACCGCGAGCGTGGCGCTGGCGCCGCGCATCGCGGACCTCACGTCGACACTCCTTTCCGCGAGGGTGCCGCGTGGAGCGTCGGATACGCGCGCCACGGATTCGCAACGCTCACGGCGAGCAATGTCCCGCTGCTCAGGGCCCGCCTGGTGTAACGCCCAATGGTGACGAGCGTGGGGTACGCTCCGTCTCACACGTGATTGTGCGACGTGACGCTGCCGAACGCGCGTGGCCGGTGCTGCGCGCGCAGCAAGCGGATTCTGCACTGTCTGTTGCGCGCCGTGCGGGGTGATTTCCATTGGCTGGCTCATGCCGAATCAGGCACGAACCGTGGCGATGACGACGCGCGTGGACTCGCCGCGTCACGCGCTGAGTATCGCGTTGCCAAAGCGCTGATCCACTGTTATTCCCTGGACGATGAAGCGCGCTCCCGCTGCTGACCGCCAACTGTCGTTCCACTCCGATCTGGAGAACCGGGCCGAAGGCATGGACTCTTGTGCCGTTCCCGTCCCCGTAATGATCACCGAGGCGTTGTGCACGAAGGGTCCCGTGCTGGTCAAGGCGCGGGCGAACGACTCAACGCCCTTGCACATGAGTCACCTTCCGGTCGGTGGCGGGCAGCACTGCATCCGGGTCAAGTCACGAGTGTGTGAGGAGACACCGACGAAGACCGGCGATAGGATTCGCAGGCGCATCACCGTCCTCGATCGTGCCAACGTGACGATTTCCGGGGACCTGAAGCGCGCGCTTCGCGCGGAGGGCGTGGCCGATGGCTTGACGTCACTGCCGCTGGGCGAACAGACTTTCATCACACGGCAGGTCGACGATACGGTGGAACCGGAGACACGCGAGAAGCGAATTCAGGAGGCCGTGCAGGCTGCGCTGGAAAGAAGTGAGCGCAAGGGATGATAGTTTCAAGGGGACGTAGATCTTGAAGTTTCAAGGGGACGTAGATCTTGAAACCGTTTCAAGGGGACGTAGATCTTGAAACCGGATCCACGCTCACCTTCGTCGAATGACACCGAATGAGACGCAAAAACAGCCACAGCGGGGAGGTGCGCTGCATCCATGAAGGGTTGTGGCGCGAACACGCTGGTCGGGTCACGCATTCTTCCCTGTCGACCGTTATCCTCACGCCCCAACGCCTCCCGACTGAATTTCCCATGCTCACTCTTCGTCGCACCGCAGTCGTCACGTCCCGCTGCAGCTTCGTGGCTGCGATCGCCCTTTCTACGATCGCCGGGATAGCACGCGCACAGCCCACCACTACCAGCATGACACGCGCGCTTGATCTGGTCATCGATCGGGCCGTGCGCGAGTCGCACTTCATGGGGACGGTTCTCGTCGCGGACGACGTGCATATCATGTACACCCGCTCCGTAGGCTTGGCCAACGCGTCGTTCAGGATTGCCAACACCAGTGCGACCCGCTTCCGCATCGCATCGGTGACGAAGCAGTTTACCGCACTGCTCGTGATGCAGCTCGTTGACTCGGGACGAGTTCGTCTCGAGGGCACAATCGCGGACTATCTGCCATGGTTTCCGGCAGAGATCGGACGCCAGATCAGTGTCGAGCAGCTTCTCCTGCATATGTCCGGCGTTCGTAATCTGGACGACGTCGCCGGCTTCTACGACACCGACGACTCCACCCTCGTCTCTCACGCCGATGTCGTCAGGAAGTATCTGATGGTGCCGCCCGCGTGGCCTCCAGGCTCACGGTTCCGCTACAACAACGCCGACTTCATCATTCTCGGCGCAATCCTGGAACAGCTGACCGGCGAGTCGTTCGCATCGCTGCTGCAAAGGCGCATCCTCACGCCCCTTAATCTCACGCACACGGGCATTGTTCGCCGCCGCGCGATTATTCCGATGCTGGCTGACGGTTACGATGTGGATTCAAACGGTGCGCTGGAAGGCGCAGCGACACCCGTCGAGCGCTTCATGGCCAGCGGGGCGATGTACTCCACACCTTCGGATCTTCTGCGCTGGAACCGGGCACTCGCGCAACACACGTTACTCTCCGTCACAGCGACCGAACGGATGTTTCGGCCGAATCAGTACGGTGGAGCACTCGGCAGTTGGCAGTACGATTGGTCGCCGGGTGCCGATTCCACGGCTCGTCCAACTTTGAAACCCGCGAAACGCCCAAGCGTGCGCGTCATCGAACGACAAGGGTGGATCGGCGTTTTTCGGGCGATTAACGTGCGCATACCAGCGCGCGGCGTGAACGTGATCGTGATCGCCAATGGCGGAAGCACGGATCTGAGCACGCTCTCGCGCGGCAGCGGGTTCGCCTCAGCACTCGTCAGCGCAGTCGAACGGGGTTCACGCGCTCGTCGCGGCGACTAGCCACGGACGCACCGGCGCTCACCTGCCCGGCACTCCAATCCACCCATCGAGGATCCGGCGCGCCGCTGCGTAGTGCGCAAGCAACTTCGGACGCTCGGCGGTACCGTATCCGACCTCAACCGCCTGATCTGCAACATCGAGTGCGCGCCGGAGATCCCGCGCTGCCGCAACCTTGACCGCCGGATCGGTGCTGCCCACACGATCGATCCAGACCGGCGACGTATGCGCGTAGGCGTACACCGACATCCCAGGCCATCCCGTCGTGGTCGGCCCGCTGACGCGTGCAGCAACCCAACCACCCATCGGCAAGGAGCGTTCCACTGTAGTGCTTCGACCCCAGTGCCTTGAAAGGCGGGAGCGTCTGCACGACGATTCCGTTGACGACGATCTGCACCGAGTCGACGGGCATCGCAGAGTGCGCGTCGAGCTGCCAGGTCGCCGTGCCGTTGCCGCGTGCAACCGCCTGGCCGGGGCCCGCGCTGCCGACGTGAAAGTCGACCATCGGGCCGGTGGACACGAAGCTGCGACCGGCCTTGAGCGCCGCGAAATAGCTCCCTGCATCACTGGGCCGGTCGGGATGCACATACACACGTGCCGTGCCGATCGCCATCGTGTGATACAGGTTGTTCATCACATCGGTACCGGGACTGATCGCCATCGGCACACCGACGTTCAAGACGCGATACCAGAGCTCCGCCGAGCCACGCTCATCGCTCCAGAGACAGGCCAGTTCGATCGCGTCAACGCCTCCCTGCACGGCGTCGGCAACGAAACCGAGCGGGATGTTTCGCAGCGAGAGGGCCGATACGAAGGGAGCGATATCAGACATGGGATGCACATAAGTACTTCTACCACCGTGTTCGCGTGCGAACGCCAACCGTTACGCGTTCGGGTGATCGTCATTCGCGTGGATATCGCACCCGTGGCTTCGGATCCACGTCCAGAACAGCCCGTCAGTGTCGATCAAGCCGACGTGGCCGAAGAAGTGGGAACGCACTTCCTGCGACTACACGATCCACGTCCTGGCGTTGGTGCGCCTGCAGGTAAAAAGCGGCTGATGCTCGAAACGATGTGACTGGTTGGCGAGCATCGGCGTGAGAACTTCGAGATCCTCTCCTGCCCCATCGGCATGAGCGTCAACGGGTCGAGGTGGTACGGGCCTCTGTGGTTGCGGTGGAAGTGATGCTCGCTGCTGAGCCAGCCATCGACGCGCGCATTCCAGACCATCGCCAGCGCCAGCGCCAGCGTGACGGTGCGTATCTCACCAGCATTGTCCTTTACGCGCTACGGAGCGAGCGGCGTGGCCAGCCCCTGCACCGCACTCACATTGACGTCACCGGCGGAAGCCGTCACGTCGATGCTGCCGACGGCCGACTCCTGGTGATCGCCCGTGACCAGCGTCCAGCGACGGATCTGATCCTGGCCGCCCCGTCGCTTCGAAAGGTAGATCACCGCCGCGCCGTCCTTCGACGGCATCGGACTCGGGTCATTTACGCCGGCAACGGTGGTGACGCGTTTCATTGTGCGGGAGGCGAGATCGATGCATCACAGATCCAAAGCACCGGCGACCGCAGAGCTGTGGTAGATGGCCCCACCGTCCGCGGAGAACGCCGGAACGAGCACCACGGCGGAATCGGTCACGACGCGCGATTCGGTCCCGATAGCGACGTCGGCGACGACAATCGGCAACATCCTGCCGTTGTCGCGCACGAAGGCGATGCGCGTGCCGTCCGTGCTCCAGGCGGGACGGCCGTCGACAGCCGCGCCTTTCGTCAGTCGCGTGGCCTTCACCGAGGCGATATCGAAGATCCTGATCCATCCGCGCGAAGGGAACGCCAGACGCTCGGCGCACAAATCAGGGAAATACCGTAGGGCACTCATCCGCCAGCATCATAAGTTTATCGTTCATTCCCAACGGATGAGAAAACAGGAAGCCGTCGGACGTCTCATCTGTGTCGCAATGTGCAAGTCATTGTCTGCCGGTGTACCTCCCTCTGAACACAACTTCCGATGCGACTCTACAAGTTCAATACCTTACTCATTTCCTCCGTTTGCGTGATCGGACTGTTCGCCGTATCGGCGGTGCAGGCGCAAGTCGCGACCAAGCCCCGCATCACGCGCCCCAGCGAGTTACCGGCGTTCTCGTACGCGCTCACCGGTAACGTGGAGGCATTCGTTCGCGCCGGAACGTCGGCACCGGCGCTCGCGTTGAGCGCTGCCGTGCGACGCGATCTCGAGTCGGTGCTGAGTACGTATGATATCGCCGATGCCGGACTTGTTCGCTCGCTCAAGGCATCGCTCACGCAGATCGCCATGCTGGACGGTCGAAACGACGACGCGCTTCGACTCATTCAGGAGCGGAGCGCACTGACCACGCGATTCGCCTCGCGTGTGCTCACTGGAATCAGTCCGCGCGCAATGGTCGTGGCGCAGCGCGTGCATCCGGACGTAACGTCTCCAGCCTACGCCGACGCGGTTGGTCGGGAGTTGGTCATTCTGCTGCGGGCGCTTCCGTACGACTCAGTGCAGAATGATCTGCGCGAGGCCAAGGCCGGATTTGCGTACATGACCGACGCGCTCATTGTCGGTGAACTACGAGGGCGCACGCAGGAGCTCGTCGACAAACAACGTTCTGTCACCCTGGAAATCGCGCGCGATCTGGTTGCAACCGTGTATACCCTGCGATTCGAGCTGCCGATCAAACCAACGCTTGCCGCGGCCTTCGATACCGTGGTGGCGGGACGCACCCTCGCCGAGAAAGCCGATATCTGGAAGGATCGGAGCGTGACGTTCACGACAGCGAAGAATCTGACTCCTGTGGTTGTTGGCATATGGGACAGCGGACTTGATACAACACTCTTCTCGCCGCAGTTACTGCGCGACGCGCGCGCCCGGCCAGTGATCATGGGCTTCAATCAGTTCCTCGAACCAGAAAACACACCGACGGCGCAGATCTCTCCGGTATTGATGGCTCGCCGGGGTGAGATGACCAGGCTGTTCAAGGGCATGAGCGATCTCGACGCGAACATGGACACACCGGACGCCAGGTTCGTGCGTGATCGATTCGTCTCGCTGCCACCCGACAGCGCAGAGATGTACGAACGGTGGATCTCGCAATGGAACGGCTATTCGCACGGGACGGCGGTGGCCAGTGTCGCAGTTGAAGGCAATCCAGCCGCACGCATCCTGCTGGGACGCATGCAGTTCACTAACTCCGTGATCCCCGATCCATGTCCCTCGCGAGCCAACGCCGAGCGCGAGGCCCGCATCCTCGCACGAATGGTGCAGCACTTTCGCACGCACAAGGCGCGTGTGGTGAACATGTCATGGATGCGCCCGGAGTATGGGTTTCTGGGTGAGCTCGAGCGCTGTGCACCATCGCTGACGGCCGCGGAGCGAGCAGCGATCGCACGCTATTCGGTCGATACACTTAAACGAACCATGATCGCAAGCATGCGCGCTGCGCCGGAGATTCTCTTCGTTGCGGCGGCCGGGAATGCTGGACAGGACACGGAGTTCAACGACTTTGCGCTACGTATCGATTTGCCCAACATGCTCATTGTCGGGGCCGTGGATCGCTCAGGAGATGTGGTGTCGTTCACCAACACTGGTCCGCTCGTCAAGATGTTTGCGAACGGCTATCTGGTGGAGACACGCCAGATGGGCGGCGGCGGTACCGAGACCGTTTCAGGCACCTCGTTCGCCGCGCCCGGTGTCGTGAATACCGTGGCGAAGATGTTGGCGGTGCAGCCGACGCTCACAACCGGTGCGATCGTGGAGATTCTCTTTCGGACTTCCGATACACGGGGAGCGACGAACGTGCGTTTGCTCAATCCCGCCAGAGCGGTGGCCGACGCACGTGTGTCACCTACCTCACGATTACGGAATCCGTAGCCGCGTCGCCGTGTCAAAGCAGCGCCGTGAAAACGGAGTGGCGCCCATGTGTCGAACCAATGTGTCGACCATGTTGTCAATCGTTTGCTACCGACCGAGAACGACATCGATACTGGTGACAGCTGGGGCTGCGCGGCGTCGTCCGCGGTCGGCGTGCCGTCACCACGGTCTCCGATCCGACCACGCCGCGTCCCGACGATTTGGTGCAACGCGCGTTCACGGCGACGCGGCCCAATGCCCTGTGGGTGGCCGACTTCACGTACGTGGCGACGTGGCGCGGCTTCGTCGACGTGGCGTTCGTCATCGATGTGTTCTCGCGCCGGATTGTCGGCTGGCGCGCCTC
>Ga0105044_10000267_pt1 | contig 62524 bp, 46 predicted proteins | sample MAT01_FD_78092 | JGI IMG/M metagenome (GOLD analysis project Ga0105044, IMG submission 78092) | Freshwater microbial communities from Lake Fryxell liftoff mats and glacier meltwater in Antarctica - MAT-01 | ecosystem: Environmental > Aquatic > Freshwater > Ice > Liftoff microbial mat | place...
ATTAATTATTGCTTCGCCTAATCTAGCTCGCATATTATTAATATCAGTATTTAGATGGGTATTTATTTCCCAATCACTTTCATCATAATTTAAATACTTAGCTTCTAGATGAAGCTGGGCTTTTGTAAAAATATCGGCTATTTGCAAGTTTGGCCATGCAGCAAATATCCAATTTATGGCTGATTCTATTGAATTATAGGAACACCAATGGAACCTAAATCCCAATTCATCTTCCAGCTTTTCGCAATATTCATTAAATTCAATATTTGACTCGGTATAACATAATATATAAAAAAATAATTTTGCAGCTAACTCTGAAGAAATACATGACGCTCTAATATTATCGAAAGCAGAAAAAGGAATATTAAAAAGATTGCAAATTTTTATATATCTATAAAGTTTTTTCCACTCCTCATCATTTATTTCGCTATCGGAAAGGCTTGCTGCAAAGCTAGTTATTCTCATATTCTTTTTTTCTTTCAGCATTCCATACTCAATAGCTTCTATAAAGTTCCCTTGAATTGTAGAAACATACGTCGGTAATATTTTGCAATTTATTTCCCGATTATAATCAAAGACAATGAATTCATTGTCTTTAATAGAAATAGGAAATGAATACCCATCCACAACCTTTTCCAATTCAATCACATCAATGTTTGAAGCAGGGCAATTTAACGGAACTGCAAACAAGGTGCAATTTGAGTCTAAAAGGTTAAAATCTTCAAGCTCATTCTTAACAATTTGAATTAATAATCTGTTGTCCTCTGTATAAAGAAGCAAATTATCCTCATTTTTAAACTTTAATCCAGAATTATAGGTTTGAAAAAAATAGATTTTCCCAGCAACCTCCATTGCAACTCTATTCGTTTCATTCATTGAATCTGCCAATAAGAACAACTTTTGTATAATACCTTGAAAATTTCTAAGCGGTATCAAGCCTTCATTTAATTTTTGCCTAATAACGATATCTGGATACTGCTGATTGCGAAATTTAATAATTTGATTATCACTGCAAACAATTCTAAATCCGAACAAATTATTTAAAATAAACACATGTTTACTCTTTATAATTTTATCCCCAATGTCAACAATATCAACTCCTTTTGAAGGTGCTAAAATTTCAATTTGTAAGGCTTCGTTTTTATAAGAAATTACACCTTTAATCTTTTTTGGTATCTGATTCGTGTTATTAAATTCCAGTATAATCTTGTTTGCTTCATTAGAATTAAGTTCAAATAAATCATTCTTGTAAATAGATAAGTGCAATAGCTCGTGCTGAAAATAAATATCGGCAGTTAATACGTTGTTATTAATATATTTAAAACTGAAATTACCAATATTAAAGAGTCTATCAAACTCTTCTAAGTCGTTGTATAAAAATCGTAATTCAACTATTCCATTAGGAATAACCTTCTCAGATTTCCAAAATATCTCACCTTTTTTTCTCCATGAGATATTAATTTGACTTTGTGGGATATTATTGTAGTCTTCGTCATAAAAATAGATTGTTGGCATTTTTTTTACTACTAACATACTTGCTCGATATAGCCAATCAGGCATATCAGAAATAATTGCCCAATCGAAATTTGATTTATTCAATTGAAAATTAGTGGATAGCTTATCGTTTATTGTTGCAACGGTATTATCATTAATTTCATATAAACAAACTGGATAATTTTCTATATTAAAGCAATAAGGCCTTAGGTTGTCTAGTAATTGAATATCCTTAGTCAATAAGAAAGCTTTTTCACCCTTAAAAGTATTTCCAGGAATCATCATCCATCTATTTTCCTCCATTGGAACCCAAAACGAGTTATTCGAAGGCGAGGGAACTGTTTTTAATTGATTTGCAATATAATATTTGGTTCCCTCATTATTTGCAAAAAATATTAGGGGAATTTTGTCCATATTGCTATTCCATAACATTGGGACATTTGAAGTGGTGTATCTAAGGTAATCCCCATTTAAATTTTTCTTATAAGTAGCATGTAAATAATCATCGCAGAATAAATTATATGAATTTGCAATGTCATTTAATTCTACACTAATTAAATTTGCAAAGGCCTCCTTTACCAATTTGTTTGGCAAGTCCAGCTTCATAGAAATTTCAGCCTTGTTATCACTTAGAACATTTAATTCCCAAAATGGTTTTATTTTTATTAAGGAATGCTTTCTTGACCTAATTTTTTCTTTTTCTGTTCTTAATGAATTTATAAGGTCTTCCTGATCATTTTGCTCTAGTATTTCCAATACTTTTTTACCCTCTTCTGAATCATCCCAAATTGCTTTTGAAATTTCAATAGCAGATTCATAAACCCCATCATTTCTTGTTGAAAGAGGCAGCAGACTAATTATATTAAGGTCATTTGAAATATCGTTAATATCATTTGGTCTTTTTTCAATAACTTTAATAAGGAATTTCTTCCAATAGTTATTAAATCTTTTTAAACTTTTAATTGGGATTCTACCTTGTAAAAGCAATGTTCTAAAATACAGAGTGTTTTCATTTCTAATCCATTTTAATCCTAGCCGATATCCACCATTCTTCGCACTTTGGAAAAATGCTTCCGGAGTAGTGTAATATTCTTCCAGGCCTAAAGAATTAAATACGATTTCCTTAGAAGGTTTCCCCTCCTCATATTCAAACTTCCACCAACCAGCATAGTACTCTGCACATTTAAGAGTATCTATCCTAGTGAAATAGTTGATTTGCTTAAAATACTTTTTTAATTCTAAATATTCATTTTCAGTTATCACTTTATGTACTTTTTAAACCTTATTACTTTAGTTTTATGGATATTTGGTCAAAAGTATTTCACAATAGTGCAGTAGTTCTGCATTCTTATCTATAATTTTAACCCTCGCTAAATAAACCAGTTTTTAAATAGTTTCCAGCTTTGCAATCCCCTAAAATCCTACTGTTTTCATTGGTATCAAAAGTCTCTATGAACTCCCATACAGATTGACACTCTAGTTTAAAATTGAGGCATACTAATTCAACAGGTATGCAGGGCAAGAATCGGTAAAATGGGATATCAAACTTATTATGTTCCTGTGGGCCATAAGATCGAAACCGTCTAAACTTTTTAACCACTATTTTATTCATAATGCAAATTTTATTCTTTATTGTGCAGTTTATTTGCACTCTTATCTTTATAGAAAGTATTAATTAATTCAATTCTCGTTTTGATTTTATCTCGCAATGATAAAGGCTTAAGCACCTGCATGCCTTCACCATAAGAAAGAATTATTGATTCCAATTCATAATTAGGAATCAAGTCAAGTGAAATAAGTGTATGTGTAAGCCCTCGTTCCTTCAGTTTTTGGGAACCGTGAATAGGTTTAGTTTTTATGTATGGAAACAGTTCATTAATAACCTGCAATAAGATATTTTGAATTTTACCATCATTCCTTAAAGTAACACCAACAATATCTTCAAAGTATTCATTGAAATCGATGGTTTCATTGGGGACATATTTTTCGGGGGTTTCCTCTACAGTCGTAATCCTGTCTAAGGCAAGATTCATGATATACTGGCTATTATCATTCTTCCCAAAAACATACCACCTATTGTTATATTGTTTCAAAAAATACGGGTGAAAAACAATCGATTGTGCAGCATCCTGTTTGAAACTTTGATACTCAACATTTATTACCTTTTTATATAATACTGAATTGTAAATTGGGGTGATAAATTCCAAACCTTTTAAAAAATTATTTTGGTCAAATTCAATTATTTTTTCCGAGCTATGAGACAACCCTAAGCCCGAATCGAGCCGGGCAGAAATTTCAGCTACCCATTCAAATTGTGGCATACCTTTAAATCTGGAAAGAGTTAATATTGCTTCTTTCAATTGATTTTCTTCTGTCTCATTTAAAGGCTGATTATTAATAGAAAAGTTTTGATCGGAATATTTAAAGAAAACACGATGTCCATATCTTTTTCGACCAACTGGTGCATTCCAACCCTGACTACTCTCCATAAATTTGATATCCTCCAAGACTTGTCTACGTTTAACCCCATTATCGCTCCCTGTAAACTCCTGAATTGCATTGGAACATATTTCAACTAGATTCTCAATGAAATATTTTCGCCCCGGATTACGGAAGCATTTATCCAAAGCTTGATAACGAATAATTGCATGTTTATTAGTAGCCATTCAAATGATTGATAAAGAGTTGGGTATTTCTGACAAAGTAAGGGAATTTTTAAAATATGAGAATTTTGTTTGCAAATTGTTTGCAAATAAAAAAGGGCCCTGAAGTTACAACACCTCAAAACCCTTCTCTCACTAAGTGGGAACACTAGGATTCGAACCTAGGACCCTCTGCTTGTAAGGCAGATGCTCTAAACCAACTGAGCTATGCTCCCTATATTTTTTTTCAGCTCTAAACCTCCCGATGGCTATCGGGATGAGCTATGCTCCCTCTTTTTATGGGCTATTGCAGTGGTTAAAACAGCTTTAGTTCCATTTTTTGAGAGTGCAAAGATATAATCCCCTGTCCAATTTTCAAATTTTGTCCACATATTTTGAATATTTTTTTAATAAGTAGCGTTTAAGTAACAGTTGTAACTTTGGTGGCAACAGTGAACGTGAACGAAACTCTAATCAATCAACCCATAGCGCCTAAGCCCAAGTGGCGGAAAATACTGCGTATAAGCCTAATTTCTTTGGGTATTTCCCTAAGTGTGGTGCTTTTAGCAGCTATTTTAGTGCCGCTATTATTTGAGAAGCAAATCAAAAATCTGTTCATCAGCGAACTTAACAAGAGCCTCGCTACTGCCGTAACTATTAATCAGGATGATATTCACCTCAGCTTGCTCAAAAACTTCCCTAACGCCTCTGTGGTGTTTAATAATATGGGTATCAAAGAAAGTTTCGCTAAATCAAATAAACATTTTCTTGAGGCAGAGGAAATAAGTCTGGTTTTTAATGTCTGGGATATTTTCAGAGGAAATTATAATATCAAACATATTAAAGTGAAAAATGGGTTTTGTCATCTCATAACTGACAAAAAAGGAAATGTCAACTATAAATTCTGGAAGGACGCAGAAGGGGAGAGTGAGGCTAATTTTTCAATCAACCTAGAAGAGGTCGACTGTGAAAACATCGATTTTCAATATCTCGATTATAAATACCAGCAGCACATCGAACTTTTAGTACACAATTGCAGTCTGAATGGTAATTTCTCTTCAAACCAATACACACTTGCTGTAATTGGTGATGTGTTATCAAAACGCATTAAAATAGGAAATACTGCTTATCTAATTAACAAGGAATCGCATGTTGATACAAAAATAAATGTTGATGTACCCAACGAAAATTATGCTTTTGAGGATGGCGAAATTACAATTGACAACAACACATTTATTATGAATGGCAATATCGCCTTGTTAGGGGAAGATTATTATGATTTAGCGATAACAGGTGATAAAATTAGTTTAGAGGGATTAATGCTCTTGTTGCCAGGGAATATTTCAAACAACTTGAGTAAATATCAAAGCAAAGGGAAAATAGATTTCTCAACTACCATAAAAGGTATTTACACCAGTGCTAAAACACCTGCTATAACCATTGCATTTAATGTTCAAAATGGAAGTATACAGCATGAGCAGTTTGGTGGGAAGCTTGATAACATGAACTTTTCAGGCAAGTATTCTAATGGTGAAAAACATTCAGCTGCAACCTCGTTTATTACCGTAAATAATTTTTCAGCTACACAAAATAATTTACCAGTAACACTAGAGCTCGATTATAAGAATTTTATTAATCCGTATATCGATTTGCATTTAGACGGCACATTTCCTGCCTCATTAATTATTCCAATGGCTATGAACAACGCAGAGGATGTGCAAGGCGTAATTAGTTTAAACAATATCGATATCAAGGGCAATATTAAAAATCTTTCAACAGAATTTTCAACTGCGCAACCTGCTGGAACTATTTCACTTCAAGATGTTGCTTTTGTAATTAATAACCAAACGGTTTCTATTCCTTCGGGGGTGGCTAAAGTTTTAAATAATGAGGTTACACTTAATGGATTGGCAATCAATATTGCAGGTTCCGATTTAAATGCCAATATTGTAATCAATAATTGGATACAACAAGTTTTCCCAAGCGAATTTAAACCTGCGCTAAATATAAACGGAAGCATACGCGCCGAAAATATTAACTTAAGTGAACTCATTGCTGTTTTTGAAAGTGAACCAAATGATGCAGTAAATAAAAAAGTTAATCCCGAAGTGCCTACAGCCCCAGCATCAGCTTCAGGAAATTACAATTTTAGTGGTAATATAGATTTAGTTTGTAATAATTTTAGTTATGATAAAGTATTGTTTTCAAACATAACTGCCGCCATTAAACTAACACCGGGATTAATTATTGTGAATGATTTACAGGGTGGAGCCATGGCTGGTAAGTTTAATGTAGATGCAACATTCAGAGAAATGCCTAACGGAGATGTTGTGTTGCAAACTTCAGGTATGCTCGAGAAAATTGAAGTGGCTCAATTATTTGAACAGTTTCGTAATTTTGGTCAGACAACATTAACGGCAACAAATTTAAAAGGTAGAATTTCTGCAAATATTTATGAAATGAATATCCGATTCGATAAGGATTTTATTTTAGATGAATCCTATTTATATATACTTTGTGATATGAAAATAGAGAATGGCGAACTGATAGATTATAAGCCGTTAGAATCTCTCTCTAGCTTTGTTAAAATTAGCGACCTGCGACATATTAAATTTTCTACACTCGAAAACAAAATCGAAATCAAAAACAGGCTAGTAATTTTGCCGGCAATGCAAATTAAATCCACTGCTGTTGATATGTATATTAGTGGCACCCATTCGTTTGACGATGAAATTGATTATCAATTTAAGCTCAGTATGGCTGATGTTATGGTAAGGAAATTTTTAGGCGGTAATAAACAAAAAGATAATTACGAGGAAGACACTGAAGGAGGTGTGAATGTTTATATCAGTATGACAGGCACGGTTAACGAGCCAATTATTAAATATAATAAGAAAGAAGCGAAGCAAAAGTTGCAGGATAGTGGGATGGAAGAGAATCGTTTCCTTGATATATTTAAGCCTGATCCTAGTGAGGAGATGTTTAAGCAAAATGATAAGCAATCTAAAAAACAACCAGTAAAAACAGACGATGCAATAGAGTTTATAGAATTTGAAGAAGAGTAGTTGAATGAAATCCGACAATAACAATCCATTAAACAAGTAATTTCAATTTACTTCAACTAGCAGAATAAAGTTAATGCCACCCTCATAATTCAGAATTTATTACCTTAGCAAACAGATTATGGAAGTATGAATATTTACGAGCGAAAGTATAGATGGAAAATTGTGCTCATTTTATCGGCGTTAATTATCGTTGCAGCCTCGTTAATATATACCGATAATCTAGCAACAAAACTCGCACAGGAAGAAAAACAAAAGGTAGAGCAAATAGCAGATGTTTATCATTACATTGCTACAGCAACTGATATTACTGATTACGGGTTTTTAGTTCAATTAATAAAGGCAAATAAAACCGTACCTATTATTTCAACCGATAATAGTGGTAATATAGTTGCATCCTTAAATCTTGATTCAATTAAAATAGCTCAAGACACTCTTTATCTCCAAAAGAAATTATTGGAAATGAAAGACTTCGCAGAACCAATCAAATTAGAAATTAGCGAAAACTTGTATCAATACGTTTATTACAAACATTCAGTTTTATATCAGCAACTTTTATATTTTCCATATGTGCAATTAATTATTATCGCTGCATTTTTAATTGTTGCATATACCTTATTTAATACAGCACGAAAGTCGGAGCAGAATCGCGTTTGGGTTGGAATGGCAAAAGAAACCGCTCACCAATTAGGAACCCCTATTTCATCGTTGGTTGCCTGGGTCGAATATTTGGAGCAATCTCCTGCAATGGAGGGAAAGCATCAAGTAGTTGAAGAAATGGGGAAAGATGTTCAACGGTTAGAATTAATTGCAGATCGTTTTTCAAAAGTAGGTTCACAGCCTGATTTAACCAACAAAAACTTAATTACCGAATTAGAACACTCAATCGATTATATAAAACGGCGTTCTTCTAAAAAGGTAAGTTTTGATTTTCAATTCCCGGCTCCGATAGTTTCGGTTAAAATGAATGTTATTTTATTTAACTGGGTGATTGAAAATTTATTGAAAAATGCTTTAGACGCTATTGATGGAATTGGCGATATAACGGTAAAGGTTGAAGAAGATAATCAGTACGCAATTATTGATATAAGTGATAGCGGCAAGGGTATTCCGCGTTCGAAACAACAAACAGTTTTCGAACCTGGTTACAGCACCAAGAAACGTGGTTGGGGACTCGGATTAACATTGGCAAAGCGCATCACCGAGAGCTATCATAAAGGGAAAATATTTGTAAAACAAAGCACGCCTGGCAAAGGCACTACGTTTAGAATTATGTTACCTAAATCGTAATTATAATTTTGTGCCACTCATCTCTAAAATTCTAAAAAATTGATGCTCCGTTACAGGCGAAACAGATAATCTGCTAATTCTTACCAATGGCATATCCTGTAAAGTTTCATCTTTTTTTATTGTTTTAAGTGATACTTCTTGCTTGCATTTTTTTACTACAGTAACATCAACAGCGCTCCAATCACCTTCGGTTGCGGTTGGGTCTGTATAGGCAGTTTTAGTAACTTTCGCAATACCTACCACTGCAGAAACGCCTCCACTATGGTAAAAAAAGCAAAGGTCGCCTTTTTGCATAGCGCGTAAGTGTATGCGTGCAGAATAGTTTCTTACCCCTGTCCACGCATCCGTTTTTTTTGCAACAAAATCATCCCATGAAAAAGTCTCGGGCTCCGATTTAATCAACCAATAGTTATTTGCCATTATGCAAAATTACAAAACTAATTTCGAGCTGTTAATAGGAAAATAAAATTGCTCAACCCGATTTAAATTTGAGCGCTCCTGCACTGTATTATTATAAGGCGAAATTTGTTATTTGATACATCAACCCATTTACACACTTGGTATTTGTAAATCAACACATTACTATAGCAACAAATCAGCACATTACCACATCAAAGCATTAGTGCATCAACACATCAATACATCAGCACATTAGCACATTGGTACATTAAAAAGCCCCGCTTTTCAGCAGGGCTTTAACTAAATTAACGGTGCTATCAAGCCTCTGTTTTGTCTTTCGACTCTTCAGTTGCTTCATCAGAAACGTCTTCAACTTTATCTTCAGCTTTTTTAGCAGCTTTGGATGAAGTTTTAGAATCGCTTTCCATTTTTTCTTTTAATTGTGAAAGCACATCAAGTTCACCCAATGTTGTTTTTTCAACATTTTTCTGAACTTTATTTAATTGCGTCTTCGATTTTTTATCATCGCGCTGACGTGTTTTAGTTTGCTCACGTTTTTCATCATCTTGATTGTCTCTAATGAATTTAGTGTGAGAAACAAGTATACGTTTGTCGTTACGATCAAATTCGATAACCTTAAAGGTTAACATTTCTTCGTTATGCGCAGTTGTACCATCAGCTTTTTCAAGATGTTTATTTGGAGCATAACCTTCTAAACCATAAGGTAAAGAAACTACAGCGCCTTTTTCATCTTTGCGGATAATTGTACCTTCGTGAGTTGAACCGATTGGGAATACATTTTCAAAAGTATCCCATGGATCTTCTTCAATTTGTTTGTGACCAAGAGAAATTTTTCTGTTGTCTTCATCTATTTCTAGAATTACTACATCAAGATTTTCTCCAATTTTAACAAATTCTGAAGGGTGATTTAAACGCTTAATCCAGCTTAAATCGCTGATATGCACCATACCACCAACATTTTCATCTAACTCAACAAATACACCGTAATTGGTGATGTTTTTAACGAGTCCAGAATGTTTGCTGTTAATAGGATATTTATCTTTTGCACTCTTCCAAGGATCTTCCGATAATTGTTTAACTGAGAGTGACATTTTGCGTTCTTCGCGATCGAGTGTAACCACTTTAGCTTCAAACTCCTGATTAACAGTAAAGAATTCTTTGCTGTTAATTGGCTGATTGCTCCAAGTGATTTCTGATACGTGAATTAAACCTTCAACACCAGGCATAATTTCGAGGAATGCACCGTAATCTTCAATGTTTACGATTTTGCCTTTAACTACGCTGCCAACTTGGATAGTTGCATCAAGCACTTCCCAAGGATGTGGTGTAAGTTGTTTAAGACCTAATGAAATACGTTTTTTGTTATCATCGAAATCAAGTACAACAACATTCAATTTCTGGTTCATATGTAACACCTCGTTAGGGTGGTTGATACGTCCCCATGAAATATCAGTGATATACAATAAACCATCAACACCACCTAAATCGATAAATGCACCGAAGTCTGTAATGTTCTTGATAGTTCCTTCCAAAACCTGACCTTTTTCGAGTTTACCAATAATTTCCTGACGCTGTGTTTCAATATCGCTTTCAATAAGCGCTTTGTGAGATACAACGGCATTCTTAATGGTTTCGTTGATTTTAACAACTTTGAATTCCATTTTCTTGCCAACGTATCCATCATAATCAGTAATAGGTTTAACGTCGATTTGTGAACCTGGTAAAAATGTTTCAATACCAAATACTTCAACAATAAGACCACCTTTGGTTTTGCTGATAATATTTCCAGTAACAATAATTTCGTTTTTGTAGGCATCAACGATTTTTTCCCAAGCCTTCATCATTTTTGCGCTTTTACGGCTCAAATTGAGTTGACCTTTTCCATCTTCTTTGCTAACTACATAAACTTCTACTTCCATGCCTACTTTGAGGTCTTCGATATCGCGAAATTCAGTTTTAGAAACTAAACCATCGCTTTTATAACCTACGTTTAAAATAACGTCGGTATCGGTTAAACCTACAATCGTTGCATTAATAATTTCATTATCATTCAGCGTTTTGAAAGTACCTTCATAGGTAAGTTCTAATTGGCTGCTCTGTTCTTTAGAGTAAGTGATTTTGTTACGTTTGTCAACGTTCCAATCGAAATCATCATGAGCGGCTTGTACTTTTTCAGGTGCTTTTGTAACGGTTTCAACTACTGTTTCAGTAGTTTCCGTAATTTCCGTTGTTTCGGAGTTTTGAGACTCCAGATTTTCTTGGTTATCCAAGGTGAAGTTTTTTAATTGTGAAAATAAAATTTACAGGTTTTGCCTGTCCTATTTATTCCGCCATTCAGCGGCAATAAAAGGGATGCAAAGATACTGAAAATATTGAAAAACCTCAGAAAAAACGGCAATTAACAAGCATTAAACTACTTAAAATGGCATTTTTAGTGTTTTTTTCGTTGGAAGCGCAACCAAATTCCCTGAAATTGAGGGTTTTAGTAAACTGTAAAGTTAAAATAACACTATCAACTTTCAATAATAATGTCTGCTTATAAATTGGCATAAACACGAACATATTCCTCTGTACCATTGGTTTTTACCACAAATACATAGTTGATGTCGTCAACGTGTTCATATTGATATATCTGATAACCGTCAAGGTCTTTTACATAGGATTTCTTTATCTCTTTTATGAAATCCGTAAAAATTGAAGCTCCATTTGGGCCAATTTGATAAACCATTTCGAACTCTGTAGCCTTTTTTGTGGCAAAACAAAAGCCATCTTGCGTGTCAGTTTTGTTCTCAATGGTATATTGAATGCCCCTTTCACCAAAATCATCCCGCAACTTAGAAATTAACTTCATGTTGCGTTCCCAATCACTCAAGTTAATATTCAACATCGTAATTAAATTGGTAATGGATACATCAGGATAAACACTTCCTGCTGGAGTTGTAGTGCGTGAAACACGCTGTGCGTTTGTATTTATAATGCTAACGATGATTAATAACGTTAATAAGATTGTGTGTAATCGCATAGCTACAAAGTTAAGCATTGCTGTGCAAATAAATTGCAGACAACAATTTGACAGTGAACAAAATCAGGTATTAAATAACGCAAATCCTTACCCGAATTAACTAAATCCTATCAATCGGGTCATTAGTAGTATGTTGCTGGCGTTGTCCGTAAATTGGGCTTACATTGTTAATAAAAATTATCGCAACTAGTGGAATCAAAAATGCAAATATTGCCCAACCGGTTACATTTCTATTTAATTTGCGCGCTTTTTTTATGCAATAATTAATGGCGAAAATTCTAAAAGCTACTGCAAGTAGCAAAATGGATGTATTCATGGTGTTTTAGTTGAAATACAATTAAAATATAAATGTAATTAATTATTTAGAATTTAAATAAATATTAGATGCTATGCGATAATTTCGTTTGTTCACGTTATAATTATGTTTATTGTATAATGTGAGCAGGTCTGGTTTTTAGCTAAAATCGTGATTATATTTTTGATGTCTTGAACTTTATAATCACCATTTTATCACAACAGTTTTTTAACTATTTCCAATGCCATATTAAACTGCTGCTCAAGCGTTAAATTGGTATTGTCAATTAATATTGCGTCGTCAGCTTGCTTTAACGGGCTATCAGCTCTAGTTGTTTCTTCGAAATCGCGTTTAATTAAATTATTACGAATATCATCTTCACTAACCTGAATATTATTAGATTGTAATTCTAATAATCTGCGTTGCATTCTGGTTTCCATTTCAGCAGTAATAAACAATTTTAAATCGGCATTTGGAAACACAACAGTCCCTATATCTCTGCCATCAATTACCACGCCTTTTTCAGCGCCAATTGCTTGTTGCTGTTTTACTAAAAATTTTCTAATTGCACTAACTGCTGCCACCTCGCTTACTTTATTAGAAACACGCATCGAACGAATTGCTTGCTCAACATCTTCTCCGTTTAAAAATGTATGTGATACTTTATTTTCATTGCGCTGAAATGCAATTGAAATATTATTTAATGCATCATCTAATTGCAATGCATTATGCCAATCAATATTTTGTTCTAATAAGTATAAAGTAACCGCGCGATACATGGCTCCGGTATCTAAAAACAAATAATGCAAATGCGCCGCCAATTGCTTCGCTAATGTGCTTTTGCCACATCCTGCAAAACCATCAATTGCTATTATAAGTTTTTTCACGGCTCGAAATTAAGCAAAGCATTTTAAATTGAGAAACGTGCAGCAAGGGTTGTGCTTATAAATACAATATCTTATTTCAGTATCTCATTCAGATTAGCCGAAATAGTAATATGGTTACTTCCTCCAGCTAGCGAATAAAACTCATGTCCATAATCGATGCTGTATTTTTTTATTTTCATTCCAAACCCAAGCGAAAATCCGGTGAATCCGCGTCGAGTTGCTATTGACATTTCTTTGCGCGTCATATGGTCGTAACCTATGCGTGCCATGACGTTTTTACCAAAATAAAATTCGCCGGCAATGTTTAAATGTTGCGCTATTTTGTCAACAGTGTATTTTTTTTCTTCGGCCGTAGAATCTGCACCAAAAATATTTACTTCCTGCACAGTATTCGGATCGTCGTATCTAATATCGAGTGTTTGCAAATCATGCAATGTGAAGCTAATGCGCAATGGCAAATGCTTCAATCGTTTTGATATGCCAAAATCTATTTCAAATGGTAATTCCTCATTATTATCTGCAACAAATGGTTTAATTTGTGTGCCAATATTTCTAAAAACCAAGCCCGCGCTAAACAAACGTGCTGTATCTATGTATGCAGCGCCAATATCTGCGGCCATACCAAATGAACTGTATGATTCTAATTGACTGTATAATATTTTAGCATTGGCGCCATAACGCAATTTCCCTGTTCCGTATCCAATTCCCCAACTGCCAGCATATTCTTTTGCCTTAAAACTGCCCAGTCTGTCGCCATTCGCATCAGTTAACGAAAAGGTTCCGTAAGATCTGTACAAAATTCCTCCGCCCATGGTGGCATTCCACTTTTTTACATGTTTACCATAGGCAGCATAACCCTGACTAATTCCTGAAGGCATAAAAGCGTTACTAAAACTCATGGCTCCGTCCATTGATTGATTTAATAATGCTGGGTTTTGAAAGCCGAAATTTACATCGCTGTCAAATGTGGTGATGTTTAAACCACCTAACCCGCTTATTCTTGCAGATGGCGGAAGGTTGAGGTATGCATAAGTATAGCTTCCCCCGAATTGACCATAAATTTGGCTTGCCGAAAGTAAAAAAACGAGCGTAAATAACTGGTGTAGTTTCATATTGATAGGTCGTAAACGAAAAATCCCGCAAAAAATTTCGCGGGACTAAAATACTTCAATTAGTGGAAATAAATCTTACTTTTTGGTGACTTTCCCTTTTTTGGGAGTCGGTTTTGGTTTTTCCAAAGCTAGATTTAATACCTGCATCATATTGGCAACATAATGAAATTTAATGCCTTTTATAAAAGAAGGTGTAATTTCAGCTACATCTTTTTTATTTTTCTCGCATATAATAATCTCCTTTATTCCAGAGCGTTTTGCGGCTAACACCTTTTCTTTGATACCACCAACTGGTAACACTTTGCCGCGCAATGTAATTTCGCCTGTCATTGCTAAATACGACCTTACTTTGCAACCAGTAAATGCCGATGCCAGTGAAGTCAACATTGTAATACCAGCGCTTGGACCATCTTTAGGTATAGCGCCTTCTGGCACGTGAACGTGTATAGCTGTTTGTTCAAAAATGTCTGGAGAAATGTTCAATTCTTCGGCATGCGATTTTAAGAAAGTAAGCGCAGTAGACGCTGATTCCTTCATCACATCACCTAAATTTCCTGTCAGCTGTAATGTGCCTTTTCCTTTACTTAACGAAGTTTCAATAAACAAAATATCTCCGCCAACTGATGTCCAAGCCAATCCAACAACTACGCCTGTGGTTTCCGTATCGAAAATGCTGTCTTTGTCGAATTTTGAAGGACCTAATATGGATTCAACGTCTGCAGGTTTTAATGTTTTATTATACTTCTCTTTTGTGGCAACATATTTGGCAACACGACGCATAATTGAAGCTAATTGGCGATCGAAATCACGAACGCCGCTTTCGCGTGTATAGTTTTCAATTATTTGTTTTATTACATCGTCGTTTAATGTAACATCACGCTGCTTTAAGCCGTGGTCTTTTTTCTGTTTTGCAACAAGATGACGTTTTCCGATTTCAACTTTTTCTTCAGTTGAATATCCACTCACATAAATAATTTCCATTCTATCGCGCAATGCAGGTTGAATGGTATTTATATTATTGGCAGTGGCAATAAATAATACTTTTGATAAATCGTATTCCAATTCTAAATAGTTGTCGTAAAACGAACTATTTTGCTCTGGATCTAATACTTCTAATAATGCACTTGAGGGATCACCACGGAAGTCGGTTCCAACTTTATCAATTTCATCTAGAATAAAAACTGGGTTCGAAGTTTTAACACGTTTTAGTGATTGAACTATTCGTCCAGGCATTGCGCCGATGTAGGTTTTTCGATGTCCGCGAATTTCACTTTCATCGTGCAAACCACCTAAACTCATGCGCACATATTTTCTACCTAATGCCCTGGCAACAGACTGTCCAAGTGAAGTTTTACCAACACCTGGAGGACCTACTAAGCATAAAATTGGCGATTTTAAATCACCTTTTAATTTTAAAACGGCTAAGTATTCTATTAAGCGAGATTTTATTTTCTCTAATCCAAAATGATCTTCATCTAAAATAGTTTGAGCATGTTTTAGGTCGAAATTATCTTTAGTAAATTCATTCCAAGGTAATTCGAGTAACATCTCAACGTAGTTGGTAATTACACCAAATTCGGCCGCATTGGGATTAATACGTTGTAGCTTTTCAATTTCTTTATTAAAAACATCTTGTACTGTCTTTGTCCATTTTTTCTCAGCAGCACGAGCTTTGTATTTTTTTATATCTTCATCCTGGCCCGAACCACCCAATTCTTCTTGTATGGTACGCATTTGTTGATTTAAAAAATATTCGCGTTGCTGCTTATCTAAATCGGTGCGAACTTTATTTTGAATTTTATTTTTTAACTCGAGCATCTGCAGCTCGTTATTTAAAAAATTTAATACCTTTTGAGCGCGCTGATGTATTTCATCAGTTTCCAATAAATTCTGCTTATCTGCAACATCAATTTGTAAGTTAGATGATACAAAATGAATGAGGAAAACTGGACTGTTAATGTTTTTTAATACAACACTTGCTTCTTGCGGTATATTGGGTGAGATTTTAACAATATTTGCTGCTAAGTCTTTTATGGTAGATACAATTGCCGTAAATTCTTTTTTATCGGACGACATTTTATCTTCCAGTAACGTAATAGAAGCCTGTAAAAAAGGTTCTTGCGTAGTAAATTTGTTAACAACAAATCGCTTTTTACCTTGAATAATTACAGTAGTACTGCCATCAGGCATCTTAATTTGCTTTATAACCTTGGCTATTACACCTGTTTTATGCAAATGAGCGCTGTCAGGGTCTTCAACGTTGCCATCTAGCTGCGCCACAACGCCAATTAACTTATTTCCTTTAAACGCATTTTGAATAGCTTTTATCGATTTTTCGCGACCAACTGTTATGGGTAAAACTACACCTGGAAACAATACAGTATTCCTCAAAGGCATAATGGCAATGGTTTCTGGATAGTCTATTTTTGTTTGATCGTCATCCTCTTCTAGCGATAACAAAGGCAAAAACTCTACATCATCTTCCATCATCGAGGACAAAAGGTTATCATCAAATCCAAATTCTCTCATAGTTAAATTCCTTGTTGTTAAATAAATAATTGTGCTGACTATGCCAGGCACAATACATTAATCAATTGTCATGCCTTTGAAGATAAAACCTGTCATATTCAATAAAATCTGCCAAAATTCGTCGAATTACTGCCAAATTGATAGATTTGTGAACTTATGGGCGCGGCCTTACTCTATAAACAGCTATTCATATATCTGATTCCATTTAATTTTTTAATTGGGGAATACAACGTTGGGCTGCAGTACCGCTACACAGATGACTGGGCCGTAGATGTTAATTTTGGTTATGTAGCGGATATTGAAGGTTCATTTACCAGCAACGTTTACGAAGAAATCCTTAAATCTGGCACATTCTATTATAGTGGTCCTTTTATAAAGGCTTCCCTGCTATCTGTAATCCCGCGCGGTCCAAATCCTTTGCGAACAGATTATAATCAGGTTGAAATTGGCTATAAATTACTTAGCTATGAGCACCTCGATTTTGAAGATGAAAGTGATCCTGGTAAATTATTTAACTTGTCAGAAAGAATGCAAGCAGTAAATTTGTCGTGGAAAGCAGGTTATAACATCATTCCGAGGTCAAACTTTGAGATGAATGGCTTTTTAGGTTTTGGCATGCAAATACGATTTAAAAACACCCATGTAAACAGTTTTGGTTATTATTATAATTCTGATTTATTTATCGTAAACGACCAAATTAGATCAACGCAAGTAGTTCCGCTTTTTCACGCTGGAATAAAAATTGGGTTAAAAGCATTAGAGAAAAAAGAATAATTAATTTAAATAATAAAACAAATATGAGAAAACATCTCCTCTTAACGCTTTTATACGCATGCTCATTACAAATGGCATTGCAAGCGCAAGCAATTGACTTCAATCGATTCAAATCATTAGAGTCAGCAGGAATGGTGCCTGAAGATTTTACGCGATTGGCATCAGAAAAATATTATGAGGATGTTGCCGATTTAAAAAGTAAATCTCGCAGCGAGCAAAAAGATCAAGAAGAATTTTTATTTGCTTCCAATTTCTTGATTGACGAAATGCTGCATAGTGGCCGCGTAATTTTCGGCGACCCAGTTACCGAATACCTTAATAAAATTAAGGATGAAATTTTAAGCAGTAATAAAGAACTTTCTGACGATATCAGAGTTTATACTTTGGTGTCAAATGAAGTAAATGCATTTACTGCTGATAATGGAATCGTATTGGTAACAACTGGATTGGTTGCGCAAGCGCAAAATGAAGCCCAGATTGCGTTTATTCTTTGTCACGAATTTAGTCACTTTTATAAAAAACACGCTATTGATAACTACGTTGAAAATCAGCGAATAGAGCGAGGTGTAGGCGTATATAATAGCTTGGATAATGACGAAGTGGATTTAGAAAAATTTAAATATTCTAAAGAGTTAGAATCTGATGCAGATGAACAAGGGATTAAGTATTATAAGAAAACAAAATATAGTTATAATGCTGTAAGAAGTGTTTTTGATGTGTTGTTGTATTCATACTTACCATTTAATGAAGTGGAGTTTCCGAAAGATTATTTTAATGATGGATTTTATGTTTTACCAGGAAAATATTTTATTGATACTTTAGCTGAAATTACAGCAGCAGAAGATTATGATGATGCAGAAAGCACTCACCCTAACATTAAGAAACGCAAAACAACAATGCTGGGTATAATTGATGATGATGACAACACTAATCGCTTCGAATATATTCAAAGTGAAGAACAATTCAAATACGTCCAAAAAATATGTCGCTACCAAGGTTGTGAAATGTATTTGTATGATATTGAGTATGAAGATGCCCTTTATCAAGCATTTTTATTGCAGGAGGAAGATACAAGCAGTTTATACTTGAAACAGGTTATTGCACAATCGTTATACGGATTATCTATGTATAAAAATGCAGGTTCAACACCCGATTGGCATCGTTATTACAAAAAAGTGGAAGGTGAATCGCAGCAATTGTTTTATTTTTTCAGTAAAATAAATGCTAAAGAATTAAATACGCTTGCCTTAAAGTTTGCATGGGATGCGCATGTTGCAGACCCTGAGAATGGGCTCATTTCTAAAATTTGTGATCAACTCGGGTACGAAATGGTAAATACCAGTGAGTATGCGTTTTCTGAATTTTATTCTGCTCAAAAAGTTGAAAAATACAAAGCTTCGTTGGCACCAGTTAAAACAGATTCAGTTGGCACAACAGAAGTTACAAATACACAGTCAAAAACATCTAAGTACGAAAAAATAAAGAAAGAGACAGCAACTGTCGACGAAAAGGCAGCATACTGGAAATTTGCATTTGCCGATTATGTAGATGATTCGAATTTTGAAGATATTTTCGTAAAAGAAGAGGAGGAAGAAGGTGATAAAAAATCTTCTAAAAATAAAAATGATCGTCCCGAGTATCATTTAGGTGTAAATCAAATTGTTATGGTTGACCCTATTTATGTTGAAGTGGATGAGCGCAGAGATATTCCAGTGCAATACGAAGCAGCCGAAAGTGCAAAAATTGAATTGCGCGATAAAGTGAAAACTTCAGCAGAAGATTTAAATTTAAAAGTGAAATATTTAGATTATCATACGCTAAAAGCTGATGACGTTGAATTGTTTAACGACTTATCCATTTTAAATAGATGGTTAAGCGAAAAAATCAGTCACCTTGATGAAGAAGTTTATATGCATACATCTACCAACGATGATTTTCTTGCATTGTCGAAAAAGTATGATATTAATAATTTTGCGTGGATGGGTGTAGTTTCATTTACAGAACCTGAATCATATAAAGCAGCTAAAATTTTAGCTTGTATTTATTTGCCTTTAGCACCGTTTCTTATTTATGATATTGTGACACCTGACCGCAGTTCCTTTTATTTTGCCTTAGTAGCAGATGCTGAAACAGGCAAGTTTAAAATGCAATATTATAACAGCAATAATATGAGAAATTCGGATGCTGCGCAAAAAAGCAATATTTATTACATTTTACAGCAAATTAAATCTAAACCTAAAAAGAAATGACGAAGCTACGATATTTGTTAAGCGGAATTTTAATGCTAATTGCATTATCTGCGGCTACTCAATCTCCTGGATTTGCCGGCAAACATTTTAGTGTAAATGGTGGCATGGGCATTACGCCTGCATTTTATAATTGGGTTTATGATAACGATTTATACGATGGCATTTCTACATTACCTGGAATTGGCATGAATGTTACGCCTGCAATTGGTGCCGAGTATGTGCTTACAAAAGGTTTAGTATTAGGCGGTAATTTCATGTTTAATTCACTTAATAACCCAATGCATTATTTTGAAGATGGACGTATATTCAACGATTATGAAGCACATGGATATTTTGGAGAGACAAAAGTTAAGTCGAAATACTTTGGTGTATACCTTAAATTTTATAAATACAAGAAAAAAGGAGCAATTGCACCTATTGGCCGGTTTCAGCAACTTGAGTTTATAAAAGGTTCATCAACACTTGAAAATGGTGATGTTGTAGTAACAAACGAGGACTCTTACGAACTGTATGCGTATTTATGGAGCAATAGTAATTATTATTTTGAATCTTTTAACATGGTTGATGACATTAGTAAAGTTGGATTTACCGATCCAGTAAAACAAACTTACATTAAGTATGCTTACGGTTACGAAACAGTTTTGTTTGATAAAATTGCGGCAACACTTAGTGTGCAGGCTTCCTATCCATTAAATAAATTGTTTTTGAGTGATGAATCTTTAAATGAAGCGGAAAGTCAATTCAACGAAGACGTGCGCAACAGAGCATGGGGTGCATTAGGATTTTCAATGAATTTAGGCATTGGATATTTTATATTTTAAATACATATCAGATTTCTTGTGAATGTAAAAAGCGGCCTTCATTAAACGCCGCTTTTTATGTAAATTATTTTTACCGAAATTAATCAATAGCCATTGGCAATTGAACCAAACTATTTATTTAGTTGGGTTTAATCCTTACACCAAGTAATTTGAAGATGGCACGTTATTAACTTGTAATATTTTTTAATAAAAAATATAAGTTGCTGTTACTTCCAATGCTTAATGTAGATTTAATTTTTAGCTATAGTAATTTGCTGAATTAATTTATTATTTTCATTATATAATCCAATCAAATATATTCCGGCTACCCATATTTTCGTATCAACAGTTATTATAGAAGCGGATAATAATTCTGCAGTTGATGCAGTATAAACAACCTGTCCATTCACATTTAAAATGCGCATCGTTAAGGTGCTCATATCGCCATTACTTAATTGAATATAAAGTGCTGCATCAACTGGGTTAGGTGCAACTTCAATCAATACGTTATTAAAGCTTGCAATGTTATCAAAAAAGTAAACGAAATCGCTAGTTGCTGTGCATCCATTCGCATCTATTGCAATAACATAATATTCGCCTGAAACAAGCACTTCGAAAGTAGCATTAGTGGCATCAGGAATAGCCTCGCCATCAACATACCACTGCCAGCTTGTTCCAGCATCGGCTGTTAGCATTTGTCCATCTTGAATAATATTTACAGCAAAGCCTGGAACTTCATTTACGGTTACTACATCAGTGCGTTCGCAACCTGTATTATCGGTTACAGTAACAGTATAAACACCGGCAAATAAATCTGTTGCAGTTTCGGTAGTTGCGCCTGTAGACCATTCAATTATATATGGCGCTTCACCAGCTGTTATTATAACCGTTGCTGTTCCATCGGTAACACCGCATGAATAATCGGTTGACGATGTATTTATAACATAATCACCGCAAGCATCAGTAACATGATAAATAATTCCAGTATTTAAGTCTGCGCAATAAATTTCGCCATTTAAATCTTCGCCAAAGCAAGAAATATCCGTTTTTACATCATCAACTCTTTCATAATAATAAGGAGCTCCAGCATCAGCATTTACCCACCACCAATTTCCTGAAACATAATCTGCGAACATATAAAACCCATACATACCCGGATATTCACTTCCGCGATAAACAAATCCACCAGTAACACTAAATCCACCTGTGGAATAATTGTGCGGATATTGTAAAATTGGAAAAACATAGGTTGAATCAGCATCGCAGCCAGTATCATTAAACTCCTCAAATCCTTCATAGCATCTCCAACCATAATTATGTCCGCCACTACCAGCTAATTCAACATCAACTTCCTCTTGCAGGGTTTGACCAACATCGCCAATCCACATATTATTAGTAAGTCGGTCGAAACTAAAACGCCAAGGATTGCGATAACCAATTGCCCATATTTCTGGTAAAGTATCCGTTGCAAGTGCAAATGGATTATCAGCAGGAATTGCATAAGGTGTTCCGCCATCAACATCAATACGATGCATTTTACCCAGTTTATTTTCAGGATTCTGTGCGCGATTACCCGGGTCGCCTCCTGAACCACCATCGCCTAGGCCTATATATAAATATCCATCAGCACCAAATTTTATGCAACCACCGTTATGATTTGTAAAAGGTTGATCTGCGGTAAAAAGAATAAGCTCTGTAGCATCATCTGCAATATTTGCATCACCGGCGCTAACCGAGAATCTCGACACAACGGTATTCCCATCTAAATCGGTATAATTCACATAAAAATATCCGTTAACAGCATACTCAGGGTGAAACGCCAAACCGAGTAAGCCTTGTTCTTGATAGCCAGATTCTATGCGCGTAGCAATATTCAGAAAATCATCGGGCAAAACTGTTCCGTCAAGTTCCACTATTCGAATGTATCCCTGGCGTTCAACAATAAACAACCTGTCGTCGCCAGCTTGAGCTATATCCACTGGTGAGCTAAATCCAGATGCAAAATTTACTAAGTCGAAAGCTGGTTGGGCTCCGACATGCAAAAACACTAAAGTTAAAATTGTAATAAAACCTATCGATTTTCTCATTTTGTTGTATTTTTGGTAAAGATAACACAACGATTGAGGCAAGAACTGTCAGGTTTGAGTCACCTTTGTTAATAAAATTGTTTGTATATACAAGAATAGTTGTATTTTTATTATCTCGAATCAAAAAAACCATTAATTAATATCAGGATATGAAAAAATTTCTAATTGTAGCAATTGCAGTAACCTCAGCACTTGCAATCTCTTCATGTGCTAAAGACCGTGTTTATGGTTGCACAGACCCTTTCTCAATTAATTACAACCCGAATGCAACTGATAACGATGGTGGATGTTTTGCGCCTAGTAACCAGAAACGTGCGTTAATGGGCGATTTCACTGCAACTTGGTGTCCTTATTGCGGATCTTGGGGTGCACCTGAATTTCAAAAAGCTATAGAAGGTGCAGGAGCAAATGCTGTTGCCTTGGGTATTCATAATACTGATGAAGTTACATCTAACGAATCTACAACACTGACCGATTATTATGGTGCAGAAGGAATTGTTGGCGGTTATCCAACTTTATATGTTTGGAATCAAGCTACTTTCTCTGAAGGAAATGCCATGGCTTCCGCTGCTAATGCAGAAGCTGCTACTGGTCCTTCTGAGGCTGGAGCTGTTGCTGGTTTTACAGACAACGGAACTTCAATGACAATTTCAGTTAGTGCTCAAATATTTGCCGATGTTACTGGTGACTATTACGTTGCGGCCTACTTAATGGAAAATGGTTTAGTTTACACACAGCAAATTGCTGGAGCTGACCCTGATCCAAATTTTATTCATAATCATGTTATCCGTTCATCATCTAACGGCAGCGCTTGGGGCGAGCAATTTATTTTCGGTTCAGGTTCTTCAGGACAAGTTTTCACTAAATCATATCAAATAGAACGAAACGCTGCATGGAAAGTTGAAAACATGTATATGGTTGCTATCGTTTGGAAGTATGATGTTGCAGAAGGAAAATATACTTACGTAAATGCACAAGAAACGCATTTATAAGTAATAAATATTGATGAAATGCCATCCATAAACATGGATGGCATTTTTTTTATTTTAATGTTTAATGGTTTGTAAAGAATTGGTCCCTAATTTTTTTTATTAACAAAAGCTGCAAATTAGTTGAGATGAGCGTTTCTGGATATGACTGACGGAAGCTGTAGATCATAATTTTAGCTATCTATATGCGGTTAAGTAGTTTTATGAAATCGATAAAGCATAATAATTTTACATGAAGAATATTGCCATAATAGTGATTGGGTTTTTATTGCTTATAAGTTTTAATTCGAACGCGCAGGACACATCTGCGCTGTTTTCTATAAATGGTACTCAGTTGTTTATAAAAACCATAGGAGAGGGTGACCCAATTTTAATTGTGCATGGCGGCCCCGGTTTAACACATGAGTATTTGTTGCCTCATATTGCAGATTTGTCTAAAAACCATAAGTTAATATTTTATGATCAGCGCTCGTCGGGTAGGTCACAATTAAGCGTAAAAGCGAACATGAATTTTAATGTTTTTGCTGAGGATATTGAATCAATTCGAAAGTTTTTCAACATCAACAAACTGAATATTTTATGCCATTCTTGGGGAGCATTACCCGTGGCAACTTACATGATTAATTATCCTGAAAATGTAAAGTCTATCGTGTTTGTAAACCCTGTTCCCATGAACAAAACCTTAGCTGCTGAGTCAATTACAATTGTGCAAGAGCGAATAAGCCCTGCTGATAGTTTAAAGCGATTAGAACTATTGCGCTCTCCGGGATTTCAGCAAGGAGAATTAGCGGTAGTAAATGACTTAATGTTACTATCATTTAAGCAACTTTTTTGTGATACGAATAACCTTGCCCTGCTTGATCCTCATCTTCCTTCCGACTACCTAATTGCTTCATTATCGCTTTACGGTTTCACGGAGGACATGAAAAAGTATAATTTCTTAACTCAGATTAAGGATAACCTTACTCCAGTTTTAATCATTAGGGGAGCTTGCGATATTAGTCCTGCAAACGCCGATGAGCAATTTAAAGCTTGCTTTTCCAATGCAACGTTGGAAATTCTTGAGAAATCAGGGCATTTTTCTTTCATTGAACAGAACAAAGAATTCCTAAAGGTTGTTAATAAGTTTTATAAGGGTATGAATTGAAGGAGTGCGTAATTGTCATGTCATTAATTAGCAAAAACTGCACTTCTTTTTTCGTATTTAATATTTAATTTTGCGTTGCGTTCTATGAATTAAAAATGTACACACATACATTTTTTAACCGTTTAATTTTTTTTGTATTTATGAAGAAGGTTTTCCTCCTCCTAATGACCTTCACACACCTAATTACTATAAAAGCACAATATTGCATTGAAGACAGATTTACGCAAAGTAATTATTTTGCGTTTGGCGACATTATTAGATTTAATGATGTATCCTATGGCTTAGCCGATAGTTGGTTTGGCGATTTGCCTCAACCGAGTCTTAATTCATTTGATATTGCCTATCCTAACCCAGATGTAGATCCATTAGCAAAACGCCCTGTCATTATTTTGGCCCATGGTGGTGGTTTTTGGGGTGGCGAAAAAGAATCACTTGAATATCATTTAACCGAATTGTCGCAATCTGGATACGTCGTCGTTTCTATGAATTATCGAAAAGGATGGGCAGGTTCGCCCGACGATTGTTACGGTGACCCAGCGTCATTGTCAGAAGCAATTTACAAGGCTATGCAGGATGTTCATGCTTGTATTCGTTATTTAACTGCCAATGCAGATACTTATGGTATTGATACTGCCATGATGATTGCAGGTGGAGAAAGTGCAGGTGTATATGCAATCATGAATGCAATTTTTATGACTGAAGAGGAATGGTTAATTAATCATCCAACGCATCTCGCACAATTTGGGCCATTAAAAACTTCAACTAATTTACTCACAAATAATTTTACTCTAAAGGGTTTTGTTAATATGTGGGGTGGTTTGTACGATACGGCATTTATAGACCATAATGAAATGCAGCCATTAATTAGTTTTTATGGAATTAGCGATGATGTAATTCCTCCAACTTCAGGGCCAATTAAATTTTGTGAAGGATTTGAAACGGTATATGGTTCAGAATCGTTGCAAGATAAATGGAACAATAATACTATTTGTAATACGCTCAATAAAAATCTCATGGCTGGTCACGAGGCTTATGCGCCTGATTATAGTACTCCAGCAATCGCCTGCTTTGTAAAAAGTATTATGTGCAACGAATGCTTAACTGATGAAGAAAACTATGAGGTTGCAGTTTGCTCTGATTTGGCTAGTTCATCTGTGTATGATTTACAAATGGAAACAATTTTAATTGCTCCAAATCCGGCCTCTTCCTATATCAGTGTAAATTTGGGTAATTTAGGCATGAACCAACTCAACCTTCAATTTATGGATATTACTGGGAAATTAGTTGATCCAGATTATAAAATATCTGGTTTAAATATTTCTGTTAACGTCAGTAATCTAGCTCCGGGTATGTATGCTATTGTAGCAGAAAATAATGGCCTAACAGCATCAGGTAAATTCATAATAACAAGATAATATATTTTATACATCATTCAAAAGCGACAAGCTATTTCAGCCTGTCGCTTTTTTTAATATAAATTCCCTCAATCTTTTAATTTGTAATATAACCAGACATTACAAGCCAATAAAATGGGCTGTTCAAATTGTATACTACTCAAGTTAATCCCAACTAAATCGATAGTTTGGTTGATTTGCTAAAGTCCATTGATTAATTTCAGTTAAAACAATGGAAGTTTGAACATTTGCCGTATCTTTATGTTTAGAATTATTCTAAACAACACCTAAAGTGCAACAAATAAAGGTAGTTATTGCTGAAACCCAGTATCTTATCATTGAAGGTTTACTATCGATATTCAAGCGATATAATGACATTTCAATTGTTGGGGTGATGGTAAATAAGGAAGATTTGTTCAGTAATCTACACCTACTCAATCCAGATATTGTTGTTATTGATCCACTTAACCTAGAAGATTTTAGGGTAGATGATATCAGTACGCTAGAAACGGTTTGCCCTGGAACTAGAATTCTGATTATTACCGATATTAATAATTCGGACACTGTGCGTAAAATTGTTGAAACCGGAGCAAAAGGATATCTCACAAAAACTTGCGATGAAAAAGAAATTATTGAAGCCATTTATGCCCTATTGCGCGGAGAGAAATTGTTTTGTCACAAGGTTTTGAATATATTACTTGACGGTCAAAAAATTGAACCTGATAATTGTGAGGCAACATTGCTATCGGAGCGCGAAATTGAAATAATAAGGTTGATTGCAAATGGCCATACTACCCGTCAAATTGCTGATACACTTTTCAGGAGTTTCCACACTATTGGAACACATCGAAAAAACATCATGAAAAAGCTGGGCATTAATTCTACCTCTGAGTTATTGGTTTATGCCATGAATACAGGATTAATACAGCCAAGAGAGCAGGTTGCATCCAATCGATAATATTTTGCGTCTGCTCATTATGCAACCAATGCTTAACTTTACCAAAAGATGTTTTTGAAGTTATGAACGTAAAAACAATCCGTTGGGTAATTGCATTGGGTGTAATAGCGATTGTTACTATTATTTTATCGCAGGTGTTTTGGATTCGAAAAGGGTTGTTAATTAATCAATCAAATTTTGAAACTGCGGTAACGGTTACACTTGAACAAATTGCTGCCAAAATAGAAATCAGTAATCACGGTCAGAAACTAACAAACAGTCCCGTAGTTAGAATTTCACCACATGCTTACATAGTTGATATTGATGAACCAATCGACCTCAACCAATTGGATTACTATGTTAAAAGCGAGTTTTCTAATCCTTTCCATAAAGTTGATTTTATATATCAGGTATATGAAAGCTCGCGCGATGTGATGGTGTTTGAAGAAAAAGTATCAAGTAATGTTGATAATACTACAATTGTTTATCCTACCAACTTACCTAAACTGACAGAATCTACCTATTATTTCAAAATAAACTTCCCACAACGCCCTATCGTAAGTTCGGTAATGATATTTGTATGGGCTACTTCAATAATTGCATTAACAATTGTGTTAGTATTTTTTGGATATTCGTTAGATGTAATTATTCGTCAAAAACGACTAAGTGAATTCCAAAAAAACTTCATCAATAACTTAGCCCATGAATTTAAAACACCGATTTCAACAATTGGTATTGCTGCAGAGGTTTTAATTGAACCTGAAATTGTAAATGAGCCTGAGAGACTTAAAAGTTATGCAGGAATAATTAAGAATGAAAATACTCGATTGACTGGTCAGGTTAGTAAGATTCTTGAATTGGCAAAATTGGAAAACGAAGAATTAGTTTTGAATAAAGAGTCGTTCCATTTAAATGAGCTCCTAAATGAAATTGTTGCCTCTTTTAATGTGAGGTTAGCAGATGTTGGCGGAAAATTAATTGTTGAAAGCATTACCGTAAACGATGTGATTGAAGCTGATATAGTGCATTTACAAAATGTAATTAATACCCTATTAGATAATGCATTAAAATATAACGACAAAACACCTGAAATAGTTTTAACCACTGGTCGCGATGATGTTGGTTTATTTTTGAGTATTGCAGATAATGGTATTGGAATACCCAAAGAATATCATCGCAAAATATTTGAAAAATTTTTCAGGGTGCCAACAGGAAATGTCCACAATGTTAAAGGTTACGGGCTTGGGCTTAACTATGTAAAGATGTTAGCAAAAGCTCATGAATGGAGGCTGCGTTTAGACAGTCAATTAAATAAAGGCAGTATATTTACAATCATAATTCCGCAATAATTACACATGGAAAGTAAAAAACCGAAAATTTTATACGTAGAAGACGATGTTAATCTTGGCTTTGTAACTAAGGATAACTTACAGAAAAAAGGGTATGATATCACCTTATGCGAAGATGGTTTATTAGCAGCTCAAACATTTCAAAAACAAAAATTCGATTTGTGTATTTTAGATGTTATGCTGCCAAAAATTGATGGATTTTCGCTAGCTCAAAAATTTAGAGATAAAGATAAAAATGTACCTATATTGTTTCTAACCGCCAAAGCAATGTTAGAAGATAAATTGCAAGGGTTTAAATTAGGGGGTGATGATTATATTACCAAGCCATTTAGCATTGATGAACTCGTATTAAAAATTGAAGTGTTTTTAAAGCGCAGCAAAGTGTTCGCTGAACATCCTTCTCAAGAAAAAAATATTTATGATATTGCAGGATATTCATTTGATTTTAAAGAATTGACACTTAAAAATACACTTAACACATATAGTTTAACAATTCGTGAAGCTGAGTTATTGCGCATGTTAAGTATTAATCGCAATCAAGTAGTTCGACGCGAATCGATACTGCACCAGGTTTGGGGTGAAGATAATTACTATATCGGTCGCAGCCTCGATGTATTTGTTTCCCGCCTTCGCAAGATGTTTGCGGACGACGTTAAAGTAGAAATCGAGAATGTAAGAGGAGTAGGGTTTAAGTTTATTGTTAAAGAATAAAACTTTATTCCCATTTTAATTTCCAAATTGAAGCTAGCAGCATAATTTTTGAAATGTAAAATATAAATTTTACTTGGGTTGGGTTTCGATAGCATCGCACATGTAATTTAACCGTCTTTGCAATTAATTTATCCTTTGCTGTTTGAAGTCGATTCCTATTATTTCCCTATAAATTAGCAACTCCCAATAGCTCCACAGCGCTTGGCAATTTTTCTAAAAAGGTAATACTACCCGTTGCTAAATCCACCTTACATGCGAAGTTAGATTTGCCATTGGTAACCCACAAATATGGCACACGAAGTGTAAGATTGTAGCGTGCTACTTGATTAAAAGTTGATTGAGAGATTTTTACTTCAGGTGCTTTACATTCCACTATTAATAATGGCTGCCCTGAATGATTGTATAAAACGATATCGGTTCGCTTTGTTAATTCGTTTAGGGTTAGCTTTTTCTCCAAACTGATGAGACTCTTCGGAAATGCATGCTGGTTTATTAAGTAATACACTATATGCTGCCTAACCCACTCCTCTGGCGTTAAAACGACGTTTTTTTTCCGAATGATATCAAAAATTAAGGATTGACCCTCAACTTCGGTTATCGTGAAATCATATTTGCCAAATTGCACTTCCATGAAGCCTGTAAAATTACAATTAATTACATTTGCACTATGGATTACGTTGATTTTTTAAAGGAGATAAAGGCTCGAAAATTTAAGCCAGTTTACTTATTGCATGGTGGGGAGTCATATTACATAGACAAGTTAGCCGAGTTTATGGAAGAAAGTATTCTGACACCAGAGCAGAAGGATTTTAATATTTCCATTTTTTACGGGAAGGATTCCAACCCGCAGCAAATAATAGACGCCGCTGTGCGCTTTCCCATGTTTGCCGATTTCAACCTCGTTATTTTGCGTGAGGCTCAGATGATGAAAACACGCGGTAGTGAATTAGATAAATTGGATATTTATGCTGAACGACCATCCCCGACAACTATTTTAGTTATTTGCTATAAGGATGGGAAATATGATGCAAGGAAAAAGTTATTTAAGCAGATAAAGGATAAAGGATTAGTTTATGAATCTGAGCCGCTAAAAGACAGTGCCATTCCTAATTTTATCGAAAAGTACTTAAAACGCAAAAAAGTTACAATAGATTCGAAAGCAGTGCGCGTGCTAATTGAATATTTAGGAACAGACTTATCTAAAATGACTAATGAGCTAGATAAGTTATGTATCAATTTGCCGGCTAATGGCCAAATAACCGTTGAGCAAATCGAAAAAAATATTGGTATCAGTAAAGATTATAATATCTATGAATTGCAAAGCGCCTTGTTGATGAAAAATTCCACTAAAGCATTTACAATTGTTGACTATATAAATGATAATCTTAAAGCAAATCCATTTGTATTAAGTGTATCAAATATTCATGCAGCTTTCCAAAAATTGTATCATTTAATTTTAGGCGGAGATGTAACCGATTCCGATTTGTTTAGAGTGTATAATATCCATTCATCTCAAAAGAATGAATTTCGTGCAGCACGTAAATTCTACACGCGCGAAAGGGTAGAAGAAATATTTGAATTAACACTGGAATATGATTTGCGCTCGAAAGGGGTTGGAAATGGCAGCGCAGAATACGGTGGGCTATTAAAGGAGTTGGTTTATAAAATTATGAATTAACATTATTGCCTAGCAATCCATTCTAAGGCGATACGCTTATCATCATTCATGGCTGTAACTAGTTCATTGGCAGAATTAAATTTTTTATCCTTTCTAATAAAATGCATAAATTGAACGGTTATTGTTTCGCCATAAATTACATCATTAAAATCAAGGATATTTACTTCAATACGCTTTTCAGTTTTGTTAAAGGTTGGTCTTGTGCCAATGTTTAATAATCCATAGTAGGTATGGGCATTATGCTTTATCTGCACCTTAGTTATATAAACACCATCTGCAGGTATTAATTTATTACTGTCTTCAACATAAATATTAGCCGTAGGAAATCCAAGTGTTCTCCCTATTTGGTCGCCTTTTATTACAGGTCCCGAAATTTCATATGGATAACCTAACAATTCATTAGCTTCCGCAATAGCTCCTTCTTTAAGAAAACGGCGAATTTTAGATGAGCTTACTGTGAGGCTATCAATTATATGAGCCGGAATTTCTTCAATTTTTATTTGATATTTAGATGCTATTTCTTTTAATAAATTAATATCTCCAGAACGATTTTTACCAAATTTATGGTCATAACCGAAAACAATAATTGCAGGATGAAACTTGCCAATTAAAAATTGTTCGGCATAATCTACTGCTGCTATTTCAGAAAATTCTCTTGAAAAGGGCACAACAACAACTACATCAACATGATATTTTTCGAGGATGCGAATTTTTTCTTCCAGCGTCGTCAAATAATATACTGGCGATTCAGGCGCAATAACATGTCGTGGGTGCGGGTGAAAGGTTATAATTACACTTTTGCCCTCAATTGCCTTGGCTGTGGCAGTTATTTTGCGTATAATTTCATGATGCCCGCTGTGCACACCGTCAAATGTGCCAATCGTAATTACAGAGCCTGTTAGGTCAGGTAAATGATTTAAATCTCTAAAAACTTGCATAATACATCGCAAATGTAAAGATTTGTGCTGCATTAACTAGCAGTCAATTTGAATAATTTTGTGCATAAATATCTTCCAGTTACGGCTTACATAGTTGTTGGGTTACTGTTTATGGCCTATTTAACCTTGCGGGCTGTACTATTGCCTGTAACAATTGATGAAGCGGGAACCTATTATAATTTTGCACTGAAAAGTATTTGGGACATTGTAATTTATTCCGGTGATCCATCTCCAAACAACCATATTCTAAATACATTATTAATTAAATTATTTACTAGTATTTTCGGATTGTCTTCGTTTACACTGCGCCTGCCTAACTTGCTTGCCTTTGTTTTGTTTTATGTAATAATTGTGAAATGGTTAAGCATTTTACGTAAAGCATTTTGGTTCGTAACTTTTGGCATAATTGTAATTTTAGCTAATCCTTATTTACTTGATTTCTTTTCGCTGGCGCGGGGATATGGTATTTCGATTGCACTGCTTATTGCTTCATTATTTTATACGTATCGCTTTTTCAAAGTTAATGAGCAACACTATGCATTGTATGCGATGCTGATAGCAGGTGCTGCCGTATATGCCAATTTTACGTTGATTAATTATTATATCTGTTTATTTGGTTTTATAATAATTATTGCATCTGTAAGAGGATGGCAACAATCGTTAAAGCAATTTGTAAAACACGTTTATCTTTTGTTTATTGTTACGTTACTACTCGCACTTATTTGTTATCTCCCAATTAGCAGAATGATAGCAACCAACCAATTTGTTTATTGGGAAACGGATGGGTTTTTTAAATCAACACTCGTGCCACTTGTTGATGCAAGTAGGTATGGACAAGATTATTTCGGATTGGTAAGTGTGCAAGCCTTAGCATTAGTTAGCGTGGTTATTTACGGACTAATGTGTATTTATTTTGTTGTTGCTAAGTTAATGCATCAAAAGAAAATACTCGATTTATTTAGCTTTTGGCTGTTTATATTCTTCACTGGAATTATAGCGTTGATTAATTTACAGTATGTACTTTTAGATATTCCTTTTTTAAACGCAAGAGGGGCATTATTTTTATTCCCAATGTTTGTGCTAATTGGTATTTTTATTATAAATGAATTATTGGATAATGTAAAACAGATCAGACCAGTTTTTATATTGCCGGTAATTGTTTTAGCATGCATTCATTTAGGATGTACCCTGAATATACATTCATTTAGAGAATGGTGGTATGATGCCTACACCAAAGATGTTTTAGAAATTGTTAAAGCTGATTCCGATAATAAACAAACATCGTTAAACACGGCATGGATTTTTAATAATTCTTTCCGCTTGCATATTGAAACTGAAGGATATAACGAGATTAAATTAGCTCCTTTTCATAATGAATTATGGCCCGACAGCAACTATGTTTATTATTATTGTGAGCGAAATGATTTACCTAAATTACAAAATAATTATACAGCAATTAAGGAATTTGATTATGGGAATTTCATTCTGTTAAAACGAATTACTCAAGATTGAAGTCCCGATAAAACAGCGTCAATTGTGGTTGCGTCTTCAATGCGATAACTGCCTACTGCTGTTCGGCACAATGCTGTTAAATATCCTCCACACCCAAGGGCTTTGCCAAAATCATGTGCAAGCGATCGGATATAAGTTCCTTTGCTGCAATGCACTTTAAAATCAACTTCTGGCATGCGAATCGATGTTATTTCAAAAGAAAATAATGTAATGTTGCGCGATTTCATAATTAATTCATTTCCGCCACGTGCATAATCATAAGCGCGAATGCCATCAACTTTAACAGCCGAATATATTGGTGGATTTTGATCTTGATTTCCCTCAAATTGTTTGGCCATTGCCTGTATGTCGGCCGCTGAAATATGCGCGGTAGGTAATGTTTCGGTTACTGCGGTTTCAGCATCAAAACTTGGTGTAGTTGCGCCTAAAGTAATGGTGCCTGTATATTCTTTTTCTAATCCTTGTAATTTTTCGGCTAACTTAGTTGCTTTTCCTGTTAGCACTAATAGTAATCCGGTGGCAAGTGGATCTAATGTGCCTGCGTGACCGATTTTAAATTTTTTATTAGCGCAATAATGTTTTAATGGACCACGTAAACGAGCAACAACGTCGTGACTAGTCCATTGGAGCGGCTTATTAATAAGCAAAATTTGTCCTTCCTGAAATGCTTCTGCCGTAAACATTTTATACTACCTGTAAATCTACCCCCAAGGCAAGTAAAATTAAAATTGTTGCGCCTACAATTATGCGATAATAACCGAAAATTCTGAAGCCTCGTTTTGTTAAAAAATTCACAAAACTGCGCATTGCAAAAATAGCAATGATAAATGCAACAACATTGCCTATAATTAGTGGAACATATTCATCGGAAGTAAATCTATTACCCTCGGAATAAAATTTATATAATTGATATCCTGTAGCAGCAAACATAGTAGGAACAGCAAGAAAAAATGAAAATTCTGCGGCAGTTCTGCGTGTGAGTTTTTGTGTTAACCCACCCACAATTGTTGCTGCCGATCTTGAAACACCTGGAATCATGGCAATACATTGAAATATGCCAATAATAAATGCATTTTTATATCCAATTTTATCGGTGCTACTTACATCGCCAGTAATATCGGCGCCGAATAAACGGTCAACAAAAAGTAATAAAACACCACCTGCAATTAAGGCAATGGCAACAACGGTTACGTTTTCTAATAATGCATCAATTTGATCGCCTAGTAAAAATCCAAGAATGGCAGCAGGAATAAACCCGATAAATAATTTGTAATAAAAATTGATGCTTTTAAAAAATCGGTTCCAATATAAAACTACTACTGAAAGTATAGCGCCAAATTGTATGGCAACGGTAAACATCTTGGTAAATGGTTCATGCGAAATGCCCATTAGTGAAGAGGCAATAATCATATGTCCTGTAGATGACACGGGTAAAAATTCAGTTATTCCTTCCACTATGGCAAGAATAACCGCTTCAAGAATGGTCATTTATTTTATATTATTTTTTTGATCTGTGAAACACAGCGTAAATTTCAATTGCAAAACCGATAATTACAACAATCGGAGCAACTGTTATGCGACGCGTACTATATACTTCTTCAGCGTTAAAAACATTTGGATCGGCGCTTTTACCACCGCTCATTAAAACAAAGCCAACAATTATTACCAATAACCCGAATGCAATCAAGTAATAGTTTTCTTTACCTAACACCATTTTACCTGGCGCAGGTGCAGTAGTTGACTTAACAGTTTCTTTCTTTGGGGTTTGATTCTTATCCATGTAACTTTTTTTTAAGATTTAATACAATTCATCAAGTTTCATCCTAATATACTTATGAACTGAGTTTCTGGTGCTGAACCAGGTCATGAGCACGCCCACGCCAATCAGCATTAAAAATGTAAAAATAAAACCGTTTTTGATAGTAGTGTTACTAAAATCCCAATAATTGAAATTATTATGCACATATAACACGCCAATTAATAGCATAAGCATAGCAATACCTGCGGCTATAAGCCCATTTATCACGCTTCGGCGAACATATGGGCCTGTAATGAATGACCTTGTAGCTCCCACCAATTGCATGCTTCGGACCAAAAAGCGGTTAGAATACATGCTCAATCGGATGGTTTTATCAATTATGGCGATGGCAATCACTAAAAACAAGATTGAAAACCCAGCAATAATGAATCCTGCTATCTTCAAATCGTCGTCGACCGAGCTTATTAGCTCTTCATTAGCTCTGGTATGTGTTATTTCAGGGTAAATCTGCAGTTTTTCGCGCAGCAACTTAATACTATCAACATCAACTGAAACAGCGTTTAGGGTAATGTCAACTGATGCTGGCAATGGATTTACATCGCCTAAAATTTCGGTAGGGTCTTCGTTGAACTTATCCTCGAAAATTTTCATGGCATCATCTTTAGAAATAAAGTGCGTTGACTTTACTGATGGTTCTGAAGTTATTTTTTTCAGCAATTTTTCAATGTCAGCTTCGGTTAATCCCTCTTTTAAATAGGCAGAAATAACCATATCTTCTTTAATATTGGCTTCTTCATATTTAAATGAAATGAACAAAATACTCATCAAACCTAACATAAGCAGTGCCAATGAGGTAATGAGGATTGAGTTAATGTAATGTGTTTGCTTGCGTTGAAGCGATTTTCCAACCTGTTGTGACATTGGGGCAAATTTAATTCATTTATAGAAAAGCTTGTTGGAACCAATGTATACAGGTGTTGGTAAGTGGAATATTTTTGGACAGTTTTACGTTGCGATTTTGAATCAAAACTTGGAAATAGTGGAATTGTCACCAACATTCGAAGTGGCGCCTCCTTTAGTTTGAGAAAAACATCAATGCAGTTGAAAAGTAAATAATTGTTTCATACCATCAGTCCGATTGGCGCAAATGGCGAAGAATAAGGGATTGTAGTGTTTATCGGCTTTTGCGCTGTGCGGTTATTTTGTATTTTAACTGCCAAAGTTATTCAGGATTATTGAAGGTAACAGGCACGATATTTTAATTAATTGTGTATACATACAATTTATCCAACACATAATGGCTGTTTCTGCATGTCAAATCCTTGTAAATTCATAATTTTGGGGCATGGATTATTCGATTGAACTGATAAGGGAACTAGAGAAGCGGTGGAATGCGCACTGGAATACCTCCCGGTTGTATGAAGTGAAGGAAGATGTTACAAAGCCAAAATATTATGTATTGGATATGTTTCCGTATCCGAGTGGAAGTGGATTGCATGTTGGACATCCATTAGGGTATGTTGCTAGTGATATAGTTTCAAGATATAAACGATTGCAGGGATTTAATGTGTTGCATCCAATGGGATTTGACGCGTTTGGTTTACCCGCCGAGCAATATGCAATTGAAACTGGACAGCATCCAGCGGTTACTACAGAAAAAAATGTTAATTATTTCCGTGAGCAATTATCGCGCATGGGTTTTTGTTACGATTGGCGTCGCGAAATAAAAACGTGTGATCCTAAATATTATAAATGGACGCAATGGATTTTTACGCAACTATTTAAATGTTGGTATAATCCGTTCACTAATAAATCGGAATATATTGATTCGCTAATTGAGATTTTAAATACAGAAGGCACTTCCAAATTATTTAAATTAGATAAATGTGATAGTGATATTGATGCTGCTACTTGGAAAAGTTATGATACTGCAGCACAAGAAAAATTATTAATGCAATTTCGTTTAGCATATTTAGATTACGCCGATATTTGGTGGTGCGAAATTTTAGGAACTGTTTTAGCCAACGACGAAGTTAAAGATGGCTTAAGTGAGCGCGGCGGGCATCCTGTTGAGAAAATAAAGATGCGCCAATGGTTTTTACGGATAACGGCATTTGCTGAACGATTGCTGGAAGGGTTAAACCACGTAGATTTCAGCGATAGCATGAAAGAAATGCAACGCAATTGGATTGGGAAAAGTGAAGGCGCTTTAGTGCAATTCAAGTTGAAAGATTTTGAAAATAGCATCGAAATATTCACCACAAGACCTGATACCATTTTTGGTGCAACTTTTATGGTGTTAGCACCCGAACATGAACTGGTAGAAAAAATAACATCTCCAGAAAAAAGCTTTGAGGTAGAATCGTATCTTAAATATGTGAAAAGTAGAAGTGAGCGCGATAGAATTAGTGAGGTAAAAAAAGTAACAGGACAATTTACCGGTGCTTATGCTTTAAATCCGTTCAGCGGCAAAGCAATTCCGGTTTATATTGCAGAATATGTGCTGGCAGGATATGGAACAGGCGCAATTATGGCGGTTCCTAGTAATGATGATAGAGACTTTGCATTCGCACAAAAATTTGATATTGAAGTTATTCCCGTTGTTGACCAAAATGCATACCCAAATGCATTGCGTGAAGATAAAATTGGCGTGATGATGAATTCCGAGATGTTAAACGGCTTAGCAGTTAAAGATGCTATTCAACAAATTCTTTTATTAATAGAACAAAAAAATATAGGTAAACAACGAATTAATTTTCGCTTGCGTGATGCTGGATTTTCTCGTCAGCGTTATTGGGGTGAACCATTTCCTATTTATTATGAAAATGAAATTCCACATTTGCTGAATGAGCATGAATTGCCATTATTATTACCGCAAGTGGAAAGTTTTAAGCCTGCCGGCGCAGCAAAGTCGCCATTGGCTGGTATTACCGATTGGGTGAATTTTGCACCAGGAAAAACACGTGAAACCGATACCATGCCAGGGTATGCTGGTTCGAGTTGGTATTTTTATCGCTATATGGATGTAAACAATGAAAATGCATTCGCGGCTAAAGAAAAAATTGATTATTGGCAAGATGTAGATTTATACATAGGTGGAACTGAACATGCGGTTGGACATTTATTGTATTCACGCATGTGGAATAAATTTTTATTTGATATCGGATTAGTGCCAATGGACGAACCATTTAAAAAATTGGTGAATCAAGGCATGATACAAGGTGTTTCTAGAATTGTATATCGTGTAAATGGAACAAATTTGTTTGTAACGAAATCGGAAAAAGATAATTATGAAATAACCGAGTTACGCGTAGCAACAAATTTAGTTGTTGATGATGTTTTAGATGTTGAAGGATTTAAAAATTGGAGGGAAGATTTTAGAGACGCAGAATTTATTTTAGATGGCGGTAAATATTATTGCGGAAGTGAAGTGGAAAAAATGTCAAAGACGAAGCACAATGTTGTAAATCCAGATGAAGTAATAGATGAGTATGGTGCTGATTGTTTCCGTATGTATGAAATGTTTTTAGGGCCTATTGATGCAGGTAAACCATGGGATACAAAAGGTATTACAGGGGTTCAAGGTTTCCTGCGCAAATTAGTCCGTTTGTTCGTTGATGAATCTGGCAATATGCGCGTTAATAATGAAGCACCAACAACTGCTGAATTAAAATTAATGCACAAAACAATAAAGAAAGTAGGGGAGGATATCGAAAAATTAAGTTTCAATACAGCAGTCAGCGCGTTTATGATTTGTGTGAATGAATTACAAACTGCAAAGTGTTATAAAAAAGAAGTGCTTGAGCAGTTACTCATTATATTGGCACCGTTCGCGCCATTTATTACAGAAGAACTTTGGCATAAATGTGGCAACACCGAATCTATTCATAAAGCTGAGTGGCCAATATTTAATGCAAGTTATTTAACAGAAAGTAATTTCAGTTATCCGGTTTCTATTAATGGTAAAGTGCGCGCCAATATTGAATTACCTTTGGATATGCAGGAAGATGAAATTAGAACCATTGTACTTGCACTCGAATCGGTAGTTAAGTGGACAGAGGGAAAGGAACCAAAAAAAGTGATAATTGTTAAAGGTAGAATAGTGAATTTAGTATTGTAAAAACGCATTGCAATAAATGTTTAGCTTGGTGTATTTCCGTTTTTACTTATTGCTACTCAGAGAAATATTGATAATAATAAATAATGGCAACAGCAACAGATTCAAATAAACCAACCATTCGCCTCGTGGAATGTCCACGTGACGCTATGCAAGGCCTGCATGATTTTATTCCAACTGAAAGCAAGGTTGCTTATATCAATCAATTGTTAAAAGTTGGATTTGATATGCTTGATTTTGGCAGTTTTGTTTCGCCAAAAGCTATTCCACAAATGGCCGATACTCCGCAAGTATTAGAGCAGCTTAATCTTTCAGAAACACGCACAAAACTACTTGCCATAATTGGTAATGTGAGAGGCGCTGAAGATGCGGTTAAATTTAAACAAATTGATTTTTTAGGATTTCCATTTTCAATATCTGAAACGTTTCAGCAACGTAATATTAATTCTACTATAGCCGAAAGTGTTGAACGGATTAAAGAAATTAAATCGTTGTGCGACGATAATGGTAAAAAACTTATGATTTATATTTCTATGGGTTTTGGTAATCCATACGGCGACCCTTGGAGCGCTGCAGTTGCGGCTCAGTGGGTTGAAAGGTTAGTTGCCATGCAAATTAAATATATTTCGTTAGCCGATACAATTGGCGTAGCAAATCCAGAATCGATAAGGTATTTATTTACCAATTTAATTCCAGCTTTCCCAGATGTAGATTTCGGTGCACATCTGCATACAACACCTGATGCGTGGCTCGAAAAAATTGATGCTGCATATGAAAGTGGATGTGTTCGATTTGATGGTGCTATAAAGGGTTTCGGTGGTTGCCCAATGGCGGCGGATGACTTAACAGGTAATATGGCAACCGAAAATATAATTCAATATTTTAATCACGAAAATGTTGCACTGAACATCAACAAAAAAGAATTTCGTGAAAGTGTAAGAAAGGCGCTGGCAACTTTTCCATTGATATAATAATTACAACTTAGTAATCAGTAATACATCAACCAAACAAAATATCCTAAAATAAACCTGACGGAAAGCTTCCAAACCACTTCAACAAACACTCATTATCAAGCGCCTTGTTTTCTTACATACTTTGTTAAAATTACAATAACTTGTCCTTCAATTTTTCCTTCAATTTGCTCAGTATTATCATGTACTAAGCGAATGTTTTTCACAACAGTACCCATTTTTGCATTTAGCAAACTGCCTTTAACATCTAGTGATTTAGTTAACACAATGCTATCGCCATTTTGTAAAACAATACCATTTGAATCTTTATGTACTTCAGCAGGATTTGCATTATCATAATCGTCGTGCGATTTTGCCCAAGCTAATAATGCATCACTTAAGTATAACATTTCCATTTGCTCAGATGCCCAACTTTCAGATTTAAAACGATTGAGCAATCGCCACGAAAGCACTTGAATAGCAGGTAATTCACTCCATATTGATCCAGATAAAAATCCCATGTCTGCAGCAGAAATTGTGGTAGTTCTATCGGCAATTCCCATGCAGGTTGTGCAAAGTATTACATTATTGTCGGCATTTGCTTTTGGTTGAGGTAAGATAGCATAGATCTGCCCGTCGCCAGCAGCTCCACATAATTCGCAGGTATGTTTGCTTCTTTCTATTAATTCTTGTTCTAAGGTCATTGTTATTGTATTGAGGCTGCGAAGTTACCAAGAAGAATTTGTTATTTGCTATTCAAATAAAAGTATTGCAAATGTGTTCATCTAAGAATCAATGGCAGTAATTACTTCAACACTATTTGGTATTATTCTATATATGGTTCCATAGCGGCATTGAGCATTAATATCAAATCTTCATCCATATAAGTATATTCATCAGGAATATCCAAGACAATTATTTCGCGTTGTGCAACAGCAGCTGGAAATTTCATAGCAATAATTTGTTTGTGTTTCTTTTCCATCACAAATATTTTATCAGCCCAAATTAAATGTTTTTCTGTTACTTTAATACGCGCACCTTCGTCAGTTCCGGCTGATTTAATTTCATGATTGGTATTGTTTTTAAATATGGTTTCCGCGGTAAGGCTTCGCCAACGATTTTTAGAACAGATGAAAAGAATATGCATGGTGAAGATTTATATTTTTATTTGCAAGCGTAGTATTTTTATTATCGATTAAACCCAAAATAAGCAATGGAAGTCGCGGCATCTTATAGTTTGTAATTCAATAAGATACGTCCTAGCAATTACATGCTCTTTACAAATTGCTTGGTATTCAGGTTAAACCAAACTATATAAATAGTTATGTTGATTCGCTAATGTCTATTAATTTGGGTTAAATAAATCAAATTCAAATGCTGTAAATTTTTCCTAATTTGCAAAAATAGTTGATATCTTCAATTTTTGCCATACTTTTTACTGCGGTTATAACCCATGTGAATTAGTATATCTTTTAAATAGTAGGAAGTTTTGCAATTTACATTTTAGAGCAAAGCTGGTTTAAAGTTTTAATCTTGATGCCACTAAATTGCAATTTCAAAAGCTAAGCAACCCATTTTGACCCCATTTTCGCCTTGAAGTTAATTTATTCATATTATATTTACATTAAACTAACCTTATGTTCAAACGTCTTCTCCTCCTTATTTCCGCCTTTACGGCTTTTCAAATGCATGCTCAATTGTATATCAACGAGTATTCTGCCTCCAATTGGAAACAATTTGTAGATAACCATAACGACTACGAAGACTGGTTTGAAATTTATAATGCTTCAGGTGCATCAATTGATTTAGTAGGATATTACTTAAGTGACGATGATGATGTTTTAAACAAATGGGTGTTCCCAGCAGGTTCAGTAATTGAATCAGGTGGATTTTTAAAAATTTGGTGCTCTGGCAGAAATGTTGTTGATGCAGGGAATTATCATACCAATTTTAAATTAACGCAAACAAAGAATAGTCCCGATCAAATTATTTTATCAAATAATGCTTTGGTAATTGAAGATTCAACCACAATGGGTTTTACGCTTACTCATCATTCACGATCAAGATTTACAAATGGAAGTGCGGAATGGAAAATTTGTACCGCGCCCACTCCAGGATTAAGTAATAATGGTTCTACAATGTATGCTGCTTATACCGACAGGCCAGCAATGAGTGTTGCTGGGGGATTTTATCCTGCTGCAATTAAAGTAGGTTTAGTAACCACAACTGTTGATGGTGTAATTCATTATACTTTAGATGGTACCGAGCCAAAATTAACCGATGACATTTATATTGATTCGATAAATATTGCAGCCACAACTGTATTAAAAGCGCGTGTTTTTGTTGATGACCCGAACATGATTCCTGGACGATTGGAATACAATACCTATTTTATAAATGTGAATCATACGATGATGGTTGTTTCTATAGCTGCAGACACTTTGCTTGAACTAGCAAATGGCAATCAAGACCTTGAACCTATTGGTTCTATTGAGGTTTATGGCACAGACCACGACAGTAAAACACGTTCGTATGGTGAATTAAATTCGCATGGACAGGACAGTTGGGCGAATGATCAACGCAGTATCGATTGGGTGAGCCGAGATGAATTCGGATATAGTTACGCATTGAAAGAAAAGTTTTTTGAAAAATCGGAACGAGAAGAATTTCAACGCATGATTTTCAGAGCTGCAGGCGATGATAATTATCCTGCTGCGCATCACGCATCCAATGAAGGCAGTGCGCACTTGCGTGATGATTATGTGCAAATGCTCGCAAAAAATGACGATTTATTATTAGATGTAAGAACATCGGCTCGTTGCATTGTTTATTTAAATGGTGAATATTGGGGCGTTTATAGTTTCCGCGAAAAAACAGATGATCATGATTTCACTAAATTTTATTATAACCAAGGAAAGTATGAATTACAATATCAAATGACTTGGGGAAATACTTGGAGCGAATACGGAGGAACAGAAACATTAAATGCTTGGGATGATTTACGCGAGTTAGCTGAAGATCATGACATGACTATTGATTCCAATTACAATAAAGTAGTAGATCTGCTCGATATTTATAGTTTAGTAGATTATATGTGTGTGAATACTTCGGCCGTTTGTAAAGATTGGTTAGTTTATAATACCGCAGTTTGGCGTGGATTTAATCCTGCCGGAACGCATCAAAAATGGGGCTATACGCTTTGGGATTTAGATGCCACTTTCGGATTTTATATTAATTATTCTGGTGTGCCAACAGTTGGTCCAACCGCTTTGCCTTGCGATGTTGATGAATATGATCCAGCATGGTTTGGACCTTTGTTTTTTGACGGAGAAGGTCATGTGCGGTTAATGAACGATTTACGTGAAAATCCAGAATTTGAACAATTTTATTTATCGCGATATACCGATTTGTATAACACTACTTTTAGTTGTGAAAATATGTTGTTCTCTCTCGATAGTATGATGGCAGTTATTGAACCAGAAATGGCTCAGCATGCAGACAGGTGGTATGGTACTTACGATGAATGGTATGAAAACTTTATGGAATTACGCGGATGGATTGAAGATCGTTGTGAATTATTATATACGGGAATGAGCGAATGTTATGAATTAACAGGTCCTTATGATGTTGTATTTAAAGTTGAACCACCGTCTGCTGGTTATATAAAAGTAAATACATTAACACATTATGATTTACCTTGGTTAGGAACCTATTTTGGAGGGATGGACAATAAGTTAATTGCTTACAGTAACAACGAAGCATTATATGCATTTGACCACTGGGAATCCAGTTATGCAACATTTACTCCGGGCTGGGATTCAACAGGAACAATACTTACACAACACGACACCATCACAGCTGTATTTCGTGTGCCAAATGCAATTGAACAAATTAATGTAATTCCGTTAAGTGTTTATCCTTCGGTATTTGATGAAGCCGTTGTTGTGAATTTCGAGTTAAATGAAAGTGCAGATGTGCAATTATCATTATTTGATATAAATGGAAATCGCGTAGCAACAAAAATTGTTGGTGAAAATATTGCGCCAGGACAACAATTTATTGGTTGGGATTTATCGTCATTTAATCTTGCCGCAGGTATGTATGTTATTAGATTCGACGCAGATGAATATACTAGGTCGGTGAAGATAATAAAGCAGTAAATATTTTAGCTATACCACTGTTGTATCAATAATCTTTGTACATTGCATTGTATAAAGATTATTAATACAAAATAGCTTCTAAATTGTTTCCATTAATGTGATTTTCTATAGGCTTTAACCCAAATTAAGCAATAGACCTTAGCAAATCGACCAAGCTATAGATTTAGTTGGGTTTAACCCAAATAGCAAACAATTTGAAAAGCGCATGCTTGTGGATGGAAACATCTGATTTTATTACATATTATAAGTTGTTACGATTGCTATTGCTTATTATGGGTTTAACTTTGGTTTTCGCGAATAAAATTATTCGAGTACAACAATCTTATCCTTAGGATACTTCACCGTATATTTTAGTTCTAATTTTTGTTCGGCATCACTAGGTATATCAAGCTCCCAAGTAATAATTTGAGTAGCGCCGTCAATTTTGCCTGTTGGTGTTGTACTGCCATTAACTTGAATATCGCTTTCTGCCGAAATAGGGAATTGATCTTTAATAACAATATGAATTGGCTGTTGTTTGTTATTTCGAACTTTAATTTCATAAGCCACATTCTCTACATTATTTCCACCCAAAAACTGACGCTGTGTAAACTCCTTCATTTTTGTTCGTTGTATTTGAACACTTTTATCTCTACCCAACGATAATTGCAAAGTATCTGAAGCAAACGTGGGATCTAAAATAGTTTTACCTAAGTAGGCGCCTTCAAAAAATAAATTAGCTTCACCAACTAGTAAATTTAATTCGCGCCAATCGGTAATTTGAGCTGTTAAAAAAGCTACTCTTTCAATTTTCGGTGCAGCGTAATATTCGAAAGTGGCTTTTACATCATGTGTTTGAATATCAATAGCCATCACTTTTCCATTATTTAATATGGTGTAAGGTTCAACAATGTCATAAACAAAAGTTGTAGGCTTGTATTCGAAATTTGTTTCAAGCGCTATTGTCTTACGTTCAGATTTTTCAAAATTACTAACTCCAACTTTGTCATCGGAAAAGTATCCAAAGGTTTGCTTATAAACAACTACTGACTGTAAAAGACTAACAGATTGTCTGAGACTAAAATTTATAATTGGTGAATTAATCGGGAGCTCTAATGTTTCATATCCTATATAACTAACCACTAAATAATTGGAACCTGTAGATAATTTTAATGTATAGTTCCCTTCTAAATCGGTAATGGTTCCTAAAGTAGTTCCTTTTGCAACTACTGTAGCAAAAGGAACTGGTTCACCTAAATTGTCAACCACGCGACCGCGCACTTCTGAAATGTTATTATTTACATTATTGCCTTGCTCGTATAAATTGATATTTTGGGCACCGTAATGTAATCTCCAAGGATATAAATTCGGTGCAGCACCACTTTCGTTGGGATTTCCATTGCTTAACGACAATTTTACATTTTTCCAATCTTCACCACTAGTTTGATAGACGTTTGCCTTGTAATTAATTTCAACGGGCTTGTTAATGCTCGCTATTCGTAAATCGTAATTTGCAAACCAACCTGCATCAATCACATAATAGGTTACCTCAAAATTGCCAGTGAGTGCAGTTTTAGCAGAAACAGTAACGTGTATTTCAGCCGTTGGTTTTTCTGCATTATTACTGATAGAAGTAAGTTGTGCATTTACTTTAAGCTGTTCTTTTGAAATTTCTGAAACTTTTTTATTGACTTCGAGTAGTTTAGTAAATATTTCTGTTAAGCGTGCGCGCTGAAAATCTGCTACCGCTTTTAAATTTTCAGCCGTAACACCAATGTTTGCACCGCCAATATTTTGATTTTTTTCGATTAAGGTTTGCTCTGAACGATAAACATTAATTATAGAATTGGTGAAATTCATTTCATCATTAAGTTCAGCTTGCTTTTTTACTAATAAAGCAATTTCATCTGACACTACTTGTTGCTTAAAATAATTAATTTTATGAGCTACCGAAAGTATAGTAAATGCACCTTCTCCCTTTACTTGAATGCTTTGTTTGTCGATACGAGGTGATATATCAGTAAATACCAATACCGTTTTGCCTAAATTGATAGCAGGATTTGCAGTGCGTGTAATCTGTGCACCACGGGTAAATACTGTTACTTTATTAATTAATGAATTTACTTTTTGTTCCTGTTGAGCAAATAATTGCAAGCTTACTACTAGGAGCATAGATGTGAGGTATGTTCGCATGGTTTATTTTTTTGTAAAATAACGTTTTTATATCTTATATATTGGCAGCAATCGATTAAAACTTACTTGAATATTGCAAAAGTTGGTAAACGCAATTGTGTTGATGAAACTTTAATTCAGATACTTTTTTGGTTTGCTCTTGAAGCATCGGAAGTTTTTATATGATTATTACTAAATGTATTGAAAATGTTCGAAAAAGACAGCAAAATTATTCAAGTCTGGAATGAAAAAAATGCAGGAATATCACTCATTTCCTTACTTTTTTTGAAAAAAGTTTTGAAATATTGAAAAATATTCCATTATTTGTATAAATCTTTACAAAATGAGCAATATGCAACTGGATGATTTGGATTACAAAATTCTAGAACAGCTTATAAAGGATGGCCGTAAAAGCTTCACCGATATTGCCGACGAACTCAATGTATCGGTAGGAACAGTTCGGAATCGATTTAATGTTTTTGTAGAAAATGAACTCTTGACTATAATTGGCAGGGTTAATCCGGATAAAATTGGCTTTCATACTTATGCTCAAATTCTGATTAAAGTGAGGCCTGTAGATAAGGTTTCGGAAGTAGCTGAGAAAATAGCCCAACTGCCAGAAGTTAGTTTTTTGGCGATGACAACAGGTGCTTACGATTTGGAAGTGAATGTAATGTGTCGCGATAATGAGCATCTTGTTCAACTTATGACCAATAAGGTTACCAAAATGGATGGTATTTTTGAAAGTGCAACAAACATTTATTTTAAAGTGTATAAATATGCACAGCCTGATTTGTATTTATTGAAATAAAGAATAATATATTGACAATTAGAATTAAAATTATACCAAACAATTATTATTACTCACAACCCGCGTAATCGGGCTCACCAAAACCCACTTTTATGAATAAACAACGTTCACCACAACTTTTGCTCCTATTGGCAATGTTACTTTTTTGCTCATCACTTTATGCGCAATCAACAATTACTGGAGTTGTTCGCGATTCTAGCACTAATGAAACTTTAGTTGGCGCAAATATTAGATTGCAATCAGACCCAAATATTGGTGCAAGTACTGATATTGATGGCAATTTCACTTTGGTTGCACCCGGAAATTCTGGAAGCATTATTGTTTCGTTCGTGGGATTTAATCAGCGAGTTGTCAATTTTACAGGAAATGCGGTGTTGAACATACTATTAACCTCTGAAAGAGAGCTCGACGAAATTATTGTGGTTGGATATGGCTCACAGAAAAAAAGTGATATTACTGGTTCCATTTCGTCAACTAAAAATGAAGAATTTAGAGACCAACCTATATCTAATATTGCTGGCAGTATTCAAGGAAAAGTATCGGGTATTGACATTAGAAATGCTTCAGGAACGCCTGGCGCCGGACTTATAGTTAGTGTGCGTGGGCAAAGTAATCCGTTATATGTTGTAGATGGTATTCCAATGATTAGCGAAAGTAACTCAGGCATTTCTACATCATTCGATTTGCAAGGGGCATCGGTTGGAAATGGGCAAAACATTTCGTCGATATCCGATATCAATCCGGATGATATTGAATCGATAGAAATATTAAAAGATGCATCAGCTGCATCCATTTACGGAGCGCGTGCTGCTAACGGTGTTATTTTAATAACTACTAAACGAGGCGCAGCAGGAAAAACAAAGTTTAATTTGAATTATTATACTGGATTACAGCAAGTAAGCAGGCCAATTGAATTTTTAAGCTCATCAGAATTAGTTGAATTAATTGAAGAAGCTCGGTTAAACGATTTAAATGCATATAACGCAGATCCTACAATTTTTGGTGAAGATTATGATCCAACACTTTCTACAAATCCATTACCTGAAAGTTGGTATACAGGTGTAAATACTGATTGGATGGATGAAATATTTAGATTGGCACCAATTAACAATATTGAGTTTTCAGCTTCTGGTGGAAATGATAAAACCACTTACTACATTTCTAATTCTTATTTTGATCAGCAAGGTATTGTGATTGAATCTTTTTATAAAAGATTTAATTCGCGCGTTAACCTTGATCATAAAGTGAATGATAAATTAAAATTTGGAGAAAATATATCTCTTACTTACTCCGATAACAGAAGAAGTTTAAACGACAACGTATATACAGGAACCGTAACAAACGCAATTGGTGCATCACCGCTAATGCCTGTGTATGAAGAAGATGGCAGCTTTGCAAACTTTGAAGATTATCAGGCAAGTTGGCTAAGCGATAATCCTGTTTTATCAACAAAAGAAATTATTCCCTTTACTAAAAGCAATCGTGCATTAGCTTCCATATTTGGAGAATATGCTATTACCAAAAATTTAAAATTTCGTTCAACTTGGTCGATAGATTTTACTTATTTAACAGATGATTTATATTTTTCGCCTCTAACAACCGATGCAGAAGCGGTTGGGGGAAAAGCAGTGAATAGCAGCTATAGTCAGCGTGTGTGGTTAGGTGAAAATATTTTGTCGTACGATAAATACTTCGCTAATAAAAATGCATTAAATATTATTGGTGGATTCACTTTACAAGAGTCAAAGTCAGATTATTTATCTATTAGCGGACAAGGTTTTCCAATTGGAAGTGGATTACAGGATGTTTCCAGTGCAGCAATTATAACAAACGGTGATGCCTACTCGAGCAATTGGGCATTGGTTTCTTTTTTAGGTCGTGCAAATTATAATATCAAAAGCAAATATTTATTTTCAGTTAGTGCACGTTTGGATGGCTCATCTAGATTTTCACCAAATAACCAATTCGGATTTTTCCCTGCTGCTTCAGCAGGATGGCATTTAAGTGATGAAACATTTTGGCCATCAGCATTGTTTATTACAGATTTTAAATTGCGCACCAGTTACGGGGTTACAGGTGATCAAGAGATTGGTGATTTTCAATATATCAGTTTTTGGAGCCCTGTTGGATATAACGGTCAGTCTGGTTTAGGACCACGGAATATTGCTGACGAAAATTTGCAATGGCAAACTAATACCATGTTCAATATCGGATTTGACTATGAATTGTGGAATGGAAGAGTAAATGGCTCATTCGAGTATTATACAGGTAACAAAACTGATTTATTAAGTGAAGATGTAGTTCCTGGAACAACAGGTTTTGGTGCTGTTACAAGAAATTATGGTAATATATTAAATTCTGGCGTTGAATTTTCGTTAACAACTTATATTATCGATAGAAAAGACTTTGATTGGAGTTTTGGTTTTAATATTAGCTATTTACACAATGAGATTATTGATTTAAGTACAGATAGTATTTTAGTAAGTGCATACGGCGATTTAACAGCAACACATATTTTAGTGGAAGGAGAATCTTATGGTTCGTTCTGGGGTGTGCCATACGAAGGTGTTGATCCTGACACTGGAGACCCAATTTACACCGATACAAACGGCGATGGTGTAATTGATGATGGTGATGGTACAATTTTAGGCAATGCAACGCCTGATTGGTATGGTGGATTTAATACTGCTGTTCGATATAAAAAATGGGATGCAGCGCTATCAGCTACCTATACCATTGGTAATGAAGTTTACAATTTAATTCGTTCAACATATCAAACTGGTGGTTGGAGCGATTATGGTTGGGATGAAGATTTTTATTTATATCAGGTTTATGCAAATAATTCGCATGTTGTTGATGATAGATGGCAAGAAATAGGCGATGAAACAGATATTCCAAAAGCATCGTTGTTTAATTATAATTTTTATCAAAATTCGGGACAAGCAATTGAAAATGGTTCACATTTGCGCATTCGCGAAATTAGTGTTGGTTATACTTTAAAGCCTTCAAAAATGACGTGCTATGAATCTGTGCGCATCTATGCACAAATTCAAAATGCATATGTGTTTAGTAAATACACAGGTTTCGACCCAGAGGTAAGTTCAACTGGCGGCGACAATCCTGAAACTGCTGGTGTTGATTATGCTGCCTATCCGCAAGCTAGAACGTATATGCTTGGTTTTAATTTCAAATTCTGATAAAATACATCACGTATTAAAAATATAAATTATGAAAAAATTATCTTCAAATAAAAATAATCGCATCATTGTTCTTGCTTTATTAGTAATGAGTGTATTTACATCTTGCGAAAATTTTCTCTCACAAACATCTACCAACGATGTTGCAGATGCAGATATGTTTGCAGATGCAGCAAGCTTAGAAAGTGCCAGAATTGGGATGTATAACAGCCTTCAAAATCAATATTATTATGGTGGTTTCTATCAATTAATTGCTGATGCGTATTCTGATAATGGCGCTACTGGTGGTTATGATAATCTTGATCTAGATGAATTAGGTTACAAATTGGCAACACCAAATAATATTTACCTCGAAAATTGTTGGATTGCCATATATAATACTATTTATACCGCGAATCAGATATTAGAAAATATTGATGACATTAACGATCCATTATTGTCTGATGAATTGCGCAATGATATTACAGGTGAAGCATTAACTGTTCGAGCAATGGCGCATTTAGATGTATTGCGCATGTTTGGCGAACATTGGGATAATTCGTCTAGTTTGGGTATTCCTATTGTTGCAAGCGTTTTGTCGCCAGATGATATTGTTGGCAGAAGCACCGTTGCTGCAACTTATGATGCAATTTTAAATGATTTACTTACAGCAGAAACGTTGTTAAGTAATGATGATTTGCGTTTTGATCCACCTTCATTTAAAGGCGCACAGTTTATTACTAAAACGGCATGTCAAGGATTTTTAGCCAGAACGTATCAATATAGAAATGATAATGCCAATGCTGTAATGTATGCACAGAAAGTACTAACTGAAGGATTTGCTACCTTAATGGGTGCAGATGAATTTACGGATATTTATAATACTAAATTCTCGGCGGAATCAATTTTTGAACTTGCCTTTAACGGACAAGATAAGAGTCAGTTTAATGCTTTAACTTATGCAAGGCCTGATGCCCTGCGTAGCGAGGTTTCTTTTTTAGCAAATGCTGATTTAGCCACATTTTACGAGGACAGAACCGGTGATAATCGCGCAGCCTTGATTGATTTTATTAATAATGACGTTAGTATAGAGCCTGATGGCAGAACACAGAAATACAGAGGCGAGGTATTTCAAGACAACAGTGCATTTATATTGCGATATGCAGAGATATTATTAATACTTGCTGAAGGGACTGCATTTCCAGGTGGCGTTTTATTTTTGAATGACTTGCGTGCAGCTAGAGGAATGTTGCCAATTGCAATAGTATCTGCTGGCGAGTTTAAAGTTGCACTCATGGATGAACGCAGAAGTGAATTAAATTTTGAAGGACATCGCTATTTTGATTTAGCGCATTTCGGTATGGTAACTGACGAATTAGGCGAAGGAGTTTTACCTTGCTTGCCAATTCCAGGTCGCGAAATTGGAGCAAGTGGTGGAGCAATTGTACAATATCCTGGATATTAATTAATTGAACTTTTTATAATGACTTTTTTTAAATCGATAAATCCATTTAATCAGGAGCAAATTGGAGAATATCCCGTGCTTGATGATGCAAAAATTGAAGCAGCGTTAATAGTTGCAGAGATTGCATTTAATCATTGGAAAAAAACCACGATGCAATATCGTGCGGACTTGCTGCATAAATTGGCCGCGGTATTAAGAGCGAATAATGAAAAGTATGCGATGCATATTTCACTAGAGATGGGTAAAATATTGGCAGAATCGCGCGCAGAAGTTGAAAAATGTGCTGCAGCTTGCGTATATTATGCAGAACACGGTTCAGTAATTTTGCAGGATAATATTATTGCTAGTGATGCTAAAAAATCGTTAGTTGCTTTTGATCCAATTGGTGCAGTATTCGCAGTTATGCCTTGGAATTTTCCATTCTGGCAAGTAATTCGATTTGCAGCGCCAACTTTGTTAGCTGGCAATGTAGGGTTATTAAAACATGCAAAAAATGTTTCGCAATGTGCGCTAGATATTGAAGAGGCATTTTTATTGGCTGGTTATCCTTTTGGTGTGTTCCAGTCGCTAATTATGGAATCGTCAAAATCGGAATTGGTAATTGCGCATCCTATAGTGCAAGGCGTAACATTAACAGGCAGCGAAAATGCCGGCTCAGCAGTTGCTGCACTTGCTGGCAAACATATTAAAAAATCGGTTTTAGAATTGGGCGGTAGCGATCCGTTTATTGTTTTAGACGATGCCGATATGCAGCAAGCTGCTATTATTGCTACAAAAAGTAGAATGCAAAATGCGGGACAAAGTTGTATTGCCGCAAAGCGATTTATTGTGACAAAAGGTGCGTACGATAATTTTATTGCGGCTTTTAAAAATGAAATCGAGAAAATAAATCAAGGCAACCAATTATTAGACACTACTAATATGGGTCCTGTTTCATCGTTGAGTGCGGCATCAGAATTAAAGCAGCAACAAGATGCATCAATTAAATTGGGTGCGCAGGTAATTATTGGTTCGTTAAGCGATGGTGCCAATTATGCACCAACAATTTTAGCAGCAGTTAAAAGCGGCATGCCTGCTTATGGTGAAGAATTATTTGGTCCAATAGCATCGGTAATTGCTGCAAATAATGCAGAGGAAGCTATTGCAATTGCAAACAGTCATCGGTATGGTTTAGGGTCAACAATCTTTACTCAAGATTTAGATAAAGCATATCACTATGCACGACAAATTAGCAGTGGGGCTGTATTTATTAATGCCATGGTAAAATCTGATCCCCGTTTACCTTTCGGTGGGGTTAAAAAATCAGGTTACGGGCGTGAGTTGGCTGATTATGGATTGAAAGAATTTACTAACGTTAAGACAATTTATATTAATAATTAAAACAAAAATTGGCGTTAAGTCAATTGTAAAAATTTAATAATGGAAACAACGTTATCCCAAACAGCCGCATTACATGAAAAAAGGAAACTATTGGTTCCAAATGCGCTTGGTATATTTAATCCCTCTAGCATTTCATCTGCAAAAGGTGCAATAATTACTGATGCTGATGGCAGAAAGCTAATTGATTTTGCTGGCGGTATTGGTGTAATTAATGCAGGTCATTGCCCCGAGCCAGTTGTGAAAGCAATTCAAGAGCAAGCAAGTAAATTTATTCATGGTTGTTTTAATGTTTCTATATATGAACAGTATTTGGATGCCGCGGAAAAAATGGTTGCTATATTGCCTCATGGCGAAGCAACTAAAATTATGTTTACTAACTCTGGTGCAGAAGCCGTAGAAAATGCAATTAAAATTGCCCGTCAAGCAACAGGTCGCGATGCTATTATTTGTTATTCTCAGGCCTTTCACGGAAGAACATTATTAGCAGCTACCTTAACGAGTAAAGTTGGATATAAAACTGGATTCGGTCCATATGCACCTGAAGTGTATCGAATAGATTTTCCTGCGTTCGATTACTATTCTGGTGATTTGAATGAGGATGAATTTTCGATAACGCATATTCAAAAATTGAATGCTTATTTCCAACATTATGTTCCTGCAAATAAAGTTGCAGCAATTATTGTTGAACCGGTGCAAGGTGAAGGTGGTTTTCATGTTATCCCCAAAAAATATTTGCAGGAATTACGAATTGTTTGTGATGCAAATGGTATTTTATTAATTCTTGATGAAGTGCAAACTGGTTTCGGCAGAACAGGCGAATGGGCTGCATTTCATCATTATAATGTTATACCGGACATTTCTGTTTGGGCAAAAAGTATGGGCAGTGGAATGCCGATTGGCGCAGTAATGGGTAAAGCAGCAATTATGGATAATATTAATGCTGGCACAATTGGTGGTACTTACCTTGGTAATGCATTATGTTGTGTTGCTGTAAGTGCAACAATAGATTATATGCAACAGATTGATTTAAATACTAAGGGCAAAAATATTGGTAATATTATTCGCAGTAGATTTCTTGCGTTAAAACAACAATTTCCAAATCACATCAGTAGTGTAAGGGGTTTAGGTGCTATGTTGGCATTTGAGCTTTCTATTGATGGTGATTATAATAAACCTGATGCTGCACTTACTAAAAAACTTGCTCAGGCTTGTTATGATAATGGTTTAATTGTTTTAACTGCAGGTGTGCATAGCAATGTAATGCGCAATTTGGCACCTTTAGTTATTAGTGATGAAGATTTAAACAAAGGATTAGATATAATTGAGCAATGTTTGAAAGCACTTACTGCGAAATAAATTATTACAATGAAAAAACAATATATTAATGGTAGTTATTGCGATGCTTTAAACGGAGGTGTTTGGGAAGTAATAAATCCAGCAACTAATCAAATAGTTACAATTGTGCCGTTTGGCGATGCTGCAGATTGCAATTTAGCAATAGACGCAGCAGCGCATGCATTTAAATCATGGAGCAAAATTTCCCCCTGGACACGTGCCGATATATTAAAACGAGCTGCCGAAAATATTCGAAAAAATGTTTCGCTTTATGCCCAAGACATGGTTATAGAAAGTGGTAAGCCGTTAGTAGAAGCAAAGGGAGAATTGCAAGTTGCAGCTAATTTATTTGAGTGGTATGCAGAAGAAGCAAAGCGAAGTTATGGCAGAACAATACCTTCGTCAAGAACAGATAAGCGTATGCAGGTTATTTATCAGCCAATGGGGGTTATTGGAGTAATTACTGCTTGGAATTTCCCTGCATATAATCCAGCAAGAGCTTGGGCTGCAGCATTGGCTGCTGGCTGCTGTATAGTAGTGAAAGTGAGTGAATATACACCGCTAACTGGTATGAATTTAATTGCAGCATTAGTTGAAGCAGGAATTCCAGCAGGTGTGGTTAATTTAATAAATGGTGATGCGAGTAAAATTGGAGAAGCATTGCTAAATAGCCCTGTTGTGAAAAAAATAAGCTTTACAGGCAGCACACGTGTTGGGAAAATATTAATGAATGGAGCAAGTAATACCAATAAAAAACTTGCACTAGAGTTAGGTGGTAATGCGCCAGTAATTATATTGGATGATGTAGATATTGAACATGTTGCTAAAACAGCAGTCTCGACTAAATTTAGAAATTGCGGACAAGTGTGTATATCGCCTCAACGTTTCTATGTGCACCAAAATATTTATGCTGCTTTTTCCGAATTAGCTGCTAAATATGCCGCAGCGCTTATTATTGGTAATGGTTTAGATCCTGAAACAAGAATTGGTCCCCTCATTAATAAAACACAGCAATCGCATGTTATGTCGATAATTGATGAGGCAAAAGCTGAGCATAATAAAATTATTACTGGCGGACATATACTGCCCATTGGTAATTTTATCGTGCCAACAGTTATCGAAGTAACAAATCAACATTCAGATTTTTTAAATAGAGAAATTTTTGGCCCTGTAATGCCTTTAATACCATTTACAGATATTGATGATGTAATTGAAAAGGCAAATAGCACACCTTATGGGTTATCTGCTTATATATGGACAAATAATATTAATCATGCCATTTACATCAGCGAAAATCTTGAATTTGGTATGGTAGGAATCAATGAATGGGCGCCTCATGGAACAGAAGCTCCGTTTGGTGGCTGGAAGCAAAGTGGCCTTGGCCATGAGAGTGGGAGTGAAGGTATGCTCGAATACATGGAAAAGAAACTCATTTCTATAGGAGGGTTATAATAGCATGGAAGAAGTATCAATATATTATGGTTGGTTATCATTAATTCCGCCTTTGGTTGTAGTGGCAATTGCATTATATACAAAATTATCGCTGGAACCATTAATTATTGGTGTGCTTACCGGTTATATTATTATTGATATCAAATCGCCTGAAACAGATTTTTTTAATGCTACCATTGATTCATTTTATGCAGTATTGCAAGACGAATTAATGGTTTGGGTAATTATGGTATGTTGTTTATACGGTGCCATAATTAATTTAATGATTAGAAGTGGAGGTGTATTAAAATTTGGTAATACAATGTTGCAGCGTGTAAACACAAAACGCAAAGCACTAATTACAACATGGTTGTTTGGAACATTTTTATTTGTAGATGACTATTTAAATGCGCTTACTTCTGGTACAACCATGAAAAAAATTACGGATCATTATAAAATACCAAGAGAAATGCTCGCATTTTTGGTGAGTTCAACTGCAGTAACAATTTGCGTTATTTTGCCTATTTCAACTTGGGTAATCTTTATAGCACAATTATTAGAAGATAATGCTATTGTTGGCGAAGGTGAAGGTATTAGGGCATACCTCAATGTAATTCCATTTATAACTTATGGTTGGGTGCAATATTTGGTTGTTCCATTAGTAGCATTTGGTGTAATTCCTATTATTGGTAAAATGAAAGATGCGTTTTTGAGGGCCGAATCAACCGGTGTGCTTATTCCTGAAAACAGTGAGGAATTTAAATTGGAAGTTGAAGTATTTGATGCGAAAAAACAATCGAGTATTTGGTATTTGTTGTTGCCAATGTTAGTGCTTATTGCCTCAACTATACTATTGGATATGGATGCCTTAAAAGGTGTTATTGTAGCATTAGTATTTACTATTATTTATTATGGTTTAAAAAAAGTAGCTCCTTTTAAGGTTTTATCTGAATCGTCTATTGAGGGAATGAAAAGTATGTTATATGCGCTTGTTTTGTTAGTATTAAGCTATGTACTTAAAAACTTAGGCGATGATATGGGACTAACTCAGTATGTAATCGATGCAGTGGATGGAGCTGTTAGTCGTGCGTTTTTACCACTCGTTATTTTTCTAACACTTGGTGTAATTGCGTTTGCTACAGGCAACAGTTGGGGCTTATATGCAATAGCCATTCCAATGGTAATACCATTAGCGGCAGCATTAGATTGTAATTTGTGGTTATGCATCGGGGCAGTAGTAAGTGCTGGTGCTTTTGGCGCACATGCTTGTTTTTATAGTGATGCTACTATATTGGCATCGCAAGGGGCTGAATGTAATAATTATGCACATGGTATAACTCAATTACCTTACGCATTAATCTCATTTACTATAAGTTGTATTGTTTATATTTTACTAGGATTTATTTTTTAAATTATTATTATGTCTTTTGAGCTACCAAGTGGAATTATAATTGTAAATACTAAACCAGAACATGCATGGCCTTTAGAGGAATTGCAATATATTGTATTTCCAACTTTGGCTGATGATGAAATTTTGCACAAGGAACATTACTTAAAACATTTAGAAGTATTTCCTGAAGGTCAATTTGTTGCGCTTGATGGCGATAAAGTTGTTGGTGGTACAACTACCATGCTTTATAATTACGATTTGGAACATCCTGTGCATCATAGTTTCACTGAAACTGTTTCTGGTGGATGGCTAACTAATCATGTTCCCAACGGAGAATGGTTGTATGGAATTGATGTTTCTGTACACCCTGATTACCGTGGACTTGGCATTGCTAAGGCATTTTATGCCATACGAAGTAAATTAGCAAAACAGTATGGATGTAAAGGGCAACTTACAGTTGGGATGTTAAACGGATATATAAATTATAAGGACACACTTTCAATTGAAGCTTACTACGAAAAAGTGAAGTCGCATGAAATATTTGATCCAACTGTTTCTGTGCAAGAAAAAATTGGATTTCAAATTAAAGGGTTAATCAAAAATTATTTAAATGACCCAACCTGCGGTAATGCAGGCGCCATAATTGTTATTCCACTATAATTATAAAATTAAATGATATGTCAACTATAAATTTAAAAACTACTATACCAGGACCTAAATCACTCGAAATTATTGCGAGAAGAAAAAACGCTATGCCTGCTGGTTTGGCAAAATCTACGGAAATTGCCATTGCATCTGCTTTGGGTGGTGTAATAAAAGATGTTGATGATAATACATTGCTAGATTTTGCTGGCGGAATTGGTATGATGAATGTCGGTCATAATAATCCGCAAGTAATTCAAGCTATGAAAGATCAAATGGATAAGTATATTCATATTTGTTCGCTGGTTGCTACACCTGAACCATATGTTGATTTAGCAGAACTTTTAAACAGTCTTACTCCAGGTAATTTTCCTAAGAAAACATTATTAGCCAATAGTGGGAGTGAAGCTGTTGAAAATGCGGTAAATATTGCACGGTATTATACTAAACGAAGTGCTGTAATTTGTTTTGAAGGAGGATATCATGGGCGAACATTATTGACACTTTCGTTAACGAGTAAATACGCATTATTTAAAAAGGGATTTGGCCCTTATGTGAGTGATGTAATCAGACTTCCATCACCAAACTTGTATCGAAAACCACATCAATTTACCGATGAAGCATATGTGGATTTTTGTATTCAACAATTTGAGACAGCCATGATTGCACAAATTGATCCGGATAGCGCAGCTGCAATTATTATTGAACCTGTTTTGGGTGAAGGTGGTTTTATTCCAATACCAAAAAAGTTTTTGGAAAAACTACGCAGTGTTGCAGATGCGCATGGCATTGTTTTAATATTTGATGAAATACAATGTGGCGCCTCTCGCACCGGTAAATTGTTTGCCTGCGAACATACGGGCGTTGTGCCAGATATAATCTGTTTGGCAAAATCAATCGGTGCCGGTATGCCAATAAGCGCAATTACTGGCAAGGCCGAAATATTAGATACACCGCATCTAGGTGGAATTGGTGGCACATACGGAGGAAATCCCATTGCTTGTGTTGCGGCAATTGAAGCTTTGAAAATTTTATCTTCAAATGATTTTTTAGCACGCGTAAACCATGTTGGAGATTTAATAGCTGAGCGACTTCAATCATGGAAACAACAATACAAATTTATTGGTGATGTTCGTGGTTTAGGTGCTATGCGATTAGTCGAGTTTGTAAAAAATCATGAAACGAAAGAGCCTGATGTTGAATTAGCAATGGAAGTGATAAAGGAAGCGGTAAGTAATGGTATTATTTTAATTCGTGCAGGTTTGTTTTCTAATTGTATTAGGCTGTTGCCACCAATTGTAATGACTGACGAGCAATTAAATGAAGGATTAGATGTATTGGAAGCAGCAATCAAAAATGCACATCATCGCAGAGGTATTTAATTATTTTTATGACAAGAAAAATATTTTACAACGGAAAAGTATTAACGCAAGATTCTGAATTACCTGAAGCTACTGCTTTTATTGTAGAAGATGGCATTTTTACACAGGTCGGCAACGATGAAGCAATGCTAGCTTTATCGAGCGATGCGGATGAATTAATTAATTTGAATAATCAATTTGTAATTCCTGGTTTTAACGATGCACATATTCATATTTGGAAGGTCGGTAATTTAATTACACATATGCTTGATTTACGTGGTGTAAAAAGTATTGCCGAAATGCAACATAAAATTTTGGCGTATGCCAATCAAAATCCTAATTTATCATGGATACAGGCAAGGGGTTTTAATGAAGTTGATTTTGATGTGCCAAAAATGCCCAACAAATTAGATTTAGATATATTAAATTTAGATAGGCCAATTTGTGTAACACGAACTTGTGCACATCAAATAATTGTCAATACAAAAGCACTAGAAATTGCTGAAATAAATGTGGATACTATCTCGCCCAATGGCGGAGAAATTAAATATTTAGAAGATGATACTTTGGCTGGACATTTTACAGAAACGGCAATTGGATTAATACTCAGGGTAATTCCTAAATATACACATGCCGAATTGAGAGAAATGGTATTAGCGGCGCAGAAACAGTTTTTAACTATGGGCATAACCGCCGCTACAGACCCCGCTGTGGACCGCGATTTACTTGAGGTTTATAAGCAGATGGACAAAGCAGGTGAGTTAAAAATTCGCATCAATGCTATTCCTATTCGCGTGCCTGATGGTGCACTAAAAGCATATCCCAATCCTGATAAATATGCATCTCAACATTTAATTGTAAATACAGTAAAGTTTTTTGCTGATGGCGGATTAAGCGGGAAAACCGCTGCGCTTTTTCATCCCTACAAAAATACCAACAACCATGGTGTTTTACGTTTAGATGAAGATACATTTTTAGCACTAGCGCAATCATCTCAAGCAGCAGGATTTAGGATTGCAACACATGCCATTGGCGATGCAGCAATAGAAATGGTATTAAATGTTTATGATAAAATTGCTGCGGAGAATGTCAATTTAATTAATCATAGAATTGAACATTTAGGATTACCTAGTATGGAACATTTAGCTAAAATGCAACGGCTTAATATATCGGCAGTAATGCAACCTGTTTTTATAAGTGAGCTTGGAAATAATTTCATCAATTACTTGAATGCCGATTATCTCTCTAATTTATATCCTGTGCGCAGTGTTATCGATAGTGGCGTTTTGCTAGCATTGTCGACCGATGCTCCAGTTGTTAAGCAATACAATCCAATTGCTTGTGTAATGGCCGCCATGTCTAGGAAGACAAATTCCGGAATTTTAATAGGTGAAAATCAACATATTACATTAAACGAAGCGCTTTATGCATATACCATGGGGAGTGCAATAGCTGGTGGTCAGGATAATTGGATAGGCTCAATTACTAAAGGAAAATTTGCCGATTTCCTTACTTTAACAGCTTTACCGGGAACAGAACCAATTGAGTTGGAAACTTACATAGAAGGGCATCTTATGAATTAATTTTTATTGCTAAGAATCGTTTTTTTTGCTTTTTGGCAATTTGTATACTAATTATCTGCCATTTTTTTGTAAACCTCACGAAAAAGTGTAATTTGGTAACTCAAAATTTACTTGAGAAATCGATAACCACAACTAATTTTCAAAAAAAATGCACTGTTTATTGGAAATTTACTGTTTGTTCTAACAATATTAGCACACACAATTTTACATCCAATTTACCGGCTACAAATTATATTATTAAACCTATTATTATTTAACTAAATAAACACTTATGACCAAAATTAACTCAAAAATGAGGTTGTTTTTAACCTCCTTAGGCATGTTGCTCATCTCAACAACAGTCTTTTCACAGTATTGTGAACCAGCTTACTCAACAGGCACGGGTGCAGGCGATTACATTGATGGTGTAGTAGTTGGAGGCATTTCAAATACTGGCAGTGGTGTTGCTATTACGGGTGTTGGATATTCTGATTATACAGCACTTACTACAGACCTTACAATTGGAACAAGCTATACCATGACTTGCACCAATAATCCAAGTTGGTCGCAAACGTATACTGCGTGGATTGATGGTAACCATGATAACATATTTGACGTTTCAGAAGTTATTGGCAACTTAAGTTTAGCTGCTGGCGCATCTGGTTCGTTTTCATTTACACTTCCTGCAGGTGTTATGGAAGGAGCTACAAGAATGCGCGTACGGTGCATCTATCCTTCTGGTTTAGCAATGCCACTTGACCCATGTGCTTCTGCAACTTATGGTGAAGCTGAAGATTACACAGTTGTTATTGATGGCGCTTTAGCTATTGATGGCGGTGTTAGTAATGTTACAGGGCCAATTTCCGGGCCAACATTAGGAACAGAATCAGTTGCAATAACTGTACAAAACTATGGTTCTGATGCAATTTCAGGATTTACTGTAAACTATAGTATTGATGGTGGTGCAACAGTTTCTGAAACTTATGCAGGCACTATTGCAGCATACGCAGCTGGTTCTTACACATTTACTTCAACTTACGATTTTTCTACCGATGGATGTTATTCAGTATATGCATGGACATCAATTGATGGAGATGGCAATGAAGCTAATAACGATTTTACTGAAGCCGTTTGTAATTTACTGCCAATAACTGGAACAGGTGCAGTTTATGTTTATTCAAATTCTACTGGTGGTGAACCTTGGTTCTCTATTAGCAATACAACTGCAATGAACACTGTTTTTGGTGTTGAAGGTGTTGATTGGACTCGCAGCTATTTTGAAACAGTTGATGTAGCTGGAACATTTTCACCTGATAATTGCTTTGTTTTCTTAGAAGGTAGCGATTCACATGCAGCCGAATTGGAAACTTTCCTAAATGCAAATTTGGAAACAATTGAAGGCTGGGTTGCTTCAGGTGGTAAATTATTATTGAATGCTGCTCCAAACGAAGGCGATGGTATGAACTTCGGTTTTGGTGCAACTTCTTTAGTTTATGCTTATTATACAAACAGCGCA
>Ga0105044_10000271_pt1 | contig 62268 bp, 52 predicted proteins | sample MAT01_FD_78092 | JGI IMG/M metagenome (GOLD analysis project Ga0105044, IMG submission 78092) | Freshwater microbial communities from Lake Fryxell liftoff mats and glacier meltwater in Antarctica - MAT-01 | ecosystem: Environmental > Aquatic > Freshwater > Ice > Liftoff microbial mat | place...
ACGCGTCGATGGCCCCAGCGCAAGACGACCCGCGCGCCTTCGCCGCCGAGCTCGCCGCAGATCTGCGCAGCTGGGTCGAGTGGGCCCAGCTCACCGGTGCCATCGAGGTTCCGAGCACGCCGCTCAGCGCGTTGCCCGCCGAGGCGCCGCCGCCGCCCCGGGTTCCTGTGCAGCGCCCCGCGACCGCGCCGAGCGAGCCGCCAGTGGGACCTCGGATTCCCACGCAACGCCCCGCCTCGAGCCCGATGTCGGCGACGCCGTCGCAGCGCATCAGTCCGCGTGCGGCTGCCTCGGCCCAGCCCGTGCCACCACCCCCGTCGACCCCGGTCGGGCAGGGGGAGGCCGGCTTGAAGCAGGTGCGCGACGAACTCGGCGACTGCCAGCGTTGTCGCCTCGCCCGCGATCGCAAACAGATCGTCTACGGCATGGGCAACCCCAATGCCGACCTCGTGCTCGTCGGCGAAGCCCCTGGCCAGCAGGAGGACCTCACGGGCGAGCCGTTCGTCGGGCGCGCGGGCCAGCTCCTCACGCGCATGCTCGCAACCCTTGGACTCACACGCGAGCAGGTCTACATCTGCAACGTGATCAAGTGCCGGCCGCCCCAGAACCGCGATCCACTCTCCGACGAGGTCGCGTCGTGTAGCCCATTCCTCCACCGCCAGCTGCGCGCTATCGAGCCCAAGGTCATCGTCACGCTCGGCCGCTTCGCCGCCGCGACCGTCGTCGGCGTCGAAACGAACCTCGGCGAGCTGCGCAAGCACCTGGGTTCGTGGAACGGTGTGCCGATCGTCTCGACCTACCACCCGAGCTATCTGTTGCGGACCCCGCACATGAAGCGCGCCGCGTGGGAGGACCTGCTGGTGGTCCGGCGATTGTTGCGAGAAGCTGCGACCTGAGCCGCGACTCGCACTGTAACAAAACAAAAAGGGAGCGCCCAACGGACGCTCCCTTCTTGCACAAACTCGAACCCCTGATCAGTAGATGATCAGAGTTCCGCCTTGAGCGTCGGGGCGGCCTTGAAGCCGACCGTCTTCGACGCGGGGATGGTGATCTCCTTGCCGCTGCGCGGGTTGCGACCGCGGCGGGCAGCGCGCTCCTTCACGTTGAAGGTGCCGAAGTTGGGGTACGCGAAGCGCTTGCCCTTCTTGATCGACACCGCGAGGGCGTCGAAGACTGCCTGCACGATTTCTCCCGTCTCCTTCTTGGAGACACCTTCGAGCGCGCCATGAACCTGGTCGATGAGCTCTGCCTTGGTCATTTTCTTTCTCCGTGTCCGATGTCGGGGGATGCCGCGCGGCGGCTATCCCGCTCGAGGTTTGATTAGAGGTTGCCCTTGAACTTCGGGGCGGCCTTGAAGCCGACCGTCTTCGACGCGGCGATCGTCAGCGTCTTGCCCGTGCGCGGATTGCGGCCCTGGCGGGCGGCGCGGGTCTTGACGGTGAAGGTCCCGAAGTCGGGGTACGAGATGCGGCCATCGCGCTTGATAGCCTGGACGAGGGCGTCGAACACGGCCTGAATCGCCGTGCCTGTGTCCTTCTTCGTCAGCTTGTTGTCGAGTGCGCCGTGAACGTGGTCGATGAACTCTGCCTTGGTCATAACAGCTCCCCTATTGTTGCCGGCCTAATCGGGCCGATGTGCCCTGTACCGTTCTGGTGCCGATGGCTCTGCGGGCAGAGCCTGTGGCGATTCTAATCACACTTCGCTGAGCGCACAGACAATCCCTCCTTGCGTCGAATCAAAGTCCCGGTAAGGGGCCTTGGACCGAACGATCAAGGGGGTTGAGCACCACTCAGGTGCGATTGCCGGCGAATCGTAGAAACGATGGATCTACCCTGTCAACAGCAAATCGGCGGAAAAGCGCGTGGGACGGGCGCGAGAGTCGGATCGGCCTGCGACATTCGTTCTAGGAACCCAGTAACATCAGTGGCTTAGGTTGAATCACCCTGCGCCCCGCAGCCCGGGCGGTCGCGCGGGGGATCGCACTTTTTTTTTGACGGCAGGCTGCTTACCCCCTGAAGGCGGTCATCCCCGGACGGGCTGCGCTGATCAGAACGATCGCGAAGTTCCCTTCGGAGGGTCGTCGCCGGATCGGGCTAACTGGCATCTGAATGTGGGACCGTGAAACGAAAGTGACGGCGCGTCGTGCGTTTCACACTCCGACGGCAATGAGCGCCCGTCGCGAGAGGTGTCGGCCGGTGGGTTTCGTTTGCTGGACCGGTGTGAGCCCTGTTAGGAGGCGGTCATGTCGAGCCGAGAGCCAACCCTGGGCGACTACCACTTCGACCTGCCGCCGTCGGCCATCGCGCGTGAGCCGACCGCCGAGCGCACCGCTGCGCGCCTGCTGGCGCTCGCGCGTTCGGGCGGTGGCGTCCAGGACAAGCGCATCAGCGACCTGCCAGACCTCGTCAGGGGGGATGAGCTGATCGTCTTCAACGATACCCGGGTCGTGCCGGCACGGCTCCGGGGGCACAAAGATACGGGCGGCAGGGTCGAGCTGTTGGCGCTCGAGCAGGTCGGACCGCGTTCGTTCCTCGCGATGGGCCGGTCGTCGAAAGGGTTTACGGTCGGTCAGCCGATCCACCTCGAGGTGGCCGCCCCCGGCACCGCGCCTGGTCCCCTATATATAGAGGATGTACGCGAGGAAGGACGGGTCGTGGTGCGGCTGCCCGACGCAGTCGACGACTTGTGGGAGCTGTGCGACCGCGCCGGCGAGGTTCCGCTCCCCCCTTATATGGAGCGCGCGCCGCAGGCCGAGGATGCCGTTCGCTACCAGACCGTCTACGCGCGCGCACCCGGGGCGGTAGCCGCGCCGACCGCCGGCTTGCACTTCACGGACGCGCTGCTCGCGTCGCTGTCGGCGCGAGGTTGCGAGCGGGCGTTCGTGACGCTTCACGTCGGGCCCGGGACCTTTGCGCCGGTAAAGGTCGATCGGCTGGCTGATCACCGGATGCACAGCGAGCGCTACGTCGTGCCGGAGGTGACGGCCGACACGATCGCCCGTGCGCGCCGCGAAGGTCGCCCGGTGCTGGCGGTCGGGACGACGGTCGTACGCACGTTGGAGGGGGTTGCGCAGCGGCATGGTGAGGTCGTGGCCGGTGCTGGCGAGACCGACATCTTCATCCGCGAGGGCTTCGACTTCCGCGTGGTCGATCAGTTGCTCACCAACTTCCATCTGCCGGGCTCGACCCTGCTCGTGCTGGTGTCAGCCTTCGCCGGGCGCGAGCCCGTGCTAGCCGCCTACCGTCATGCGGTGGCGAGCGGTTATCGCTTCTTCAGCTACGGTGACGCGATGCTCATCCGATGAGGGGGAACGCGTGCTAGGCTTCGAGGTCATCGGCGAAGACCGCGATACAGGGGCGCGCCGCGGGCGCCTGCACACGCTGCACGGGGTGGTCGAGACGCCGGTGTTCATGCCGGTCGGCACCCAGGGGACCGTCAAGGGCGTCACGCCGGCCCAGCTTCACGAGCTCGGGGTCGAGATCCTCCTTGGCAACACGTACCACCTCTACCTGAGGCCCGGCACCGAGGTCATCGCGGCACTCGGCGGCCTTCATAAGATGATGGGCTGGGACCGTGCAATCCTCACGGACAGTGGCGGCTTTCAGGTCTTCAGCCTGCGCGAGCTCTCGAAGATCGCCGAGGCTGGGGTCACGTTCGTGTCCCACCTCGATGGCAGTAAGCATGTGCTGACGCCTGAGAAGGCGATCGCCATCCAGGAGGTCCTGGGCTCCGACGTGGTGATGGCCTTCGACCACTGCCCGCCGGGCGGCGCTTCGACGACCGATGTGCGTGCCGCGATGGAGCGTACGGCCCGCTGGGCTCGGCGCTGCATCGATGCCCGCACACGGGAAGGCTACCAGCTCTTCGGGATCGTGCAGGGCGGCATCGACCTCACCTTGAGGAAGGCGTCGCTCGAAGATCTGGCCTCCCTTCCCTTCGATGGCTATGCCTTGGGCGGGCTGTCGGTCGGCGAGTCGCGCGAGGCGACCTGGTCGACCATCGGCGCCATCGCGCCGCTGATGCCGGCCAATAAGGCGCGCTACCTGATGGGCGTCGGCACGCCCGAGGACCTGCTCGTGTCGGTCGGGCACGGCGTCGACATGTTTGACTGCGTGCTGCCGACCCGCAACGCCCGCAACGGTAGGCTGCTCACGGCCGCTGGCGACCTCAATATCCGCAATCACCGGCACCGGCTCTCCGACCAGCCGGTCGAAGCGGGCTGCGCCTGCTACACATGCCGAAACTTTTCACGCGGCTACCTCCGCCACCTCGGCAAGGCGAACGAGATCCTGTTCGCGACCCTTGCGAGCCTGCACAACCTACACTACCTCCTCGACCTCATGCGCTCGGCGCGGGCCGCCCTGGATGCCGGACAATTCAGCGCCTTCCGGGCCGACAAGCTCGCCAGACGGGCTTCCCAAGCGGTCGACACGGTACCCTAACTCATCGTTGACCCTCCCAACCCCTTCTGCTATGGGTCGCCCCCCCGCTGGCCTTGGACCCTGATGCTTGGCGGATGTAGGAGACGATTTTGGACCGCATCTACGACCTCTTCGCCACGGCGCATGGCCTCCTCGCGCAGGTCGAAACCGCCACTGGCGCAGGAACCGCTCCCGCCGCCGGCGCGCCCGCTGGCGCCCGCCCGCCCAGCGGCTGTGGCGGTCCCGAGCAGCTCCTGTTCATGCTCGGCATGCTGGTGCTGTTCTACTTCCTGCTCATTCGCCCGCAGCAGAAGCGCGCCAAGACCCACAAGGCGATGGTCGAGGCGCTCAAGCGCGGCGACAGCGTCATCACGTCGAGCGGCATCTATGGAAAGATCGTCAGCGTCGACGGCACCGTGCTCACGATCGAAATCGCGAAGGGCACGCAGATCCGCATCCTCAAGGGCTACGTCGGTGGGGTCGCGACTGACCAGACCGCCGAGGACCTGAACAAGAACCCGCAGCAGCAGCAGCCTGGCGGCAATTGAAGCGAGAGAGTCGCAGATGAACAAGAAGCGCAACTGGCGCGCCATCTTCACTTGGACCCTGTTCGGGTTCTCGATGGCCTACGCCCTTCCCTCCGCCGTCGACATGCCGTCGTGGTGGCCCTTCCAGAAGACGATCCGCGGCGGTCTCGACCTCGCGGGCGGCCTCGAGCTTCGTTACACGGTCGACTGGAAGCAGACGATCGAGGACACGACGACCAAGACCGCAGAGTCGCTCCAGCTCCGCATCGTGGAGGAGCTCGTCAAGAAGGACGGCAAGAACATCGCGGACATCCCGCGTGAGCTGCTGACCGACTACAAGAAGAAGGTCGTCATCACGGCCGAGGAGATCGACCGCGCCAAGCTCACGCTGGCCGACGATGCGACATGGGCCGTCTTCGACGCGATGGACTCGCCGATGTCGTCGATCGACGATCGCTTCGAGACCTCGGAGTCCGCGACCGACCGCACCATCTCGCTGCTCCTGCCCGACCAGGTCGCGCAGACGATCCGCGGTCAGGTCGTGACCGAGACGCGCGACAACCTCGAGAAGCGGGTCGGCGGCATGGGTCTCATCGACCCGGACGTGCGGGTCACCGGCGACTCGGACGTGGCCGTGCAGATCCCGGGCGTCGATCAGACCCAGATGGACGTCGTGCGCTCGGTGCTCGGGCGGACGGCGCAGCTGACGATGCGCTTCGTAGACCGCAATGAGGCCTTCCTCGGCACGCCAGAAGTGGCGGCCAAGCTCGACGAGTTCAAGAAGGCGAACCCGAACGCGGCCGGCATGGAGATCAAGGCGCCGCACGCCTGGGGCGCCATCGTCAAGGCCAAGAACAAGAGCGATCTGGCGCGCTTCACACGCACGCTCACGGTGTCCCCAAACCACATGATCGGGTTCAACTACACCGAGGAAGACACGAACAACGACAAGATCATCGACGAGAAGTTCTGGCAGGCGATCTACCTCTTCTCGAAGGTGGAGCTCACGGGTCAGCACATCTCGCGCTCGCGCATGTCCTACAGCAACGAGGGCAAGCCGGCGGTGTACCTAGACATGAACAGCGAGGGGGCGCAGCTCTTCGCTGACGCCACCGAGAGCAACGTAAAAGAGTACCTGGCGATCATGCTCGACGAGGATGTGCAGTCCGCGCCGATCATCAACCAGAAGATCGGTGGCGGCCGCGCCGAGATCTCGATGGGGGCGGGCGGCAAGCGCGCCATCGACGAGGCGCAGGCGCTCACCGGCGTGCTCAACCAGGGCGCCTTCCAGGCTCCCGTCTACAAGGTTCACGACCACGCGGTCGGGCCGAGCCTCGGTGCCGACTCGGTGTCGGCCGGTGCCTTTGCGCTGATCGCCGGCTTCGCGCTCATAGTGGGCTTCTGCATGATCTACTACCGCGTCTCCGGCCTCATCGCCGCGATCGTGCTCACGTTCAATATCCTCCTTATCTTCGTGCTGCTGGTCAGCTTCAACACCGCCATCACGCTCCCGGGTATCGCCGGCATGATCCTCACGATGGGTATGGCGGTCGACGGCAACGTGCTCATCTTTGAGCGCATTCGGGAAGAGTTGCGGTCCGGCAAGACGCCGCGCATCGCCGTCGACCTCGGGTTCGAGAAGGCGCTTTCGTCGATCATCGACGGCAACTTGACCACGATGCTGACGGCCTTCGTGCTGATGCAGTTCACGAGCGGACCTATCCATAACTTCGCGGTCACCCTGATCATCGGCCTCTCGGCCTCGGTGTTCACCTGCGTCTTCGTCTCGCGGCTCCTCTTCAACTACTGGGTCAGCGCCAAGAAGCCGACCACCCTCTCGATCTGAGGCCGGACGATGTTCACCCTCATACCTCCCAATACCAAGATCGACTTCATGAAGTCGCGGAAGACGGCCTTCACCGTCTCCGCCATCCTGACGGTCGGATCTATCCTCCTCATCCTCATCAAGGGGCTGAACCTCGGCATCGAGTTCAACGGCGGCAGCTCGGCCATCGTTGCCTTCGAGAAGGGGGCGATCAGCGAGCGCCAGGCGGTTGCCGACTCAGTCAACGGGTTCATCAAGACGGGGCTGGGTAAGTCAGACTCGCGCGTCTCGATCCAGGACTTCGGCGCGGGCGTCGGCGACGTGCTCAACGGCAAGCCGGTCGATCGCTTCCTCATCTACTCCGAGGTCACGTCGCTGGTCGATGCGGCCAAGCGCGAGCAGATCAAGGCGAAGCTGAAGGAGAAGTTCGGCGTCGACACGAAGATCGCGACGTCCGAGGATTCAGGCGACACGCTGTACCTTGCCTTCATGACCGAGTCCGATATCGCGGCGCGCAAGGCCGAGCTGGCGACCGAGTTCGCTGGCCTCGGGTTCGACACGATCACGGTGACGTCTGACTTCGAACGCCAGATCGAGGTCGAGTTTCTCCGCGACGTCGATCTCCAGCGCCAGGATGCCGAACGGGACGCGGGCACGAACCAGGCCGAGGTCGCCGGCGCATCACTGCCGGGCGCGGTCGAGTTCGCCAAGCGTCGGGCCGAGGCGATCGCCGGCAAGAGCGACAAGCGCTTCACCGTCGACATCGAGGCGCTCCAGTCCGCCTTCTCGAAGCAGCTCGCGAAGGACTTCGGCGCGAAGTTCGTGGCGGTCGAGAGTTCGGCGATGGTGTCGGCCTCGGTCGGTGCGGACCTCTTGAACGATGGGTTCCTCGCGGTCCTCTACTCGCTCATCGGCATCCTCATCTACGTGACCCTGCGCTTCGACTTCCGTTATGCGCCGGGTGGTGTCGCCGCCCTCCTCCATGACGCCATCGTGACGATGGGCATGGTCGCGGCGCTCGACCTGAAGTTCTCGCTCCAGATCCTGGCGGCGATCCTGACGATCATCGGGTACTCGATCAACGACTCGATCATTGTCTACGACCGGGTGCGCGAGATCTACGCCGGACAGAAGGGCAAGGACCTCATCGACCTCCTCAACAAGGCCGTGAACAGCACCCTGAGCCGGACAGTCTTGACGGTCAGCACGACCCTGCTCGGCATCATCGCCATCCTGATCTTCGGTGGTGCGCAGGTCTTCGACTTCTCGCTCACCCTCCTCCTCGGCATCACGTTCGGCACCTATTCCTCGATCTACATCTCGGTGCCCATCGTGCTGCTCATGGACGACTACATCCACCGCCGCGCCGCCGATAAGGGCGAGCAGCAGGGTGGCGGGCCGAAGAAGAACAAGATCTCGATCGACAAGACCTCGTCGAGCACCGACAAGAAGGCCGCTCGGGCCTCCGCCTGAACGGGCGCCAACGGGTACACCAGATGAACAAGGTCTACCCCGATGCGGACGCCGCTCTCCACGACATCGCCGACGGCGTGACGTTGATGAGCGGCGGCTTCGGCCTCTGCGGCAATCCCGAGAACCTCATCAAGGCCTTGCACAAGAAGGGCACGCGTGGGCTCACGGTGATCGCCAACAACTGCGGCACCGACCACAAAGGCCTCGGGATCCTGCTGCAGGCGCGGCAGATCCGGAAGATGGTCTCGAGCTACGTCGGCGAGAACAAGAACTTCGAGCAGCAGTTCCTCTCCGGTGAGCTCGAGGTCGAGCTGGTACCGCAAGGCACGTTGGCCGAGCGCATCCGCGCCGGTGGCGCCGGGATTCGCGCATTCTTCACGCCGACCGGCGTTGGCACTGTCGTCGCTGACGGCAAGGAAGTGCGCGACTTCAATGGGGTCGCGTGCGTGCTCGAGACTGCGTTGACGGCCGACTTCGCGATCGTGAAGGCGTGGAAGGGCGACACCCACGGCAACCTCGTCTACCGATCGACGGCCCAGAACTTCAACCCGATGATGGCCGCCGCGGGGAGGATCACCATCGCCGAGGTCGAAGAGCTCGTGGCTGCCGGCAGCCTCGATCCCAATCACATCCACACGCCCGGGATCTTCGTGCAGCGGATATTGCGCGGCGTGGAGTACGAAAAGCCCATCGAGCAGCGAACGACCCGACCGCGCCCGACTGAGCCGACCGAACCCGCTGATCCGAGCGCCTGAGGAGACTGCAATGGTGCTCACCCAGGAACAGATGGTGCGGCGGGTTGCGCGGGAGCTGCGTGACGGGTTCTATGTGAACCTCGGCATCGGCATGCCGACGCTCGTCGCCAACCACATCCCGCCGGGCGTCGAGGTCGTGCTCCAGTCCGAGAACGGGCTTCTCGGCATCGGGCCGTTTCCGTATGCGGGTAATGAGGATCCCGACCTCATCAATGCTGGTAAGCAGACCGTCACGACGCTGCCGGGTTCGAGCTTCTTTTCGAGCGCCGAATCGTTCGGGATGATTCGTGGCGGGCACATCGACCTGGCGATCCTCGGTGGCATGCAGGTCTCGCAGGAAGGCGACCTCGCCAACTGGATGATTCCGGGCAAGATGGTCAAGGGCATGGGCGGGGCGATGGACCTCGTCGCGGGCGCGCGCCGGGTCATCGTGCTGATGCAGCACGTGGCCAAGGGGCAGCCAAAGGTCCTGCGCGAGTGCACGTTGCCGCTCACCGGGCGCCGCTGCGTGAACCACCTCATCACCGAGCTCGGTTGGTTCGATATCGTGCCGACCGCTGACGGTGGGCGACGCATGGTACTGAGCGAGATCGCGCCGGGTGAGACGGTCGAGGGTGTGCGCGCGCAGACCGAGGCCGAGTTCGAGGTCGCGGCGGACCTCAAGACGATCCCGGTCGATTGAACCCGACGAAGACCTCAGCTTCGCCTTCGGCCGGCTTGGCCAAGGCCATCGACGCTCCCGAGCGTTGGACCGCGCGGCGCTGGCTCAGGGCGCTTCTGTCGCCGCGCACGGCGGGCATGGCCGAGTCGACGCCGCGGCTCAATCCGTTGGCGTTCGGGCTCATGCTCGGGCTCCTGGCGTTGCAGGTGGTCGCCCGCTACGAGTGGGACTTCATGAGCGACAAGGGGTGGCAGACGCTACACGTGTTGCTCGGCTGGGGCGTATGTCTTGGGATCTATGCACTTTTCCACGGGTGGCGCGCGGTCACGCGGATCTCGCGGCGGACCTGGTTTGTGCTCGGGCTCGGCCTCGTGTGCGTGACGGTGTTCTGGTACTTCGGACGAAGCGACGGCTATCGCGAGATCTTTGGGGCGCCGCCGATCGACCACGAGACCTTCGGGCTGCTCGTGCCGTTCATGTACTTCGCGTCGATGGGCACGTTGCTGCGGCTCGTGGTCCCGGTGCTCGCGGCGCGCTTCGTGCTCGGGTGGCGGCCGCGCGACTTCGGGCTGCCGTTCGGGCGAGAGCCTCGGAAGGGCGCGGTGCCCGGCGTGCACTGGGTCTATGTGGCCCTTGCGCTCGGCATGGTGCCGGTGCTGCTGATCGCGTCGCAGGCAGCGTCGTTCAAGGCGAAGTATCCCCTGGCCTACGACATCGTCGATCCGAACGGCGGAATCTGGATAGCCCACCTGCTCGTCTACCAGGCGTTCTACTTTCTGGTGTTTTTGTCGGGAGAGAGCTTCTGGCGTGGCTTCTTGACCTTTGGCAGCGAGCGGGACCTCGGCCTCTATGGGCTCGCGTTCATGGCGGTGCCGTATGTGACCGGGCACTTCGGCAAGCCGCTGCCGGAGACCTTGGGCGCTATCGCCGCCGGCTGCGTGCTCGGGTTCCTGGCGCTGCGACACCGCTCGGTGTGGTGGGGCGTAGCCCTTCACTATGGGATCGCGCTGTCGATGGACCTCCTGTCGATCGCCAACAATGGCTATGTCATCCACGGAGGCGAGTGATGGTGGAGGCACGCGACCCGGCGACACCTTCGGACGGCACGCTACCCGGGCGGGTACTGGCGGTCGACTGGGGGGAGGCGCGCATCGGGCTCGCGGTGTCCGACCCGACACGCACGCTCGCGTCGCCGTACGCGACGCTGGCCGAGAAGGACAAGGGCCTTCAGATAAAGCGGGTCGTCGCGCTCGTGGTGCAGCTCGAGATCCGCGAGGTCATCGTAGGGATGCCGCTGCAGATGGACGGTGGCGCGACGGTGACGACGCGGCCGGCGATGAAGTACGCCGAGAAGCTGGCGAGCCTCGTGGGAGTGCCGGTGACGCTGGTCGACGAGCGCCTGACGTCGGTCACGGCGCTGGCGCGCCTGGGTGAGGCAGGCTGGAAGTCGACGCGTGAGGACAAGGGGCGAATCGACAGCGCGGCGGCTGCCGTGATGTTGCAGGACTGGCTCGATGCGCGTGGCGCCGGCCGGGGCGAGCCGTGAAGAGCGGGGTCTGGATCGCGATCGGCGTCCTTGCGGTAGGGCTCGCGGTCGCGGGCTACCTCGTCCTGAAAGGGCGGGGTGAGCGGGTTGTGTTGACGCTCGTACCGGGCCGCTCGGTGTGGGAGGCGGCCGAGACGATCGACAGGGCGTTGCCAGGGACCAAGCAGGCGGTGCTGGCGCGGGCGGCTGACGAGGCATGGGCGCGCGCGCAAGGATTGCCGGTGGCCGCGCAGCAGGCGGTGCCTCGCGCGGACGGGGTCGCGCCGACATGGCTCGAGGGCTTCGTCTACCCCGAGACGTACTTCATCGCGTCCGGGGGCGAGCCCACGGAGCTCGCGGACGAGGTGCTCGGACGCGCCACGCGCCAGTTCAAAAAGGTGTTCGCGGCCCTTCAAGCATCGCACGCGGCGGCGTTCGCGAGCCTGCAGATCGAGCTCGGGCTTGGCCCGGCGGAGGTCGTGGTGTTGGCGTCGCTCGTCGAGGAGGAGACCGCGCGCCGCGACGAAGCGCCACGGGTTGCCGGCGTGTTCCTCAATCGGCTGCGCCGTGGCATGCGGCTCGAGACCGATCCGACGTTGATGTATCGCCCCGATCGGGTCGCAAAGCGGCCCAGCCCGAGCGAGCGGCGGGACGCCAGCAATCCTTACAACACCTATGTCATCAAGGGCTTGCCGCCGGGGCCCATCTGCAGCCCCAGTGAAAGCGCGCTGCGGGCCGTGCTCGAGGCGGAGGTGCACGACTTCATCTTCTTCGTCTCCAGGCGCGACGGCACGGGCGGGAGCGCGTTCGCGGCGACGCTCGAGGAGCACCAGGCCAACATCGATCGGTATCTGAAGAAGCCCGCGCCGGCCGCGCCCCCGGCACCCGACGCCAATACTCCAGGTCCTTGACATTCCAAGGTGGGCTCTCTAAGACCCGCGCCACATCGGCGCCCGCTGCACCCGTTGCACCCAGGTTGGGGATCGGGCATGCTCGGCGCCAATTGCCACAAGGCCTGGCAAGTCCAGGCACCGGGCGATGGACATGAGCGTCGGCGCGGTTCGAGCGGAGGTTGCGTGATGAGAACGAGCAATGGCGGATTCTGGATAGGTCTCGTCTCCGTTGCGAGCGTGCTGGGCGCCTGCGGCGACGACAAGGTGGTGGTCCGCGACGCGGAAGTGATCGGCGACGCCACCTTCCCGGATGCACCGACCGAGACGACCGAGGTCGAGACCCCGACGCCGCTCGTGCGTACGCTCGAGTTCAAGCAGGGCTTCGGAGACGACCAGCAGCCGTGCGTCGGCAAGCCGCGCTGCACGATCTTCCTTGGCTACAACGAAGAGAAGACGCTGGAGCTGCGCTACACCGAGGACGGCGTTCCCGTCGCCGGCCAGCCGGTGAAGTTCGCGCTCGAGAATGACGCGAGCGGGCTCGGCTTCCTGAACACGCTGTCGAGCGCCACCAACGCAGAGGGCATCGCGGTCGTCAAGACCCGCCCAAAGATCAGCATCATCGGCCAGTTCGCCGTGAAGGCGTGGATCGACAACTCGACCCTCCCGCCGAAGTTCTTCGACATCGTCGTGAGCCCGAAGGGCCTCGTGGCGCTGACCGTCGTCGGGACCTACAACGGCACGCGCCCGGTCGGGACCTACAGCGTCAACCTCTATAAGCAGAACGCAGCCGGCGTGCCGGGTTGCCAGGACATAGCGACGCTGTTCACCGAGCAGACCGCGAACGTGTCGCGCGACGACCTGCTCATCCAGCAGTCGGCGAAGTTCCCGGACTTCGACAACCTCGAGGCTGATCGCACCCAGAAGTACACGGTGCTCGCGTACTCGAAGAATGGCGTCGGCGAGGCGCAGGCGTGGGCGTGCAATGCGACCGACGGCGTCGTCGAGTGGGGGCTGTCGAAGACGGTCGAGCTGGAACTCATCGATCGGCCGCCGCAGTATGTCGGCGCCTACGAGGTCATCACGCGCTTCGATTTCTCGAGCGCCATCCCCGAGCCTTACCGGAGGTACGTCGACTACGTGCTAGGCTTCTTCCAGACGCCGACTGGCACCATCCTCAATATCGCGTGCGATCTCCTGCCGCGTGACGACGGTGGCCAGCTCAACGGCTTCTGCGACCTCGTGTTCGATGAGGTCAATGGCAACCTCCAGTTGTCGACTATCGGCGGCTTCGTGGCGGAGCTGCTCGACGCGGTTATCCAGGGGCTGCTCGAGAACACGGTCTTCTCGACCATCTTCCAGGTCGGTGGCGAGGTCGCGGACATCCTGACGGCGTTCGAAATCACGTCGACTTTCACCTTCAAGAAGGAGCCGAACGCGGACGGCGTGTTCGCGGCCGGCGATACGGAGGAGGACTGGTACAAGGTCGCCTTCAAGTGGAGCCTCGGCGCCAACTGCCAGGCCACCGAAGAGGGCTGCGGCGATCGCTCGTTCAACATGAACGCGTTCCAGACGGCGGCCGTGAAGGGGACTTTCCCGGCATCGGTGGCGAACTTCTTCGACCTCACGATCGGCAAGCACTCGTTGAACCTGCGCTACGGCGCGCTCATCGACTACTTCCTGCAGGCGGTGCTGGTCCCGATCATCGTCAATGACCCGACCGTGAACTCGTACGGTGACCTGCTCGGCTACCTGGTCGGCAGTGGCTCCGCGTGCCTGTCGGCGCAGGAGACGGGCAAGGATTGCTGCGGCGTCTTCGCCGACAAGGTGCTGGGCGACGAGGATGGCAAGTACGAGTCGGGCTCGAGCGGCGACGGCGCCGACGCGGCGGCGGTCTACGCGGCCTGCAACACAATCCAGACCGCGGCGCCGGGTTTCCTGTCGCAGACCCTCACGAACCTGGACCTCTCGACCGGCGAAGGCTTCATGATCGGTACCGACGCGCCGTGCCGGCTCCAGGACTCGAACTCGGACCTCAAGATCGACCTCATCGGCACGCTCACGAATCCGTGTGTGTGGGACGTCGAGCTCAAGTTCAGCGACAGCGCGTCGACGACGATCGATGCGGTGTTCTGGGGTCGCCGCCTCGATCAGTGATCGCAGGCTCGAAGTGATTGGGACCGCATGAACGCACGGCGCGGCTCGCAAGGGTCGCGCCGTTTCGCGTTCCTGGTGGCGGGCGAACGTCGGGTCGCCAGATGCCAGCGCTGGATCGATTGGGGGCATGATGCGTATAGTCCGGTTTCGTGTCGGCTTCCGTGACCGGAACCGGCCCTGACCTCGGAGCTTGAGACATGGCGAACCAGCAGAAGAAGGGCGAAGACGATGGAGTGGTGACCTCGGCGCCGGCCTCGAAGGTCGGGAGCCTGCTCACGGACCTGCTCAATGACGTCAAAGAGAGCGTCGCGCAGGAGCAGAAGCAGATCGAGACCGAGTCGGACCGCCGTGCACGCGAAGAGCGTGAGACGCGCGATCGCGAGGAGGGCCGTAAGCGCGAGGCCGCGCAGCAGAAGTTGATCGAAGAAACGCGTCGTCGCAACGAGGCACTGGCGAAGCGTGAACGGGGCGATGGGGAAGGGCGCAAGGCGCTCGCGACCGCGCCGCATATGCGACCACTGACCGAGGCCGTGCCGGCCGGACCGAAGTCCGCCGAGCTCACGGTCGTGGCCCCGCCCGCGAAAGCGCCGAGCAAGCTCATGCTGGTGGCGCTCGTCGTCATCGGGGTCGGGGTCGGGCTCGGCACGTCGCTGGCGCTGACGCCGAGCCCACGCGACGCGGGCATCGACGTGTCGGGGGCCGCCAAGGCGGTGATCGCTGCGACACGCAAGCAGGCGACGGCCGAGGGCAAGATCCTGATGGAACTCGAGGCGTCGCGTAAGCAGATTGCCGAGCTCCAGAAGTCGGTCGGCGAGGCGCAGGGTGGTCAGAAGGCGCTCGGCGAGCAGCTCGCCGTGATGAAGACCGACTCCGAGAAGATGCGGGCCGAGCTCGAGGCGCTGAAGGGCGCGGCGGGCGACAAGGGGCCGCGGCGTCCCGCCACGCCGGGCAATGGTGTGCCCAATATCAACAGCAGCATCTTCAACAAGTGATTTAGGAGCGCGCTCGGCGTAACGCCGGTCGCGCTGGTGTCGGTGCCTCCTCCTCCCGGCAGGCACGTCGATGCCACGAGCTTCGCTCGCAGCGTCGAGCCTGCGGGTCGTCCGGAGGCATCCGACACCGTCGCTCCCTCACCGGTTCGACCCGAACGAATCAGGTCCGAGTGGTACGTCGCGACTCAGAGTCGCTTGCCGTCGACGTCGAGCAACACGAGCCCGCCGCCGCCGAAGAGCTTCTCGTCGGCGAGCTTCTGGAGTTCGTCGCGAAGGGTCTTGCCGTCCACGTCCTTGGCGGGTTTCGTGAGGTCGCCGACGACCAGCACGGTCACGTCGCCAGGGGCGAGGTGAGCTTTGGCGGCAGCCTGCACGGCGGCGAGATCGACGGCTTTGAGGCGTTCCTGATAGCCGGCGAACCAGGTGAACGGCAGGCCGAAGAAGTAGACGCTGCGCAGCTCGTCGAGCGTGTCGCTCGCCTGGGCGAAGCGTGCCGGCAGTGCGAGCAGGGCACCTTCGCGTTCGCGCGTGAGCTCCACGGGGGTGGCGAGCGTGTCGCGCATGTTCTTGATTTCAAGGGACATTTCTCGAAGCGAAAGGGCCGTGGTCGATGACTCGACCGAGGCGCTGACCCCGAGCTGGCTGCCGGCGCGGCGATACGAGAAGCGGCCTGAGCTGCCGTAGGCGTAGCCTTTCGCCTCGCGCAGATTCATGTTGATGCGGCTCGAGAAGCTGCCGCCGAAGATCTGCGCCATGAGGTGGGTGGCTTCGTAGTCCTCGGCTGTGCGCAGCGGGCCGGGATCGGCGACGATCACCATCGACTGCACCGCGCCGTCGACCTGGACCGCAAAGATGGTCCCCGTCGGGGCCGGAGCGGGGGCGATCGAGGGTGTCGTCGGCGCCTTGCCGGACCACTTCGCGAGGCGCTGGTTCAGCGCGCTGCGTAGGCCATCGAGCGTGACCTTGCCGGCGACCCAGAGGCGGGCCCCGTCGGGACGGAGCTGTCCGACCCAGGCCTTGCAGTCGGCGAGGGTCATCGCGTCGAGGTGCGACTCGAGCTGCACGGGACCGTAGGGGTGGCCCGTGCCCCACACGAGCGAGGGCAGGAGTCGGCTCGCGACGCCGTTGGCGGTGCCGCGGCTCTGTGCGAGGGCGGCCTTGCGGTCGGCGATGATGCGGTCGAAGTCGGTCTGGCGCATGCCGGGCGAGGTGAGCAGCTCGGCCAGGAGGTCGAGCCCGGGGTCGAGCTCGCTCACGAGCGCGCGCATCGAGACGCTCGAGGTCTCGAGCCCGGCCGGCGAGTAGATAGCGACGGCGTGGTCCGCGAGCGCTTCTGACCAGGCGACCTTGTCGAGGCGCTCGGTGCCCTCGGAGTAGAGGTCGAGACACACCGAGGCCAGGCCGAGCCTATCGGGTGGATCGGAGACGACACCGAGGTCGAACTCGAATGTCATCGTCACGGTCGGCAAGGTGTCGGTCTTCAGGAGATACACCGTGAGCCCGTTGTCGAGCTGGAAGCTCTCTGGGGTCGGGACCTTGAGCTCGGCGATCGCGGTTGGCGTCGGGCGCTTGGAGCGGTCGAGCCCGGTGGGATCGGCGACGGCCGCGTCGGCCGCGCTGTCGCCAGCGCTAGTGCTCGCATCAGGTGTGCTGGCGGCGCTGTCGGGCGCGGCAGGTGTCGTATCTTGGAGCGGGGCGGGCGGCTCGGGGGAGGCGGCCTTCTTGCCGCAGGCGCCGAGTAGAAGAACGGAGGCGGTGCCGAGGATCAGTTTGGTGATTTGCGGAGTCGGGTGGTGCTTCATTTGGGGGCGTCTCCGGTCTTCGCGGGCACGGTAATGACTTCGCTGTAGGGCTTGGCGAGCCAGGTCGTGGCGGACGCGAGCACCGCCTCGGGCGTGACCGCGCGGAACTTCGCGAGGTGGGCCGCGGCATAGCCTGGGTCGCCGACGAAGTGGTTGAAGTACTGGAGCTGGTCGGCGCGCTGGGCGAGGTCTTCCAAGCCCCAGACGAAGCTCGACTCGGTGCCGATGACGACGCGGCGAAGCTCGGCGGCGCTGATCGGCTCGCGCTGGATCCTGGCGAGCTCCTCGTCGATGATCGCCAGGACCTTCTTCTTGTCGGCGCCCGGCTTGAGCTGGGCCGAGATGATGATCTCTCCGCTGTGCATGCGGCCATCGAAAGCGGCCGAGACGCGCGCGCAGAGCGGCTCCTGGATGACGAGGCGCTTCGAGAGGCGGCCCCAACTGTCGGCGCCCAGGACCTCCAACAGGACTTCGAGCGGGTAGCTCTCGTCGGAGAGCTCCTTCGGTCCGATCCAGGTGCGCTGGAGCTGCTCGAGCTTTGCGAATCCGTCGGGCACTTCGAGCTTCACGGACTCGCTCAACACGGGTGCGACGACGTTGTTGCGGGCCGGTTTGGGGCCTGCGGGCAGGCCGCCGAACCACTTCTCGACGAGCGTCTTCAGGGTGGCGATCTCGAAGTCGCCGGCGACGACGAGCGTCGCGTTGCCCGGCACGTACCAGGTCTTGAAGAACCCCTGCACGTCGGGCAGCCCCGCGTTTACGAGGTCCTCGTGACGGCCGATGGTGAGGTAGCGATAGGGGTGGCCCTCGGGATAGAGCGCCTTGGCGACCTCGAAGCGGGCCTTGCCGTAAGGCACGTTGTCGTAACGCTGGCGCCGCTCGTTGCGCACCACGTCGACCTGGTTGCGAAAGCTCGCCTCGGTCAGCGCGTCGAGCAGGAACCCCATGCGGTCACTCTCGAGCCACAACGCCGTCTCGACCTGATGGGCGGGCACTGTCTCGAAGTAGTTCGTGCGATTCGCGTTGGTCGTGCCGTTGATGGCACTGGCGCCGATCTCCTGGAGGATCGGGAAGTGCACGTCGTTGCCGGTGTGCTTGGTGCCCTGGAACATCATGTGCTCGAACAGGTGCGCGAAGCCGCTCTTGCCGGGGACCTCGTCGCCGCTACCGACGTGATACCAGACATTGACCGCGACGATCGGCGCGGTCGTGTCGCGGCTCAGGATCACTTCGAGCCCGTTGCCGAGGGTGTACTTCTCGAACGGGATCTCGAGCGACGGTCCGGGCTCGGGCGCGACTTCCTTGCGCGGGGGCGGACGCACATCCGGTCGCGCCGGCGCGTCGACGAGCCCAACGGTCGCGATCGCGGTGGCCACCGCGAGGGTTGCATGACGAGTCCATCTGGAACGCTGAGACATCGGACCTCCTGTTGCGGACACCGCCCGACGGTGTCCCATGACGCGAGGTCGGGTGGCAAGACGCGGACGGACGCGGACGCGGACGTACGCGGACGTACGCGGGCGGAGCGGACTCCAACCGTGTGCACGCGGAGAGGTCGTCCTTGCGCGCCTCAGAATGGGACGAGGCTTGGCTTCAGGCGTGCGACCAGACGCTTCAGCGCACGAGGAGCCTCCTGCGTCTCGAATCCGACAAAGCCGCCATACAGCGAGATCGACGCCCGGAAGTACTCGACGAGCCCGACCTCGTGCGGCTCGTTCTGAAGCACGCCTTCGGCGGTCCCGTTGGGCACTGCGACGCTGACTTCGGGGCCGCCCGACAGACCCGCCTTGTGATGCGCGTCGGGGAAGATGGGAACCCCGTCCTCCAGGTTGTCGTCCGAGGCTCGGGCCAACAGATCGTCGAGGTCAAAGAGGACCAGCGGGTCGGACAGAAACACACCTTCAGGCGGTTCACTCGCCCCTGGCAGAGGCAGACATCCAGGTCGTGGCCAACTGCGATCGCTCCCGGTGAGATCGACACTGCCGACCTCGGTCCACGCGGCGCGAATCGCCGCCTGCTCGTAAGGCTCCAAGAGAAGCGCGTCCCGCCCAACCCGTCGTATGCGTGACTGGGATCGTACTCGACGATGCCGAGCAGCAACGACGAGAGCCAGGCGTGTTGTGGCGCGTCTCGCGCGAGAGATGCTCGAAACGTCTCTGTCATCCACCCGTAGGCCGATTCGTCAGCGACATTTGCGAGCACCCGAAGTACCCGGGTCGAAAGGACCTTCTTCTCCGGCAACGCCACGATCCTCCTACGGAACGCTCTTGCCAGGTTCGGCGCGTGCTTCCACAGATAGGAGAGCATCTCGTCGATGAAGTAGGCCTCTTCATTCGGGGGTAGCGGAACCTCACGAGGGGGATGGTGCTCTCCTCGATGCTCCGCGCGACCGAGTGCCACGTCGTCCGACGCAGCCAGCGCCTGAACGAGACAGGATGCGAGAGAGTCAGGCATTTCGAGCAACGAGTCATCCAATGGCCCACCCCGTCAAGCACGCGCTGCGAGCACTGGGAGCACTGCGAGCACCGGGTGCGGCCGGACCCGGCGACGCGCGAGTGACCTACGCAGGTCTGATGACGAGGGTTCGGGCACGTTCGGCGCGCTTGGCGGACAGCTCGACCCCGATGGCGCCGAGCCCGTGCTGGTTGGCGACCGCGAGCATGGTGCCGACGCCGCAGAACGGGTCGACCACGGTGCGGCACGGCGTATGTGCCAGCAAGAAGCGCGCGACCGCGTGGCAGGCGTCGACGCCCATCGCGCGTGGCCACGGCATCTCGCCCATGCGCGGCAATACATCCATGGTGGACTGGCCGGGCTCGAGCAAGAGCTCGCGCGAGAAGCACAACAGGTGGGCGTACGCCGGGCGGCCAAACGTGGTCGTGCCGGCGGGGGCACGGCAGACGATCTTATGGAACAGGAGGTGGGAGCCCGCCGCCTCGGCCCCGAGTTGCACGAGGAAGGCCTTGTCGATCCAGCGGCCAGCGCGCTTGATGTCCGTCTGGTAGAAAAGTGCCACCGCGCCGGCGGCGACGCGTTCACACACCAGCTGGGACGTCGCGGTGAACCACGCTCGCCAGCCATCGAACCCGAGCTGGGGCACTTCGGAGACATCCGGCAGGGACGTCACGATGGCATGCTCTGCGGTCAGCTCCGCCTGTTCGAGCCAACGAATCCCGTCCCCCTGATGCACCACGCGCGTCGCCATCGCGGCGAGCTATAACGAGTTCGCGCGCCGTAGGCGACCGCGAACGCGTGCCAGCGTTTGAAGCGACCGTGCCGACGGGCTTTCGCCAAGCCCGCAACCTTGATACGGTCCTGCCGCCCGCGGCTCCTTGGAGGTCTCCGATGCGTTCGTTTTTCCAGCTCGAGGCGAGAGTCACCGGCCTTGCAGTGCTGCTGCTGTGTTTGCCAATCGCCTGCGGCGACGACAAGGATTCAAAGGCGGACGGCACGGATGCGACCAACCCGCCCGACGTCGCGCCCGATGGAGACACCGGCGACGACGCGGACGATGTGGACACTGCAACCGATGTCGGCCCCGATGTCGGCCCCGACACGACCCCCGAGGTCGAAGTCATCGATACCAAGCCGGGCCTCGGCATCGACTATGGCGCGACCGCGGCGGGCGCGATGCCGCGCTGGGAATCGGGCGCCGAGGACTGGATGGCGATCGGCTGGCCGTCCGACCGCTACCTGAAGGACGGGCACGTCAAGCTCGACAACATGCCCCAGGACGTCGCGACGCTGCTCAAGACGTACATGACGTTCGGCGAGGACGTGCTCAACGGATGGGGCCTGAACGGCTCGATCTACTTCGAGTTCCAGGGCACCCTCGACGTGGCCACGTTGCCCGACGCGAAGGCTTCGACCGCGGCCGACGCGATGATCCAGCTGGTGGATGTCACCAAGAGCAGTGCCGCGTACGGCGCACGCCTGCCGCTCGTCTACGAGTTCTATGACACCGGCGACGACCCGTTCTACAGCCCGCACACGCTGGCCATCCGCCCGGTTTACGGCTTCCCGCTGGTCGAGGGCGACACCTACTGCGCCATCGTCACGCGCGCGGTGAAGGACGCGGCCGGCAACTACCTCCAGCAAGCGCCCGAGCTCGCTGTCGGCTTCGGCACCGAGGCCTCGCTCGCACCGCTCATCGCGTGGCTCGACGACTCGCCGCTGGCGCGCCGCGATATCGCGGTCGCGACGTGCTTTACCGCGCAGGACGCGACCGGCGAGCTCGACAAGGTCGCGCGCTGGATCGACGTGATGGTTCCGCCCGAGGTCGACACGATCTTCGAGCCGGGCGTCTGGGGCGAGTTCCACGGCCTCTACACCGCGCCGAACTTCCAGGCCGGCACCAAGCCCTACCAGTCGGAGGCGGGCGACATCCGCTTCGATGACAACGGCGACCCGATCGTGCAGGCCGACGAGGAGATCCGCTTCCTGCTCCTGACGCCAACCGATCACGAGATGCCCGCGGACGGCTGGCCGGTGACGCTCTATGCGCACGGGACCGGCGGCGATTACGAGAGCTGTCGTGGCGACACGCGCGAGCTGGTGTTGGATGGCATCGCGGTCCTGTGTATCGACCAACCGCTGCATGGCTCGCGTGGCCCCGATGGCGCGCTCCTGTCCGACATCGAGCTCGTGCTGTTCAGCTTCAACTTCGTCAATCCGTATGCCGGTCGCTCCTCCTTCCGGCAGGCGGCGATCGACACGATCCTGCTGTCGCGGATGATCGAGGCGGGCCGCTTCGACCTCGATGGCGACGCGACCTTGTCGCGCAAGAAGCTCGCGCTGGACCCCGAAAAGATCTTCTTCTTCGGGCACTCGCACGGTGGTCTGTCAGGCACGCTGGCGCTGGCGGTCGACGCGCGCCTCAAAGCCGGCGTTATCTCCGGCATGTCGGGTGTCATCATCGAGACGATCCTCCGCCGCAAGGACCCGGCCGATCTCGCGACCCTGGCCGCGAACCTCCTGCGCATCAAAGTCGCCGACCTCGACTCGTTCCACCCGGCGCTGAACCTCATGCAGATGTTGGTCGATGCGACCGACCCCATCAACTACACGCGCTACTGGGTTTCACCCCGCAGCGCGGTGCCCGCCAAGAGCGTGTTCGTCACCCAAGGCACAGTCGACGCCGCCTCGCCTTCGATCGGCAACGACGCTGCCACTGCGGCCGGCGGTGTGCCGCAGGTGCGACCGCTCGCGAAGGCCTCGGAGGCGCATCTCTTGCGCGGCATCGAGCCGCTCGACCTGCCCGTCAAAGGCAACATCGACCTCGGCAACGGCGAGGCGGTCACGGTCGTGATGCGCGCCTGGCAGGGCGGCACCCACTTCGTCGCGTTCGATGCACCGGACGCGCGCGCGATGTGGCGGCACTTCCTCTATACGGCGGCGTATGGTGACGGCCCACCCGAGCTCAGCACCGGCGACGTGGTCGTCACCCGGCAGGAGCCGGTCTCGGCTGCCGATGTCTGCGCCGACGCGCGCGAGATCCCGACCGGCGCGGGATTCCCGATCCAGGTGCGCGGCAATAGCCAGACCGCCACGCCCGACTTCACGAGCCAGGATTGTGGGGCCGACGTAGCACCGCTTGGCGCGGTCGGGCGCGATGTCTATTACCGTTTCACCGCGACGGTCGAGGCTACCTATCGCTTCCGTATCGCGCTCCAGCCGGCGACTGACCGCGACCATCCGCGCTTTGGCCCGGATCTGCTGTCGCTGCTCCAGGGGTGCGGCCAGACCTGCTTTGCGCGGAAGGCCGATGGTGCGATCGACATCACGCTCGGCATCGACCAATCGGTGATCGTGGTGGTCGCCGGTACGACCTCGGCCGATGTCGGCGCCTATTCGTTGATAGTCGAACAGCGCTGCCTCGTGCTCGAGTGCGACGAACGTGAATGTGGCAATTACGGCTGCGGCAACTGCGGCACCTGCGCCGCCGACAAGGCGTGCAATGCCGATGGCAAGTGCGTGGCGCGCTCCATCGGTGACACCTGCGCGAGCGCCATCCCGGCGGACTCCGTGCCGTTCCTCTGGTCGGGCGATACACGCCCCTATCTCAACGATGCTTACTACGTCACCGGCCAGTGCCCCGACTTCCCGTTCACGCTCGGCTTTGGTTCGGACGACCTCGTGTTCCAGTTCACGCCGCCGACCTCCGGCACATTCGTCGCGCGCCTCGATGGCGACTACGACACCAACCTGTGGGTCGCCGACACCTGCGCCACGCCGGGCCCGAGCTGTCTTGAGGCCAATCGCACCGGCTTTCGCGACGCGCGCGTGCTCATCGATGGCACGGCCGGCGAGCCGGTCTTTGTGTTCGTCGACGGTGCCTCGAACTCCGGCAACTCGGCGGGGCACGCGACCCTGCAAATCGATGCGTGCGTTCCCGACTGCGTCGGTAAGCCCTGCGGCGACAATGGCTGCGGCGGTACTTGTGGGACCTGCCCCGACAACGGAAGCTGCGTGACGGTGCCGGGCAAGTGCGCCATTCCCGACGACTGCCCGGTCACGCGCGAGTGCAAGTCGATCCCCGGCGATCTCTGCGAGTCGGCGTTCGTCGTCGCTACCCTGCCATTCTCGCAGGCCCAGAGTACCGCCAACTTCCAGTCGGACTACGGCGTCGTCGGGAGCCGCTGCGAGCCGCAGGCGGACGGCTCGAACACGCCCGACACCTGGGGCTTCAGCGCGGCCGACGTGGCGTACGCGTTCACGGCGCCGAAGGCCGGCCTCTATCGCTTCGGGCTCGACACCGGCAATCCCGTCTTCGACGCGAGCCTCTATGTGACGCGCGATTGCAGCGATATCGATGCGGGCTGTATCGGCGCCGACGAACGCGACCGCAATGAGCGGGTGTGGGTCGATCTCGACAAGGACGAGACGGTCTACGCGATCGTCGACGGTTGGGTGAACTTCGGTGCGCAGAGCGGCAAGTATACGATCGACGTCAACGAGTGCGTTGCGACCTGTGAGAACCGCCAGTGCGGCAGCGACGGCTGCATTGGCAGCTGCGGCGAGTGCGGGGACGGGTTTACGTGCCAGGACAACCGCTGCCTGACGCCGCCCGGCGAGCTGTGCCCGAACCCACGTGGGGTCGGGCGCCTGCCCTGGACCGAGACCGTCACCACCGCCGACTACGGCAGCGACCGCGATACCGCGTGCGATGGGGCCCCGACGGGCGCCGCGTCACCCGACGTCAGCTATCGCTTCGAGGCGCCCGAGGACGGCACCTATCGCTTCATCGCGCGCGCGGACTTCAGCGCGCAGGTCTACTTCGATGGGGGTTGTGACGAGAACCGCTGCCTCGCGTCGGGCCTCATCCCGGCCGTCGACGCGCCGGCCGAGTATCGCGTCGACCGCACGATGGTGAAGGGCGAGGCGGTGCTCGTGACGATCGACGGTGTCGACACGTTCGCCGACACCGAGGCGGTCGCCGTATCGGGCAGCGTCACGTTCAGCGTCGCGGTCGCGTGTGACCCGCAGTGCGAGGGCAAGAACTGCGGCGCCGATGGGTGTGGTGGCACATGTGGCACTTGCGAATTTCCGTCCGACCTGTGCGGCGCCGACCAGCTCTGCTTCGACCCCGAGGCGGTGCCCGGAAACACCTGTGCGCTGCCGTTCGCGGTTGGCGCTTTGCCGTTCTCGGGCACGGGCGATACCAGCAAGGCGTGGGACGACAGCGTGCTCGACGAGGGGCAGTGCTCGGGCTTCGTCGCCAAGGGCATGGGCTCGGCGGATGAGGTGTGGCAGCTCACCGCGGGCGAGGCGGGCGACTACGAGATCGTCATCACCCCGGAGGGCTGGGACTCGGTCGTCTACGTGCTCGGCGATTGCGCCGACCCGGTCGGGACGTGCCTCGGGGCGGATGACGGACAGCTCGGCGAAACCTTGAACTTGACGCTCGGCGCGGGCGAGAACGTGTTTATCGTCGTCGACGGCGAAGACAACGTCATCAACGACGTTGGCGCCTATCGAATCGACGTCAGGAGAGTGCCATGACTGCCATGAAGATCGACATCGGGATTTCCGCGGAGGAACGCGCAGCGATTGCCAAGGGCCTCGAGCGCGTGCTGGCAGATACCTACTCGCTGTATCTGGTCACGCACAATTTCCATTGGAATGTTACAGGGCCGATGTTCCAGACGCTGCATCTGCTCTTTCAGACCCAGTACAACGAGCTCTGGCTCGCGGTGGACGATGTGGCGGAGCGCATCCGCACGCTCGGCCATCCGGCGCCCGGAACGTACAGCGCGTTCGCGAAGCTGACGCAGATCCCCGAGCCCGAGGGTGTGCCGGCCGCGACCGACATGATCAAGGCGCTCGTGCACGGGCACGAGACGGTCGTGCGCACGATCCGTGCGGCATTGTCGGCGGCACAGGACGCGAAGGACGAGTCGACGACGAGTCTCCTGACCGACCGGCTGGTCGCGCACGAGAAGACCGCGTGGATGCTGCGCAGCCTGCTCGGGTGATGCTGGGCAATTATCGCTTCGGCGTGTGCGTCGTGTTGGTGCTGATCGGGTCGGCCGTGCTCGCGTGCCTGCCGCGCCCGCCGCAGATGATGGCGCCCTACTATCGCGTGGCACCAGGGCAGGCGGACGCGCTCGACGGCAGCAGCTGGCTCGCCGACCCGCTTCCGGGCGACCGTTATGCGGTCGCGGGCGCGGACCTCGTGTGGCGCGACGAGGCGATGATTGGCCCGGCCGATGATCGTAGCGGGCGCTGCTCGGTCGATGCGGCGGGGCGCATCAGTTTTATCGCGCCGCTGACGCCCGGCGAGTGGCCGTGCCTTTTGCGCGCATGCCGCGAAACGTGTTGGGTGTCGCGCGTGACGCTGGTCGTGGAGCCGGCGGGTCGTACGCCGTAGCGGGGTGGCAGGACCTTACTCGATGGCGAGCGCGAAGCGGTCGCGGGTCGCGTCGTAGGCGGTCGTGACGAGGGCCAGGCGGTCGCCGAGGAGGAGCGTCAGGGCGCCTCTACCCTGGCGTTCGACGCTCAACGCGGAGCCGTCGCTGCTGAGATGAGGGCGGGTGCCGAGGTCGCGCGCGTAGACCTTGAGCTCGAGCGGGGGATCGTCGAGTACGACGTAGGCCTTGTCGGGGGCGAGGCCGACGAGGGTGCCGAGGCGACGCGGGCGACCTTCGAACGGCAGCCGCAGGTCGGCGTCGAGCATGGCTGCGATGACGAGCAGGTTGGCCGCCTTGGTCAGACGGTGCTGAAGGTCCTTGGCCCGATTCGCAGAGGTGATGACCGCCTCGCGGGTCGCTTCGTCGTTGGTTTCGGGAGCCTCGAGACCCAGGATTTCGAGTGCTTCTTTGTGCGTGAAGATGCCGACCACCTCGCGCATCGGCGACGTGAAGCGCGCGTAGCAAGGTGCGCCCACGCCATAGTGCAGCCCTGGCTCGGCCGTGAAGGTCGAGCGCTGGTTCAACAACAACGCCTGCCGTTGCAGCGCTAGCACGACCCCGCGCGGGGATGTCGGCAACGCGGCGATGCGATCGAGCCAGCGGGCCAGCGATTCGCGCTCTGGCTGCCACGCGAGCGATGCCTCGCGGTGGGCGGCGGCAACCGCGCTCGTCATACGCGCGAACGCTAAAAGCACCTCGGGCAGCGGGGCCGGGTGCACGCGAAAGACCGCCTGCAGTGCGACGCTCGTGCCATCCGTTGAGGTCGCAGGCGAGCGGGGCGCGTGCGCCGCGAGCAGACGCGCGCCCTCGATGTTGACCAGCAGCGATATCTGCTCGTTGCAGCGATCGGTCTCGTAGCGACGCGCTTCGAACGCGACGAAGGCGTCATTTGGCGTGAGCCCGACGTCGACCTCGACCCGCTGGTAACGCACGATGCCGTTCGCTTCAGCCAGCGCAATCCTCTGGGCACCAACGACTCGCAAGGCGTTGAGTGACGCCGCGTAGTCGGCATCGGGCAGCGGCTCCGTCCCATCCCACATGAGCTGCACGCCGCGGTACGAGAGCTTCTTGCGACTGCGGATGCGGCCTCGCACGAGTTCGACCGCGGCCACTTCACCGCGGGTGTCGAGGGCCACCCGGAACACGAGTGCGCGCCGCGGTACCGCCTCGTTCAGGCTGACGAGCCCCTCCGAGAGCGATGGCGGCAGCATCGGCACGACCAGGCCCGGCAGGTAATAGGAAGCGCCCCGCACAAGGCTCTCGCAAAATAGCGCCGAGCCTGGACGGACGTAGTAGGCCCCGTCCGCGAGCGCGTACCAGACGACATGCGTTCCGTCGCCGAGGGGCTCGACATAGAGTGCCTGGTCGAGGTCGCGGCTGTCGTCGTTATCGATCGTCACGAACGGCAGGTGCTCGAGGTCGGTCAGCCGCGGGTCGTCGAGACCTGGTGCGGCGAGCCAGGCGGCGGCCTCGTCGTGGCAGGCGGCGGGGTGCTCCACGACGAGTCCGAAGTCGTTCAGCAGTGCAGCGACTTCGGCGGTTGCCGTGGGGCGGGGTGGGATCCCGGAAACGGGCGAGTTGGATACAGGTGGCATCGCGCACATGCTACCGCCGAAGCGCGCCGCGTGGTAGGGAGAGCGTGGCAGACGAGGTGATGGTGTGATGACCTTTGCATCGCGTGGTGGGCTCCGCTCCGGCCTGTTTGGACTGGCTTGGTGTGTGAGTGTGTGTGGACTCCTTGGCTTGTTCGCTTGCGACGAGCCGGGCAGTGGCGCCCAGGGGATCGTGCCCACCGATAGTGTGGGCGCGGGCGACGTGACGGACACCGGCATGTCCGGTGGAACCGAGGTCGCAACCGACACGGTCGTACCCGAGACGGCAACGCCGGAGACGGTCGCGCCCGACACGGCGACGACCGAGACGGTCGTGCCCGATACTTCGGTGTCCGAGACGGTCGGTGGCGAGACGGTCGCGAGCGTTTGCTCCGGGGGCTGTCTGCCGATCAGCGCGACCGGCGCCCCGACCGGGATCGACTTTCGTCAGTTCGGCAACCAGGGCCGCCCGACGCTGCGCGGTGGCGATGCGCCCGAGGGCGTCTGGGAGCTCGACCTGGTCGCCATCTATTCGCAAGGCACCTTCGCCGATGGGATCTCGGTGACGTTCAGCGACCACGGCGCCACCGCGGGGCGGATCGGCTTCGACGGCGATGCGATCGCGATGGCGCTCGACCTCGACCTCGATGTCACCGTGACCGCGTTCGGCTCGACCGGCAGCAACAGCGCGCGCAGTCTGGTATCGCTCGGCGGTTGCCACGAGGTGCAGGGGGCGCGCCTGCGCGGTAGCTTCAGCGCGTGCGGTGAAGGGCTCGCGAGCGAGGGCTCGCTCGACTTCGAGCTGTCGGCGACGAGCCTCACCATCGGCGTGGAGGTCTCGCGCGAATCGTTGATTGCGCTGTTGCCGCCCGACCAGCAGGAGGCCGGGGACTTCGCCATCGTGGGACCGATGTACCTCGTCTCGACCTTCAAGCCGTGAGGGGTGCGACACCGCTCGTGTGGCTCGCGCTGGCACTCGCCGCTTGCGGTGACGATGCCGGCGCGGAAGTGGATGCGAGGGTCGAGAGCGACGTCGGCGGCGCGGATGTTCTCGATGGCGGGGTCGATGGCAACGACGACGGGTCCGGGGCCAGCGACACCATCGATGATGCTGCGGCTGATATCGACGACGCGTTTGATGACAGCGCGGTCGCCGAGACTGTTGTCGAGGTCGGACCAGAGACCACCGACACAATCGACGATGCCGTCGAAGGCTCGACCGAGCCGCTCGATGATGACCTCGAGCCTTGCGACTATCCGCAGTACTGGCCGTTCTCGATCCGCTCCGAGAAGGTGCCGCTGCGCATCCACTACCGCATGCCGCGTGACGAAGCTGCGTCGCGCGAGGCGCTGGCGATCCTCGAGTACTCCTGGACGCGCGAGGTCGATGAGATTGGATTTCAGGCCCCGCTCCTCGACGAGGGCAGGTGCGGCGAGGACGAAGCACTCGACATCTTTACCTGGCGAGATGCGCCCTCTGCCTATGTGAGTGTCTGGGCCGACAATGACGCGACCCCTTGGGATGACGGCTACTCGTATATGGTCGTCGACCTCTGGGGCGAATTCGGCGGCGACGAGATGCCGGCGACACTCGCGCACGAGTTCAACCATATGTGCCAGGCCGCGCACGACTGGAGCGACACGGCCTTCCTCTACGAGGCGACCGCGACCTTCATGGAGGACGAGGTCTACGACGACCACAACAGCTATTGGTACCTGCTTTTCGATTTCCAGGGGAATCCGGAATGGTCGCTCGACCACGATGACGCCTACGAGACCTGGTACATGTACGGCGCGACGCTGTGGCTGCGCTATCTGCGCGACCGCTTCTTCGACGGCGATCCATCGTTCCTGGCCGCGCTCTGGCTCGGCCTGCGCTCGCCCTGGGACGACAACGAGCCGGACTATGTCGACAGCCTCGAGGTGCTGCTGGCGCCCTTCAAAGTGTCGTTCGCGGACACTGTCGTCGAGTTCGCGCGCTGGCGCTGGTATGTCGAAGAGCGCGACGACGGGCGGCACCTCGAAGAGGCTGGCGACTTCCCGCGCGATGCGCGGCCGGCGGTGACAGCGACCCTCCAGGCAACAGGCGGCACGGCGATCGTGCGGCCGATGATGCTCGGCACCTCGTACATCGACATCGTCTCGACCGCCGATGGCCCGCGCGATGTGACCGTGTCGCTGCAGACGACCGTGGCGGCGGGCGACGTGCACTGGATTGTGCAGCTCCTGCCGGGGGTCGTCGCCGGCTCGGACGGCGAGTTGGTGAGATTGCCAGCCGATGTGCCACTGACCGATGTTGGCGGCCGCATCATGCGTACGATCGCGGTGACCGCGTTGCCTGGCATCGACCAGGACATCGATCCCGACACGCGCACGGACGATCGCTATTCGACGACGATCACAGTGGAGCCGAAATGAGCGAGCTAGGGACGGTTCCGGAGGGTCCGGTCGGACCCGGCGGCGAGATTCGGGTCGGTCGCTACGCGGGCGCGCTCGACGCGGTTCGCTGGGGCTATCCGACGGGCTGGCTGCATGGCCAGGTGCGTCGTGCTCTGGGGCGCAAGCGCTGGTTCCAGGCGGGCGTCTTCACCCACGACAGGGTCATCGTAATCCGCCTCGTCGACCAGGGGCTCGCTGGCAGCGGCCTCGTGTGGGTGGCGGATCTCAGCACCGGCCGGACGTTGTTGGAGTATCGGATCCCGGGAATTCCGCTGGCGAATCTGGCGGTCGGTCCGCTCGCGGGTCGCGGCGCCGAGGCGCACGTGACGTTGCCGTTGGCGCGGATCCGGCTCGCGCGCGAAGCGAGCTCGTCGGCGTGGGAGTTGACGGCGCATGTGCCAGGCCACGCGGTGTCGATTGGGCTCGATACGCGTGGCGCGCCGACGCCGATGGTGCTGGTCGGTGAGCCGAGCCCGGGCAACGGTGTGCTCATGCAGCGCTTCGTGGGACTCGAGGCGCGCGGCACGGTGCGCTTCCGGAGCGAGGTGACGTCGCTCGAGACGGCAGGGGTGCCCGCGGTCGGGTTCCTCGAGTACGGCAATGGCTTCTTCCCACGGCCGCTCCTCTGGTCGACCGCGATGGTCGTCGGTGGGCGTGGGCCCGACGCCGCCCCATGGTCGTTCGTGTCGGACCTGCCGACGTTTGGCGACGAAGGCGAGAGCGCCGTGTGGGAGGGCGGGGTGCCGCGTGGACTCGGGCCAGCACGACTCACCGCGTCAGATGGCCGCGAGCCGTGGCAGATCGCGACCGCCGATAAGGCGCTCGGGCTCAGCTTTCAGCCGCGTGCGTTCGCGAGCGAGATCGGCGGCAGCGGCAGCACCGCGATGCGGCACGTGCTGGTCGCGGGGCGCTTCGAAGGCAACGTGCGCACTGCCTCCGGCGTACGCCGTATCGAAGCGAACGGGCTCTGCGAGGCACGTTCCTTCGGCTAGCCATCAATTCAGGTAGTCTTTGGGCGCGCCGGACTCCGACCGCTCGCGCAGCGCGAGATCGAGCAGCACCTGGGCCAGGAGGTCGTGGACCGCTTCGATCCGCCGCGCGACCGACAGCTCCGCGAGCAGTCGCAGTCGCTCCTCGGGCTGGTCGATGAACGTGCCGGCGATGACGTCGGCCAGGAGTGACGGCGACTTCGCTGACACGAGCAGGGGCGAGAGCTGCGGCCACAGCGCCGGCAAGCGGTTCGCCACCTGGATGACGGCGCTTCGCAGGCGCTCGGCCGCGATGCGATCGTCGTTGCGCTCGGCCTCGCGCACGCGGCGCACGCGGATGAGGCGAAACGGCTCGTGCGCCGGCAACTCGTCGATGAGCTCGATGCGCGAGAGGCCGCGCAAAGCGATGTCCCAGCGGCCATCAGCGAGCCGGCGCTCGCCCGCGATCGCACCGACCGTAAGGATCGGATGGATCGGCGGACGCTCGTCATAGTGGGCTTCGTAGCCTGGCTTCAGGGTGCCGAGCGCGATAAGGCGCGGGCCCTGGACGCAGTACTCCGCGAGCGCGCGATATCGCGGCTCGAAGAGGTGCAGTGGCATCACCACGCCCGGAAAGAGCACGGTGTTCGGAAGCGGGAAGAGCGGCAGGCGGCCTAGAATGGCTTCCGTCAGCTCGGGGGTCTGTTGCGGGTCGCGATTCATCACGGCCGGCTACATAACCACCCGATCGCTGCCGGTCGAGCAAGTTCGCGTTTCATCAGCAACGCCGCCTGGTGTTGCACTCTGGGTGTGGGCGATCAGCCGCCCTTGGCGCCCTTCGCATCTTTCTTCGGCGCCAGCTTGGCTTCTGCGCTCTCGACGCTGTCCGCGCCCTTGACCATCTCTTTCTTCTTGCCGCCGTCTGCTTCTGGGGCCGGGGCTGGGGCTGGGGCCTTGGCGGCGGCGCCGGCGTCTTTCTTGGTGTTCATCGTCATGGTGATTCTCCTGCGGTTCGGTGCTGCGAGTGGTCGTGTCCGCGCGGGCAGATCCCGTTGGGCACGCATCGACTGGGCAAGCCCGATTTCTTGCTTGGGGACACGCAAGAATGCTGCGCGCCACCGACCCCGCCGCGCGCATCATACCTATCTTATAGGTGGCGCCAAGGTCCCGCACGCGATTACGTTTCTCGGCCGCATTCCAGGCGGTCACGCGCACGCTTGTCAGCGGCCGAAGGCGCGCTGGACGAGTTCGGCCGTAAAGGTGGCACGCAGATACCAGGCGCGTGGTCGGACAGCGACCAGCCACCCCTCCTCGGAGACCCCGAGCGTGCGGTCGTCCCGGTTCATCGCCTTTGGGCGGAGCTGCAGGATCTCTCCTTCGTGCGCGCGCAACTCGTCGATCTGGCCCAGGCGCACGCGCGCGCCCAGGCGCTCGAAGTCGGCTGCCAGCCGTGCGGCGTCCTCGGGCCCCGGCTCCCACATGAACGGCATCCCGAAGCGGCGTTCGGCGAGTGCTGCGCCAGCGTTCGCGACGACCGGCACGAACAGCACGCGCGCGAGCTTCTTCGCGACGTAGGAGTCTTCGAACGCGACCGACTCGCGCCCGTCGAGCCGGGCAAGGCAGACGTAGGTCGACTCGGCCGGCCGGCCTTCGGCGGAGACCGGCAACGTCTTGAGCTCGACGCCGAGCGCTGGGAAATCGGGTTCGGGATCGCTGCCCGCGCTGGCACCGAGCCCGAGCTCGACGAGCTGCCCGACAAAGCCCTTGTGGCCGCGCTGATCCGTTGGCACCCGGAAGCCGCGCGCGCGCGCGAGCTCGCCTACCGTCATGCCGGCGAGGCCACGGGCGCGGGCCAGTAGTTCGGGCAGTGATGCGGGCGGCAACGGGGCAGGGGTTGCGATGGGGGCTTCCTTCGTGGTCCGGTGACGACCAGGTCGCGCGCTGCCTTATAACGCCGTTCCGTCCCGCCGGGAGCCCCTATGGACAGCTATCGCCCTGCCATCGCCGAAGGCGGCAGGTTTCGTCAGTCGATTTCGGTCGGCCCGCACGCGCTCACAGCCGACGAGCCGGTCGCGAGCGGCGGCGCGGACAGCGGCCCGCAGCCGTTCGAGTGGCTCGCGGCGGGCCTCGCGGCGTGCACGTCGATGACGATCAAGCGCGCAGCGGAGGAGGGGCAGATCTCACTCAAGCGCGTGCATGTCGCAGTCACAGTCGTGCGCGAAGGCGAGCGCACGACCTTCGAAAAACGGCTGCGGCTGGAAGGCGCGCTCGACGATGCGCAACGCCAACGCATGGTCGAGGCATCGAAGCGCTCGCCCGTGCACATGGCGCTGATGGGGGCCATGACAATCGAGACACGGCTTGTGTGATTTAGCTCTTCGCTTCGGCCCAGGAATGCCCGTGGCCTACGTCGGCGACGAGCGGCACGCGCAGCGCGAAGCCCGGCGGGTGCTCCATGACGTGCTTCACGAGGGCTTCGGTCGCGGCGATATCGGCGTCGGCGACCTCGAACACGAGCTCGTCGTGGATCTGCATGAGCATCTTCGCGTCGAGCCTGGCTTCGGCGAATGCGGCCGGCAGCGGCAACATCACCGCCTTGCAGAGGTCGGCGGCGGAGCCCTGGATTGGCGTATTGCAGGCGATTCGTACGCCCATCTGGCGTTCCATCGGGGAGTTCGCGCTGAGCTCGGGGATGTAGCGGCGACGGCCGGCCATGGTGGTCGCGTAGCCGGTCTTCAAGGCCTCCTCTTTGGTCGCCTCGAGCCAGTCACGCACCCCGCCGTAGTAGACGAAGTAGGCGTCGATGTAGCGGCGCGCGTCCTTGCTGGCGATGCCCAACATCTGGGCAAGCGCGCTGGGACCCTGCCCGTAGATCGTCGCGAAGTTGATCGTCTTGCCGATGTTGCGCTGCACGCTCGTGACCGCTTCGAGCGGCACCGAGAAGATCTGTCCGGCCGTCCGGCGATGCACGTCCTGGCCCTGCGAGAAGGCCTCGACCAGGTTCGCGTCGCCGGTCACGTGGGCGAGGAGCCGCAGCTCGATCTGGCTCCAGTCGGCGACGACGAGCTGTTTGCCGGGCGGGGCGATGAAGGCCTCGCGGATGCGTTTGCCCTCAGGCGTGTGCACGGGCGTGCGCTGCAGATCGGGGTCGGTCGAGATGAGGCGGCCGGTGACGCCGGTCGTCTGCTGGAAGGTCGCGTGGATGCGACCGGTGCGCGGATAGACCGAGCGCGCGAGCACCTCGGTGTAGGTGTTGATGAGCTTGGCGAGACGGCGGTGCTCGATGAGCAGCGCGGCTATTTCGTGCTTGGGCACCAACGCCTCGAGCACGTCCGCGTCGGTCGAATAGCCGGTCTTCGTCTTCTTGATGACCGGCAACTTCAGGTCTTCGAAGAGGATTTCGCCTAACTGCTTGGGCGAGCCGATGTTGAACTCCTTGCCCGCGCTCTTCCAGATGTCGCGCTCATAGCCGGCAAGGCGCGCGGCGAACTCGACGCCGAGCGCTTCGAGGTTCGCCTTGTCGACGAGGATGCCGTCGACCTCCATCTGCCCCAGCACGTAAGAAAGCGGCAGGTCGCGCGCGTGCAACTGCTCGGTCTGGTGTTCCTGGGCCAAGCGCGCAGTGAGAATCGGCAGCAGCGCCATCAGCGCGTCGGCCAGGTGACAGGCCCACGACGCGAGCGTCTCGGGCTCGCACTCGGAGAAGCGTAGAAGCTTCTGGCCGGCACCGATGACCGACTTCGCGGGCTTCACCGTGCGCTGGAGGTATTCTTTCGCGAGCTGGTCGATGCGGTGCGGGATGACCTTGGCCGGGTCGACAAGGAAGCTCGCGAGGCGCGTATCGAAGGTCGTGCCACGCAGCGTGATCGACGGTTCCTCGCGCGTGAGGGCCCGCCATGCCTCCTTCATGTCGTGCAGGACCTTCGGTCGCGACGCGTCCTCGAGCCAGCGCGTCAAGACAACGCGCGTTTCCGGCGACGCGCTGAGGCCGCGTTTGGCACGGAGTGGCACGTAGCGTGCGCGGCCGACAGCGTTGCTGAGTGCGATCCCGACGATGCGGGTAATCGCTGGTGGCTCCTCGTCGTAGACTGGGACGACTGCGTGCGGGGCGCTGGCCGCATCCGTGGCAGCGGTGGCGAGGAAGGTCGTGAGCTCGTCGGCGTCGACGATGCTCGCGTAGTCGGTCGGGGACTCGCCGTCGGCGAGCGCTGCCTTCTCCTCGTCGCCGAGCAACGAGTAGAACTGCAGGTCGACATAGAGCTTGTTCAGGACGGCCGGGTCGGGTGGCTGGATGCGGAGCTGCTCCAACGTGCGCGGCAGCGGCACGTGCATGTCGAGGGTCACGAGCTGCTTTGAGAGGAACGCGTTGGCCTTGTTATCGGTGAGCGCCTTCTTCTGGCGGCCCTTGATCTTCGATTCAGCGTCGCTGCGCTCGAGCTCCGCGTAGATCGCTTCGAGCGTGCCGTAGCTCGCGAGCAGCTCGACCGCCGACTTGTCACCGATGCCGGCCACGCCGGGCACGTTGTCGACGGCGTCACCGACGAGCGACAGATAGTCGACCATCTGGTCTGGCCGGATACCCCATTTCTTCTTCGCGACGTCGGCGTCGAACGTGACGTCGCGGAGCGTGTCGATCATGCGGCAACGGTCGTCGATGAGCTGGGCGAAGTCCTTGTCCGAACTGATGATCTGGACCTCGTGCCCGGCGTCCTTGGCGATGCGCGTGAGCGTGCCGATGACGTCGTCCGCCTCGACATCGGGGATCTGCAGGATCTCGAACCCGTTGGCGCTGACAAGCTCTTTGACGAGCGGGATCTGGGCCGCCAGATCGCCCGGCATCGCCTCGCGCGTCGCCTTATAGCCGGCGTACTGAGCCTCGCGCACGCCCTTACCGCCGGGCGCATCGAAGAGCACCGCGCCGTATGCGGGCAGCTTGCCGGCGAACAGCTTCTTGAACATCAACGCGAAGCCGAAGACCGCGTTGGTGTGGAGGCCGCTCGCGGTCATCAGGCTCTGCGGGAGCGCGAAGAAGGCGCGGTAGACGAGGTTCGATCCATCGATGAGTACGACGCGTTCCATGCGGCGCACCGTACCCGCGTGTTCTCGAAGCGACAATCGTGGCCTTCGTGACGCGGCGGGGCGCGGTCACCAGGGGTAGGGGCAAAATGCTCCTGCGGCGGTAAACCTGCTTGACCTATGGGCTCGCCAAGCGTTCATTCACAAGCCGTGGACGCCCCTGACCGTAACGCCCGCCCCGCCGATTGGCCCGCTCCGGGGCCTATCGACCTCGACCGCCACGACCTGCCGCACCGCTCGTCACTCACCGAATGGTGGTACACGCACGCGCACCTGGACACGCTCGATGGGCGCAAGCTCGCCGTTTTTGCAGCGTTCTTCCGGGTGGTTACGGGCCGGGACGAGACAACGCAGGAGCCGCAGCATGCGCACTTCCTGACGTGGGCGCTGTCGGATGTGGATGGGCACAAGTACTACAGCGATACGCTCGTGGACGGGCAGTCGGCGCGCATGGGGCTCGACCGCCTGAACCGCCTCGAGGAAGGCGACCCAGGCGAGAACAAGGGGGCTGCCAGGGACCCGCGGGTGCGCCGCGCGCTGCGTGAGATGCTCGAACGTGGGCAGGTGCCGTACCCGGACCACGTCTTCGAGGTGCCGCCGTACGTGGCCACGCGCCGGCTCGAGCTCGAGTTCGATGGCAATCGCTTCGAGAAGCTCGACGACGGGACCTATCGCCTGGTGCTCTGGCACAAGTATCACGAGCTCGGTGTGGACCTCGTGCTGAAGCCGAACAAGGCGCCGGTGCGGCACGGCGACGACGGCGTGGTGCGCGGTCCCGACGGGGCCGACATGTTCTACTACTTCATCTCGCGCCTCGCGGTGACGGGCACCGCGACGTTCAACGGCACGGTCCTGCCGGTGAAGGCGGGCACGGGCTGGTACGACCACGAGTTCGGCGGGCACCCTCGCGATGACGACGCCGGTCTTCGCGCGACGGATCGAATCGCCTGGAACTGGGCGGCCGCGCAGCTGGACGACGGCAGCGAGCTGAGCGCCTACAACATGGTCGACCTCGACAGCGGCGACAGCATCGGGCGGCGCCTGGTGCTGATTGGGCGCGATGGCGAGCGTAGCGAAATAGCCGACGCCGAGCTCAAGCCGTTGAACGAGTGGCGCAGCACGCGCACGTTCAATACCTACCCGACGCGCTGGACTCTCACGTCTGTTTCGGCCGGGTTCGAGCTCGACCTGGTCGCGGCCTTCGACGACCAGGAGCTGGTGACGCTCATCGCGAAGCCGGCCTTCTGGGAAGGGCGGGTGCGGGTCGAGGGCACGCGACGCGGCGAGGCGGTGCGCGGCATCGGCTACGTCGAGCGCAGTGGACATCTCGCGGTCGAAGACCTCGAGGGCTTCTTCAAGGCGGTCGGTAAGGAGGTGCGCAAGAGCGTGGCCTTGTTGCTGCCGTATGAGCCGACCTACGAAAACGTGCGCGACCTCATCGCGAGCGAGGCGCGCGGTCATTACATGGAGGGTGTCGACATCCGCCAGTTCGTGAAGACGGGCGTGGCGCCGGTACGCGAGATCACCGACCGCGGCGGCAAAGGCTGGCGAAGCTACGCGGCCCTCGCGTGCTGCGATGTGGTCGGCGGCGACAGTCGCGACTATGTGCATTGGTTGGCGATGCCGGAGCTGATGCACGTCGGGTCGCTGATCGTCGACGACGTGCAGGACAAGTCGAGCGTGCGGCGCGGCGGGCCTGCGTGCCACGTCGTGCACGGCGAGGCGCTGGCGATCAACGCGGGCACCTCGTGCTACTTCATGGGGCAGCACCTCCTGCAGGGCACGAACGTCTCGAACGTGCAGAAGCTCGAGCTGTACGACCTCTACTTCGAGGCGTTGCGGGCGGGTCACGCGGGGCAGGCGGCCGACATCGAGGGGCTCTGGAGCTACCTGCCCAAGGCGGTCGAGACGGGTGACGTGAGCGAGCTCGAGTCGCGTGTTCTGGCGATTCATCGCTTGAAGACCGCGGCGCCGGCAGGGGCTTTGGCGCGCATGGGTGCGCTCGTCGGGGGTGGGTCGAAGGCGCAGATCGAAGGTCTCGGACGTTACTTCGAGTCGCTCGGGCTGGCGTTCCAGATGGTCGACGACGTGCTGAACCTGCGCGGCTTCGCGGGTGACTTGAAGATGCGCGGCGAAGACCTGGCACACGGCAAGGTGACGTTGCCGGTCGTGAAGGCACTTGGGCGGCTCGGGCGCGCCGAGCGCGAACAGCTGACCGAGGGGATCCTGGCCAAGCCACAGGAACAGTCGGTGGTCGATGGGTTGATAGCGATCATCGAAGAGACGGGTGGACTGTCGGCGACCTCGCAAGTGGCGCGCGACCTCGTGGAGTCAGCTTGGACCGCAGTCGAGCCGCTGCTCGAGCCGTCGATCGTCAAGTTGATGTTGCGCTCGTTCGGGTGGTTCGTGCTCGAACGACACTATTGAGGAGCGAGGCGTGACCGAGCTTGCGAACAACCGACCGACCGAAGACGACGCACGCGCGGCGATCAAGACGCTGCTCGCGTACATCGGCGAGGACCCAAATCGTGAAGGCCTCGTCGAGACGCCGGCGCGCGTCATCCGCGCCATGGGCGAGCACTTCGCAGGTTATGCGCAGGAGCCCGAGGCGTTTCTGTCGAAGGTCTTCGAGGAGGTCGAAGGCTACGACGAGCTGGTGCTGGTGTCGGACATCGAGATCATGAGCCACTGCGAGCACCACATGGTGCCGTTCGTCGGCAAGGCGCACGTTGCCTACATCCCGAGCGGGCGTGTGGTCGGGCTCTCGAAGATCGCGCGGGTCGTCGACGTGTATGCCAAGCGCCTGCAGGTGCAGGAGAAGTTGACCGCGCAGATCGCCAAGGCGCTCGACACGATCCTCAAGCCGCAGGGCGTTGCGGTCGTCATCCAGTGCCAGCATTTCTGCATGTGCTACCGCGGCGTGAAGAAGCCGGAGTCGTGGACCACGACCTCGAAGCTGCTGGGTGCGTTTATGGACGAGGCCTCGACGCGCATGGAGTTGTTGACCCTCATGGGGCTCCCGAGAGCCTTCGGTTCTGGGAGATGAATTCGCCGCTACGACCCGCGGGGGCCGGCGTCGCTCGCTCCTCGGCGGCCCCGAGGCCTGCCTCGTCGCGGCTCCTTGGCTGCGCGCGTCTCGCTGGCGAATTGAACTCTTCTACTTGACGGTGGCGCGCCAGGCCTTCCAGGGCTCGCTGGCGATGAGCTCGGCGCCGTTGTCGAGCTGGGCGGCGGCGTCGTCGGTGACCGGCACCGAGAACTTGTCGTTCAACATCTTGAGGGCCTCGACGGCGCAGGCGTAGTCCTTCTGGGCGAGGCACACGGACGACTTCGTGTCCCAGGCGTCCTGCAGGTCGGGCTCGCGTTCGATGGCGCGCTTGATGTGCTTTAGCGCGTTGGCGAAGTCCTTCGCCTCGAAGTAGGCGAGTGCTCGCATGACATCGAGGTAGGGGTCGTTCACGCGCTTGTCGAGGCGGTCGAGTGACCCGTGCAGGCGGTCGAACTGCTTACGCAGGAAGAACCCGTCGATCGACACGAGGTCGAGTGCCGGGTCGCCGGGGAAGGCCTTCTCGAAGCGCTCGATGGCGCCGAGGTAGCGGGCTTCGTCGTCGCCGGGATCGAGGCCTATTTCGAGTAGCATGATCGACTTGTCGTTGCGCAGTGCGGGCGGCAGTTTCGCGATGAGTGCCAGCGCACCGACGGCGTCGCCTGCACGCTGCTTGGCGGAGATCCGCTCCATGGCGGTGCCGTCGCCGAGGTCGCCGTCGTCAATCGCGCTCTGGGCGCTGCCGAGGAGGCGCGACAGGGTGCGGCTCAACGGCTCGCCGGTGAGGTAGTAGGTCGCATCGACTGCGAGCACGCCTTGGGGGAAGCGGCCGAGCTCGAACTCGGCGTAGTTCAGGCCGCTCGAGCTGAGCATGCGCACGATCGGGCGCCAACTGCCGGCCTCCTCGCGCAGGCCGAGGTACTTGTTGCGCGAGGCCCCGCCCGCGGCGAGGCTCTGGCATTGGCCGTCCCAGAGGCGCTCCGACGTGAAGGCGGCGAGCAGGCCCTCCTTCACGGCGCTGTCGGCCTTGGCGTCCTGGACTGCGCGCGCGGCGGTGACCTCGGCATTCCAGAGCGGGGCGAGCTCGGCCGTGGTGCAGCGGTCGAGGAGCGTTGCGAAGCGCTTGCCGAGGGCCTCGGACTCTTCCTTCGTGACCGCGTCGAAGGTCGGCGGGGGGGCTGGTTCAGAGGACTTGCAGGCGCCGGCAACGAGGGTCGCGACGAGGAACAGGCCTGCCGGCAACGGCAGCCGAAGGCGATGCGGCGGGCCAACGATGTGCGATCGGAGCATGCGGCGACTCGTTGGTGGAGTAGGCGGACGGTGTGGCGTTGGCGGCGGCGGCCGTCAGACGCTCTGGGGAGGCCTACCACAGGCGCGATTGGCGGGCACGGCCAGGTCGAGCATACGCGGCGGAGGCAGGTGCAGCGCGTCCATCAACGCTACGAACTCGGCCTCGGTCTTGCCGGCGAGGCGCGGGTTCCAGCGCTTCTCCTCGCCGATGGTCGTGACCGTGTGGCCCTTGTAGTCGTGTCCGGGGTAGACGCGCGTCGCGTCGGGCAGCGTGAACAGGCGCTCGTGCACCGAACGAAAGAGCGTCGCCGCGTCGCCGTTCTGGAAGTCGGTGCGGCCGCAACCGCGCACGAGCAGCGTATCGCCGGTGAGCACCGCGGCCTTCGCCGGGATGTACAGCGAGATGTGGTCGTCGGTGTGGCCCGGGGTCGCGAGCACCTCGATCGTGAAGGCCCCGAGCGTGAGCTTGTCACCGTGCGCCAGCATGCGATCGGCGCAGGGTGCACCCAGCGCGGAGGCCGCGGTCGTCGTTCCAGTGCGCTCGCGCAGGGCGCCGGCGGCGGTGACGTGGTCGGCATGTACGTGCGTGTCGATGACCAACGTGAGGGTCAGGTCGAGCTCACGCAAGAGCTGCAGGTCGCGCTCGATCTGTTCAATGACCGGGTCGACGAGGGCCGCGATCTTCACGTCGAAGTCGGCGAGAAGATAGGTATAGGTGGAACTCGTGGCGTCGAAGAGCTGGCGCAGCATGGGGACCTCGTCACCGTCTGGTGAGCGCGCTGCCGTGGGAGGAGCGCGCGACGATGCTACTCCAGCGCGCACGCCGAGTCGCGGAGCTGCATGCCCAAACGCAAACGGCCCCGGGTTTCCCCGAGGCCGTCGCAGTCATGATTGAGGCGTCAGCTCACTTGAAGCTGAGCAGCTCCACGTCGAACACCAGCATGCCCTGCGGAGCGCCGCCGCCGGCGCCCTTGTACGCGAGCTCCTCGGGGATCCAGAAGCGCACCTTCGAGCCGACTTCCATGAGCTGCACACCCTCGGTCCAGCCGGGGATGACGCCCTTTAGCGGGAACGACGTCGGCTCGCCACGGGCGACCGAGCTGTCGAACATCTTGCCGTCGGTGGTCCAGCCCGAGTAGTGCACGGTCACGTTCGAATCGACGGTCGGCTTGGGGCCGCCCTTGCCGGGCACGAGCACCTTGTAAGCCAGCCCCGACGCGGTCTTGAGCGCATCGGCCGGGGTCGCGGCGACGTCGGCCGGGACCTCGGGAGGCTTGACCAGGTCGACGAGCTCGACGTCGAAGACCAACATGCCGGCGGGGCGGCCGGGGCGGTCGTTGTACGCGAGCTCCTTCGGGATCCAGAAGCGGAAGCGGTCGCCCTGCTTCATGAGCTGTACGCCTTCGGTCCAGCCGGCGATGACGCCGCGCAGCGGGAAGGTGATCGGCTGCTCGGGCGGGATCTGCTTGTCGAAGTTCTTCCCGTCGGTGGTCCAGCCCACGTAGAAGACCTTGACCGTGTCGGCCGCGGTCGGCTTCACGGTGCCTGTGCCTTCCTTCAGGAGCTTGTAGGCGAGGCCCGAGGCGGTCTTCTGGGCGTCGACGGGCGGGGCCGCGACGTCGAGGGGCGCCTGCTCGACGAGGCCTTCCTTGGGTGGCGGCGTGACGTCGGGGGCGGCGGCCTGGGCCGTGTCGGCCGCGGGCGGCGGGGTGGCGGCGTCGGCCTCGGGGGGCTTGGCGGTCTCGACCGCGGCGTCGGGCGCCGGCGGAGGTTCGACTTTCTTACCGCCGCAAGCGGCCATCACGATAGTTGCGAAGAGGGGGATCGAGCGCTTCATGTCTGCTCCAGAGCGCGCGGGTTCGTCGCGCGGCGACGGTCTATATACGCGTCTGCGCGGGATTTCCAGCTTCCGCTACGCGGTCTTATTCGATCGCACGGAGTTCGATGTCGAAGACCAGCATGCCTTGTGGTGCGCCGGGTTTGCCCTGGTAAGCGAGGCTCTCGGGGATCCAGAGGCGGACGCGCGAGCCGACCTGCATGAGCTGGAGGCCCTCGGAGAAGCCTGCGATGACGCCGCTCACCGGGAACGTCGCTGCCTCGCCGCGCGTAATCGAGCTGTCGAACATCTCGCCGTCGGTCGTCCAGCCCGAGTAATGCACGGTCACCTTGTTGCCGCGGCTCGGCGTCGGGCCGCTGCCAACCTGGAGGACCTTGTAGGCCAGGCCCGATGGGGTGCGTTGGGCGTCGAGCGGCGGCTCCGCCACATCGTCAGGGACCGGCGGTGGGCCGAGCACCTCTTCGCGGGGTTCGGCGACGTGGATGGCGATGAGTTCGACGTCGTAGGTCAGGTCGCCTGCGGCCCGACCCGCGGCGCCCGCATAGGCCAGCTTTTGCGGGACCCAGAAGCGGAAGCGGTCGCCCGAACGCATCAGCTGGAGGCCCTCGGCGAGGCCAGGCAGGAGCTTGGAGACGAGCGAGCGCAGCGGTTCAGCGGGTGGCAGTGTGTCGTCGAACGGACGCCCCGAGCTGGTCCAGCCGACGAAGTAGAGCGTCACGAGGTCGTTCTTCTGGGCGGTCGCGGTGGTGTCGTTGGACTTCACGAGCGGCTTGTACGCGAGGCCCGAGTCGGTGGTCACGGCGTTGCGCGGAGCGCTGCCAACGTCGGGAGGCGCGACGATCGACAGGACGCTGTTGTCGCTGGCCGTGACTGATGGACGTATGATTGGCGGCGGCGCGTCGGCGACGTAGTCGTGGCTCGCCCCGCACGCGGCGAACGTGGCGATGGCGAAGGCGAGAGCGGCGTGGCGAAAGGGCATGCGGACTTCCAGATTCGAATTATTCGCGGGCGCGCAGCTCGTCGTAGGGGCTGCCGTAAACGAGCAGGCCTTGTTCCTTCAGCTCGATGCGGGCAGCGATGCGCAAGAGCTCCTGATCGATGAGGCAGCCGCGCGTGGCGGCGATGAAGGCGGCCCGCAGGACGGCGTTCTTGATGTGGCCGCCGGCCAGCTCAAACTCGTAGGCGAGGTCCTCGGTGTCGAGCTTCGGCGCGAGGATCGCGCGGTTCGTGAGCATCGATTCCCAGAGACGCTTGCGCTCCTCGATCTGCGGCTTCGGGAAGCTGACGCGCATCGCGATTCGGCGGCGGAAAGCCTCGTCGAGGGCGGTCGGGAAGTTGGTCGTCAGGATGGCGATGCCGGTGAAGTGCTCGACCCGCTGGAGGAGGTAGTTCACTTCGAGATTGGCGTAGCGATCGTTGGCCGACTTGACCTCGGTGCGGCTCGAGAACAAGGAGTCCGCCTCGTCGAAGAGCAACATCACGCGCGAACGTTCGGCCTCGTCGAAGATGCGCGCGAGGTTCTTCTCGGTCTCGCCGATGTAGCGATTGATGACCTTCGAGAGGTCGATCTGGTAGAGGTCGAGGTCGAGCTCCTTCGCGATGATCGACGCGGCCATGGTCTTGCCGGTACCGGACGGACCCTCGAACAGGACCGAGATGCCCTGGCCGGTCGCGAAGCGCTTGCCGAGGCCCCAGGTTTCGAACACGAGGGACTTGCTGCGCCAGCGCCCGACCAGCTCACGCATCTGCAGATCGACGTCGGGCGGCACGACCAGATCGGTCCACGCGTAGTCGGCGTGCACGAGGCTCGCGTTCTCGCCGAGGCGATGGCGCGTCTGGTGCTTGATGGCGGCCGACAGCGTCTCGTAGCTGAGCGGCGCCTCGGGCGCGAGCTCGAGCTGGGCGTGCGTCAGCGCCTCCTGTACGTGTCCCGGGGTCAGCCGGAACGACTGCGCGATGCGCTTGTTGGTGAGGCCCGGGGCCTTCGGTCGTTCGCGCGGCAGGTAGTGTTTCCAGAGCGCCACCGACGCGTTGAGATCCGGCATCTGCATGTCGATGACCTTCACCGCGCGCGGCAAGGTCGGTGGCTCGATGGTCGTGTCCTCGGTCGTGATCGTGAACGGACTCCGGCCGAGCACACGCAGGATGTTGCGCGACGCCTCGAGGCGCGGGCCCTGGTCCTTCTTCGATGGGACATCTTCCATGCGCGCCGGCTCGACCAGGCGCGCCCACTGATCGAGGCACAGCATCGCGCCCTGGAGGCGTGCCTCGCGGAGCGCGACGCGCAACCCCGTCTCGAGATAGCCGTATTCGGCGATGAGCGCCACGAGGTCGACCCGCAGGTGGGCGAGACCCAGCGTGTGCGCGATGGCGCGTGACCAGGTGTGTTTGCCCACCCCTTCGGGACCGCGCAGGAAGAAGACCGGCAGCGACTCGGGGCGGTCCTTGTGCTCGGCCGTCTGGCGCAAGAGCGAGCGCAGCGCGTTGTCGTCCTTGGGTCCAAGGACCAAAGGATGCGCCTCGATGTCGAGCGCGGGCTCCAGCTTCGCGACCCCACCAAGCTTCTCGTCGAGGCCGGAAAAACCCTGCACATACCGGATGATGCGGGCATCGGCGACGAGCGGACGGTGGGTTATCGGCACCTGCTCCTTGCGGGTGCCGTCGATGCGCAGGAGCGCGTTCGAGAGCAGCGTGCCTTCGGGATCGAGGATCCAGCGCAACGACGTCGCCTCGATGGCCGGCCGCAGGACGTCGGTCAGGATCTGGAACGTCGCGTACTGCCGCTCGAAGTGATTCTGCAGGTAGGCGAAGAGGCGCGGCAGGGTCGGGTCGAAGTCGGACCCGAGCGACAGCAGCAGCACCAACATCTCCTCGTTGCTCAGCTTGAAGGCGCGCTGCAGGCGCACGAGCGGGAGTTCGGGCGATAGTGCTGCCTGGGCCGTCCGGATCTCGTCGGTGCGCTGGATGTCGGCGACCGCGACGAACTCGAGCGCGTGCAAAAGGATCGTTGGTTGGATGTGTTCTTTGAGGCGCGCTTCGATTTCGCTCGGCGCAATCGAGGCACCCGGGAAGCGCTGGTCCGGCGGCGGCAGCTTGCCGGCCTGCTGCATGCGGCGTAGGTGCGCCTGGAGGAGGGCGCGCAGGTGGTCGAGCTCGGCTCGGAGGTGGCGCAGCGCGAGCTCGTTGGGGCGGAGACCTTGCATCGGCGGTGACATTGCCAGAACCCGGCGGGTCCGGCCAGCGGCGCGGGCGGGCAGTGCGGACCCAGGTGGCAAGGGCGCCAGCTAAGGCCAGGTAGCCGGTCCTTTACGGGGACCGGGGGATTGGGCTAGAGTCCTGCCGGGTCGGGCCCTCCACACAGCGAGAAGGTCATGGGAGACAATCGCGACGCAACGCGTGCACCTGGAGCCGCGCCGGCCGCAGAGAAGAAGGGGCCAGCGCCCGACGCCGGCGGAGGCGGAGCCGTACCCGAGGGTGCGGCGGCCGATCCCGGCAGCGCCCTGACCGTACTCGCGGCCTCTTACGGGGCCCAGCTGATCGGCGTCCTGCAGGGGGCGGGCGGCAACGCCGAAGTCGATGCCGAGCTCGCCAGCCTGACCGAAGGCCAGCAGCTCGCCGCCAAGGCGAAGGCCGACAAGGACGCCGTCGCCGGCATGAACGACGGCGAGAAGGTCGAAAAGTACGGCAGTAAGCAGAAGGGCGAGGGCGGCGGTGGCGGTGAGGCTCCCGCGCCGGGCGCCGAGAACGCGCCACCGCCGGGCGTGCCCGAGCAAGGTGCGGCGGCCGGGTTCCACGCGTCGCGCGCGGGCGAGCTGTCGAGCTTGGCCGGTCAGCACGGGACCGTCGCGAGCTCGCTCGGAGCGGCCGCGGCCACGCCTGGGCTGGCGCCCGAGCTGGCTGCCTTCCTGGGCGAAGGCGCGTCGCAGTCGATGGCGCAACAGGCGGCGTTGAGTGGGCTGGCTTCGACCTACGCGGCCGTCGGCGCATCGCTGGCTGGCAGCGAGTTCATCGGCGCGGCAATGCCGAGCGCTGGCACGGCGGCGCTGTACGCCAACCGCGTGGCTGCGATCCAGGGCGTGGTGTCGACGCTCGACGCGATGTGTGGCGAGTACGACACGGCGCTCGGGACCGAGCAGGAAAAGATCGCCGAGTGCGACACGGTAATCGCCGAGCTGATGCAGCGCATCAGCGAAGCCTCTGCCAAGAAAGGCCCCGAGGAGGGTGGCGGCGCACCGGGCGCTGAGGCCAATTCCGACAGCAAAGGGCCGGGCAGCGCCCCGCCCGGCCAGGAGGCGAAAGCCCCCGAGAAGAAGAGCGCGCCTGGCGCCCAGGCGAAGTCGGCCAGCGCGTCGTCGGGTTCGACCGGCAACACCGGGTTGCCCCCGGCTCCGGCCCCGGCTCCGGCGCCGCAGGTCGATGCTGCGCAGGCGAAGTCGGGCGGCGGTGGCGCGGCGATGGGTGGGGCGCAAGCCGACCCGGTCGCGGGCATCACGGCCCAGGTCGAGCAGCAGAAGACGAAGAAGAGCGGCATCGAGTCACAGATCAGCGCCAATCAGTCGCTCATCAGCGCGATCAAGGCCTACCGCGACCAGATGAACAGCTTGCTGGCGGCCTATAGCTCCGGCAGCACTCCACCAGGCGCGGCAGGATAATTCGGGCTGAACGACCCGACTTCGCGTGGGCAGCCTCGCTTTGCGAGGCATTCGTCAGGGTGGGATCTCAGCGACTCGAGCTGTTCGTTTCATCGCTCTGCGCAGGTCGCGCATGGGATTGATCCACTCGCGCCAGAGGACCGCGTTCGGCACGTCGATGGCGAAGATGCGATTCGGCGGCGCATCGGGCGCGTCGCCGAGCAGCGCTTCGGCGATGATCGTGTCGCTCGAGCTTGCGAGCACATGCAAAGCGTCCGCGATTGCGCGCGCGGCGCCGTGGCCTGAGCGTTCGAGGAAGCGCACCGGCGACCAGGCGCTGTTCGGGATCCTGCCAAAGGCGATCCGCGGCGTGCGGCTGCGCACGTGCACGGCGCTGCGGCCGGCGGCCTTGAACCACTCGACGTTGTTGCGGGCGTCGTCGATCAGGAAGCGCGCGTTGGCGAACGCCGCCTTGCCAAAGAGCAGCGCCAGCTCCGGGATCTTGTAGCCCGAATCGTCGGGGCGGTGCGCGAGTTGGGTCGCAATCGCCGAGCGAGCTGGCTCCGACAACGTCGCGAGTCGCTTGGCGCGGACCTCGGGCGACAGCAGGTCGCGCACGATCGAGACATAGTCGGGGCGCGTGAAGACGCGCGGGTGCGCGCCCAGGAGCCGGGCGTCGCCGCTTCCGAGCGCGTCCGGCGGGCCGAGGAGTTGGTCGAAGCCTTCGATATGACGCAGGATCTTCCAGAGGCGCCAGGGGTAGCCGCTCGTCCAGATGCGCACGTGCGGGTCTTTTCCGTGCTCGAGCGCGGCGTGATGCATGCCCCACAAGAGCTCGAGCATGCCGGGTCGCAGCGCGATGTATTCGCGATGACCAAGCCGTCCGAACAGCGCGAACGGCAGCGAACCCATGAGGCGCACGCCCGACAGTACCCAATCCCAGAGGACCTCGTCCGCGTCCCAGACGAGGTGCGACAGATCGATGCCCAGCGCGACCAGCTCGCGACCACGCACGTACATAGCCTCGCCATACGGCGTCGGCACGATCCCCGGAACGTCAGCGAAGCTCTGCACCATCACCGAAGAGGGTTATCTGACCTGGGTCACCGATGCCAAGCGCTCGTCGCATCGCCGCCAGATCGCCTGTGACATCACCATCACCTGTACGCGTCCGCGCGGGCTGAACACGCAACGCCGCCGCCGCTTCGCTCGCGACCCCAAGCGGTGCCAGGCGCGGGGAGACCGCTTCGATGAGATCGGCCACGTCGTTGCCCATGTAGCTACGACCCAGCGTCAGCGCCGCCAGACCGAGCGCGCCACTGCCCATGAAGGGATCGACGACCAGCTCACCCGGTTCGCTGCTGGCCTCGATGAGGGCCGCGCACAAGGCCGCCGGCAGGCGCGTCGGCGCATCTTCGGAGCGGTGGGCGACGACGAGCTCCGCCCCAGGGCTGCGTGGGCGTCCGTGCGTCAACGGCAACACGAACGCGAGCCGCGCGCCGGGACCGTCACCCCTGTCCCAGACCAGCGGCGCCCCGCTGACGAAGCCAAGCCGGCCCGCCAGGTGTGCGGCCTTGAAGGCATGCGCCGTCTCGGTCACCCACCAACAAATGCGGTCACGCGCAAGCACGCGATGGACTTCGTAGAGGAGCGCCGGCAAGCGCTGCTCGGCAAAGGCCGGGATCGCCGGATCAGCCCGCCGCGCCCGCCGTGGCGCTCGCCCGGGTACCCCGGGATCGAGCACGAGCAACGGCACCGAGCCTGCCGCGAAGCCCGTGAGCCATTCGACCGCATCGTCCGTGAAGAGCTCAAACGCGCCAGCCATGAGCCGGGTCTAACGCATGACTGAACGCGTGTACAGTGCCGGGTTCATGTCACCCGGCGGCTGCTTCAAGAAAGTGCGGGACGCATCACTTCCCAGGTGATGGCCGCGCTATCGGTCAGGTGACCGCGCTCGTCGAAGAGGAGAAAGGTGCCGTCGGTGTACGAGCGGCCGGCGATCTCCATGTCCTCGACCAGTTGCGCGACCGACAGGCTGCCATCGGGGCGGAACACGAGCTCCGTGCCGGGCTCGAACGGGATCCCGAGGAGCTCGGTCGTCTCGGCCAGGGTCGCCACCGCGAGGCGGCCGGTGCTGTGCAGCTCGATGTCGGTGCCGCCCATGCAGGGCACCGTGTCGACGACGTGGTTCGCGGCGAGGGTCACGCGCTCGGGCAGGCCGCTCGCGAAGCAGGTGACGATCGAGCCGGCTTGACAAGGGATCCCGTGCACCTGGTCCTCGACCACGAGCCGGCGCGACCAGCTCACGAGGCGGCCCTGATCGTCGAGGCGCAGCGTCGCGCCGGCCGGGATCTGGCGACCCTCATAGGCGTGCCGCGCGGCGAGCTGCGCGCCGAGGGTGCCGTCCTCGTTCCAGGACAGGGTCGTGCTGCTTGCGAAGGTCACGCCGCGCACGGCGAAGTCGCACGAAAGGGTCGCCTGGGCGAGCGCGCCGGTCGGCTGGAAGTGCACGAGGCCCTTCTGGCAGGGGATCCCGGCGACATCCCGGTCAGTCGGGAGGACGCACAGCACGAGCTCATCCGAGAGGCCGAAGAAGACCTGGGTGCCCGCTTCGAACGGGATACCTTGGATGTCGCATGCGGCGGGGAGCGTCTGGGCGCGAGCGTTGAGAGTGGCCATGGGGGCAGCTCCGCAAGGGGTGGACGAGGTGCGCCAGAGTGGCCTTGGAAGCCATTGAGAGGGCGCTTTGGGACCGACAGGAGAGGGGCACGCATCGGTGTCGGGGACCGACGAGCGGCGGAATGTAGACGAGTCCGCGTTGGGCGCAAGCCTTCGGTCGATTCCGATGCATGGTTCGGCTCGCAACGGCCTGGAATGAGCCGCACCGGGGCGGTAACCTCGGCCGACACGGCCGATACGTTGGCGAATTGCCGGGCGTGCCCGACCGTGGGACAGTCCCGCTTCGGTCGAAGGAGGCTCCAAGTGGCGGACGTGATCATCATCGGAGACGGACCTGCAGGGCTCGCTGCGGCGCTCTACCTGGCAAAAAACGGCATGAGCGTGGAGGTCTATGGCAAGAACGAGAGTTGGGTGCACAAGGCCCTCCTCAAGAACTACCTCGGCTTCCAGCGTATCCCGGGCCCCGAGTTCCTGCGCCTCGCGCGCGAGCAGGTCGAGACGCTCGGGGCCGTGCTCGTCGACGCCGAGATCACCTCGATCAAGGTCGTCGAAGAAGGCTTCCAGATCGACGCCTCCGATGGACAGGGGTCGACCGCAGGCTACCTGCTGATCGCCTCCGGTCCGAAGACAGCCCTCGTGAAGTCGCTGGGCCTTTCGCTCGACGAGCACGGCTATGCGCTCGCCGACCGCAACGGGCGCACGAACCTCGACAAGGTCTACGTCGCCGGCTGGTCGACGCGCGCCGACAAGATCCAGGCGCAGATCTCCGCGGGCGATGGCGCGGCCGTGGCACTCGACATCCTGTCGCGTGAGAAGGGTAAGGACTTCCACGACTTCGATTCGATGGACGACGATCCTGATCGCACCTGAATCAGTCTCACTCGTCCTCCCCGGCACCTCCCGGAGCCTTGATGCGTCCCAACGCCCTCGTCCCCACCCTAGCGCTGGCGCTGCTGTCTTGGTCCGCGCCTGCACAGGCCGGTGACAAGCTGCCGCATCCGGGCCTCTATGTCGGCCTCTTCGCGGGCTACAACGCCGTGCTCGGCGACTGGGATCTGGCAGCGAGCGAACTCAACGAGACCGCCCCCGAGGGCTCGTTCCTGGGCGGCCTGCGCCTCGGCGTTCAGCTCACCCACTGGCTCGCGGTCGAGCTGGGTGTGGGCATCATCCCGTTCTCGGTCGATGCCCCGACGGACCTCTCTGGGGTCGCGTTCGCATGGCGCGGTGACGTGCTCGTCTCGCCGTTCGACCTCGCGTGGTCGCCGCATCTGCTCGTCGGTGCCGGTGCCTACCAGCTCGCCACGGGCGACCTCGGCACGGACACCGACTGGGAGATCCACTGGGGTCTCGGCGTGCGCGGCATGCTCAGCAACTTCATGGATGTGCGCGCAGAGGTGCGCCACGTCCTGAGCGACAGCTTCTCGGGTGGCTACGCGGGCAACGTCGAGCTCGTGCTGGGCGTCGACTTCTGGCTCTGGGACGGCGGCACGCCGGCAGCACCACCCGACCGGGACGGCGACGGTATCCCCGACCGTGACGACCAGTGCCCGACCGAGGTCGGTGTCGATACGGCCAGCGGCTGCCCCGATAGCGATCGCGACGGCATCGCCGACGCGCGCGACGTCTGCCCCGACATGCCCGGGCTCGCCATCCACAAGGGTTGCCCGGACGAGGACGGCGACGACGTGCCCGACAACGTCGACAAGTGCCTCGGACTGCCGGGCCTGCCCGCCTACGAAGGGTGCCCGCCGCCCCCATCCGACCGCGACGGCGACGGCACGCCCGACAGCGACGACGCCTGCCCGAACGACCCGGGTCCGCGCCATGCGAAGGGCTGCCCCGACCAGGACGGCGACGGCATCATCGACGCGCTCGACAAATGCCCGACCCAGCCCGGCGTGCCGGAGGAGAAGGGCTGTCTGCCCAAGGTGATCCAACGCAAGTTCAGCGGTTCCGTGAAGGGCATCAACTTCGAGACCGCCTCGGCGCAGATCAAGAAGGGCTCGTTCGGGTTGCTAGACGAGGCCGTCAAGGTCTTCACGAAGTACCCGCTCCTGCGGATCGCCATCACCGGCCACACCGATGACCAGGGCGCAGACGACATGAACATGCAGTTGTCGCAGGCGCGGGCCGAGGCCGTGCGCACGTATCTCGTCGGCAAGGGGATCGCGACCGAGCGGCTCACGGCCGAGGGCTTCGGCGAGACGCTGCCGATCGGCGACAACAAGACCGGCGTTGGGCGCGCGAAGAATCGGCGCATCGAGTTCAAGATCCTCGGCGCGAACTGACGTTCCGCGGCCGTGCGTGGCCTTCAGTCCAGGCTTCGCCATCCTTGCGGAGGCCTATCCGCGACCGCCGCCAAAGCGGGCGCTAAGGCGTGCTGCGAGCGACCCGAGGGCCGTGCGATCGAGCTCGGTGAAGGCGGCGGAGCTGTCGGAGTCGACGTCGAGCACAGCGATGAGGTGGCCGTCCGGGGTGACGACCGGCACGACGATCTCCGAGCGGGTCGTCGACGAGCACGCGGTATGCCCTGGGAAAGCCTCGACATCGGGCACGAGCTGGGTCGTTGGGGTGCGCGCGGCGGCGCCGCAGACGCCTTTGTCGAAAGGGATGCGCACGCAACCATGACCCCCTTGATAGGGGCCTAGAGCGCCGAACAGGTTGGACTCCGGCGGAAATGCAGGGATCCACATCGCATCGCTTCGTTGCTCGTCGGTCACCTATGCTCGATCTGCTCCCTCCTCGCGCCTTGCGCAGCTCGCGCCTCCCTGCATTTCCTTGGTCGCCCAACCAGATCGGCGCTCCAGCACGAGCACGTTGGGGAGCTCCGGACCCACCCGTACGCGATAGAAGCCGGTCCAGTTGAAGTAGGCGAACGCGTGGTGCAGCTCGCCCGCGACGGTGGCCATCGCTGCGACCCAGTCGTCTTCGCCTTCGAGCAGGCTCTCGAGGCGCGCCCTGACCTCTCGATAGCGGTCACTGCGCAGGGACTCGGGGGCGTCGACGGCGAGGGGCGCGAACATCAGGTCCCCGTACCACGGACTCGCACGCTTACGAAGTCGACCGATGCGACCGTTGTCGCTGACGTGAACAGCGACCTGACATGCCAAGCCGGCCCCGCGAGCCCGCAGCCCGACCGCGCTCTGGCGCGCGCGCAGCGCGAGATCCGGGACGAGCTGGTCGACCAGTTCGAGGGCGGTCGGGTGGTGCTGCCGCTCCTCAGCGAGTCGGTCCAGCGGGTCCTGTCGGCACTCTCCGATGACCGCACCGATGCCCGCGCGCTCGCCGAGATCATCAAGCGGGATCAAGCGTTTGCCGGGCACGTGCTGCGCGTCGTGAACTCTCCCATCTACGCCTCGACAAGCCCCACCGTGTCCTTGCAACAGGCCGTCAGCCGCCTCGGCATGGGCAGAGTCCGCGAGGTAGCCTTGCTCATCTCGATGCAGGCGCGGGTCTTCGCGGTGGCCGGCTTCGCCGTCGAGCTGAACGCGATCTTTCGACATGCGATCGCGACCGCGCTCTTCGCGCAGGAGATCGCGCGCTCGCGCCGCCGCAACGTCGAAGAGGGCTTCCTGAGCGGCCTCCTCCACGACGTCGGCAAACCCGTCGTGCTGCAGGCGATCGTCGACTCGAAGCGCCCTGCCGCTCGCGAGTTGCGCGCCGACCGAGCCGCGGTGTGGGCGTTGGTCGACGACCTCCACGGTCTCGCCGGGCGCGTCCTCGCCGCTGCCTGGTCGCTCCCCGATGCCATCGGCGACCTGATCGCCGGCCACCACGATGTCCATGCGCGCACGCCGAGCGCTCATGTCACCCGCCTGGCCGACAGCCTCGCGCACTTCACCCTCGGCGACGGCACCTTAGACGAGCACGACCTCCAGAGCCATCCCGACGCGGCCGAACTCAACTTGTACCCGGAGGACCTCGACGCGTTCCTCGCGCGGCGTCAAGCAATCGTCGGCGCCGCCGGAGTCTTCACATGAGCGTGCTCACGCGGCTCGACGCGATCATCATCGGTGGCGGTCCGGCCGGCCATCGCGCGGCCATCACCGGCGCACAGGCCGGGCGCCGCGTGGTGCTCGTCGAGCGCGAGCGACAGGTCGGAGGCGCGTGCGTCGCGCTCGGCACCATCCCGAGCAAGACCCTGCGCGAGACCGCGCTCACCCTCTCGAGCTTCCAGCGCAAGATCGGCTCGGTGTTCCCGCTCACGGTGCCGCCCGACCTGCAGGTGCGCGCGCTGATGCAGCGGCTCGATCAGGTGGTCAGCGCGCACGAGTCGTTCATGGGAAAACAGCTCGAGCGCGCCGGCGTCACCGTCGTGCACGGGCGTGCCCGCTTCACGTCGCCCGACACGCTCGAGGTGCGCTCGGTCACCGGTACGACCCAGACTCTGGCCGCGCCGGTCATCGTCATCGCCACCGGCTCGCGCCCGCGCAGCCCGCGCGAGGTCCCGATCGACCACGAGCACATCCTCGACAGCGACTCGTTGCTCTCGCTCACCTACCTGCCGCGCTCGCTGATCGTGCTCGGCGCTGGCGTGATCGCCAGCGAGTATGCCTCGATCTTCGCGGCCCTCGGCGTCCTTGTCACGATGGTCGACCGTGGCTCACGGCCCGTCGCGTTCGTCGAGCCCGAGCTCACGAGCCACTTTCTCAAGGGCTTCGAGCGCCACGGCGGACGCTTCCGCGGCGGCCGCACCACGCGCAGCGTCGCCTGGAATGGCGTCGACGCGGTCGAGGTCGTGCTCGACGATGGCAGCGAGCTACGGGCCGACAAGCTCCTGTGCGCCCTTGGCCGCGTGGCCAACCTCGAGGGCCTCGACCTCGAGCGCGCCGGCCTTGCGCCAAACGATCGCGGCATCCTCGCGGCGGACGCGTGTGGCCGCACCGCGGTCCCCGGGATCTATGCGATCGGCGACGTCGTAGGCCCGCCCTCGCTCGCTGCCGCCTCGATGGAGCAGGGTCGCCGCGCCATGTGCGACGCTCTCGGCATCGACCCCGGCCCGGCGCAAGCCCTCATTCCCACAGGGGTTTACGCCATCCCCGAGATGGGCAGCGTGGGGCTTACCGAGGCCCAGGCGTGCGAACAATACGGCGGCGCGGTCATGGTCGGCCGCGCCTCTTTCGGTGAGCTCGCGCGCGGGCACATCGCCTCGAACGAGGACGGCTTTCTCAAGCTCGTCGCCGACCCCGACGGCGAGCTCATCCTCGGCGCCCACGTCGTTGGCGAGGGCGCGGCCGAGCTCGTCGGCCTCGGCCAGGTTGCCATCCAGTCGCGCTGGCGCGTGTCCACGCTCATCGAGAGTGTCTTCAATTTCCCGACGCTCGCCGAGGCCTACCGCGTCGCGGCGCTCGACATCGCCGCGCAGAAGGCGCTTGCGTGCGCCAGGCCCTCAGCCAGGTGACGGCAGGTCGCGTCGCGAGTAGCCTCGCCGCCATGACCCACCCCGTCCAGATCATCATCCTCGGCGCCAGCGGCGACCTCACGCTGAAGAAGCTCATGCCGGCGCTCACCCGCCTCGCGGCCACCGGTCGTCCAGCGGAAGGCTTTCATGTGCTCGGCGTATCGCGGCGGCCGCTCACCGACGAGGTGTTCCGGGCGCAGATCCGCGCCGCCCTGCCGGCCGACTTGCAGCCGGCCTTCGACGGCCTCGCAGAACGCGTCGGCTACCATGCGGCGGACGTCGCCGATCCCGCCAGCATGGAGGCCCTCAAGGCGCGCCTCGACGCACTTCCCGGCGGCGCCGATAGCGGTCGGGTGTTCTATCTGGCGCTGAAGCCGGAGCTGTTTACGCCGACGGTGCGTCAGCTCTCGGCGGGCGGCCTCGTCAAGATGCGCGTCGGCGAGATGCCGGCTTTCCGGCGCGTCGTCATCGAGAAGCCGTTCGGCCATGACCTCGCCAGCGCGAAGCTCTTGAACTCGGAGCTGCACGGGCTCCTGCGCGAGGACCAGATCTATCGTATCGATCATTACCTCGGTAAGGAGACCGTCCAGAACCTGCTCGGCTTCCGCTTCCACAACGCGATCTTCGAGCCGCTGTGGAACCGCCACCACATCGAGCTCGTGCAGATTACCGTCGCCGAGGACATCGGCGTCGAAGACGGTCGCGCGGGCTACTACGACACCACCGGCGCGCTCCGCGACATGCTGCAGAACCACATGCTGCAAGTGCTGTCGCTCGTCGCGATGGAGCCACCGGTGTCGCTCGACCCCGAAGCGATCCGCGATCAGAAGGTGAACGTCCTGCGTGCGCTGCACCCGCCCGACCCGGAGGAGATAGCGACCAACACCGTGCGCGCGCGCTACGTGGCCGGGCACGTCAACGGCGGCGACGTGCGCGGCTACCTCGACGAGCCCGGGGTACGACCAGGCTCGGACACCGAGACCTACGTCGCCATCCGCGCCGAGCTCGACACCTGGCGTTGGCACGGCGTGCCGTTCCTACTTCGCCATGGCAAGCGCCTCGCCAAGAAGTTCACCGAGGTCAAGGTCCAGTTCAGGATGCCGCCGATGCAGCTCTTCAACCGTCCCGAGGGCATGGCGCCCAACGAATTCCGGAAGGCGCTGCACGACGGGTCCTTATGCCAGATCCGACCGAACACGCTCACGTTGAGCATCCAACCGCGCGAGGCGATCTCGCTGGGGTTCGGGGTGAAGCGGCCGGGCGGCACCATGGTGATGGCCCCGGCACAGATGAACTTCGATTATCGCGACGCCTTCGACGTGCCGAACGCGGCCGCGTACGAGCGCCTGTTGCTCGACGCTATCCGCGGTGACGCGACGCTGTTTCTACGCGCCGACGAGATCGAAGCGAGCTGGGGTTTCGCCGACGAGGTGCTCGCCGGCTGGGCCAAGGGGAACGAGCCGCTGCGCGAATATGCCGCGGGCAGCTGGGGGCCCGAGGCCTCCGATGACCTCTTCCATGGGTGCGAGGGTGGCTGGTCACAGGGCTGACGCGGCAGCGCATCGCCGGCACTTCGGATGCTGCGTTGGCGCGTGGATCCTGTTGCCGTCCGCGGATCGGCGTGCTGAAGTGCCGCCCCTCCCCGCGGGGGGAGCACCGGAGGAACACGATGCGCACGCGCCCGATCAGCCCCTACTTCGACATCATCGAGGACGAAGCAACCGGCGCTCAGCGCATGGTGGTCTACCTGAAGGGCATCGCCGTTCTGCGGCTCGTGCTGACCAACAAGGGCACGGCGTTCACGGTCGAGGAGCGCAAGGCGCTCGGCCTCGAGGGGCTTTTGCCGCCGGCGACCAATACGCTCGAGCAGCAGGTCGAGCGCGTCTATGCCGGCTATCGCCAGCTCGCGACGCCGATCGCCAAATACCAGTTCCTGCGACAACTGCAGGAGCGCCAGGAGATCCTGTTCTTCGCGCTCTTGTCGAAGCACCTGACCGAGATGTTGCCCATCGTCTACACGCCGACGGTCGGTGATGCGGTCAAGCAGTTCAACGCGCTCTACCAGACGCCGCGCGGTCTGGCGCTGTCGCCGGATAACATCGACGATGCGCTCACGGCGGCACGCAACTATCCGATGGAAGACGTGCGCATGATCGTCGCGACCGACAGCTCGGCGATCCTCGGGATCGGCGACCAGGGTTACGGTGGCCTGGCGATCCCGATCGGCAAGCTCGCGCTCTACACCGCGGGCGGCGGCGTCTCGCCGTTCCACACGCTGCCGGTCGTGATGGACGTCGGCACCGATCGCCAGGACCTCATCGACGACCCGTTCTACCTCGGCACGCGTACGCGCCGCCTGACGGGTGCTGCCTACCACGACTTCATCGACAAGTTCGTGGCGACCGTGAAAGAGCGTTGGCCGATGGCGGTCATCCAGTGGGAGGACCTGTCGAAAGACGTCGCGTTCGAGGTCCTCGCGCGCCATCGCAAGAGCGTCGCCTCGTTCAACGACGACATCCAGGGCACGGGTGCGGTGGCGCTCGCCGGGGTGCGCTCGGCCTGCCGCCTGAACGGGCAGCGGCTGAGCGAGCAGGTCGTCATCGTGCACGGCGCAGGTGCTGGCGGCGTCGGCGTGGCCGAGGCGATGCGTCAGGGCATGCTGCGCGAAGGCCTCTCTCTGGAGGAGGCGCGGCGGCGGGTGCTGGTGCTCGACTCGGGGGGCCTCCTGTGTGAGCGCCGCGCCATCAAGGGCTACAAGGCGCCGTATGCACAGGTGGAAGCCGACATCGCCGGCTGGCAGTCGAGCAACAAGGTGCCCGATCTCCTCGATTGCGTGCGCGAAGGCAAGGCGACGGTGCTGCTCGGGCTGTCGGGTCAGCCGGGTGCCTTCCCCGAGGGGGTCGTTCGCCAGGCGGCGATGAACTGCGCGCGGCCTATCATCTTTCCGCTGTCGAATCCGACCGCCTCGTCGGAGGCTATCCCGGCCGACCTGTTTGCGTGGACCGATGGGCGCGTGCGCTGCGCGACCGGGAGTCCGTTCGAGCCGGTCGTCTGGGAGGACACGGCGCACGTCATCGGCCAGGGCAATAACGCCTTCATCTTCCCGGGCCTCGGGCTCGCGGCGATCCTCGGCTATGTGCGTGAGGTGACTGACGCGATGGTGATGACCGCGTCGGACGCGCTGACCGAGTACACGGCGACGAAGCACCCGACGCTGCTCTATCCGCCAGTGGCCGAGCTCGACGAGGTCTCGATCAAGGTCGCGACCAAGGTGCTCACGCGAGCGCTGGCCGATGGGCTCGGCGAGCTCCCTCAGCGCTGGGTCGATAAGGGCGCGCTGAAGGACCTCGAGGCCTACGTGCGGGGCCACTTCTGGCGGCCAAAGTACCTCCCGTTCGTAAAGGGCGAGACGCGTTCTCTTTAATTGAGTGCCTCAGTCGCCTTCGCGCCGATTCGGGACTGCGAAGACGGCGCGATCGGCGATGCGAACGGCCGTGAGTGAGCCGTTCCAGACGCAGCCGGAGTCGAGCGCCAGGACATCGCCTTCGATCCAGAGACCGAGCGAGGCCCAGTGTCCAAAGAGGATCGGCGTGCCGCTCGACCCGCGCGGGGCCTTGAACCAGGGGATGGCGCCGGCGACGGGCGGTAACTCGGCCGGGCCCGAGCCGCTGACGAAGCGGCCGTCGCCGTCGACGAAGCGGATGCGCGTGAACACCGAGAGCGCCGCGACGGCACGGTCGACGCCAGCAAGCGAAAGGCTCCAGGCGTTGCGCTTGCGGTTGAAGTAGGCGTCGAGGAGCCCGACCGGGTCGGCCGTCAGCGCGGCCTCGACGTTGCGCGCTTCACGGCGCGCGGTCGCGAAATCCCAGGCCGGCAGGAGGCCGGCGTGCACCATGGCGTGGCCGTCGGCTTCGAAGAGCAGCGGGCAGGTCAAGAGCCAGGCGACGAGCGCGTCGCGATCGGGGGCCGCGACGAACGAGGCGATTGTTTCGTCGTCGGTGGGCGGGGTCACACCGAAGACGCGCGCAAGCGCGTAGATGTCGTGGTTGCCGAGCACGGCGTGAATCGCGTGGCGATGCTCGACCAGGAAACGCAGCACATCGAGCGAGCACGGGCCCCGATTGACGAGGTCACCGACGAGCCACAGCCGGTCGCTCGCGGGGTCGAAGTGGATCCGCTCGAGGAGTCGCAAGAAGGGCTCGTAGCAGCCCTGGATGTCGCCGATTGCGTAAGTCGCCATCGCCCGGTCATACGTCGGTCACGCGCCCGATGCACCATCGACGTCGTAGCGCGGGCGCGGGCGTTGGTTGCGGGCGTGGGCGCGGGCGTGGGCGCGGGCTTTACGTCGGCCGACGCGCCGTGGGAAGGTCGCTCCTGACCGAACGGTTGGGTAGCCGCCGTCGTTGCCACGAGGAGTCCCCACGATGAGTCCCAACCACCGTCTACTCGCCGCCTTCGCCCTCGTCCTCCTCACAACGCCAGCCTCGTTGGCGGCGGCTCCCAAGGGCGAACGCGGCAAGCTCGACAAGGGTTGCCAGGCCGGCAAAGGGGCCGACTGCGTCGACCTCGCCTACATGTGGGCCGAGGGGGACCGCGGGCCCGAGGACCAGGTCAAGGCACTCGCTCTCTTTCACAAAGGGTGCGACCTGAAAGAAGCCCAAGGCTGCCATGAGGCCGCGCGCTACTATCACGTCGGCGTGCGCGTGCCGGGCGATCCGAAGCGCGCCATCAAGCTCTATGACGAGGCCTGCGACGGCGGCTACCTCGATAGCTGCAAGCTGCTCGCGGGCATCTTCGACGAGGGCACGCTCATCGCGCAGGACCTCCCGCGCGTGCGCTTCATCCTCGCGAAGGCGTGCAAGCTCGGCGACGGGCGCAGCTGCTATGACCTCGGTGCGATGTGGCAGAACGGGCGCGGCGGCGAGCTGAACCTCTCGCAGGCCCGCGACAACTACACGGCCGGTTGCGACGCTCAGGACCCACGCTGCTGCCTGCAGGTCGGCGTCATGTTCCGCGAGGGCATCGGCGGCACCAAGAACCCTGTGCTCGCCAAGCAATTCTTCGAGCGCGCCTGCACCTATGGCGGCGACCGCTTCTGCGGCGACGAGGCCGGTCACAACGACACGCGCACGACCGACAGTGGCAATGAGATTGCCAATACTGCCTGCAACGGCGCCAACTCAGCGAGTTGTATGATTACCACCGTGGCCCGCTACTCGCCTTCGGGCGGCGCCGCCAAGCTCAAGCCGTCCGAGGCCTTCTTCAGGAAGAAGTGCGATGAGAAGGATGCAGGCGGTTGCTACAAGCTCGGCCTCCTCGCGCACGAGTCAGACATCTCCAAGGCGCGCGACCTCTACGGTAAGGCATGCAAGGCCGGCAGCAACGAGGCCTGCGTCAACCTCGGCTACATGTTCATCAGCGCCCAAGGCGGCGTCGAGGACCGCGACAAGGCGCGCCTCCTGTTCTTCTCGGCATGCGATGCCGGCGACGCGCTCGGTTGCCTGAACCAGGGCATCTACCTCTATACGGTCATCGGCGGCGCCAAGGACGACAAGCTCGCGCTCGCCAAGTTCGAGATCGCCTGCAAGGGCGCGGAGCCAGTCGGCTGCTTCAACGCGGGCGTGATGTACAACCTCGGCATTGGCACCGAGAAGAACGCCCCCAAGGCCCAGGAGCTCTTCAAGAGCGCCTGCAGCGATGGCCTTGAGTTCGCCTGCAAAGCCAAGCAGTAGCGGCTGCTAGCGGCTGTGCAGGAGTCCATGGTCCTCAACTGAGGATGATCCCGACAGAAGGACACGCCCATCGCTCAGAAAGGGCGCGGTGTGATCTCCGTGCGCGTCGGTCAGCGAGGCTGCAACCCGATCGGAAACTATCGTGAGATCGGGCCATAGATCGGGTCCGTGGGTCGCAACGGGTCGCCCGAACCCCTCCCTTGCCTCGGTATAACCGTCGCCACACCGTTGCCCCATGAAGACAGCCATCTCTTTGCCAGACGCCTTGTTCGAAGCCACCGATGCGCTCGCGACCCGACCCGGAATCAGCCGCAGCGAGTGATTCCGGCGGGTCCTGGTGCGCCTTCTCAGTGAGCACGACGAGCAGCAGATCACCGATGCGCTCGACCGGGTGTACGCGCACGAGTCGTCAGCGCTCGATCCGGCGCTCGCGAGCATGCAGGTCGCCTCCCTCGTGCGGGAGCAATGGTAGTGCAACGCGGTGAAATCTGGTGGGCGAGCCTGGCCGATCCCGCCGCGTCCGAGCCGGGCTATCGACGTCTATCGACGTCTATCGACGTCTATCGACGTCTATCGCTCGTCGTCCAGGCTGTCGCTTTCAATCGCAGTCATCTTGCGACCGTTGTCGTTGCCGCCATCACGAGCAACTCACGGCTCGCCCTCGCGCCAGGAAACGTCGTCCTGACCAGGAAACAGTCGGGACTGCCACACGACTCGGTCGTGAACGTCTCGCAATTGCTGACGGTCGATCGGTCATTCCTGACGGAGCTTGCCGGGGGCGTGCCGCCGCAAAAGATGCGGGAGATCGGCGCCGGGTTGGCGCGCGTGCTCTGATCTCGCGATCTGAAAGAACCTTGTAGAGTTCTGCGCTTCGGCGACGGCACAGCGGCGCGGGGCTGCCGACCCAGCTCGCAGCCGCCGGCAAGGCGTTCGCGGTTGCATCGGGCCGACGCGTAGTGGGTCGACGCGGACCAGTGGTGGTCTTGGAGCGACGTGGGGCAACGCTCGCCGGACTCGCGGTCGTCCTGGCGCGACTCGGGGTCGGGTTGGGCCGACTGGGGGTCGCCTTCGGTCGACTTGGGGTCGCCTGCGGCCGACTTGGGGTTGCCTGCGGCCGACTTGGGGTTGCCTGCGGCCGACTTGGGGTTGCTTCCTGTTGTCCATGACCCGGTTGATGCGGTCTTCGGGCGTCTCCTTCTCGCCGTCCTGGGTCGGCGCGTCGCCTTCGGAGAGTGCCAGCGACACTGCCGTCGACGCCTTGCCACCCTGGCTCGAGTGCGCCTCGTCGTGTCCCGGCTCTGCTGGTCGAGGATGCGCCGATCGGTCACGACGATGATCGGGTCGAACACCGTCGTGTCGAGCTGGTGATAGCGCGGGAACAGCTGCGTGCGCTCCTCCTTCTTCGTCCGCGGGTCCTTCGGGACGACCATCTGCGTGTAGTTCTCGAGGATATCGGTCAGCCCCGCCGGCGTCAGGATCCGCTTCCACAGGAAGTCCGTCGCAAGCCCATTCGGATTTGGCGGATTGCCAGCCCCGTCCCCTCTCACTGGTGTCGGTCGGCATGCACGCATCGTCGCCCATGTCCGCCTCAGCGTCGAGGGCCACCCGCGTCTCCCCGGACATCTGCCCCCCAAAAAAAT
>Ga0105044_10000272_pt1 | contig 62153 bp, 48 predicted proteins | sample MAT01_FD_78092 | JGI IMG/M metagenome (GOLD analysis project Ga0105044, IMG submission 78092) | Freshwater microbial communities from Lake Fryxell liftoff mats and glacier meltwater in Antarctica - MAT-01 | ecosystem: Environmental > Aquatic > Freshwater > Ice > Liftoff microbial mat | place...
GGTCGATCGCCCCACGCGATCTTCCAGGTCCAGGCGTCGGCCAGCGCGGTCGGCCAGCCCAGCGCGCTGGCGCCGGTGACGATCGCGACCTGGCGATCGCGCAGCTCGGCCGCGGTGACCCGGCCGTCGATCTCGAGCCAGACCATGCGCTGCGGCTCGGCGATGACCTGGCTACCCACGGCCAGACCGTCGAGGGCGCTGCTCAGCGCGCCCCAGAACTCGAGCGCGTCGACCGGCGCGTCCCAGGTCGTCATCGCCACGCCGGTGGCGCGGCCGGGCGACGCGATCGCTTGCGGGCCGCCGGTGAGGATGACGCGATCGCCGCCCCAGCCGGCCGCCGCCGAGGCTGCCTTCTCCGCGCCGACCCCGTGGGCGCGCAGGAACACCCGCCAGCCCTCCTCGCCCCAGACCCCGGTGTGCAGCGCGCCAGGCGGCGCCGTGATCACGTCGGGCTGCTCGCCGGCGAGGTACAGCGCCGGGTGCAGGATCTGCTCGGTCGACACCGGCGGCCGCGCGTACGCGGCGTCGACCGTGCCCCAGGTCTGGCCACGGCGCAGCGCGGCCACGAAGCCGACCCCGGCCTGGTACGGGAAGATCATGCCCTCGCGCACCGCGAGCGGCGCGGCGGCGAGCTGCTCGGCACCGGCGGTCGCGTGGGCGTCGCCGCCAGCGACCGCGGCGTCCATGGTGCCGGTCATGAGGCGCACGATCTCGTCGTGTTCCCAAGGCGGCCCCATGCCCTGCTCGGCGAGCAGATACTCGATCATCAGCGCGACGCCGTCTCCCTCGACGAGCGCCTGGCGGGCCGCGCTCGAGTCGGCGTTGTCCTTGACCGCCGCCATCCACTTCTCGAGCCCGAAGTGCTGGTCCTGCAGCGCGTGGGTGAGCTCGTGGGCCATGATCATGTCGGCCCAGTTGTCGTCGGTGGCCGGCTTGGCCGAGACGTAGAGCTTGCCCTCCTTGGGGTCGTAGAAGCCCGCGATCTGCTCGGTCAGCAGGTCGATCATCAGCGCCTCGAGGTCGGTGCGCATCGGGATAAGCCCCCAGCGCTTGGCCATCGCGGTCTCGGCCGCGCGCTCGGCCGGCGTGGAGTCTTGGTCCATGCTCTCGACGATGCGGGCCCGCAGCTGGGCGTCGGTCATGACGCCCTTGGCGATGGGCTTGATCACCGCGAGGCCGCGCAGCTTGGCGGCCTTGGTGCTGATCTGGTCGGCGCGCGCCACCAGCTTGGCAGTCCAGTCGTCGTCGGCGTGGGCCGATCGGCACGCGGTGATGGACGCGAGCGCGGCGAACGCGAGGAGGGCACGCATGGCCGCTAGCCTACCTTGCCGACGAGCAGGTAGATTCGGCCAATGCGATCTCAGCGCAGCGCAGCCGTACCGGTCAGTCGATGAGCGTCGCGATGGCCGGCCTCACCGCCGACGAGGTCCAGCACGAGGTGCTGGGTCCGCCCCGCGGCGCCTTCGCGCCGGTCGAGGGCCTGCTGGTCGTCGAGCGGCCCGGCTGGTTTCAGCTGGTGATGCCGGCGTGGACCAACGGCGGGCTCAACTGCGTCGCGCTCACCGTCGTGCCCGAGGACGAGATCGAGGCGGTCATCGAGCGCACGATCGCGCAGTACACCGACCTCGGCCTCAAGTTCCGCTGGGTCGTGGACCCCGAGAGCCGCCCGCTCGACCTCGCCGAGCGGCTGGCTCGCCACGGCCTGGTGAGTGAGGCGGGTCGTGCGATGGCGTGCCCGACCGCGTCGGCCGAGGCCACGCGGGTGCCCGACCTCACCGTCGACGCCGTCACGCTCGACAACCTCCCCGACTTCGAGCGCGTGATGGCCGAGGGCTGGGCCATGGATCCCGCGGCGGTGCGCCCGTACCACCTGGCGATCCTCGCGGAGCCGGTCCGCTTTCGCATGTACGTCGCGCGCTGGCGCGGCGCGCTGGCCGGCTGCGCCGCCCAGACCTGCTTCACGCGGTCGACGTTCCTGACCGGCGGGGTGGTGCTCCCCGAGTTTCGCGGGCGCGGCGTCTATCGCGCGTTGGTCGCCGCGCGCCTCCGCGACGCCGCCTCCTCCGGCGTGGGGCTCGCCACCACCCACGCCCGCGTCGCCACCTCCGCCCCCATCCTGGCCCGCGTCGGCTTCGCGACGGTGTGCGAGCTGCTGTCGTTCAACAACGGCTGATCGCGGTCGGGCATACGGGTTCGCGCTCGGCTGCGATCGGACCTCGGCGACCGTGACGCCCCTGTACGCCTTGTCGGCGGCCCAGCCGCTCGCGGTCTCGCCGACCTGGATCATGTTGCCAGCCGCGCTGCGCCGCAGCGCCGACCTCTACCGCGCGACGGTGACGATCACCGACGCGGTTGGCAACCGGTCGAGCTCGCGCTACCTCGCGACGCCGGGCCCGCTGACGCTGACCCCGCCGCCGGCGCTGGCCGTGTCGGTCGCGGCGCCGACGACGCCGTGCCCGCAGCCGAGCTTCACGTTCACCGCCACGCCGTCGACGCAGCCGCTCCAGCGCTACGCGGCGAGCGGGTCGGCCACCCCTAGCGGCCGACAGTACAGCTGGAGCGCCGAGGTCACCGGCGGCTGGCTCGCCGGCCAGACCGCCGTCGTCTACACGATGCCCACCTCGGCGAGGTCGACGGCTGGGTCGCCCTCGACGTCGCCTTCCCGACCACCACCCCGCTGTCCTGGTTCTTCCGCCGCGCCGACTCCTTCGGTGTGGCCTTCGTCGACGGCGCCGTCGTCGAGGCCGCCACCGTCACTGGATCGCGCCGTGACCGCCGCGGCAACCCTCAGCCGAGACCGTGATTCTCGATCTGGTGCGCGATGACCATCGGGCTCACCTGGAAATCGTCTGCCAGCTCTTGCTGTCGCTCCCAGCCGCTCTCCCCCGCGAGGCGCGTGGCGAGCGCTGCAGCCGGTGCCAGCAGCTCGGCGGCGAACGCCCGCGACGCGGATTGCTGCCAGTCGTTCGCGCGCGTCAGCAGCCGGACCGCGGATCGCCCCTCGTTGACGAACTGCCAGTGATGCAGCGCGCGGGCGAGCAAGAAGCGCTGGGCGCGCGGCGAGCGAGCCGTGCCGGCGAGCGCGTAGGTGCCATTCCGTTCGACGGCGGCCTCGATATCTCGCGGATCCCCGACGGTGATCCAGGTCTGGCTCACCGCGCCAAGCTGCGCATCGACCAACCCCGCCAGGTCGTCGAGGGGTCGTGACGGATCGAGGCCGAACCGTCGCCGCACGGCGTCGGCGCGCTGGTAGCCGGCGCGGTAGGGGCGCGCGTCGTACGGGATCTCGGTGGCGATCCGGTGGGCGACGTCGTCGATGGACGGCAAGCACGCCACGAGGGTGCGCACCGCTTGGAGGTTGACGCCCAGGCGACCAGCGTCGGTGGCAGCGAGAAGGTCCTGGATGACTGGCTCGGACAAGCCCAGGTCACCCGCAAGGAGGTCTTCCACGGCCTCGTCGGGCTGGGAGCCGTAGGGGTCGAGCCCGAGCCCCGCCAAGCGCGCGCAAAGCACCTGCTCCTCACGCGTCGACGAAACGATCGCAGCCCAGTCGGCGCGCAACTGCGCGACCTCTTCGTCGCCACCGAGGTCGGCCGTCCGTTCGACCACGCTCTCGACGAGACGCGCCAACCCGGCCTCGACCGCGGAACGCGCGAGGTGGGCGGCTCCGTCGCCGAGAAATCGGCCCGGCGTCGTCACGCTCTCGGCGTCGCGGACCCAGCGGAGGCCGACGAGGTCGTCCTCGCGATAGATCGAGAGGTCGGGGTACGCCATGCCCTCCCGGGCGTACACGAGGTTGTGACGCTCCAGCCAGCGTCGCTCATGGTCGCGCGCGCCGCGCGCACCGGACAGCACGGCCGGGTTGCACAACGTCTCGTCGAGGAGGTGCCACCAATGGCGCACCACCCAGCGAGCCAACGGAAAGACGGAGCCATAGACGCCCGTGCGGATCGCGTTGGCCGACTCACTCCAGAACTGCGTCAGCGGCTTGCCCTCGACGCGGATCTCAAAGCGCGCCCAGGTGACCGCCAGGACCGGCGAGCGCACCTTCGGCGCGTCTTCCCATTCCAGGCGCAGCTCGAACGTCACGCGCCGGCTCCCGGCGGCGCGAGTCGGCCTTCGCGATCGAGCGGCAGCTCGTGGTGCTCGATCGGCCACGCCTGTAAGACCCGGTTTCGCAGTTCTCGAGACGAGCGACGTGGGGACGTCCCGCCAGCCAGCCCCACACGTAGCGAGGGAACTCGCCGACAAAATCGTGGCTCACGCACCGCCGACGTACCGCCTCGCGCAACGCGTCCTGGGCCTGTTCGCGCGCGATGGCAGGATCGCAGCGGGAAGCGTCCGACCGTAGCGCCGGGCTGAAGTCGAAGCTGGGATCGATCGGCCGCGTCTTGTGCTCGTTGCTGCCCACATACGAGATCCGCTCGGCCAGCTCGTCGGGGCCGCGCGCGGTTTCCGGCCACGCCCCGATGAGCCCATCACCCTTCCCCTTCCGCCGGTAGCGGTGCTTTCGCTTCACCGAGCCAGCCTATCGCACTCGTGCACATCCAACCACCGCGGCCCGAGCGCCGCGGCGAGCATCTGCTAGCCTGCGCCGCCTTGCCGTCTGCACGCGACATCGCTCGAGCCGCCGAGCGGGGGCCGGTCATCGTCCATGGCGCGACCGCGCCCTACGCGGCGTACGTGGCGCGCGAGCTGGCGGCGCGACGCCCGGTCGTGGTGGTGGTCCCCGACGAGAGCGTGGGCCGCGCCGCCGTCGACGATCTGGCGTTCTTCGGCGTGACGGCGACGTTCCTGCCGGCACCCGACGGCTCGCCCTATGCCGAGCTGCAGGTCGATCGCGTCGCCGAGGCGACCCGGCTCGGCGTGCTCTACCGCCTGGCCCGCGGCGGCGACCTCACGCCGCGGGTGCTCATCACCACCGCCGGTGCGCTGGTCCGCAAGACCTTGCCGGCCGGCGAGCTGCTGGCGCGTTCGCTCGAGATCGTCAAGGGCGGCCCGGCGCCCCGCGACGCCACCGCGATGCGGCTCCTCGAGGCCGGCTTCGCGCGCACCCCGATCGTCGAGGACGCCGGCACGTTCGCGGTGCGCGGCAACGTCATCGACATCGGCGCGCCGCTCTTGCCCTACCCGGTCCGCCTCGAGCTCGACGGCGACGACGTCGACTCGATCCGCCTGTTCGATCCGTCGACCCAGCGCACGCTGCGCGAGGTCGAGACCATGTACCTGCACCCGGTGCGGGCCGCGGTCCCGTCGAGCGCGGTCGACTGGAAGACCCGCATCCGCGACGTCGCCGACGCGATCAACCACCCGTCGTCGGCGACCCGGCGCCTCCTCGAGCAGATCGCCACCGGTGACGTCATCGGCATCGACGTCTACGGCCCGGCCTTCCACGCCGAGATGGTGCCGCTGTGGAGCTACGCGCCCGCCGACGCCGCCTGGCTGTGGTGGGACCCCGACGCCACGCTCGCGATCGTCGATGGCGAGTTGCAGGACGCCGCCGGCCGCCACGCCGAGCGCCTGGCCCACAAGCAGATCTCGTTTCCGCCCGAGGCCCACCACGTCGACCGCACCGACGTGCTGGCGCGCCTCACCACCGACCCTCGCCGGGTGGTGCTGCCGACCCTCGAGCTGGCCGACGATCCGCGCGGCGCCGGCGCGACCGCGCTGCGGGTGACGATCGATCCGCTCACCAGCCTGCGCGCCGAGCTCGAGCGGGCCCGGGTGCAGCACCACGATCAGCTGGCCGCGCCGCTGGCCCGCGCCCTCGGGGCCGCCCGTCGCGACGGCGCCGCGATCACGATCGCCGCCGACAGCGCCCAGCGCGCCGATCGCCTGGTCGGGCTCCTCGAGGGCTTCGGGCTAGCCGCCGAGCGCGCCGAGGCCTTCGCGCCCGATCCCGAGCTGGCCCGGGTCGTCATCGCGCCCTTGTCGCACAGCTTCGCCAGCCGCGACGACGGCGTGCTGGTGCTGGGCGCCGGCGACATCTTCGGCGTGAAGCGGGCCGCGCCCCGCAGCAAGAGCGCCGCCAAGAAGGCCAAGGAGGCGCTGCTCGGCGGCGTCGGCGACTTCTCGCAGCTCGCGGTCGGCGACTTCCTGGTCCACCAGCTCCACGGCGTCGGGCGCTACCGCGGCTTGGCCAAGCTCGCCGTGGGAGCGGTGCAGCTGGACTTCCTCCACCTCGAGTACGACAGCGGCACGCTCTACCTGCCGGTGTTCCGGCTCGGCGAGGTCCAGCGCTACGTCGGCGCCGAGGGCCACGCGCCCCGCCTCGACAAGCTGGGCGGCCTCACCTGGGAGAAGTCCAAGGGCAAGGTGTCGCGCCACGTGCAGGCGCTCGCCGAGGAGTTGCTCCAGCTCTACGCCCAGCGCGCCGCGCTGCCCGGCCACCGCTTCCCGCCCGCCGACGACTTCTTCCGCGAGTTCGAGGCCGGGTTCCCCTACGAGGAGACCCCCGACCAGGCCGCCGCCATCGAGGCCACCCTCGACGACATGGAGAGCGGCAAGGCCATGGATCGCCTGATCTGCGGCGACGTCGGCTACGGCAAGACCGAGGTCGCGCTGCGCGCCATCTTCAAGGCCGCGACGGCTGGCAAGCAGGCGCTCATGCTGGCGCCGACCACGATCCTCGTCGAACAGCACGCGCGCACCATGACCGAGCGCTTCGCGTCGTGGCCGATCCGCGTCGGCAAGCTGTCGCGCTTCCAGAGCAAGCAAGAGCAGCTCGCCACCCTGCGCGGCCTGGCCGCCGGCGAGCTCGACGTGGTCGTCGGCACCCACCGCGTGCTGTCGGCCGACGTGCGCTGGAAGGATCTCGGGCTGGTCGTCATCGACGAGGAGCAGCGCTTTGGCGTGACCCACAAGGAGCGGCTCAAGAAGCTGCGCGCCCACGTCGACGTGCTGACCCTGACCGCGACGCCGATCCCGCGCACCTTGCACCTCGCGCTGACCGGCCTGCGCGACCTGTCGATCATCGCGACGCCGCCCGCCGATCGTCGCGCGGTCCGCACCTTCGTGGCCCAGCTCGACGAGGCGCTGATCAAGGGTGCGATCGAGCTGGAGCTGGCGCGCGGCGGCCAGATCTACTTCGTCACCCGCCACATCGACCGCGGCAACCTGGTGGCCGTCGAGGGTCAGAAGACGGTGTCGTCGTCGCGCAGCGATCGCAGCCTCAAGGAGTGGGCCGACCTGCTGCAGCGCCTGGTGCCGCGCGCCAGGGTCGGCGTGGCCCACGGCCAGATGCCGGCCGACCAGCTCGAAGACGCCATGGTGAAGTTCGTGCGCGGCGAGTTCGACATCCTGGTCTCGACGACGATCGTCGAGAGCGGCCTCGACATCCCGCGCGCCAACACGCTCTTCGTCGCGCGCGCCGACGCCTTCGGCCTGGCCCAGCTCTACCAGCTGCGGGGCCGGGTCGGTCGCTCGTCGGCGCGGGCCTATTGCTACCTGCTGGTGCCCGCGCCCGAGCAGCTCACCGAGGAGGCCCGCCGTCGCCTCGAGGCGCTGCAGCGCTTCACCGAGCTGGGCGCGGGCTTCCAGATCGCGTCGGCCGACCTCGAGATCCGCGGCGGCGGCGAGCTGCTCGGTGCCAAGCAGTCGGGCTCGATCGCCGCGGTCGGCTTCGAGCAATACGTCCGCATGCTCGAGGAGGCGGTCGCCCAGATGAAGGGCGAGCCCATCCACCACCCGATCGATCCCGAGCTGTCGATCGAGGTGCCCGGCTACATCCCCGACGACTACGTGCCCGAGCCGGCCCAGCGCCTCGACCTGTACAAGCGGCTGTCGGCGATCGAGGACGAGGACGAGGCGCGCGGGCTGCTCGACGAGCTGGCCGACCGCTTCGGCCCCCTGCCCGGCCAGACCATCCTGCTCGCCGACCTGATGATCGTGAAGGCGCTGGCGCGGCGACTGTCGGCCACCGCCGTCGAGCTGACCCGGGCGCGGCTCGCGATCGCCCTCGGGCCCGCCACCAAGGTCGACGTCACCAAGCTGCCCCGGCCCTGGCGGCTCGAGCGCGACGGGCGGCTCCACGTCCACCTCACGCCCGACGAGGCCAAGGTGCCGACCCAGGCCGCCAGGCAGCGCTTGCAGGACCTGGTCGCGCGTGTTACCTGAACCAGCGTAAACCGTTGAAACGAGAGGCACTATGCGCGGACGAAACCTTCTCCTGATCGCGCTCGCCGCGCTAGCGCTGGTCGCCTGTGAAGGCAAGAAGAAGGCGACGAGCAAGGCGAGCCTCGCCGGCGCCGCGCCGCTGGGCAACCAGCCCACCGGCGAGCTGGCCGCGCCGCTGGCCAAGGTCGACGACCTCACGATCACGGTCGGCGAGTTGCAGGAGCGCCTCAACCGGCAGTCGCCGTATATCCGCGCGCGCTACACGTCGCTCGAGCAGAAAAAAGAGTTCCTCGACAGCTTGGTGCGCTTCGAGGTGCTGGCCGCCGAGGCCGCGCGCCGAGGCTACGACCGCGATCCCGAGGTCGTCCGCACGATGAAGCAGGTGATGATCCAGAAGCTGCTGCGCGACGAGTTCGAGACTCGCGTCACGCCCGAGTCGATCACCGCCGCCGAGATCAAGGCCTACTACGACGCCAATCAAGACGAGTTCGTCAAGCCCGAGGAGGTCCGCGCCTCGGCCATCGTCGTGAAGGCGCGAGCCCAGGCCGAGCGGGTCGCCCGCGAGGCTGCCGGCGAGGCTGGCAAGACCAACAAGGGCTTCCGCGATCTGGTGACCGCCTACACCATCGACGAGGAGCTCAAGCTGCGCGGCGGCGACCTGCGCTACCTGTCGACGACGTCGAAGGACCTGCCGCGCGCGGTCATCGACGGCGCCTTCGCGCTGGTCAACACCGGCGACGTCTCGGGCGTCATCGACGGCGGCGACGGCACGTTCTGGGTGCTCAAGCAGACCGGTCGCCGCAAGGCCTTGGTCCGCACCGTCGACGACGCGACCCAGACCATCCGCAACAAGCTCTACCGCGACAAGCGCGTCGACGCCCAGAAGGCCTTCATCGACGGCCTGCGTGGCAAGGCCAAGATCGAAGTGCTCGAGGACAACCTGGCCAAGGTCCGCATCGACACCTCGGTCGAGGGCGGCGATCCGCACGGCGACACCGCGCCGCTGCCCGACCTGTCGCAGCCGCTGCCGCCGCCCACCGAGCCGGGCCAGATGCCGGTCCCGCCGCCGGTCGAGCCCAAGCCCGAATGACGAGCAACCCTGCCGCGCTGCCGCCGGTCCAACCGCTGAGCCTCCCATGAACGCACGCTTCCCGCTCGCCTTCCTCCTCGCCGCCGCGGTGCTTGCGCCGAGCCTCGCGCCCGCGCAGCCGCGCGCCGCCGATCCCAAGGCGGCCAAGGCCGCCGAAAAACCGCGCCGCACCTTCGTGATCGACCGCGTGGTCGCGATCGTCAACGACGCGATCGTCCTCGACAGCGAGCTGACCGTGCAGCTCCTGCCGTACGAGGAGGACGTCGACAACATCGAGGACGCCAAGGAGCGCGCGCGCCGCAAGGACAAGCTGCGGGCCCAGGTCCTCGACGAGATGATCAACGAGGAGCTGATCGTCGAGGCCGCCAAGGAGGCCAACCTCGAGGAGATCTCGTCCAAGGAGATCGACGAGGTCATCCGCGAGACCCGCAGCGAGCACAAGCTCGACGAGGCCCAGTTCCAGCAGGCGCTCTCGGCGCAGGGCTACACCCTGGCGCAGTACCGCAACAACATGCGGCGCCAGCTCACCCGCCTGCGCGCCGTGAAGATGCTGGTGGCGCCCAAGGTCAACGTCTCCGACGACGAGCTCCGCGCCCGCTACGACCAGATGGTGCGTCGCTCCGAGGAGGTCTCGAGCGTGCGGCTATCGCACATCCTGATCGCGCTGCCCGACCGTCCCACCGAGGCCGAGGTCGCCACCGCGCGCGCCGCCGCCGCCACGGTGATCTCGCGGGTGAAGGCCGGCGAGACCTTCGGCGCGGTCGCGGCCGAGCTGTCCGACGACGAGAACACCAAGGCCAGCGGCGGCGAGCTGGGCTGGATCGAGCGCAACACCCTCGACCCGCAGTGGGAGTCGGTCGTGTTCGGCATGGCGCCCGGCGACGCCCCCCGCGGCCCGATCAACGGGCCCAAGGGGCTCGAGGTGTTCTACGTCACCGAGGTCAAGCGCAACGCGATGAAGACCTTCGACCAGCTCAAGGACCAGCTGCGCGGCGAGCTCCAGCAGCGCGAGATGCAAAAGGAGACCACGCGCTGGATCGAGGAGCTCCGCAAGAAGGCCTACCTCGACATCAAGTTGTAGCGGCCTGCGACGCCCTGCCCGAAGGAGTGGCGTCGAAGCCCCTGGTCACCGGCCGCCGACGACTTACAATCGGCCGGTGTCCGACAAACGCGGTTCGACTCGTCACCCGGTCGCCATCACGTGCCTCGTGCGTGACGAGGCGACGCACGCCGAGCACACGACGGTGATCGTGAACCTGTCGATCGGTGGCGCCTTGGTCACCCATGCGCGGTTGCCCATGGGCCACCGCCTCCACCTCAGCTTCCGCGTGCCGACCTTGGCCGAGGACGCGATCACCATCGGCGCGGTCGTCCGCTGGAGCACCGATCTCGAGATCGGCGTCCAGTTCGACGGGCTGCGCCCCAAGGAAGTATGGGCGCTGTCCAAATACTTCGAGTCGCTGTAGCGCTCGCCGCGCTCGGTGGCGGGGCCGCCCTGGTCGGCGAGGTCGGCGCGGCCCACGCGAAGCCGGCTCCACCACCGGCCGCGGTCGCGGTGATCGATCTGCGCGCCGACGTCGACGACAGCGCCCGCGCCGAGCTGCTGGCGGCGCTGCGCGCGGTCGAGCTGGTGCCGGTCGGCGGTGAGGCCGCGGTCGCGCTGGTCGGACGCGACCTCGATCAGCAGGCCGCGATCACGGCGCTCGTCGAGGCCCAGGCCGGCTTCGGCGAGCTCGACTGCGGGCGGGCGCGGCCCTCGGCCGAGCTCGCTGCGCAGCTGCTGACCGCGCGTCGGGCCGCCGGGTTGGACGACCTGTCGCGGCTGGCCCGGGCCTGGGCCTATGTCGCGCTGTGCGCCGAGCGCGACGGCGATCGCTCGAGCGCGCGGTTCGCCGTCGAGCGGCTGCGCGCGCTGGGCTTCAAGGAGACCCTGGTCGGCCCGCTGCCCGCCGACGCATGGGCCCGCCATCCCGAGATCGACGCCTCGACCGACCGCGACATCATCGAGCTGACGGTGACCGGCCCCGCCGGCGCGATCGCGTGGGTCGACGATCGCCCGATCGGCCTGACCCCAGCCAAGACCTTCGTGTCGGCTGGCAAGCACGTCGTCGCGGTCGCCGACGGGCCGCAGCGCGGCGCGGTGCTCGTGACCGCGCTGGGCCAGCCGCTCACCATCGACGTCGAGACCGCCCGCGAGGTCGGCGCCGTCGAGATCGCGAACCGGGTGCGGAGCTGGCAGCGGGCTGGGGCCGTCGACACCGTCGCCCTCGACGACGTGATGACCCGCGCCCACGCCGAGCTGGCCGTGGTCATCGGCCGCGACGGACGCGCCACGTTGTGGCAGCGCGTCGACGGCAAGCTCACGCCTGGCGCGTCGGGCGACGGCGCCGCGATCGCCAACGCTACCCACGACGCTTGGAGCGCCACCCACGATCGCGCGCCGGCGGCTGGCGAGCCGCTGCTGCGCGAGCAGGACGACGCCGATCGGGTCGAGCGCAAGCGCGGCGAGAAGGCGCCGGCCCGCTGGTGGGTCTACGCCGCGATCGGCGGCGCGGTCGCGGTCGGGGCGCTGGTCATCTACGCGGTGGACGCCGGTGAAGACCGCCAGCACTTCGAGCTGAGGTTCTAGGTGCGCGCCCTCGCGACCTGGCTGTGCGCGATCGCGCTGGTGCTCGGGCTGGCCGCGTCGGCGTCCGCCGAGCGCGCGCTGCCGATCGTGATCGATCGCGGCGACATCCACGTGCGCGCCGAGGCCGGGCTGCAGCGCGAGGCCCGGCGGGTCGCCGAGCGCGCCGAGCGGGCGCTGGCGCGGATCAGCGCGGACCTGCCCGGCTTGCCGCGACCGTCGACGATCGAGATCCGCGTCGTGGCCGACACCGCGTCGCTGTCGTCGGTGGCGCCGCCGGGTCGCGGCGCGCCGCGCTGGGCGGCCGGGGTCGCGTATCCCGATCTCGGCGTGCTCGCGCTGGCGATCGGCCGCGGCAGCCAGCGCCACGATCTCGACAAGACGCTCGATCACGAGCTGGCCCACCTCGCGCTGGGCGCCGCGGTGCCGGGCGCGCCGCGCTGGCTGCACGAGGGCTTTGCGTGGCAGCACGCCGCCGACCTCGACATGGCTCGGCTCGAGACCCTGGCCGGCATGGCGTGGTTCGGCAAGGTCATCCCCCTCGAGGAGCTCGAGATCGGGTTCCCGGCCGAGGAGGCTCCGGCGTCGCGGGCCTATGCCGAGAGCTACGACTTCGTCGGCTATCTGGTCAATCGCGGCCACTACGCCGATCAAGACGACGACGGCGACCGCTGGGCGTTCCGCGAGTTCTTGCGCGAGCTGTCAGGCGGCAAGTCGATCGACGACGCCGCCCGCCAGGCCTACGGCGTGGGCCTCGACGAGCTGTTCGACGAGTGGAAGGCCGATCTGTCGCGCCGCTATCTGCTGGTGCCGGCCAGCGTGTTCGCCTCGGGCCTGTGGGTGCTGGCCGCGCTGCTGCTGGTGCTCGGCTGGTGGCGGCGCCGCAAGCGGGCCCGGGCCAAGCTGGCTAGCTGGGCGGTCTCCGAGGCTGCCGCCGACGCCGCGCGGGTCTACGCGCCGCCGGCCGCGGCAGCCTGGGGCGAGCCCGATCCGCTGGCCGAGGCCCCCGACACCGTCGACGACGAGCCCGGCGATCCGCCGCGCTGGCTGAACTGAGCGACTCGCGCGGGGTCAGCTCGCGCGGACGACGAAGACGAAGTCGGACGGCGGGTCGAAGCGGTAGCCGTCCTCGGAGACCCGGATGAGCTCGGCGCCGTCCTCGCCGAGGATGCGGCGGATGCGCATGATGTTGGTGAACAGCGCGGCGTCGTGGCGCAGCGGGTGATACGCGACGTTCCACACGGTCTGCACGATCTCCTCCTTGGAGAACGTGCGGCCAGGCGCGGCGGCGAGGAGGAAGAGCAGCTTCTTGAGGAGCGAGCGCCGGCGCAGGTCGGCGAGCTCGATGCCGCGCCGCCAGATCGTCTCGCGCACGCCGTCGACGGCGAGAGTCCGCGCCGCCAGGCGCAGCACCTCGGGATCGGCGTCGGCCAGCTCCATCGTGGCGCCGGTGGCGTCGATGACGCGGAATGGCCGCATCGCGGTGAGGCCGAGATCGGTGAGCAGCCGGGTCGCGGCGTCGATCGCAGCCGGCGTCATCGCGGCGGCGGCGCCGCTGGCGGCACCGACCTCGGGCGGCCCACCGGCCAGGCTGTCGAGCGCGACGGTCGCGGCCAGCCGCTCGACGGGGAGCCCGGCCCGCTGAGCCAGCTCGAGAGCGTCGCGGGCGTAGATCGACGCCGCCGCGACGTCGTCGTCGTCGCGGGCCAGCGAGGCCAGCGCGAGGAGCGCGTGGCTGCGTGAGCGCACCAGCCCGGCCGAGGCCGCCTCGCGGGCAGCCCGCACCGCCTGCGCGCGCGCGCCCGAGCGCTCGCCCTTGGCCAGCTCGAGGCGACAGCCGATGACCAGCGCCTCGGCGAGATCGGCGGCGCGACCGGTGCGCTCGGCCGCCGCCGCGACCCGACGCGCCGCGGCGAGGGCGCGCCCGACATCGCCGGCCACCGTCGCGACCCGGGCCTCGGCCAGATCGCGGCCCAGCTCGTCGTCGGGCGCCGCCGCGTCGCGAGCGGCGTCGATGGCGCCGCTGCGTTGCCCCGACAGCGCGCGGGCCTCGGCGGCCAGCTGGGTGGCGCGGATGCGATCGCCGGTCGGCAGCGCGGTCGACACCGCGAGGCGCTCGAGCGTGGCGCGGGCACGATCGAGGCGGACCTCGGCCAGATCGGCGGCGGCCAGGATCAGCTCGGCGCGCTCGGCCAGCGCGGTCAGGTGCAGGCGCACCAGCGGCCCGCGGGCCGCGCTGGCCAGCTCGGAGGCGCGCGCGATGTCGCCGCGGCGCAGCTCGAGCTCGGCGGTGGCCAGCTCGGCGCGCAGCGCGCCCAGCTCATCGCCGCGGGCGCGTCGGGCCAGCGTGATCGCGGTGAGCCGCGCCGCCGCGGCCGCGCACTCTCCGCGCAGCGCGTCGATGACGGCCCGGCTCGCGCCGACCTCCTCGGCGATCGCGATCGCGTCGAGCCCCCCAGCCCGCCCGCGGGCGTCCTCGAGGGCGGCCCGGGCCTCGGCCAGGCGGCCCTCGCGCGCGAGGCTGGTGGCGCGCCGCGCCTCGATGAGCGCGGCCAGCTCCTCGCTCGCCGCACCGGCGGCCAGCGCGCCCGACGCGCGGGTCAGCGCCGCGCGCACCGCGGTCGGGCGGGCCTCGTGATCTTCGACCTGCGCGAGCGCGACCAGCAGGCCGGCGCGGGCCAGCGGCGGCACCGGCTCGTGCAGCGCATCCTCGACCCGCGCGCGGGCGGCCCCGGCCTCGCCGCGCGCCAGATCGAGCTCGACCAGACGGGCGACCGCGCGGGCCCGCTGCAGCTGCGCGCCGGGCGCGGTGGCCGGCGCGCGGGCGATCGCCTCGAGCGCGACCGCGGCCGGCTCGATCTCGAGGGCGGCCAGCGCCAGCTCGGCCAGCAGCAACGGGCGCACCCCGGTGGCGCCGGCCGCGACGCGCTCGTTGGCCTCGGCGACCCGACCCGCCCGCGCCGCCAGCTCGACCTGCAGCGCAGCCAGCGCCGGCGCGGCGTGCGGTCCGATCGCGGTGATGAGGGACTCGATCTCGCCGCCCGCGCCCCGACGCGCCGCGACCTCGGCCTCGCGCTCGACGACGGCGACCGCGGCCGGGATGTCGCCGGCGGCCAGCCAGTGCAGCGCGGTCTCGCGCAGGCGATCGACCGCGTCGAGGCCGGCGATCGCGCCGCTGTCGCGAGCCCCGGTGGCGAGCAGCGCAGCGGCGGCGCGCTCGAGCGCGGTCCGCTCGTCGAGGTCGAGGGCGGCCACGACCTGGGCCTCGATCAGCTCGTGGACCCACAGCCGGCCGGCCTCGTCGCCGTCGACCAGCTGGCGCTCGATCAGCTCGACCAGCGCGGGCTCGAGCTCGACCTCGGGCGCGAGCGCGGCGATCGCGGCCGGCTCGACGGCGACGCGCAGCACCGCCAGCGCGGCCAGCGCGGCCCGCGCCGGGGGCGTGAGGGCCGCCATGGTCCAGGCCTGGGCGCCGAAGCGCGCGCGGGCGTACTCCCCGCGCAGCGCCAGCGGCAACCCGCGGGTGCGCAGGTAGGCCGCGCCCGACGGGCCGACCGCGCCGAAGCGCGCCTCGAGGTCGCTCCACAGCGCGGCCGCGCTCAGCTCGTCGAGGCCGCCCAGCTCGAGCTCGTTGCGATCGAGCTCGGCGGGGAGCAGGGGCCGCTCGCGCGCGATCGCGAGCAGACGACCCAGCCCACCGGGCGGCGGCGCCAGCTCAGCGATGAGCCGCACCGCCTCGTCGTCGACGACGTGGTGCAGATCGTCGAGCACCAAGAGCCGCTCCTCGCTGGTCAGCAGCTCGGCGAGCCCGCCGGCCGGACAGCGCAGCCGACGCTCGGCGCGGGCCCGCACCGCCCCGGCGCGCTCGCCGGGCAAGCAGCGCACCACGGTGGCCTCGACCTCCAGCTCGCGCGCGAGGCGCAGCGCGAGGGCGCTCTTGCCGGCGCCGAGCGGCCCATGTACGACCGCGAGCGGCGCGACCGTGAGGTGCTCGCGCAGCGCGACCAGCTCGTCGAGGCGGCCGACGAACGACGGCGCGACGACCACGCGCGACGGTGGCAGGAGGGTGGATCGACGCCGGGTCATCTGCGACACGTAGCGGTCGCACTACGCAAGCGGTGTGCCGCGTTGGGGTGCATCGTCGGGGCGCATCGTAGCAGAGGGTTGCAGCTTCTCGTCGAGGATCGCGGTTCCGCCACCGGCTCCCCTGAGACGTCGGCGCATCGACGCGACGCCACGGCGGGGTGTTTTGCCCCGGCCATTTCCGCTTCGTCACGTCCGCGCGAGCGCGACCAGCTCGGCCACGGTGCGCGCGAACGGGGCGCCACCACCGTCCTGACGCAAGAAGCCGTCGATGGCCGGCATGCGCGCGATGGCGCGGTCGAGCGCGCGGTCGCTGCCCGGCTTGTAGGCGCCGACCGCGAGCAGCTCGCGATGCTCGTCGAAGATCGCGAGCTGGCGGCGCACCTCGGCGGCCGCGACCTGCTGAGCCGGCGTGGCCAGCGCGCCGAACATGCGCGACACGCTCGCGACCACGTCGATGGGCGGGAAGTGCGCGCGTCCGGCCAGCCGGCGATCGAGGACCAGATGCCCGTCGACGATGCCGCGCACCTCGTCGGCGATGGGCTCGTCGAGATCGTTGCCGGCGACCAGCACCGCGTAGATCGCGGTGATCGATCCGACGGCGGCGGCGCCGGCGCGCTCGCACAGCCGCGGCAGCAGCGCGAACACGCTGGGCGGATAGCCGTGGCGGGCCGGCGGCTCACCGGCCGACAGCCCGACCTCGCGCTGGGCTCGCGCGACCCGGGTGAGCGAGTCGACGAGCAGGAGCACGCGCGCGCCCTGATCGCGGAAGTACTCGGCGACCGCGGTCGCCGTCGACGCCGCGCGGACCCGAGCCAGGCTGGGCGCGTCGCTGGTCGCGCACACGACGACGGTGCGAGCCCGCGCCGCCTGCAGGCGATCGAGCCAGTCGCCCAGCTCGCGGCCGCGCTCGCCGACCAGCCCCAAGACGATCACGTCGGCGTCGGCGGCCTGGGCGATCTGGGTGAGCAACGTCGACTTGCCGACGCCGGCGGCGGCGAACACGCCGAGGCGCTGGCCCTGGCCCAGCGTGCAGAAGCCGTCGATGGCACGCACCCCGGTCACCAGCGGCTGCGCGACCGCGGGGCGCGTGATCGCGGGCGGCGCGGCGCGATCGATCGGCCAGGGCTCGCCCTCGATGGCGGGGCCACCGTCGAGGGGCTGGCCGAGCCCGTCGAGGACGCGACCGAGGAGCGCCGGCCCGCACGCGAACGACAGCGGCGCGCCGGTGGCGGTGACCGCCGCGCCCGGGGCCACCCCGGCCAGGTCGCCCAGCGGCATGAGCACCACCGCGTCGTCGACGAAGCCGACCACCTCGGCCGGCACCTCGGCCGACCCGACCTGCCAGGCGCCACGCGCGATCCGCACCACCTCGCCGAGGCTGGCGCCCGGACAGTGCGCCCGCACGGTGAGCCCGGTGATCTCGGTGACCCGACCCGCGGCGGCCGGCAGCCCGGCGATCGAGCGCACCCGCGCCGCCTCGCTGCGCGCCGCGACCGCCTCGGCCTGGGCCCGCGCCAGGTCACGCTCGGCCGCCGCCCGCAAGCTCGCGATCTCGGCGCGCGCGCGCTCCAGCTCGGCGGTCGCGCTCGCCCGCATCGCCCGCGCTTCCACCTCGGCATCGAACATCTGGCCGTCGAGGATCCGCACCGTCATGGCGTCGACGATGGCACGGTCGGCGCCCGCCTCGCTAGCCGATCGCGCCCGCGGTCGGCAGGCCGGTCACGCCGTGCCGATCGAGCGTCCAGCGTGCCGGTTCGGGCCGGCGCGTTCATCCGCGCTGCGCGGTGGCGATCGCGCGCCGGAGCTCGACGGGCGAGACCGCCGCGACCACCGGCGGAGCGGCGCCGAAACCGCGCAGCTCGACGAGCGCGAGCAGGCCCAGCACCCGCGGTAGCCGCTGCGCGAGCTGGGCGCCGACATCGCCGCGCACCGCGGGCGCGATGGCCCGCACCCCGGCCAGGAGCGGCGCGGTCGGCTCGTGCCACGCCAGCGCAGCGGTGCGCCGCAGCGCCGCGGTCCGCGTCCCCAGCTGGCCGACCGCGTCCTCGCCGAGCGAGCGCACCGCCGCGATCTCGCCGGCCAGGGTCCGGCCCCACGGCAATCGCGCCGCCAGGCCAGCGAGCTCGGCCACCGAGGCGCCGCCCGCGGCATGAGCCAGCTGCCGCCGCCCCAGCGCGTCGAGGGTCCGCACCAGGATCCGGGTCGGCAGGCCGGGCAGCTCGTCGACGGTGGTCGCCGGCCCGGTCGGCGGCATCGGCACCAGGGCGCCGAGAAACCACCGGGCCAGCCAGCGCGCGCCGACATCGTCGCGATCGCTGCACACGATCGCGCGCACCGCGTCGTCCTCGCCGGCGAGCGCGTGCGCGATCCAGCTCGGCTCGACCTCGCGCCAACCGTCGGGCCGCGGATCGCCCAGCGGCGGCGGCGCCACCAGCGTGCGGGCCGCCGCCGCGTCGGCACCGTCGAGGATCGCCAGCCCAGCCTGCGCCTCGAGCCGCGTCGCCGCGATCGCCAGCGCCCGCGCGACCGCCGTGATCACGCCGCGCCGGTCTCCGCCTGTCGACGCCGGGCCTTGGGCCGCAGCTTGTAGCGCAAGAGCCGTCCGCTCGGCCCGCGCGGCAGCGCGTCGATGAACTCGATCCAGCGCGGGTACTTGTAAGGCGCCAGGGTCTGCTTGACGAACTCGCGCAGCTCGGTCTCGAGCTCGGGGCTGGCGACGTGCCCGACGTTGACGACCACGAAGGCGAGCGGCTTCCTCAGGCCGTCCTCGTCGTCGACGCCGACCACGGCGGATTCCCACACCGCGTCGTGCGACAGCAGCGCGCGCTCGACCTCGGCGGGCACGACCCACCGGCCGCCGACCTTGAACAGATCGTCGGTGCGGCCGCAGTGGTGGAACACGCCGCGGCCATCGACCAGGAAGCGATCGCGGGTGGTGAGCCAGCCGTCGGGATCGGCCGCCGGCGCCGCGATGCCGGTCCAGTAGCCGGCGCACATCGACGGCGCGCGCACCTGCAGCGTGCCGATCTCGTCGGGGCCGACCGCCACCGCCTCGTCGTCGACGACGCGGGCCTCGACCTGGGCCAGCGGGCGGCCGCACGCGCCCGCGCGACCGTCGTCGCTGGCGATGCCGGCCAGGACGATCTGCAGCACCTCGGTGAGCCCGTAGCCAACCTCGACGTCGGCGCCGAGCGCGGCGCGGATCCGCGGGATGAGCTTGTCGGGCATGCCCTCGCCACCGGCGATGGCGCGCCGCACGCCGGCCAGCGGCGGCGCCAGCTTCGCGGCGGTCACGTCGCGCGCCAGCTGGCCGTACACCGACGGCGTGGTGAGAAAATGCTGGGGCTGGTAGCGCGCGATCGCCGCGAGCACGACGCGCGAGTGAGGCTGCTCGGGCAGGAGCTGCGCGCACGCGCCGCTCAGCAGCGGGAACAGCAGCCCGGCACCCAGCCCGAACGCCGTCGAGAGCCGGGCGACCGCAAACACCCGCTCACCGGCGGCGACCCCGAGGTAGCTGCCCGCGAACGAGGCCTGAGCCGCCACCGGCCCAGCGTGGCTGTGGCGCACCCCGCAGGCCTCCTCGGCGAAGCCGGCCGAGTACAGCATGAACGCGTCGTCGGTCGGCGCGACCGCCGCCGCCGCGGCCGGGGTGGCCGCCGCACACAGCGCCGCCGCGTCGCGCTCGCCGGCCGCCCGCGGATGCGAGCACACCACCTCGCGCAGGAGCGGCAGGTGACCGCGGATCGCGTCGATGGCCGGCTCGAGCGCGCCGTCGACGATCGCGCACACCGCGCCGGCGTGGCCCAATGATTCTCGCAGATCATCGGGGCGGGCCAGCTCCGACAGCGGGACCGCGACCGCGCCGATGCGGATGACCCCCAGGATCGCCGCCGCGGCCTCGAGGGTGTCGCGCATCAAGATCGCCACCCGCTCGCCGCGCCCGACGCCGAGCCCGGCCAGCGCGCCGCCCATCCGCGCGACCTGATCGGTCAGCTCGCGGTAGGTCCAGGAGCGGGTGCCCTCGCACAACGCCGTGGCGTCGCCGCGGCCCTGCGCCAGGTTGGCGTCGAGCAGCAGCGCCGTCAGGTTGTGGTGGCGCTCGCCCATGGCCGGCATCCTACAGCAAAGGCGACAGCAGGCGCGCGCTGGCCTGGCCGAGGCGGGTCACGAACTTCTGCACCGCCAGCGCCCCCAGCGTGACCTCGCTGCTGGCCGCCTGATCCTCGACGAAGGTCTCGGCCAGCTTGGCCGCGACGGTCGTGCCGTAGATCACCGCGGCCAGCTCGAAGTTGAGCCGAAAGCTGCGGTTGTCGAGGTTGGCGGTCGCGACGATCGCCAGCTCGTCGTCGATGACCATGGTCTTGGCGTGGATGAAGCGCGGCTCGTACTCGTAGAGCCGCACGCCGGCACGCAGCATCTCCTCGAAGTAGCTGCGGGCCGCCAGGTCGACGATGCGGCTGTCGCCCTTGCGCGGCACGATCACCCGCACGTCGACGCGCTGGAGCGCCGCCGCCGCCAGCGCCATCGCGATCGGCTCATCGGGGATGAAGTACGGCGTCGTGATCCACAGCCGCGAGCGCGCCGCGCCGATCGCCGCGAAGTAGGTCTTGTGGATCGCGAACGCGTCGGTGTCGGGGCCCGACGACACGATCTGGATCGCGTCGCGCTCCTCGGGCGGCAGGTCACTGTCGTCGGGCACCGGCGGGAAGAACGCCGGCGACAGCTGCGGCACCACGTCGCACGCGTAGAACCAGTCCTCGAGGAAAGCGCGCTGCATCGCCGAGACCGCCTTGCCCTCGAAGCGCATGTGGGTGTCGCGCCAGTAGCCCGGCCCGAACTCTTCGGAGTGGGCGTCGGCGACGTTCATGCCGCCGGTGAACCCGACGATGCCATCGCACACCATGATCTTGCGATGGGTGCGAAAATCAGCGCGCCGGCGCCGGCGGATGGAGCGCACCCCGAGCGGGTTGAACCACTTGACGTCGACGCCCGACGCCCACAGCGGCTTGAGCCACTTCTTCTTGAGCTTGGCGCTGCCGGTGCCGTCGATGAGCATGCGGATCTCGACGCCGGCCTTGGCCCGCTCGATGAGCGCGTCGCGGACCCGGGTGCCGATCGTATCGGGCTCCCAGATGTAGTACTCGAGGTGGATGTGGTGCTGGGCCGCGGCGATGGCCTCGAGCATCGCGGCGTACTTGGCGCGCCCGTCGGTGTAGAGCACGATACCGCGGGCCGCCAGCGGCGCCGCCTCGCCGGTGCCGATCGGCACCATCGCCAGGCGGGCGTGGGCGGGCGCGCTCTCGCGGGCCTCGGACAACCCGGCCAGCGCGGCCTCGATGGCGCGTCGGCCCACCGCGCGCTTGAGCTTGCGGCGATCGAGGCGCTGGGGCCCGATGGTCCGCCAGATCACCAGCCCGACGATCGGCAACAACCCGAGCGCGAACAGCCAGGCCAGGGTCGCCGCCGCCGAGCGTCGCTGCATCACGATGACCATGCCGATGCCCAACACCCACAAGATCTCGAGCACCGCGAGGATCAGCTTCCACTCGACGTTCACGCGCGCATCGTACTCGACCCGACGACGCGGGCCGGGCGACAGTGCCATCCGATGACCGTCGCGACCGCGCCCCGACCGCTGTGGAAGCGGCTGATCAAGCCGGGGATCACGATCGTCGCGTTCGTCGTGCTCATGCTCGGGCTGCGTCGCGTGCTCACGAGCTTTGACTACGACGAGGTCGTGGCCGGCTTCGAGCGGCTGCCGGCCAGCGAGATCGCGCTCATGGTGCTCGCGCTGATCGTGCAGTATGGCATGTACGTCGGGCGTGAGGTCTTTGCGGTCACCTACGCCGGCCAGCGCGCGATCGGCCTGCCTCGGATCGCGATGGCCGCGCTCATCAGCCGCTCGCTCAGCACGCTCGGCATCGCCACCATCACCGGCTTCGCGCTGCGCCTGCGGCTGTACGAGGCGTTCGGCCTGTCGCGCAGCGACGTCGGGCAGCTCACCGTCTACGGCGAGTCGACGTACTACGTCGGCCTGCTCGCGACCTGCGCGGTCGTGCTGTCGCTCGGCGACCTGCCGCCGATGGTCGGCGCCCACATCAACCTGCCGCCGACCCGCGTCATCGGCCTGATCGCCGCGGTGCTGCTCGTCGGCTACCTCACCTGGAGCCTGCGGCGCTCGCGCCCGCTCAAGATCCGCTCGTTCAGCCTGCCGGTGATGCGCGGCAAGCTCCTCGCGGCACAGCTGGTGCTGCCGGTCCTCGACGGCTTCGTCGGCGGCACGATCGTGTGGCTGTGTCTGCCGCCCGACGCCGGGCTGTCATTCATCCACACCACGACGATCTGCGTGGTCGCCGGGATCGCCGGCTCGGTGAGCCAGGTGCCGGGCGGCCTCGGGGTCTTCGAGGCCAGCGTGCTCGCGTTCGTGCCGCCGCCGGCCCATCCCGCGACCTTGGCCGCGCTGCTGGTGCGACGCGCGGTCGTGAACCTCTTGCCGATCGCGGTCGGCGCGACCTTGCTGGTGGCCTTCGAGCTGCGCCGTCGGGCCCACCACACGGAGCCCACGGTCCCGTCCTCGCTGGTGCCGACCGCGCTGGCGGCCTGGACCTTCGCGGTCGGCGTGCTCGCGATGCTCGCCGCGGCGGTGCCGGTGCCGCACGGCCCCATCGTCGACGCCGGCCCCTTCGGACAGGCCCTGGTGTTCGCGGTCGGCGTCGCCACGCTGGTCGTCGCGCGCGGGCTTTACCGCCACAGCCCAGCGGCGTGGCTGGCCGCGCTGGTGCTGGGCGGGTTCCGGGCCGCGCTGGCCGCCGCTGCCGGTCCCCACTGGCCCACGCTGCTGCTCACGGTCGCGTCGGTCGCGCTGCTGCTGGCCTCGCGCAAGAGCTTCGACGGCCAGAGCCCCGAGGAAGAAATGCCCGGCGAGGAGGCGATCCGGTGGTGGACCGCGGTCGCCATCGCGGTGGTCGGCATCGGCTACATCGCGGTCGCGCACCCCAGCACGACCGGCCGACTCGCGGCCGCGCGCGCCGCCGGCATCGTCGCCGGCTTCGCGCTGCTGGTCAGCGCCGCCGTGATCCGGACCCGGCTGGCCCGTCGCCGCGCGCTGCGAGCGGCCGCCCGCGCCGCCGGCGCGGCCCTCGCGGCCTCCGAGCCGTGATACCCCGCCGCGATGCGGATCGTCGCGGGTACTCTGGGCGGACGCGTGCTGCGCGCGCCCCGCAACTCGGCCACCCGGCCGACCTCGGAGAAGGTGCGCGAGGCGCTGTTCAACTCGCTGGGCCCGCCGCCCGACTCGCTGCACGTCCTCGATCTCTACGCCGGTTCGGGCGCGCTCGGCCTCGAGGCGCTGTCTCGCGGCGCGGCCTCGAGCACCTTCGTCGAGCGCGATCGCGGCGCGCTCCTCACGCTGCGCGGCAACCTCACCGACCTCGAGGTCGGCGACCGCGCGACCGTGGCACCGGTCGAGGTCCTGCGCTTCCTGGCCGGCGCCGGGCCCGGTCCGGCCTGGGGATGGATCTTCTTGGACCCGCCCTACGCCGCGGGCGTCGTCGAGGCGACCCTGGCCGCGCTGCCGCGAAGCCGGCTCACCGAGGAGGTCGTGGTGATCGTCGAGCACGCCCATCGCTCGCCACCTCCCGACCGCGCCAGCTTTCTGATACGAACCCACCTGCGCCGCTACGGCGACACCGCGCTCTCGCGCTACCGACTCGAGGCCCCATGACCGCACCCACTGGCGACGCCGCGCCCGGCGATCACGATCCCGGCAAGCACGTCGTCGCGGTCTACCCGGGCACGTTCGACCCGATCACCAACGGCCACCTCGACATCCTCGAGCGCGCGCTCGAGATGTTCGACGAGATCGTCGTGACGATCGCGGTCAACCCGCGCAAGGAGCCGCTGTTCTCGGTCGACCAGCGCATCGCCTTCATCCGCGAGGCGCTGCCCAAGCACATCGCGCGCCTCGACTTCGCGTCTTTCGGCGGGCTGCTCGTCGACTTCTGCCGGTCCCGCAACTCGCGCGTGATCGTGCGCGGCCTGCGGGCGCTGGCCGACTTCGAGTACGAGTTCCAGTTCGCGCACATGAACCGGCGCCTCGCGCCCGGCATCGATACCGTCTTCTTCATGACCGACGAGCGCAACCACTACGTCAGCTCGTCGCTGGTGAAGGAGGTCGCCAGCCTCGGCGGCGACGTCACCGGACTGGTGCCGCCGGCCGTCGGCGCCGCGCTCGCCGAGATCTACCGCAGGAGTCCCGCGTGACGATCGTTCCCAACATCAAGACCGCCTCTCGCCTCGACGCGATCAAGCCGTCGATCACCCTCGCCGTCACCGCCAAGGCCGCCCGGCTGCGGGCTCAGGGAGTCGACGTCATCAGCTTCGGCGCCGGCGAGCCCGACTTCGACACCCCCGAGCACATCAAGCAGGCCGCCCGCGACGCGCTGGGCAAGTCCGCGGTCGCCAAGTACACCGAGGTCGGGGGCCTCGCGATCCTGCGCGAAGCGGTCGCCGCCGAGCTAGGCCGCGTCCACAGCACGACGATCTCGGCCGAGCAGGTGCTGGTGTCGTGCGGCGCCAAGCACTCGCTGTACAACCTGTTCATCGCGCTGCTCGACCCCGGCGACGAGGTCATCATCCCGGCGCCGTACTGGGTGAGCTACCCCGACATGGTCATGATGGCGGGCGGCACGCCGGTCATCTTGCCGACCAGCCCCGACGACGACTTCGCGATGCGCGCCGACGGCCTGCGCGCGCACATCACGCCGCGCACCCGCGCGGTGGTGCTCAACACCCCGTCGAACCCGACCGGCGCGGTCTACAGCGCGGCGCAGATCAAGGCGATCGCCGAGGTGGTGCTCGAGCACAACCTGCTGGTCATCAGCGACGACATCTACCGCTCGCTCTGCTACGGCGACGCCAAGTACGCGTCGATCGCCGCGGTCAGCCCCGAGCTGGCGGCCCGCACCATCCTCGTCGACGGCGTCAGCAAGACCTACGCGATGACCGGCTGGCGCATCGGCTACGCCGCCGGGCCGGCGCCGATCATCAAGGCGATGGCCAAGGTCCAGGGCCAGTCGACCTCGAACCCGACCCACCTCGCGCAGATCGCGGCGCTGGCCGCGCTCACCGGCCCCCAGGACTGCATCGAGACGATGCGGGTCGCCTTCGACGAGCGCCGCCAGACCATGGTCGAGCTGTTGCGTGACATCCCCGGGGTGGCCTGCCGCGAGCCCAAGGGCGCGTTCTACGCATTTCCCGATCTGGGCGCGTTCATCGGCACCCACTTCCCCGACGGCAAGCCGGTCACCGACGACGTCGCGCTGTGCGACTGGCTGGTCGAGCACGGCAAGGTCGCGGTGGTGCCGGGCTCGGGCTTCGGCGCCGCCGGTCACGTCCGGTTGTCGTACGCGACCTCGATGGACAACATCAAGACCGGGCTGGGGCGCCTGCGCAGCGCGCTGCTGGAGCTGCGCTGATGTGGCCGCTGGTGGTGAGCGGCGCGCTCGGCATCGCGCTGGGCGCGCGCCACGCCTTCGAGCCCGATCACCTCGCCGCGGTCTCGACGCTGGTGAGCGAGCGGCCGCGCCCGCGTCAGGCGGCGCTGCTCGGCGCGCTGTGGGGCCTCGGCCACACGCTGGCGCTGGTCGCGGTCGGCGCCGCGCTGCTGCTCGCGCGGGCCGAGCTGTCGCCGCGGGTCGAGCGCGGCTTCGAGATCGGGGTCGCCGCGATGCTCATCGTGCTCGGCGTGCGCAGCCTCGTGCTCGCGCTGCGCGAAGGCCGCCGCGGCGAGGCCCACCGCCACGCCCACGGCGACACCGCCCACGCCCACGCCGGTCCGCGCGGTCACGTCCACGTCTTCGATCGCACGCTCGCGCTGCGCCCGCTGGTGATCGGCACCATCCACGGCCTCGCCGGCTCGGGCGCGATGGCCGCGCTCGCGATGGCTGAGATGCCGACCCGCGCCAGCGCGGTGGCGTACGTGCTGCTGTTTGGCCTCGGCTCGGTGATCGGCATGGCGGCAGTCAGCGGCGTCGCCGCGCTCTCGCTGTCGCGGGTCCACGCCGGTGCGCCGGCGCTGCGCGGGGTCCGCATCGGGGCCGGCGCCCTGGCGGTCGTGGTCGGCGTGGTCTGGGGCGCGCTCGCGATCACGGCGTAGCCGCTCGCTCCAGACTCGCACGCCACGTCGCCCACCAGCTCGGACGGCGACCTTGCCAGTGATGCATCACGTCGTCGATGGCCGCCGGCTCGACCGCTGCGGCGTCGTGGAGCCGCCGCAGAAACACCGGCTGGCCGACCAGCCGCTCGCCGGGCGCATGCAGCTCGTTGAGGGCCATCCACATCGCGTTGCGGTCATTCGCGACGAACGTCAGCGATGCGTCGTGGGTCGCGAGAGCGATGCTCGCGCGCTCGCCTTTGGGCTGGGCCGACACCAGCGGCTTCAGCGCCTGGAACGTGTCGTCGACGTCGGAGCCGACCTCGATCTCCAGCACGGCGATCGGCCCCGCCGCGAGCCACTTCCTCGCGCGGGCGCCATTCTTCGGGTCGTTCATCATCTCGGCTCGCACCTCGCCGGCGACGGCGAGCGGACAGCGGGCCGCCGCATCCATCAGCTCCCGCTCGCGCCCCGCGTGAAAGAAATCCTGCACGACGTTGTGGTCGAGCAGATACGTCACCGCAGGCGCTCCCACGGCAGCGGGTCGATCGCCGCCACGCCGAAGATCGCGCGAGCCTCTCCATCGGTGATGAGCGCCTCGTCGTGCGCGCGTTGCGCACGCGAAACGATCAGCAGGCTGGGCGCACCGCTCGGGGGCAACCTCATCGGCCAGCGGAGCAGCGGCGCGTGCGCGTCGGCGGCCTCCAGCCAGACCCGCAGCTCGCGGTCGACGAACGTGTGGTTGCAGAGGTGATTGGCGGTGAGCCGACCGGCGACGTGGTCGTCCTCGACACGCGCTGCGTCACCGATGGCCGCATGCCGTCCGCGGCAAGCGGCTCGTCGTCGTCGCCTGGGCGTGAAGGGTCGACGCGGGTTGCGCTGCGCGCACGGGCGCGGCGATGATCGCGGCGCATGCGACCGGCCGAACGCTACCGACTGATCGCGCGCCTCGGCGAGGGATCGATCGGCATCGTGCACCGCGCCTTCGACCTGGCGACCGGCCGCGAGGTCGCGCTCAAGATCATGCCGCGGGCCCGGGGCACCACCAACCTGCGCGGCGAGTTCGTCGCGCTTGCGCGCCTGCGCCACCCCAACATCGTCTCGGTCCTCGACTACGGCCTCACCGACGCCGGCGACGAGTACTTCACGATGGAGCTCATCGTCGGGCCGACCCTGATTCAGGCCGCTGACCCGCGTCGATTGTGGCCGCTCATGGCCGGCGTCCTCGACGCGCTGGCCGCGGTCCACGCCGGCGGCATGGTCCACGCCGACGTCAAGCCGTCGAACATCCTCGTCGATGGCGTGTCGCTCGAGCTCGCGCCGGGTCGGGCCGCGCGCCTCGCCGACTTCGGCCTGGTGACGCCGCTGGTCGATCCCGGCGGCGCGACCGCGCGCGGCACCATCGGCTACGCCGCGCCCGAGGCGTGGTCGGGGCGCCTCGACCCCCGCTCGGATCTGTACTCGTTTGGCGTGGTCTTGTGGCAGCTCGTGGTCGGCGCGCGGCCCTTCGCGGGCGCGACGCCGCGGGCGGTGGTCGCGGCGCAGCGCGCCGGCAGCCCCGGTGATCCTCGACGGACCCGCCCCGATATCCCGGCCGCGCTCGCCGAGCTGATGGTCGCGCTCCTCGATCCCGCACCCGGCGCGCGGCCCGAGAGCGCCGACGAGGTGCTCGATCGCTGGCGCGCGGTCGCCGAGGCCACCGGCCACGACCCCGGCCTGGTCGCGCGCGGCCCGCAGGTGCGCTCGCAGCGACGCGCGCTCGCGATCGGCGCGGTGCTCGGGCGCGATCGCGAGCTGGCCGAGCTCGAGCGGGCGTGGGCCGCGGCCAAGACCGGGCGCGGCACGCCGGTGGTCGTGGTTGGCGAGCCCGGCATCGGCAAGTCGCGGCTGCTGGCCGAGCTGGGGCTGCACGTCCAGCTCGACGGTGGCGAGCTGCTGCGGGTCTCGGCCCAGGCCGGCGACGCGCCGTGGGCCGCGCTGCGCTCGCTGGCCCGCGCGCTGATCGCGATCGCCGGGCCGCACTGGGCCCGCACCGGCGCCAGCGCCAATCCGCACCTGGCCAGCCTGCTCGCCGACGAGCCGCCGCCGGCCGGGCCCGGACGTTGGGTGCTGGCCGAGGCGATCGCCGAGCTGATGGTCGCGGCGGCCTCGGTGCGCCCGCTCGCCGTGATCGTCGACGAGGCCGACCAGGCCGCGCCCGCCGTCACCGACGTGCTGGCCTACCTCATCCGCGCCATCCCCGACGTGGCGGCGATGCTGCTCATCGCGCAGCGCTCGCCCGAGCCGCCGCTCACCAGCACCGCGACCGCCATCGACGCCGCGATCGCCATCGCCGCGCGCGGTCGGCGCTTCGAGCTGGCGCCGCTCGGGCAGTCGAGCTTCTACCAGCTCACCGCGGCGTCGGTCGGCGCCGAGGTCGCGGCCCGGGTCGCCGACGAGCTGCGCCGGGTCTCGGGCGGCAATCCTGGCCACGCGCTGGCCACCCTCGACGCGATGATCGAGGCCGGCACCGTGACCCGCGTCGGCGGCGCGTGGACCGCGCGACCGGATCTGATCGTGCCGCTCCTGCCGGCGACCCGGCAGAGCGCGCTCGGGCGCTTGTCGTCGCTCGATCCGTCGTCGCGCGGCTTCCTGCGGGCGGCCGCCATCCTCGGCGACCCGTTCGATCGCGAGCTGCTGGCCGCCATCCTCGGCATCGCCGAGCCCGAGCCCGCGGTCGCGACCTCGGTCGACGGGGTGCCCGAGCCGCTGCTCGAGGGGCTGATCTCGGTGTCGACGCGGCTGCCCATCGCCGAGTCGGTCCTCGCCGACGACGATCGCTCGCGCCGCATCGCGGTCGATCCCACGATCGACGAGGTCGACGCCGCGCTGGTCGACGGCGTCGCGGCGCGCGTGCTGATCGCCGACCCCGCGGCCGGGCGGTTTCGCTTCGCGCACAAGGAGATCGCCGACACCCTCGGCCGCGAGCTCACGCCGGGCGCGCGGCTCGAGTACCACCGCCGCGCCGCGCTCGCGCAAGACGATCGGCTGGCGGCCGGCGGCGAGGTCGCCGCCTCGTCGATGGCGCGCCACTACCGCGCGATGGGCGACGGTCAGCTCGCCGCGCGCTGGTGCCTGGCCGCGGCCAGCGACGCGGTGCGCGCCGGCGATCTCACCGGCGCGGTCGCCCATGCCACCGACGCGCTCGCCCTCGCCGACCCCGCCGATCAGCGCCCGCTTATCCAGCGCGTCGCCGAGCTGGCGGCCCAGGCCGGCGAGCTCGACCTGGCGCTCCACCACTTTCGCCTGGCCGCCGATGGCGCCGGCGCGATCGACGCGGTGCTGGTCGCGCTCGAGATCGCCGACCTCGAGCGTCGGCGCGGCCAGGGCGACGCCGCGATCGCCTCGGCCCTGGGCGCGCTCACCGCGGCCCGCCGCACCGGCGACGCCGCCGTCGAGGCCCGCTGTCACCTGCGGCTGGGCTGGCTGTACTCGCACCGCGCCGACTACGCGACCGGCGCCGAGCACGCCGCGATCGGCCTCGCGCTGGCGCGCCGGCAAGGCGATCGCAACCTCACCGCCGAGCTGGCCCGGGTCGGCGCCGCGATCGCGACCAGCGTCGGCGAGCCCCGGCGCGCGCTGGCGCTCCTCGACGACGCGCCCGTCATCGGCGCCGACGATCCCCGCCTGGCCGCCGGCCTCGCCCACGAGCTGGGCCGCGCCGCGATCCAGGCCGGCGACTATCCGCGCGCCATCGCCGCCCTCGAGCGCGCGGTCGCCCAGGCCGAGGCCGCCGGCGATCTCGAGCAACGGGCGCGCTCGCTCAACAACCTGGGCGCCGCTTGCTACTACCAGGGCGACTGGCCGCGGGCGCGCCGGCTGTGGGAGCAGTTCCGCCAGCAGAGCGAGCGCCAAGGCGATCGGGTCGAGACCGTCCACGCGCTCAACAACCTCGGCTCGCTGTACCGCGAGCTCGGCATGCTGGCCGACGCGCGCACGGCCCTCGACCGCGCCGGGGTCCTCGCCGAGCAGCTGGGCCAGGCCCACATGGTCGCGATGGTGCTGGGCAATCGCGGCGAGGTCGACGCCCGCGCCGGCGACGTCGGGCCGGCTCGCGAGCGCTACGAGCGCGCCCTCGCCGAGTGCCTGCGCCTGGGCGCGCGCGAGGACGCCATCGAGACCCGGCGCCGGCTGTCCGAGCTCGACCTGCTGGTCGGGCGCGTCGACGAGGCGCTGACCCGGGCCCTCGAGGCGGCCCGCGACGCCAAGGACATCGGGGCGCGCTTCGAGGAGGGCGTGCTGCACCGGGTCGCCGGCACCGCGCTCCGCGCCCAAGGCGATCTCGAGGGCGCGACCTGGTTTTTGGGTCGGGCTCGCGAGCTGCTCGCCGGCCTCGGCGCGCGCTACGAGCTGGCCAAGGTCTCCATCGAGGCCGCCGAGCTGGCCCATGCGATGGGCGACGACGAACGCGCCCAGCTCCAGCTCGGGGCCGGCGAGGCCGAGCTGGCGCTGCTGGGCGCGCGCTGGGATCTCGATCGGGCTCGCGCCCTCAAGCGGGTGATCGGCGCCGCGGCCGACGACGGCGCGACCTTGCCGCCGGCCGTCGCGGTGGCCCGCGCCGCCACCGCCGGCGACAGCGAGCAGGCCATCGAGCTCGCGCTGGCCAGCGTCCTCACCGCGACCGGCTGCGATCGCGGCTTCGTGCTCACCCTCGACGGTCAGGGCCGTCCCCAGATCCGCGCTCGCAAGCTCGGCCGCGGTGCGCGCAAGTTCGACCGTGACGATCTGGAGATGTCGGGAACCATCGTGCGCAAGGTCGCCGCCACCGGCCAGCCGGTCGCGGTCGCCGACGCCGTGCTCGACGCCGATCTACGCGAGCAGTCGAGCGTGGTCGCGCTCGGCCTGCGCCGGGTCTACGCGGCGCCGCTGCGGGCGCGCGGCCGCTTGAACGGCATCGTCTACGTCGACTCGAGCGGCACCGACGTCGACGATCGCGCCCTCGATCCCGTGATGCTCGACGCCGCCATCGCGCCGCTGTCGCTCGCGCTCGATCACAGCCGGCTCCTCGCCGACGCCCGCCGCTCGGCCGAGCTGATGTCGATCCTGGCCCACGAGATCCGCAACCCGCTGGCCGGCATCCTGGGCTACTCCGAGATGGGCCGCGAGCCCGATCCGTCGCCGCGCCTCTCGGCCGGCGCGCTCTTCGATCGTATCCACTTCGACGCCGAGCGCCTGCGCCGCCTGGTCGACAATGTCTTCGAGCTGTCGCGCCACGAGGCCGGCCGCGTCGACGACTCGATGTCGCCGGTCGACGTCGAGAAGGTGGTGAAGGAGGTCGCCGGCGGCTTCGCGCGCTCGCTCGAGGATCGCCGGCTCACGCTCGCGCTCACGGTCACCGATCCGCTGGGTCCAGCCCAGGGCAACGCCGACCGCCTGGCCCAGGTCGTCTCCAACTTGCTCGGCAACGCCATCAAGTTCTCGGCCCCGGGCGGCACCATCGCGGTCAACCTGCGCCGCGAGCGGGTGCGGGCCGGCGATCCAGTGGCGCCGCCGCTGCCGCCCAGCGACTCGCGGGCCTGGATCCCCATCGCCAACGGCGACGATCTCGGCGACGTCATCCGCCTCGACGTGCGCGATCACGGCCCCGGCATGAGCGCCGAGCTGCGCGTGCAGCTGTTCGAGAAGTTCACCCAGGGCGCCGGCGCCGCCAAGCACGGCGGCCTCGGCCTCGGCCTCTACCTGTGCCGCGAGATCGTCCGCCAGCACGGCGGCTCGATCTGGGTCGAGAGCGAGCTCGGCAAGGGCGCGCTGTTCGCGGTCCGCCTGCCGGTCGCGCTGTAGCTCGCGACCGCGATCAGGCTTTCATGAGCTCGTCGTAGCGGCGCTGCATCTCGGCCGGCGTGACCTCTTCGAGGGAGTGGCCGATGTTCCACTCGTGCCCGAACGGGTCGCGCACGGTGCCGGAGCGCTCGCCGTAGAAGTGGTCGGCGGCCGGCCGCACCAGCGTGCCGCCCAGCTCGACGGCGCGGGCCAGCAGCGCGTCGCAGTCGTCGACGTGCAGGTGGATCGACATCGAGCTGCCACCGAGCGACTGCGGCCCGACGAGGCCCATCTCGGGGTACTCGTCCGACAGCATCACCGTCGCTGCGCCGAGCAGCAGCTCGGCGTGGCCGACCCGGCCCGGCTCGGTCAGCCGGAACTTCTCGGTCGCACCGAAGGCGGCCTGGTAGTAGGCGATGGCCTGCTCCGCGCCACGGACGCGCAGGTACGGGAACACTTCATGGATCGACATGAGTCGACCTTGCCGGATCAGCGCGCGGGCGTCTTGTAGGTTCTTGACCCGACGATCGGCAGGTGGTGGGCGTCGCGCACCGCGAGCGCGCGATACGCGCCCGGCGCGACCCCGGTGAACGCCTTGAACTCGTGGATGAAGTGGGGCTGATCGCTGTAGCCGGCGTCGAGCGCGAGGTCGATCCACGGCGTGCGCGGCGCGGCGGCGAGCCGGGCCAGGACGTGGCCGAAGCGCTGCACGCGGGCGTAGACCTTCGGCGTGAGCCCGACCGCGTCGCGGAACAGGGCGATGAAGCGGCGGTGGCTGTAGCCGCTGGCGTCGACGACGTTACCGACCGGCGCGCCGATCCGGAGCTGATCGAGCGCGGCGGCGACCGCGGGATGGACGCCGCGCACCGCGGGCAGGCGCGCGCGCAACCCGTGCTCGAGCTCGGCCAGCCGCGCCGCCAGCGTCGGCGCCGCCATCACCCGCGCCCGCACCCGCTCGGCCTCGGCGCCCCACAGCTCGTCGAGGGCGACGTGGCGACCGGCCAGCGCCTCGGCCGACACGCCGAGCAGCAGCGGCGCCGCGCCGGGATGCAGCAGCGCGCCGACGTTGGCGGCCGGCTGGGTCACGTCGCGCACGTAGTACGTCGCGCGCGGGCCACCGACGATCGCGTTGCCGAAGGTCAGGCCGACCGGGTCGTCGACACCGTCGAACATCCGCAGCGGCGCGCCGTCGCCGCGCAGCACCACGTGGACCGCGCCGGTCGGCAGCATGCGCTCGCGCTCGACGCCATCGGGCGCCACCACCGGATCGCTCGCCCACACCAAGCTCACGAAGGGCCGCAGCGACGGATGAGGCGGGCGGGTGACGATCACGCGTGCAGGTTAGCGCAGCGCCGCGCGCGGCAGCCGATCGAGTCGGCGCGCGGCAGCCCTCGCCGCATGAAAGCCGCACATGCCGTGGACGCCTCCGCCCGGCGGCGTCGACGACGAGCACAAGAAGATGCGGGGATGCGGCGTGGTGTACGGATTCCAGCGCGCCACCGGCCGCGTGAACAGCTGGCCGAGATCCGAGACGCCGCCGGTGATGGCGCCGCCGACGTAGTTGGGGTTGTCGGCGGCCAGCGCGGCGGTGTTGGTCACGTGACGTGCCAGAATCAAATCCCGGAACCCCGGCGCGAACCGCTCGAGCTGGGCCTCGACGGCGGCGGTGCGATCCACCGTCGAGCCGGCCGGCACGTGGCAGTAGGCGTAGCCGGTGTGCTGGCCGGCCGGCGCCCGCGACGGGTCGAGCTCGCTCTGCTGCACCACCAGCAGGAACGGCCGCTCGGGGTGCTCGCCTCGCCACACCGCGGCCTCGCCGGCCGCGATCTCCTCGAGGGTGCCGCCGACGTGGACCGTCGACGCGGTCCGGCACCGCGGATCGTGCCACGGGATCGAGCCGGCGAGCGCCCAGTCGAGCTTGAACACGCCCGGCCCGTAGCGGTAGCGGCGCAGCCGACGCAGGTAGCGGGCCGGCAGCACCGGCTCGCAGATGGTCGCGAGCTGATCGGGGCTGGTGTCAAACAGGTACGCGCGAGCCGGCGGCAGGTCGGCGAGCGAACGCACCCGCACGTCGCACTGGATCTCGCCGCCCAGCGAGGCCAGCAAGCTGACCAGCGCCGCCGCGATCGCCTGCGAGCCGCCCGCCGCCACCGGCCAGGCCTCGACGTGGGCCGTGATGAGGAACATGAGCCCCATCGCCCCGGTGAGCGCGCGCTCGAGGGGCAAGATCGAGTGGGCCGCGCAGCCGGCCAGGAGCGCCCGCGCCCGCACGCCGTCGAAGCGCCGGGCCAACCCGACCGCGGAGCGGATCGCGCGCAGCCCGAAGCGCGCCATCAGGATCGGGTGACGCGGGAGGCGCAGCGGCGCCAGCGCGTCGGCGAGCAGCCCGTGGGGATCGCGCAGGAACGGCTCGACCAGCTTGCGGTAGGCGCGGGCGTCGTCGCCCAGCTCGGCCATGGTCGCGGCGAGGTCGCGGCGCAAGATCACCGCCGGCTCGTCGTCGAGCGGATGGGCCACCGAGGCCGGCCCGGCCAGCCAGCGCAGGCCGTGCGCCTCGAGCGGCAGCTCGCGCAGGTACGGCGACAGGATGCCCATCGGATGCGCCGCCGAGCACACGTCGTGGACAAAGCCCGGCAAGGTCAGCGCCGCGCTGCGGGTGCCCCCGCCCGGCTGGTCGCGGGCCTCGAGGACCAGCACCTTGGCGCCGCGCTGGGCCAGCGCGACCGCGGCGGACAGCCCGTTGGGGCCGCTGCCGATCACGACGACGTCGGGCTCGATCACGTCGCCGCCCAGGGCTGGCGCGCGCGCAGCTCGGCCACCACCAGCGCGCCCTCCTCGAGGAGGCCGGTGGCGGCGTCGACGATGCGAAACCCCATCGTGGCCCGACCCAGCGGCTGGGCCTCGACGAAGATGCAGCGCAGCTCGCCCGGCTCGAAGCCGCACTGGGCCTGCACCGCGCGCAGGAGCGGCTCGCGATGGAGGTGGCCGTCGCCGAAATTCCAGCCCAGCACCAGGCCGGCGATGAGCTCGCCATCGACATACTCGTAGTCCTCGAAGCGCTCGACCGCGCGCGGCACCAGCACCGGCAAGGCCCGCCCGTGCAGGTGCATGAGCCGGAACCCCAGCACCTTGCCGAGCAGGCCCACCGCGGTCGGCTGGTCGTAGAAGCGCGCCAGTTGATCGTGGATCCAGGGCGCGCTGGTCGTGAGCTTCGCGAGCTTGCGGTAGCTGTCGCCGCGAAACAGCCACACCCCGTAGGCCCAGTTGCCGGCGTAGTAGCGCATCGCCAACAGGAACGACCACCGGTGCGGCCACAGGTTGCCCGCGAGCGGCCCGCCGATCAGCATCGCGCCGAGGAAGATCGCGAGCGGCACCGAGCCGACCGCGAGCGGGCTCACGCCGGGATGGGCGTAGAACAGCGCGAAGCCGCCGTACCCGACCATCACGTTCCACTCGAGCGGCACGCCCATCGGGAGGTTGCTCGTGATGTATGCGTGGAGCGCGAGCATCATCACCAGCCCGACGGTGAGCGACAGTCCGCCCGGCGCCAGCGCGAGCACGATCGGCACCGCCAGCTCGAGCCCGGTGCCGACGTGGCCGACCCAGGTCGCGAGCCGCGACGGCCGCAGATCGTCGGGATAGCTGCGGTACATGCGACGGCGCAGCCAGGCCCACGGTGTCAACGGCCCGTTGCTGGTCATCACGCACACCACCGACGCGAAGTGGTGGTTGAGCTTCGAGAAGCCGGCCCAGAACCACAGCGCGAGCTGCACCGACTTGGCGCCGGCGATCCAATCGCTGGCGACCGCGAAGCACACGAGCGTGGTCCAGTAGTGCTCGCTGCGGAACGCCAGGAAGGTCGTGCGATCGAGGAGCCCGAGCACCGGGACCGCGACCGCGAGCCCGACGATGAGCCGGTGCGCGGGCACCGCCGAGGCCAGCGCGACCACCAGCCCGACGACGATCGCGGCGTAGAGCGCGACGTCGAGCCAGGTCCGCTGGAGGCCGAGCGCGGGATGCACCGCGAGCTTGGTGGTGCCGGGCCGCAAGAAATACAGACAGCCGCCGATCGGCGGGAAGTAGCGCCCGGTGAGCGGGCCGCTGCCGCAGCCCAGGCCGAGCCCCTCGAAGAGCATGCTCCACAGGATCGCCTTCTCGAACGCGATGGGATGCAGCCACCAGTCGCCGATGGTGGCGAGCCCGCCCAGGCCGGGCGTACAGCTGCACCACGCGATCCAGGCCCCGACGTAGAGCGCGATCTTGATCGCGTAGAGTGCGTAGGCGCCGGCCGGCGTGCCGTAGCCCTGCATCGCCCACGCCGCGCACACCTGCCGACCGCGCTCAGGCAGCGGGCTGGTCGACCACGCCACCGGATCGTAGGGCGGCGGCGTCGGCGTCAGAAAGCCCATCGGAGCCGCGATGCTACACGGGTTCGCGGAGCCCACTTGACTCCGACCCGGGCCCGATCCATGTTCTGAACATGTTCAATTCTGACGGCGCGATGCGGGTGCAGCGGTTGGTGGCGTGGCGAGCGGCGCGGGTGGGCTTCGGCGCGACCCTGATCGTCGGCGCGCTCGCCGTGGCCGACGCCGCCTTGGGCACCCGCGCCCGGGACGGGCACGCCGAGACCGCCGTGCTCGGGCTGTCGACCGCGCTGTGGTTCGCCGTGGTGTGGGGCGCCGCGCTCGTGGTCGGGCTGGCCGCCGCCGCGGCGACCAGGCTTCGCAAGCACCTGCCCGCCGACACGCTCCTGCAGACCGGCGCGATCGTGCCCGCGATCGGCCTCGCGCTCATGACGCCGCTCACGATGCAGCTGCCGGTGGTGCTGGCGATCGGCAGCGCCGACGAGTTCGGCGAGTGGGTGTTGCTGAGCCTCGTCATCACCGGCGCGGCCCACGTCACGCTCGCCCTCATGAGCGCGTGGCGCGCTCGCCAGCTGGTGCGCGGCGTCGAGACCTTCTCGGTGCGCGCGATCTACCTGACCGTGATCGCGGTGTCGGCGATGCCGTTCGCGGTGCTGCTGTTGGTGCCGCCGCTCCTGGTCGCGATCACCGGCGGCGCCTACCTCCCCGTGTTGCACTGGCAGGGTCGCGTCGCCGCGCGCGAGCACCAGCTGATCGCGACCGTGCCGCGGGCGCAAGCCCTCGCCGCGTGACCGTCCGCGCCACTGCCAAGGTCCGAGGCCGCGCCACCAAACCGGCGCCGAGGTCAGCGCCACGATCGCCAGCCCGCCCGCGACCGCGCGACGGCGAGGGCAAGCGCGACGTCACCCGTCGTCACCTGCTCGACACCGCGCTCGCGTTGTTCCAGGGTCGCGGCGTCGAGGCCACCACGATGCGCGACATCGCGCGCGCCGCCGGCCTGTCGCTGGGCGCGGCTTACTACCACTTCCCGTCGAAGGACGCGCTCATCTTCGCGTACTACGCCGACACCGAGGCCGAGCTCGAAGCCCGCGCCGCGGTCGCGTCCGGCACCCCGCGCGAGCGCCTCGGTGGCTTGCTCCACGATCGCCTCGACATCCTCGCCGGCCACCGCGCCATGCTCGCCTCGATCATCGGGCGCCTGGTGAACCCCGGCGATCCGCTGTCGGCGCTGTCGGCCGAGAGCCGGACCATCCGCGATCGCGCGATCGCCCACTTCGCGTCCGCGCTCGAGCCGACCGGGCTGCCCGCGGACGTCCGCGCGCTCGCCAGCGACGCCTTGTGGCTGGTCGCCATGGGGCTGCTCCTGGTCTTCGTCAACGACGGGTCGCCCGGTCAGCGCAAGAGCCACGGCCTGGTCGACGACGCCCTGGATCTGCTCCTGCCCATGCTGCCCTTCTTGGCCACCCCGATCGGCCGCGGGCTGTGCACCAAGGTCGTCGCCATGCTCGCCAAGGCCGGCCTTTGATTCCGGCAGTAATCAGCCGCGGGCCGCCTCGGCGAGGGGCCGGATGACGCAGCCCTCGAGGTGATCATCGACCAGCCCCATCGCCTGCATGAAGGCGTAGACCGTGGTCGGGCCGACGAAGCGCCAGCCCCGCCGCTTGAGATCTTTTGACAGCGCCACCGAGGCCGCCGTGGTGGGGTTGGCGCGCACGACCTCGGCGGTGACCAGGCGCGGGCGATCGCCGGCCGCCGGCTCGAACTTCCAGACGTAGGCGGCGAGCGAGCCCTCGCTGGCGACCAGCTCGAGCAGGCGCTGCGCGTTGTTGATGGTCGCCTCGATCTTGCCGCGGTGACGCACGATGCCGGCGTCGGCGAGCAGGCGGTTCACCTCGCGGTCACCGAACAAGGCGACCTGGGCGGCGTCGAAGTTCGCGAACGCCGCCCGGAAGTGCTCGCGCTTGCGCAAGATCGTCAGCCACGACAGCCCGGCCTGGAAGCCCTCGAGACACAGCTTCTCGAAGAGCCGGCGATCGTCACGCACCGGAAAGCCCCACTCGCGATCGTGGTAGTCGACGTACTCGGGCGCCGACCGCCCCCACGCGCAGCGCAGCTTGCCATCGGGGCCGGGCGCCAGGCCGGTGGTGCTCATCGCCGCGCAGCCTACCCACGTTTGGCGCGGCCGGCCGCGAGGCCATGCTTGTGCGCCAGCGCCCACAGGTTCTTGCGATCCATGCCGGCCTGACGCGCGGCCGAGGCCAGGTTGCCGCCGTGGGCGTCGAGGAGCGCGACCAGGTAGTCGCGCTCGAAGCACTCGATCACCGTGCGCTTCTGGTCCTGGAACGGCCGCTCGAGATCGACCACCGCCACGGGCCGGGCGCCACGCGGGCCCAGCTCCAGATCGGCCTCGGTGATGGTCGGCCCCTGGGCGACCACCAGCGCCTCCTGGATCTTGTTCTCGAGCTGGCGCACGTTGCCGGGCCAGTCGGCGGCGCACAACCGCGCCAGCGCGCCCGGCGTGAGGCCCTCGATGTGCTTGTCGACGCGGCGCCGGTGCAGGAGCACGAAGTGCTGGGCCAGGAGCGGGATGTCGTCGGGCCGATCGCGCAGCGGCGGCAGCTCGAGCGGAAACACGTTGATGCGGTACAGCAGGTCTTCGCGGAACCGGCCGGCCGCGACCATCTGCCCGAGGTCGCGGTTGGTCGCCACCAAGATCCGGATGTCGACCTGGCGATCGCGATCGTCACCGAGCCGACGGAACTCGCGGAACTGCAGGACCCGCAAGAGCTTGGCCTGGACGCCGGGCGACAGCTCGCCGATCTCGTCGAGGAACAGCGTGCCGCCATCGGCCGCCGACAACAGGCCCTCGCGATCGCGCTGGGCGTCGGTGAACGCGCCGCGGACGTGCCCGAACAGCTCGTCCTCGAGGAGCGCCTCGGGCAGCGCGGCGCAGCTCACCACCACGAAGGGCCGCTCGAAGCGCGGCGACAGGTTGTGGATCGTGCGCGCGACCAGCTCCTTGCCGGTGCCGCTCGGTCCCGAGATCGTGACCGAGACGTCGGTGCCGGCGACCATGCCGACGCGCTCGTAGAGCTGCTTTAACCACGCGCCCGAGCCGATGAGCACGTCGCTCTTGCGCGGCCGCCGCCCCGCCTCGCGCCCACCGGCCCCGCGATCGCGAAACGCGCGCTCGATGCGGGCGCGCAGATCGAGCTTCGACAGCGGCTTGGCGACGAAGTCGAAGACGCCAAGCCGCATCGCCGCGATCGCGACCTGGGCCGGATCGAGCCCCGACATGATCACGACGCGGGCGTCGACACCGGCCGCGGTCAGCTCGCGCACGACCTCACCACCGCCGAGGTGCGGCAGGTGAAAGTCGAGCAGCACCACGTCGAAGCCGCGGCCAGCGTCGTGGGCGGCCCGGGCCTGGGCGACCGCGCTCACCCCATCGACCGCCGTGACCACCTCGGCACCGTCGGCCTCGAGCTGAGCCCGGACGAGCTCGACGGTGCCCGGCTCGTCGTCGACGACGAGCACGCGCGGGCGCGCCATCACCAGTCCTGATCGGGCTGGCCGTCGGCGTTGTTCTGCTGCTTCACCTGATCGCGGCGCAGCTGACGCGACATGTCCTCGAGCTGGTCGAGCTTCGCGCCGGGCGTGGTCTGCGGCGTATCCGACTCGGTGTCATCGTGAGGCCACTGCGCCGGCGGCATCCGGGGCCGTGACGCCCCCGGGCCGGGCTGGCCGGGCTGGCCGGAGTTGGGCTGACCTTGCCCCTGACCCGGCTGCGGCTGCGGTGGTTGATTTTGGCCCTGATTCTGGCCCTGACCCGGCTGGGGCTGACCTTGGCCTTGCCCCGGCTGCGGCTGCTGGCCTTGCCCCGGCTGCGGCTGCTGGCCTTGGCCCGGTTGGGGTTGGCCCGGGCCACCTTGCTGCTGCTGCTGCTTGCGTTGCTTCTCGCGCTGGCGCAGCGCCAGCTCGAGGTTGGAGCGCGCGCTCTCGAGGAGCGGATCGGCGCGCAGCGCGTTCTTGTACTCGCCGATGGCGTCGTCGAGCTTCTTGCCCTGCATGGCGATGTTGCCGCGGTTGTAGTGGGCGCGCGCCTTGACCGCCGGGTCCTTGCCGCGGGTCGCCTTGCCCAGCTCGTCGAAGGCCTCGGCGTAGAGCGGCGCGCCGGCCTCGCCCGCTGCCTCGGCCTTGCCGAGGAGCGCGGTGCCACGGTCGTAGGCCAGCCCGGCCTTGTCGACGCCGCCGTCGTCGGCGCGCTGGTACGCGGCGAGGGCATCGTCGAAGCGACCGTCCTGGTACGCGCGGTTGCCGGCGACCACGTCGGGATCGAGGCGCCACAGCGGCTCCCAGCCGCCCAGAGGCAGGATCGCGAAGGCGAGCAGGCACGCGCGCAGCCGGTGCATCGATCGATGATGCCACGTCGTCCCGGCCCGAGCCATCGGCGCGCTCATGCCCCTGGGTTGCCCTCGGGATACTTCATCCGCTTGCGGGTCCCCAGGCAGGCCTCGATCAGCAGCAGCATGAAGGCCGGGAACAAGAACCCGGCGTACCACTCGTCCATCAGCCGACCGTCGCGCCGATCGAGGGCGCCGCGAGTCAGCGCCGACAGCGCCTCGACCACCGGCTGGGGATCGACGGCGCCCTCGCCCAGCTCGAAGTAGCGGTTGCGATCGCCGCCCCGCTCAGCCAGCTCGCGCAGGCCCTCGCCGTCGAGCTTGGAGCGGATCGGCTGACCCATCGCGTCGAGCTTCTCGCCGGTGGGCTCGCCCCGCTCGTCGAGCTCGGGCACGTCGCCGCCGGCGGTGGTGCCCACTCCCACGACGAGGATCGTGATGCCCAGGCCCTTGGCCGCCTCGACCTGATCGAGCAGCTCGGCGTGGGCGCGACCCAGCTGGCCCTCGGCGCCGTCGGTGACGATCAAGAGCACCCGGCTGCGCTCGCTGACCTCGTCGGTGATCGGCGCCACCGGCGCGTCGTCGTCGAGCTCGCCGGGCAGCGGATCGCCGCCCCGGCCCCGCCCGCGCATGCCGCTGCAGCGCCCGCCCCAGGGGTCGTTGGTGTCAGGGCGGAGCATGCACGCGCCGACCCGCACCGCCTCGCTCAGGCTCGAGCCGCCCGGCAGATCGGCCGGCGTCAGATCGTGGAGGAACTGGGCCGCGACCTCCTTGTCGTCGGTGAGCGGGAAGTGCGCCGCCGCCTTGGCGAACACCACCGCGCCGACGCGATCGTTGGCGAGCTTGGGCATCAGCGCGTCGAGGTAGCGCCGGGCCTGCACCAGCCGCGGGACGCCCACATCGTCGACCAGCATCGACTTCGAGACGTCGAGGGCGATGACCAGATCGAGGCCCTCCTTGCTGTCGTTGCGCGCGCCGGCCCGCTGAGGCCGCGCGGTCGCGATCGCGATCAGCGACAGCGCCGCGCCGACCAGGGCGAGCTTGAGCCAGCGCCGCCACGCCGAGGCCGACGCCATCATGCGCTGGACCTGGGGCACGTGGCCCAGGCGCCGCATGATCGCGCGTCGGCGCAGGCCGTCGAGGAGCCCGATCCCGACCACCACCAGCGGCGCCAGCACCGCGAGCGCGAGCAGGTCGGGGTGCGCAAAGATCACGGGAACCTCCGGAACCGCGTGCTCGACAGCGCCAGCTCGAGCAGCAAGAGCCCGAGCGCGAGGCCGACCAGCGGGAAGAACAGCTCGCCGTCTTTCTTGCGCTCGGTCTGCACCCGGCGGGTCTTGTCGAGCTCCTCGCGCACGGTGTCGAAGCCGGCCTGGAGCGCCGCGAAGTCGGTGGCCTTGAAGAACTGCCCGCCGGTCACCTCGGCGATCGTGCGCAAGGTCGCCGGGTTGACGACGTTGCCGAACTGCTTGGTGCCGCCCTCCGAGCCGACCAGCACGGTGAACACCTTCACGTGGGCCTCGAAGGCAGCCTCGGCGGCCTGCTGCGGCGTCATCTGCGTCGAGACGTTGTTGTCGCCGTCCGACAGCAGCACGACGATCTTCGACTTGGCGTCGGAGCGCCGCAGGTACGCGATCGACATGCCGAGGCCGTCGCCGATCGCGGTGCCCAGCGACGGGATATCGTCGAGGGCGAGGTCGGCCACGATCTGATCGAGGATGTGCATGTCGAGGGTCAGCGGGCACTGGAGCATCGCCTGCTGCGCGAACACCACCAGCCCGACCCGGTCGCCCTGGCGACGCGCGACGAAGCGGCGGATCACCCGCTGGGCGGCGTCGAGGCGGTCGGTGGCCAGCTCGGGATCGCCGCGGCGCATGTCGGTCTCCTCCATGGAGCGCGACAGATCGAGGACGATCATGATGTCGACCGAGTCGACCTCGTGGGTCACGGTGCGGTAGGTCTGGGGACGGCCCAGCGCGACCACGATCGCGGCCAGCGCGAGCACGCGCAGCACGGTCGGCAGGCTGACCAAGTAGCTCCAGAACCCGCCGCCGGATTTGCGCAGGTCATCGACCCGCGTGAAGCCCATGACCGCGCCGCGCTGGCGCCGCAGGTAGAAGCCGACCCAGGCCACGACCACGCACGCGCCGAGCAGGACCCAGACGTCGGGCTTGGCCCAGTCCAGCTCGTTGGTCCGGCGCGCGTCGGCGAGATAGCCATGGACGCCGAGAACCAGCGGCCCGCCGATCGCGAGCAAGAGCCCATACGGCACGAGCGCGCGCAGGAGCTTCATGCTGGCGCCGCCACTGGCAGGCCGGCGTCGCGCACGATCAGCGCGCGAGCGTCCGACAGCGCGCGGGCCCCGGCGTCGTCGACGCGATCGTCGCCGTACTTCACCCGATCGCAGCCCTCGAGCCACCCGGCGAAGGCGGCCCGCGCCGGGGCCGGCATCGCGGTGCGATCGAGCGCGGCGAGCAGGTCGGCGGTCGTGCGATGGCGGGGCGGCAGGTGATGCTGCGCGACCGCGAACCCGTGGAGGATGCTCACCATCCGACGGAAGCCGTCGACCTGATCGGTGACCAGCAACCCGCCGCGCTCGAGGTCGTCGAGCTGATCGAGCGCGCGTCGGGCGGCGTCGCCGAGCTGACGGCGCAGCTCGTGCGTCACGACGAAGTGCCGCAGCGTGAACGCGGGCGCGACCGCCTCGGGGTGCTCGCGAGCCGACGGGTCGGCGCCGTCGTCCTCACGCACCGGCGCGCGCTCGACGGCGACCTGGCCATCGAAGCTGGGCTCGACCGCTGGGCGCACCCGCCGCCGCCAGCGCCGGTACAGCCACGCGCACAGCAGTCCGCCGGCCAGCGCGCCGACCCCGGCGAGCGCGACGATCCAGCGCCAATCGCGGCTGCGCAGGCCGACCGGCGGCGCCGCGCCGAGGAACGCATTGGGATCGTCGATCGCGTCGATGGTGCCGACGACGCGGATCGGCACGTCGTTGGTGACGACCCACGACTGCTGACCACCGACGGTGTACGCGACCTGGATCGGCGGGATGCGGAGGTCGCCCAGCTCCCACACCTGGAGCTGCAGCTGGTAGGTGCGCTTGCGGGTGCCGTCGTTGCGGCGCTCGTCCACCGACGAGCGCTTGAGCTCGTCGAAGCTGGGCTGCAGATCGAGGCCGGATGGGAGCGAGACCGTGACCTGATCGTCGTAGGTGACCTCGATGAACAGCGTGAGCTTCTCGCCGAGGCGGAGCTCACTGGGCGACGCCGACCCCGCGACCTGGGGCCGCCCGATCCCGAGCATCGTCGGACCGTCGATGAGCACGCGCGTGCTGGCGTCGGGCCCGCCGGCATCGGCTGGTCCGCGGGCATCGTCGGACCCAACGGCATCGTCGGACACGCCGGCATCCTGAGCCGCTGCCGTCGACGACCAGGCCGCCACCGTCGCCAGCCAGCCCGCGATCGCGAGCACGCGGAGCGCCGTCATCTGTGGGCCATGCGGCGCGCCCGCGCGCGGAAGAACGCGATCAACGCGTCGACGTACGGCTGATCGGTGCGGACCTGCACGACGTCGACGTTCATGCGGCGCAAGAGCTGATCGCGCACCGCGTGCTGGCCGGCCAGCCGCTTGCGGTAGTCGGATCCGTTGGCTCCGCTGGTGTCGAACTCGAAGACCTCGCCGGTCTCGAGATCCTCGAACTGCACCAGGCCGACCCGCGGCAGCGCGAGCTCGACCGGATCGGCGAGCACCACCGGCACCACGTCGTGGCGCTGGGCGGTGATGCGGAGCGCGCGGTCCCAGCCCTCCGACAGGAAGTCGCTGACCAGGAACAGCACCGACCGTCGACGCGCGATCTTGCCCATGAAGTCGAGGCCGGCGCCCAGGTTGGTCTTGCGCGACTCGGGCCGGAACGCCAGGATCTCGCTCACGACCCGCATGACGTGACGGCGGCCTTTCTTGGGCGGCACGTAGCGCTCGACCTTGTCGGTCACCAGGAACAACCCGACCCGATCGTTGTTCTTGATCGCCGAGAACGCGACCATCGCGGCCAGCTCGGCGGCCAGCTCGCGCTTGGTCACCTGCGACGTGCCGAACAGCCCCGACGCGCTCATGTCGATCATCAGGTTGACGGTGCGGTCGCGCTCCTCGACGAACTGCTTGACGTGCGGCGCGTTCATGCGGGCCGAGACGTTCCAGTCGATGGCGCGCACGTCGTCGCCGGCGATGTAGGGCCGCACGTCGGAGAACACCAGGCCGCGGCCCTTGAACACCGAGTGGTACTGCCCGGCCAAGCTCTCGTCGACGAGCCGCCGGGTGGCGATCTCGATCTGCTTGGCCTTCTTGAACAGCTCGCTGGCGACGATTGCCATGGATCGAATGATTACGGCACAGGTATGTGTTCGAAGACGCGGCGGATGACGTCCTCGCTCGTGATCTCCTCGGCCTCGGCCTCGTAGGTGATCACGACGCGGTGGCGCATGACGTCGAGCGCGATAGCCTTGACGTCGTCGGGGGTGACGTAGGCGCGGTGGCGCAAGAACGCGTGGGCCCGGGCCGCGACCGCGAGGCACAGGGTCGCGCGCGGCGACGCGCCGTACTCGACCAGCGGCCCCAACTCGTGCAGGCCGTAGGCGCGGGGATCGCGGCTGGCGTGCACGATGTGCACGATGTAGTCGCGCACCTTGTCGTCGATGAAGATGCTGCCGACCACGCGGCGGGCCGCGCGCAGCTGCTCGAGCTCGCACACCGCCCGCAAGGTCGGCAGCTCGGGCGCCGCCATCTTGTCGAGCATGGCGCGCTCCTCGATGGCGGTCGGGTACGTCACCTTGATGAGCAGCATGAAGCGATCGAGCTGGGCCTCGGGCAGCGGGAAGGTGCCCTCTTGCTCGATCGGGTTCTGGGTCGCCAGCACCAAGAACGGGTCGGGCAGCTTGTGCGTGGTGTCGCCGATCGTGACCTGACGCTCCTGCATCGCCTCGAGCAGCGCCGACTGCACCTTGGCGGGCGCGCGGTTGATCTCGTCGGCGAGCACCAGGTTGGCGAACAGCGGGCCCTTCTTCTGCGTGAAGGCGCCGCTGTGCATGTTGTAGATCGTGGTGCCGGTGATGTCGGCCGGCAGCAGGTCGGGCGTGAACTGGATGCGCTGGAACGAGGCCGCCACCGTCGACGCCAAGGTCTTCACCGTGAGCGTCTTGGCCAGGCCGGGCACCCCCTCGATGAGGCAGTGCCCGTTGGCGAGCATGCCGATCAGGATGCGCTCGATCATCTGGGTCTGACCGACGACGATCTTGCCGACCTCGGCGGTGACGTCGTCGAGGAAGCGCGACTCGCGCTCGACCTCGGCGGTCAGCGTGCGCAGCGCACCGTCGACGAACGCGGGCGCCTGCGCGACCACTGGCGCGACCAGCTGCGCGGCCAGCTGGTCAGGACCGGCGACCGGATCGACCGGGGCCGAGACCGTCGTCGTCGCATCGTCCGCTGCGCCATCTCCGGTGCCGATCGCTCGAGAGGACGGCTCCAGGGGATCCACCTGCGTCTCCATGTGCGAGGACGATGTCACGGATCTGTCCGCCGTGCACGGCGAGCGTCGAGGTCGGCATGGGGTACGATGCGCGCATGGCGGATCCAGAGCCCCGGGGAACTCTCGACCCCATCGACTTCTCGACGCATGTCCTGTCGCTGGCGTCGTCGGCGATGGTGTCGCTCGGGCGCATCGCCGCGCCCGACGGCGAGGCGCTCGAGATCGACGTCGAGACCGCGAAGCACCTCATCGACGTCATCGGCATGCTCGAGGTCAAGACCCGCGGCAACCTCGACGATTCGGAGACCCGCCTCGTCCAGAGCCTGCTCTACGACCTGCGGGTCGCGTACGTCGACGCCACGGTCGCCGCGCGGAAATGAAGCTCGCGGCTCGCGCGTGGTGGCCGATCGTGCTCGCGCTCGGCGCGTGCAAGTGGGGCGGGCCTGCGACCAGTGACGGCTCGAGCTCGGCGCCCGCCGAATCGGTCGCGCCGCGCCCGACCCGGGTGCTGTACCCGGGCGCCCCGGTGTCCTTCGTCGACGTGGTGCGCGAGGCCCGCGCCGCGGTGGTGTCGATCCGCAGCGCGACCCCGGTGAAGAGCGGCCCGGCCGCGATGTTCCCGGGCGCGCCCCCGGCGTCGAGCGATCCCGCGCTCGGGACCGGCTTTCTGATCGCGGCCGGGGGCACCTTCGTCGTCACCAACGATCACCTCGTCGCCGACGTCAGCGACGTGCGCATCGGCCTGGTCGACGGCACCGAGCTGGTCGCGCGGGTGGTCGGTCGCGATCCCCGCCTCGATCTCGCGCTGCTGGCGGTCGATGCGCCGCGGCTACCCGCGCTGCGGCTCGGCGACAGCGACGCGGTCGAGGTCGGCGAGTGGGTGGTCGCGCTCGGCAACCCGTTCGGCGACGAGGTCACCGCGTCGGCCGGCATCGTTGCCGCGACCGGACGCGAGGCCGCGGGCTCGCTGGTGCCGGGACCAGCGATGGGCTTCCGCACGTTCATGCAGATCGACGCCCGCGTCCACCGCGGCAACTCGGGCGGGCCGATCCTGTCGACGGCCGGCGAGGTGCTCGGCGTCGCGGTCGCCACCAGCGATCGGCCCGGCGAGCTGTCGTTCGCGATCCCGTCGTCGCGCCTGCGCGAGGTGATCGAGCCGCTCAAGAGCTTCGGGAGCGTGCGCCGGGCCTGGCTCGGCGTGTTGGCGCGGCCGGTCACGCGCGATCTGGCGGCCCAGCTGTCGCTGCCGACGGTCGCTGGCGCGGTCGTGACCGAGGTGAAGGCCGGCTCGCCGGCCGCCAAGGCCAGCCTGCGGGCCGGCGACGTCATCCAGGCCTGGGACGGCAAGCCGGTCGATCACCGTAACCTGCCCTGGCTCGCTGCCAACGCGCCGGTCGGTCGCGGGGTCGCGCTCACGGTGTGGCGCGATCGCGGCGCGCTCGAGGTGACGCTGGTGCCCGAGCCGATGCCCGAGTAGCCGCGCGCCGCGTCCGCTCACCGCGGGCCCGCCCCGGGGCCCGACCCGGCTAGTCTTGGGTCAGCCAGCGCGCGTCGATGGTCTTGGTCGAGCCCTGGGCCGGGTCGAGGTCGGGGAACTCGACGGTCACGCGCTGCAACATCCCGGCGCCGGTCGCCGCGACCACGCGGCCGCGGCCGAACGAGCGATGCCGCACCCTGGCGCCGGGCGCGAAGACGCCGCCGGCCTCGACCCGCAGATCGTCGTCGGCGCGGAACACCGGCACGTCGTCGTCCCAGGTTCGCTGGTCGTGCTCGTCGAAGGCCGGGCGGGCCGCGCGCCGCGCCATCATCGGCGGCCGCGACGCGAACGAGGGCGCCTCGGCCCGACGCCGCGGCGCGATCGCGAAGCACTTGGGCGGGATGTCGTCGAGGAACCGCGACGGGGTCTGCTGCTTGATCTCGCCCCAGACCCGGCGCAGCCGCGCGTTGGTGATGTAGAGCCGCCGCTTGGCCCGGGTGAGCGCGACGTAGGCCAGCCGGCGCTCCTCCTCGAGCGCGGTCTGCTCGTCCATCTCCTCGCGCGGGCGCAGCGACGGGAACAGGCCGTCCTCCATGCCGCACAGGAAGACGGTGTCGAACTCGAGCCCCTTCGCCATGTGGATCGTCATGAGCGTGACGGTCTCGCCCCGCCCGTCGTCGCCGTCGGCGGCGCCGACCAGCGCGATGCGCTCGAGGAAGCCCGACAGCCCGCGTGGCGCATCGTCGTCGAGGGTCTCGTCCAGATCGGGCGGCGCGGTCGGGGTCGCCGTGCCATCGGCCGGCTGCTCGGCGTCGTAGTCCGACGCCACGTTCACCAGCTCGGCGAGGTTGCGCATGCGATCGGGGCCGTCGCCGTCGGCGCTCTCGACGTACTCGCGATAGCCCGAGCGCTCGACCACCTGGATGAGCAGCTCGGCCAGCGACGCGCCGCCGTCGCGCACCGCGCACAGCCCGTCGATGAGCTGCACGAACGCGGCGAGCTTCTTGCGCGGCGCCGGTCCCAGGTTGCCGTGGCCCTTGGCGACCGCGCGCGCGGCCGCGAGGAGCCCCTGCCCGCTGGCCGACGCGTGCTCGCGCAGCTTGTCGAGGGTGACGCCGCCGATGCCGCGCGGCGGCACGTTGACCACGCGCTCGAACGCCGAGTCGGCGTCGGGGTTGGCGAGGAGCCGCAGGTACGCGATCGCGTCCTTGACCTCGCGCCGATCGAAGAACGCGGTCGCGCCGACCACCTTGGGCTCGAACCGGAAGCGCCGCAGCTGCTCCTCGAGAGGCCGCGACTGCGCGTTGGTGCGGTACAGGATGCAGACATCACCGGGCGAGCACGCGCCGTCGTCGACCAGCCCGCGCAGCGTGCGGGCCACGGTCTCGGCCTCGCCACGATCGTCGCCGCACGGCAGGTACTCGAGCGGATCGCCGCCGCCGGCCTCGGTCCACAGCGCCTTGCCGCGGCGGTCGAGGTTCTTGCCGATGACCGCGTTGGCGGCGTCGAGGATGGTCGACGTCGAGCGGTAGTTCTGCTCGAGCTTGATCTCGACCACGTCGGGGAAGTCGCGATCGAAGTCGAGCAGGTTGCGCGGCTCGGCGCCCCGCCACGCGTAGATCGACTGGTCGTCGTCGCCGACCACGGTCAGGTTGCGGGTCGCCGTCGACAGGTGGCGCACCAGCTCGTACTGCACGAGGTTGGTGTCCTGGAACTCGTCGACCAGGACGTGGCGGTAGCGCGTGGTCAGGCGCGGCCCAGCCTCGGGGTCGCGACACAGCTCGTTGACCTTGAGGATGAGGTCGCCGAAATCGACAGCCTTCTCGCGGGCCAAGCGCTCGCGGTAGCGCGGGATGATCTGCTCGAGCTCGCGCTGATAGGTGTCGCCGCCCGGGCCGGTGTTGGCGGTGATCGGGTCGAGCCCGCGGTTCTTGGCGTAGTCGAGGCGCGCCGCCACCGTGCGCGCCGACAGCTCGTTCTCGAAGCCGCACTCCTTGAGGATCGAGTTGAGGATCTTGGCCTGGTCGTCGTCGTCGAAGATGAGGAAGTCGCGGGGCAGACCGATGGCCGCGCCCCAGCGCCGCAACAGGCGCGCGCAGGTCGAGTGGAAGTTGCCGATCCACATCTGCTGCACCGCGGACCCGCACAGCGCGACCAGGCGCTCGCGCATCTCACGCGCCGCCTTGTTGGTGAACGTGACCGCCAGGATCTCCCAGGGCGCCACCCCACTGTCGAGGAGCCGCGCGATCCGATGCACCAGCACCCGCGTCTTGCCGGTCCCGGCGCCGGCCAGCACCAGCAGCGGCCCGTCGCCGTGCTCGACCGCCGCACGCTGCTCAGGATTGAGCCCGCTCATCGCCACCCTCTTACCCCACTCACCGAAAATACAAAACCCACCCTCCTGGGTGGGTGTTTCTCGCTCCGCACTTGCACCGCTCCGAGCTGCGTCCGCTCCGAGCTTGCACCGCCCGAGCCACCTGACCCCGTCCGAGCGGGCGCCGATTCCCGCGCCCCACGCACCGGGCGCTGACAAAAGTTCAGAAGTTCAGGCGCGCGCCAAACTGGGTCGACAGCGGCGCATAGCGACGGCTGGTCGCGCCGAAGTTCGGGTTGCGCGAGACCGGGCTCGCGGTCTCGCCCCCGCCCGCGGCGGTGCGGTCGTTCTGCTTGGCGAAGACCAGGTCCTCGTAGGTACCGTTGATGATCGGGTTCGACGCCGAGTTGGTGTAGACCTCCGAGATGCCAGCGACGCCCTGGTCGTTGAACACGTTGAACAGGTCGCCGAAGATCTCGATCGACATGCCCTTCGACAGCTTGCGCTCATAGCCGATGTGGAGGTCGAGGCTCTTTTCGAAGCTGCCGCGACCGATCTCGCCGCGCGGCAGCAGGAAGGCCTCGCCCGGGCCGTAGCGGTGGTGACGACCCAGGGTGTCGCGGGGCACGCCCGACAGCGCGCGCATGCGGGCGCCGACCGTGAGCTCACCGGCACGCTTCAGGTCGAAGGAGTAGTAGCCGTCGAGCTTGATGTAGTGCGGGCGATCCTGGGGCAGCGGTCCATAGCGGTTGGCGAGCAGCTCGATGAGGTCGTACTGCGACGAGATGTTGGGATCGTTCTGGCCGTTGTCATACGAGATGAGGCCCGGGTAGTTCCCGGTCGTCTTCGAGTACGTGTAGCTGCCCTGCATGTAGAGCGCCTTCGAGAACCGGCGCGTGACCGAGAACTGCAGCGCGTTGTAGTTGCGGCTCGGCGGGTCGAAGTTGCGGATCTTCTTGTACTGCTTGAGTAGGTTGGTGAGACGCTGGGTCTCTGCCGCGTTGCCAGCGTCGGTCGAGGCCTGGATCTCGCGCTCGAGATCGGCTTCCTCGGCAGCGCCCCACTCACCGGGGTTGGCGATGATGTAGGTGTCGGCGCCATCGGTCGACACGTCCTCGATCACGCGACCCATGCGACGGTTCTGGAACGCGACCCCGACCTTGAGGTCCTCCATCAGCTCGTACTCGACGCCGAGGATGCCCTCGTCGAGGTACTGCGGCTTGATACCAGGAGCCACCACGGTGCCGTTGACGCCGATGATGTCGGTGGCGCCGCTGCCGTTCTCGACGTCGCACTGGTTGCCCGAGGCGCCGCCGTAGCCGTCGTACTGGCCGGGCACGGTCGGGGCGTTGGTGCAGTTCATCGGGTCAAAGGTCTGGCTGTACGAGACCTCGCCGCCGAACGAGCGCGAGTTGATGTTGAGCGGCACCGACTCGAAGAAGCGGCCCCAGTGAGCGTAGATCTTCGAGCGACCTTCACGGGTCCAGTCGTAGAGGAGGCCGACGCGCGGCGCCCACATGTTCTTCAGCAACATCGCGTTGGTGCCGAACGGGCGGTTGTTGACCGGGTCGAGGTCGTCGCGGAGGTACTTCGCGAAGCGGAGACGCTGCTCCTCGTAGCGGAGACCGGCGTTGAGGGTCAGGTTGGGGCGGATCTGCCACGAGTCGCGGAGGAACGCGGCCCAGTTGATGGTCTGGCCCTGGATCCGCGAGCCCTCACCGGTCTGCTCGATGAAGCGGCACGGGATCATCTGGGGACCCTGGGCGTTCGAGTAGTTACACACCTTGTCGAACTTTTCGTCATCGGAGCCGGGCGGCGCGATCTGGATCCACCGGGTCGACTCGATCTGCTGGCCGACGATGTTCTGGAAGAACTTGCCGCCGGTGTAGGCGCGGGGCTCGTCGAGGCGGTTGTCCTCGATATCGACGCCGGCCTTGATCTCGTGGCTGCCGAGGAACTTCTGGCGGCGGGTGACGCCGAGCTTGGCCGAGTAGCGGTCCGAGCGATCGTCGGTGACCGAGCCGAAGCCGCCGACCCGGTAGCCAATGCCATCGTCATCCGGACAGTTGGTGATGAGCTCGTAGGGGTCGCCGGTGGCACGGGTGCCATCCCCGCAACCAGCCTGGGTCACCATGTCCTCGGCGGGGCGGCCGTCGGGGCCGATGATGCGACTCCACTCGCCGAGGTTGCCCTCGTAGAGAATCTCGAACGGCGTGGTGCCGGACGGCGCGAAATCGGGGGTTTGCTTCACGCGCTCGCTGTGCCAACCGACGACGGCCTCGACCTCGGTCTTGTTGTCGTGGAACTTCGAGGTCCACTTACCGCCGACGTCGAACTGCAGGCCGCTGGCGTGGTTGTCGCCGGTCGAGCGCAGGCCGTAGATCCCGTAGTTTTGGCTCTGGCCGGGCGAGAGGTTCGCGGTGATCTGGCCCTGGTGCTCGGGGCGGACCGCGATGTTGATCTTGGCGAGGGTCGACAGCGAACGCGCGTTCGGGTGGGTCTTGCTCTCCGACAACTTCTCGTAGATGTAGAAGCCGGTCTCGGGATCGGCATCGGCGAAGCCATCAGAGAACTGGCCAGGCCCGGTACCGGGCGAGCAAACGCTGAGCTGGCCGGCCTGCGGACCGGTCTGGATGACCTCCTGGCAGTCGCGGCGGCGCTTGGTCACGCGGGTGGTGGTCGCGCGCGAGTAGGCCGGCCCGACGCCGACCGAGTACCAGACCCGGTCCTTGATGATCGGGCCCGCCAGAGTGAAGCCGGCGTCGAGCCTGACGTCGAGGTCCGACGTGACGTCGATCGAGTTGGCCTGCGAGGCCGCGACCTGGGCGTTGGCGGACAGCACGCCCGGCGACACGTACGCGAACACGCGGCCGACCGTCTCGTTGGTACCCGTGATGGTCACGACGTTGACCACGCCACCAGTCGCGCGGCCGTACTCGGCGTTGTACCCGCCGGTGATGACCTCGACCTCCTGGATGAAGTCGTTGATGATCGGGGAGCCAACCGAGCCGTACCTGAGGCCGGTCGTGTTCACGCCGTCGACGAAGTACTGGTTCTCGGCCGACGATGATCCGGAGAACGCGACGCCCGAGCCGTCGCCCTGCGAGCCGGCGGCGGCGCCCAGGGTCGACTCGAAGGTGCGGCCCGGGATCGGGATGTTCTTGGTGTACTCCTGATCGATCGTGATGCCCTGGGTCGTCGACGTCGGGTCGATCGCCGGGGCCTTCTGGTTGATGACGATCGTCTCCTGGACGGCCGACGACACGTTGATCTTCTGGAACACCGGGGTCGTCTTGTTGACGCCGACGATGATGTTCTGGCGCTCGATGGTGAGCTCGCCGAAGAAGAACGTGACGAGGTAGGTGCCCGGGGTCAGGTCGGTGACGCGGTAGCTCCCGTTGTCTTCCGTGATCGTGGTCTGCGAGGTGGTCCCCGAGACGACGACGGTGACGCCGGCGAGGCCCGAGCCATTCGCGCTGTCGGTGATGACACCCTGGATCGCGCCGGTGGTCGCACCCTGGGCGCGCGCATCGGTGGTGAGCAGAGAGGACCCGAGGAGCGACCCCGAGCCACCGAGGACGAGTGCGAGAAGCAGCTTTGACGTCTTCATGGTTGGGTCCTCACGCGCCGGTGGTGAAGGTGAGCGTGAACGGACCCGGGAGGGGACCGCCGAAGCTGTCGCGAAGGTTGGTGAGCGTGACGGTGTAGACCGTCGACGGCAGCAGCGGCGGCGCGCCGACCGGCAGCGTGAGCCGCACCCGGTTCGCCGGGGTCATCGCATCGACCATGACCACCACGACGAAGTCGGTGCGCGGCACGCCACCCTCGGTCACGACGACGTTCGCGGGGGTGAGGCTCGTGCGATCGATCGGGGCGGTGAGGTCGATGAAGAACGAGCGCAGCGCGACCGAGACCATCGGGCTGTTGTTGGACGGCTGCGACGAGTCGAAGCGGACGTTCTCGACGCCGAACGAGAAGGCGCTCATGTCGCCCTCGACGCAGTCGCCGATGTCGTCGGTGTCTTCGACGCCGCCGGTCGGCGCGCACGGGCGGTTGTAATCTTTGTCCGTGACGTTGTCGCGGAACTCCAGGCGGCAGGTCGTGCTGGGCGGCAGCAGACCACCGACCGGCTGGAGGATGATGGCGGGGCCGATGCTGTTGCGGGGAAGCTGGCGGGCCGGCGTGAGCTGGTTGCCGGCGGGCTGCCAGAAGGTCGCCTGGTAGTCGAGCTTGACCTCGGTGGCGCCGCAGACGAGCCGGACCGGCGTGCCGCCGTTGCAGATCGACGTGCTCAGCGCGCTGTCGGGATCGTCGCAGATGAGGCGGGTGTCATCCGATGCGCCGTCCCGCACACCATTGAGGTCGTCTTGCACGCCGATCGGCGTGCCGTCAGCCATGAGGCAGGTGGCGTGCTCGCCGGTGCACAGCGCGGGGAGCAGGTCCTCGGAGGCCGCGCAGTTCGCGATGTCGGCGGGCGTGGTGCCTTCGGGCACGCGCGACCAGCTCGGGGCCGTCAGGCCGAGGTCCGGGCGCGCGCGACACTGGATCTCCTCGAGGTAGTTGCCGATCAGCAGCTCGTCGAAGACGATGCGAAGCTTCTGACCGACCGCGGTGGCCGTGGTGACGGGGTGCGTGAGGTCCGAGAACTCGCCCAGCTCGGTGCGATTGTTCGGGACATCAGGATGCCAGCCGGTGGCGAGGACGCCGTCGGTGCGGCGGAACGTGCCGTTGCCGGTATCGGTCAGCTCGCTCATGAAGACCTGCTGGATCATCGGCGGCCCTTCGGGACGCAGGCCGGTCGCCGTCTCGGGCACTTCGCACCCGGCGATCAACGCCGCGGCCAGCGAAAAGACTGCCCACCTAGAAGTGTTCGCCATGGTCAGTTTTGCTCCGTCGCAAGGCTCGAGAAAATGAAAGCTCACGGCGCCCCAACCCCGGGGCAACCGTATAAAAAGTCGTTGGGTCTTACTCGGCGCGGTCCGCTATTGTCAAGCACATCGACCCACACCGGGCGCTTGCGCTCGTGGTGACGTTGAAGTGCATCCGACCTCGTACCACTGCTCAAACGTCGCCGTGAATCCCCGGTTCTCTGACCGCTCGTGACCTCTCGACCCGGTGCGACGGTCCCGCGCGACGCACGTCAGGTGTCGCACCCCGCGCGACCTCACCGGCTCGGACACGCGCCCCGAAACCAGCTCGGCCCCGCCAGTCGCGAGGACCGAGCGGGGCCGTGAAACACCTGTTGCGCGGCTCGTCAGGGCGAGGGCGCCTTGTCGTCCTTCATCTTGAGCGCGACCTTGATGTCGTTGTGGTCGGTGTCGGCCGCGAGGCTGCGCACCGAGTCCATGATCGACACCACGTCGTTCCACGGGACCGGATCCTCGAAGTCGACGAAGACCAGCTTGTCGGCCTTCTTGTCCTCGAGCATCGGGCGCAGGGTCTTGGCCAACTCGGTCGCCGGCACGTTGAGGTCGCGCTCGCCGTTGTTGATCGTGACCATCAGGTCGGCCTTCACCATCACGCTGATCTGCTTGGAGGCCGCGGTCGGGTCCTCGAAGTCCTGGATCTTGCGCGGGACCTCCAGCGTGATCGTCCGCATCATGATCGGCATCGTCACGAGGAAGATGATGAGCAACACCAGCACCACGTCGATGAGCGGCGTGACGTTGATGTCGTTTTTGATTCCGCCACCACCACCGAGGTTCATCGACATGGCTACTTCACGTCCTTCTCGTTGGTGCCGAGATCGATGGAGGACACGCCCATCTCGTTGATGACGATGAGGAGCGGATAGACCTTCTGGTACGTGAGCTCCTGGGCAGCCTTCACGTAGACCCGGCCTTGGCTCTCCGGGTCCTTCACCTTCTCCCAGCCCCGCGTGATGCTGTCCTGCAGGCGCTCGACCACGCCGGGCTCGGTGATCTCACCGAGCTTGACCTTCTCGTAGTAGACGATGCCGTTGCGATCCATCGCGACGACGGGCTGCTGCTTGTCCTTGCGCTGGTAATGGTTCTGCGTCTTCGGGAGCGTGACTTCCTTGCCGCGCGACATCATCGGCGTGATCACCATGAAGATGATGAGCAGCACCAAGCACACGTCGACCAGCGGCGTGACGTTGATGTCGCTCTTGACCGCCGGAAACGCCGTCTTCTTGATCGCGTGGATGCGTTTCTTTCTGCCGCCGCCGCCGGACATCGACTAGCTCCGGCCCTCGCGCAGGATGTGATCGACGAACTCCGACGAGACGTCGTTCATGTCGACGGTGAGCTCTTCGACGCGGGTCGTGCAGTAGTTGAAGCCGATGGCCGCGAAGATCGCGATGAGCAGACCGCCGGCCGTGGCGTAGAGCGCCTCGGCGATGGCCGGGCCGATGACCTCGATCGTCGCGTTGCCCTTGAGCAGCGCGAAGGCGTTGATGATGCCGATGACCGTGCCGAAGAGGCCGACGAACGGCGTCGCGGTGGCGACCGTGCCGATGCCGGCGAGGCCCTTGCGGAGGTTCGACACCTCGCGCTCCTTGACGCGATCGATGGCGCGGTTGACCGAGTCGACGAGGTCGAAGTCACCGACGTCGTGGCTGCCCTTTTGGGTCAGCGCCTCGTGGCCATTGCGGTACGCGGCCGTGCCAGCGCCGACGACCTTGGCGACCGGGCTGTTCTTGAACTGCTGCGCCGACTTCTGGACCTCTTCGTACTTTTGATTCTTGAGCTGCTGGCGGAGGCCGAGCACGAACTGCACGGTCTCGTTCGAGGCCTTCGAGAAGGTGACGATGCGATCGATGACGCGGTACGCCATGTAGATCGACATGCCGAGCATGAAGATCATCACGAGCTGCACCGGGATGCTCATGCTCCGGGCGATGTCGACGAGACTGTGATCCATGGCGGTGGCCTACGTGGGTGTCGAGGTTGAAGTGACTAGCGCGAGGTAACTAGCGCGACTGGTTGTAGACGAACTGGACGATCGAGCAGACCGGGGCCGGCGTGCCGTTGATCGAGAACGGGCGATACTTCCACTTACGGACCTCGCGCTTGAGCTTCTCGTCGTACGCGACGAAGCCCGAGCCCTTACCGAGGATGGTGACCCCGGCGATGCTGCCGCCCTTGTCGATGCAGACCTTCACTGGGATCATGAGCCGGGTCTTGCCCGAGCGGCCGATCTCGGTCTTGGTGACGTCGTCAGGGAAGATGTTCTTGTCGCCGGAGATGCGCGACTGCTCGAGCGCGTTGGGCGGCACGATCGACGGCGCGGCCGGCGGCTTGGGGGGCGGCGGCGGCGGCGGCGGCGGCGGCGGCGCGGTACCGACACCACCAACGACACCACCCGCGACCCCGCCCTCTTCCCCACCTTCTTCGCCGCCCTCTTCACCACCGCTGGCGCCGCCGCTGTCCTGGGTCTCTTGCGGCTTGTCCTCGACCTTGGTGGGCTGGACGGTGTCGACGGGCTTGATCTTCTTGGGCTCGACCTTCTTCTGGGTCTCGAGCTTTTTGCTACCGGCCGGGGGCGGCGGCGGCGGGGGCGGCGGCGGCGCCATGGCGATATCGACGCCGCTGGACGGCGGCTCGAGCTTCGCGATGGTCCACAGCGACTTCACGACCAGGACCGCGCCGAAGGCGACGTGGATGGTCACCACCAGCGCGAGCAGCGCCAGGGCCAAGGTCATGCCCTTCGATCGTTTGGAGTCTGCGTAATTCTCGAACATGGCGCTCCGTGGGCCTTCAGGTCAGGTGCCGTTGCCCGGTGCTGCTGGAGCGGTTGCTCCAGCGCCGGCAGCTTGTGCCTTCTTGGCCTCTTCCTTTAGAACGCGTGCCTGCTGCTCATAGACCTGTGCTTCTGCACGATCGATCTGCTGGGCCCATGACGGTCCATGCGCGAGCGCGTGATTGTTCCACAATCCTCCGGAGATACTCATCAGGCCGATGTTCTTAGGATCGAGCTTCAGGCCCTCGCCGGCGGCCTCGAGCCCGATCTCGGCGATCTCGGTGCGGTCGACGCCCACGATGCTGTCACGGTTCGAAAACAGCTTGTTGAAGCACAGGTTGGCGATCGCCTGGTAGGCGGCGGCCTTGCCGGGGACGTCCACGGCGGCCTCGACATCCTTGCGGTACCAGTCGACGGCCGAGCGCCAATCGCCTGATTTCATGTAGATACCGGCGACCATCGTGATGACGTCCCGGACCTTGGGGTCCTTGAGGTGCTCCTTCTTCCAGAAGTCGAGCGCCTTGGGATAGTCGCCAGCGTCGATCCACAGCCCGGTGATGAGCATGCGGATCTTGCGGTCCTCGGGGTGCTTGTCGAGCCAGACCGCGAAGTGGGTCGCGGCCTTGTCGGCGATCGCCTTGTTGGCGGGCGTCTCGACGCCGGGCTTGAACATGCGGCTGTACGCGATCGCCAGGTTGTGGTGCGCGATGTCGATGTCCGGCGCCTTCTTGAGAGCCGCCTCGAACTTCTCGGCCGCGGCCTCGTAGCGCTGCTCCGAGTAGTCCTCGTTGCCCTTCTGGATGAGGCGACGCGCCGACAGCTCGTCGCAGCCCACCAGAGACGTGAGCGTGATCGCGACGAGGACGAACGACGCTGCTCTCGCTGGCCAGGTCATAAGCCGCGGCACTGTATACAAGCCAACTGCGGGCGTAAAGGGCTCGGGCACCGGCGTACACATACCAGCACTCGCGAGCCGCCATCACAGCGGCGCCATAATACGATCTGGCAGCGGCCATCGCCGGTGCATACCTGGGACGCGCGCGCTGCCGCACGCGCTCAGCGGACGCCTCAGGGGAGGGCGCGGAGCCGGATCGGATATTGGACGATGTAGTCATCGTGATCTGGCTCATCGCGGGCGGTGAGCGAGATCGCCATGGCCTTGTCGGTCACGCAGGTCGTGAAGCTCGCCGCGCTGGCGCCGCCGATGTCGTTGATCGTCGGGTACACGTCGATCGTGGTGAGCGCGCCCTTGGCGACCTTCACGGTCATGGTGACGTACGTAAAGGGATCGGCGCCGCGATCGGCAGCCGGCACCGCGGCGCCGCACGACGCGACCGCGGGCGCGAGCTGCTGGTAGATGCGCGCGGTGATGACGGTGCTCATCGTGCGCTGGTCGGGGCGCATCGGCGGCGGGTTGATGGGCGGCGCGGCGCCGGCGCCGCGGTGATCGCGGACCACGGCGCCGTTGTCCATGACGTAGGTGCGGGTCGTGGGATCGCCGTCGCCGTCGTCGAGGTCCACGTCGTCGGGGCCGGGCCTGCCCGCGGCGACCGGGCCCGAGCGCGGGTCGACCGGGCGGCGCGGCGCCGGACCGGGGACGCCATCGGGCTTGTCCTCGGCGGCGCCGGGCGCGGGGCCGGCGCTTTGGGGGGCGTCGCCGCCGCGCAGCTTCCAGATCGCGATCGCGGCCAGGACGAGGGCGGCCAGCGCGATGAGCAGCGTGCGAGTCCGACCGGTCATGGCCGGGTCGTAGCACAGGCGCGCGTCAGGCGCGGTTCACGCGAGGTGCTCGACCTCGCCCGACACCACGCGGTGCACGACCCCGTGCTCATCCTCGACACGCAGCGCGCCGTCGGCGTCGAGGCCGATCGCGCGACCGCTGGCGCGATCGGTGCGCACCGTGAGGCGGTCGAGCATGCGGGCCTGCCAGGCCGGCGCGATCGCCGCCACCCCGAGCTCGAGGTAGCGATCGATCCACGGCGCGAGGTCGGCCAGCAGGCGGGCCAGGAAGGCGTCGCGATCGACCCAGCGGCCCAGCTGGTCGCTGATCGTGGTGGCGCGGGCCGCGACCTCGGGCGGCAGCTCGACGGCCGCGCCGTTGGTGTTGACGCCCAGGCCGACCACGACGGCGTCGCCGACCGACTCGCACAGCACGCCAGCGAGCTTCTTGCCACCCACCAGCACGTCGTTGGGCCACTTGAGCCCGGCTTGGGCCACGCCCTCGCCGCGGATCGCGTCGCACAGTCCGACCCCGATCGCGAGCGTCAGCGGCGGGATGGCGAAGGTGCGCCCGACCCGGACCACCATCGACGCGTAGAGGTTGCGGCCGGGCGGCGAGGCCCAGACTCGACCGTGACGACCGCGGCCGGCGGTCTGGGTGTCGGCGGTGACCAGCGCGCCGTGGGGCGCGCCGTCCTTGGCCCAGGCCAGCGCGACGTCGTTGGTCGAGCCGCACGAGGCCAGCGCGCGCCGCTCGCCTCCCAGCCAGGTCACGCTGGCTCGTCGAAGTCGAGGCCGAGATCGACCGCGACCGCCGAGTGCGTGAGCGCCCCCACCGAGATCAGGTCGGCGCCGGCCTCGGCGTAGGCCCGGATGGTCGCGAGGGTCACGCCGCCCGAGACCTCGACCTTCACGCCGCGGGCGTGGGCGGTGGCGGCCGCGACCTTCACCTGCGCGGGCGTCATGTTGTCGAGGAGCACGAGCTCGGCGCCGGCCGCGAGCGCGTCGGCCAGCTCGGCGAGGTCGGTGACCTCGCACTCGATGCGCAGCGGATGGGGCGCGTTGGCCCGGGCCCGCTCGACCGCGGCCCGCACGCCGCCGCACGCGACGATGTGGTTGTCCTTGATGAGGATGCCCGAACCGAGATCGAAGCGGTGGTTGCCGCAGCCCCCGGCCCGCACGGCGGCCTTCTCGAGGACGCGAAAGCCGGGGGTGGTCTTGCGGGTGTCGACCACGCGACAGCCGGTGCCGGCCACCGCCTCGGCGTACCGGGTGGCGGCGGTGGCGACCCCCGACAGCCGCTGCGCGAAGTTGAGCGCGGTGCGCTCGGCCATCAGGATCTGCGCGGCCGGCCCGCGGGCGGTCAGGAGCTTGGCGCCCGGGCTCACGCGCGCGCCGTCGACGACGTGATGCTCGACGGCGATGCGAGGATCGACCAGCTCGAAGACCGCGGCGGCCAGGTCGAGGCCGAACACGGTGACCGGCACCCGCGCGTTCATCACCGCGACGGCCTGGGTGTCGGTGGTGCCGACCGTCGCCGCGGTGGTGACGTCGCCGCGGCCGAGATCTTCGTCGAGCGCCAGGTCGATGAGCCGGCGGACGTGCGGGAGCAGCGCGAGGCCTCGGATCGTCATGCCGGAGAAGCTAGCACTGCTGCCTCACCTCCGAGGAGGAGCGAGGCGTGGCCGCGCGAGGCGGATCGCGAGTGCCCCCGCAGTCGAGCGACGAAGGCGTACTCTTGTACGTCGAGGAGCGAGCGAGGAGGTAAGCCGTGAGGCGCCCGCGCCGCCGCGCCGCAGCCCCCGAGGTGGGTGAGGCAGTAGTGCTAGCACCGACCTCAGGCCCACCGCTCGATGCGCCAGCCCTGGCGACGGGCGTGGCGCCACAGCCGGAGATCGGGGTTGACCGCGACCGGCGTGCCGACCCGCTCGAGGAGCGGCAGGTCGTTGTAGCTGTCGGAGTAGAACGTCGACGCGGCCAGGTCGAGGTCGTGGACCCGGGCGAAGGTCTCGGCGAGCGGGACCTTGTGGCGACCAAAGCACATCGCGGCCAGCTTGCCGGTGAACGCGCCGTCGACGACCTCGAGCCGCGAGCACAGCGTGTGCTCGATGCCGAGGCCAGCCGCGACCGACTCCGCGGCGTACTGGGTGGCGCCGGTCGCCAGCGCGATCACGTCGCCGGCCTCGCGATGGCGCGCGATGGCGTGGCGCGCCGACGGCGCGATCATCGGCACCACGTCGGCCGCGTACCAGATCGCGGCCTGCTCGCGCACCGTCGCCTCGGGCTGGCCGGTGAGTTCGGCGCACAGCCGGCGCGCCAGAGTCTCGAGGTCGAGCACCGCGGCCTTGTACAGCAGGCTCCACCACACCGCGCGGGCCAGGCCGGCCGCCGACAGCTCCCCGCGCCGACGCTGGAAGCGCATCCAGCTCATGCCGGTGTCGCTGGTGAGCACCGTGTGGTCGAGGTCGAACAGCGCAGCCGCGGGCATCCGCATCGGTAGCACGAACCCTTCATGATACGAATAAAGCACCGTGATCACCCGGATCTACGTCGACAATTCTCGGTCGCTGGTGAACTTCGAGTGGAGGCCCGGTCGTGTTGCACTGCTCATGGGAGCGAATGGCACCGGCAAGTCCTCGTTAGTGGATGCTCTCTGGGGGCTCCGAGGCCTCGCCGCGGATCGAGACCGCGTCAAGAAATGGTTCCCCCCACGTAATAGTTGAGAGCGCGTCTTAGGGCCCGCGAATGGACAAGTCGATCGATGATCGCGGTCGAGGCGCTCGGA
>Ga0105044_10000274_pt1 | contig 62031 bp, 54 predicted proteins | sample MAT01_FD_78092 | JGI IMG/M metagenome (GOLD analysis project Ga0105044, IMG submission 78092) | Freshwater microbial communities from Lake Fryxell liftoff mats and glacier meltwater in Antarctica - MAT-01 | ecosystem: Environmental > Aquatic > Freshwater > Ice > Liftoff microbial mat | place...
ATCACGAAGTCGGGACCGCGCTCCTACGCCGGCACCTTCACCTACGATGGCGCGCTGCTGCAGTACATCACGTCTGAGAGTGGACTCAGCGGTAACACAGATCGGTATGATAATCTCACGATTCTGAACGGACCGAAAGAAGTTCGCAGGTACGACGAAGTCCGCATGAGTCGATCGTTCTATAGCGATGCCTCTGCACCGATGCTCGTTCAGGGCTCAATGTTTTGGGGCACGAATAGTTTGACCTCTGCGCCTGTGACCATCGATTCTGGTGGCATGCTTGCAACCGGAGTTGGAACAAGCTTGCTGAACGCCAACCTTACGGTCAACGACGGCGAGTTCATTGCAACCGACAATGCAGATACAACAACAATAGGTTCTGGAGCGCGGTTAACGGTAGGTCCGTCGGCAGCAGCAAAGCTTTCGCTAGGACAGAACGCGCAGTTATATGTGCTGGGCGACTATGCGAATTCGTTCGCTCTGCGTACGAACGTTCGCTTCGACCCAACGTCACTCGTGAACTTCAATGCACCCACACCACAAGTGATTCAAAGTACCGTTGCAACAAACGCATACGGACATCTGCGAACGGGTCGTTCCGTCAAAACAGTGAATGGCGATGTCTACCTTGTGTCGTCACTCTCCGTGAACGACGAAAACCTAGACGTTGGTACATCGATGCTCTCGATGACAACCGGTGCTGCTCAATACACAGGTTTCACAGAAGTCGTGGGAACGATGCAGCGAGACCTGCGCAGTGGCTCCACTGGCGATCTCTACGTATTCAACAACGAGCAAACGAGGATGACGTTTGAAAAGCTACCACAAGACATAACGCTGGAGGTACGACCGGTTACCAATCCAACGAGCTACGATCTTACGTCGGACATCCAACGAAAGATTAACGTACGGTACAATGGTGTTTGGACAGCACTCGTACGAGCCGGCTACAAACAAGCGGATATTCCTGCCACATGGGGCGTCGATGTTTCCGAAGATCTCTTGCGATTCTTTGATGCAAAGGGTCCACTCACAACAGACGTTCGCAAGATGTTACCTCAGCCGGGTTCAGCGTATAGTAGAGGTCGCGTTGCCGATGCACGTTCCTTTGGATGGGTGGAGCTCGGACGCTTGTCCAGCATCGATCCTGCGGAACGCAGAATAGACAACACGCACGATCTGTTGATGCGTGGAAGTCGCGACATCCTGAAAGCAATTGCCAGCGGTCGTTGGTCGAACCCTGCAACATGGGACGAAGGACGTGAGCCAGATCCGAAAGATCGTGTGAGTATTAGTGGCTTCACCGTCCATGTGGGCTATGTACGGGCGAACGACAACTATGCAATACTTGAAGCATTCCCCGACACAATGGCTAGAGCTGTCACGCTCGCAGATGTTCCAAGCACATCGCTCCTCATCGGTTACACGAACACTTTCAACACATTCTCACTCAAGCGTACAACCGGAGTACTCTTTACTCAGAATCGTGTTGCGCCTTCACTCGTTCCCTTTACCGCGCTCGATGTGACTGTGGCTAATCTCGATGCCGGATTGCTGATCTATCCAGGCGCATCCTATACCGTGCCCGATCTTTTGATCGGAGCAGACGCCACGGTCTTCAACGGTGGTATCCTTCAAGTAGGTTCGAACTGATGATCTGCGTCCCACGATATCGGTTGCTTACTGTACTGTGCCTTGCCACCCTGCTGCCGTTGATGCTTCTTGCCCAGCCCATTCCAAGTACGCTCAATAGTAATGGGAGAATCTACAATACCGGAACGTTGCGCATAGTTGGCGACGCGATCATCAAGCAGGACACAATCTTGGGTCGTGTTGAATACACTCGTAGTGGTTCGAACGATTCTCAACTCGTCGCTCACATTTCGTATCAGGATCTCTACTTCGAAGGCACTTCGGTTAAGCGCATGCCCGACGCAAGTCGTCCGGTGGTATCGCTACAAAGTTTTACAAGCAACAATGCTCAAGTGGTCTTCGATCTCGAACCAACGTCGCGGATTCAAGCTCACGGAAGCGTGAAGCACAGTGGAAATATCAATCCGGGCAGACGTGTAGGGACGATGGAGCTGAATGGTACAACACCGCAAGACCTATCAGGCGACGGGCGATTTGCCATCCTGGAGATCAACAACACATCAAATGTAAATGTGATTGCTTCAGGAGGGTTCAAGGTGGCCGGGCGACTGGATCTGCAACGAGGGACACTTGCGAACACGACTCCCGGCAACTTCACATTGCTCGATGATGCGTGGATATGGCGTAGTGATAACGGAGCACTTGCCACTGCTGCGCTTCGCGATGCACGCTACAATGTGCGATACTATGGCAGCAATTACATTGTTGGTGGAGCCGAACTTCCTACGGATGCGCGTCCACTTCGTGTGCTCTTGCAAGAGGACGTAGGCGGACTGCAGCTTCCATGGAATGTTACTGTCAACGACAGCTTGTTACTTCGAGGACACATTTTCACCGAAGACACTGCGAACAGTAATGCACTTATTCTCACCTCCCAAAACGATCCGGCGTTTGTTGGAATGTGGCCTGAAGTAAATGGCACGCTCGTTCGAACGAATATCACGGCAAGTAGAACGTATGTGATGAATAGCCTGCACTCCACTGTCGGATTTTCTTCGGCCGCTGATCAAGGCGCGGCGCGGACTGTTTCGTTACGGTCGAAGCCCCTCACGGTCCCATTGCCAATGGCAGCAGGCACCGATAAGGTTCTACGATTCTACCAACTTGCCGTTTTTGACTCGACAAATGCGATCGTACCAGATATGGCCTACGTGCTTCGCTTCGGATATGCGTGGAGAACCTTGCAAATCCAGGGACTCGAGCCTGCTTCAATCGTCGAAACGATTCCCGCGCTTGTGCCCTTTGAAGACTCTCTTGTGCTCCTTCGATATGTTGGAGATCGATACGTACCGGAGCCATCGTCAACGATCCCAACACAACGAGATTCGATTTGGCGGTTCTCAGCAGCTTCGAACATTGCGAATAGTGGTGACTTTGCCATTGGTCTTGCTTCATCGAGTCCTTTTTATGTGCTTCGCGCACGTTTGCTGCTCGAAGGCGCAATGCGCTCGTATGGTGAGAATGCCGTACCGATCATGGGAACCGATCTCCGACAGCGAAACCTTGTACCGGCAACTCCTCCTCGAGAGTATCCTTTCACGTTGGATGCCATCAGCAGCTCACTTCTCGTTACTTCAATGCCCGACAGTGTTGTAGACTGGATGCTTGTTGAATTCCGATCTGAGCTTACCGGGGGGACGACGTACTACCGCACGTGCTTGATCTCTGCGAATGGTTATGTAATCGACCCCACGACCTTCGAGCCGATCACGATCACCAACATCACTTTTGGTGAGTACTATGTTGTCTTCCGTCATCGCAATCACCTTGCCGTGATGACCGATACGAAAGAACGCATCACTCCGGTGAAGACCGAGCGATACCTTGATCTTACAGACGGAACGAACGTCTTCGGTGGCGCATCCGGCATGAAACTCCTCGGAACGAGAGCCGGCGCGAAGTTCTTTGGCATGGTGGCAGGGGCAGTGAATGATGACGACGATATTCTTCGCAACGATGTAGACCTCGTGTGGTCGAATCGCGACTTCGAAAGGTATTCGATCTTTGACACAGACTTAGATGGAATTATCTCTACGAAGGACCTGAACATCTCGTGGAATAATAGAGGACGGAGCAGTGTTGTCACGCGCTAAGTATACACTCCTCGTCCTATTGCTGTGCTTCGCCTCCTTTGCGCAAGCGCAAGACTCGAGCGATGTTAAGGTTGTTTTGCAAACAACCGACGACTTTGTGCCGAACACGATTACGTTTGAAGTTATCATCACAAGAGTGAGCGACCGTTGGGATTTGTGGGCGAATACCACGTTGCGATTGGTGCATCCGGATCTTCTCACAACTGGTGGATTTGATTCGCTCACCTACACGGTGGACTATCAAAATGGTTCGTCGGAGTTGCCCTTGCAGACGTACGATCCTTCTGCAATGTCGAAGTATTCGATAACTCCACGCATTTTGAATAGTAGGATCTCGATAACGGTGTTTGGTCCAGATAGCAGCGACTGGGCAATCCGCTTGCCAGATTCGAAACGTTCATTCGTTCTTGGACGCTTCGTGCTAACGGCACCAGCCGGTGTCGTGCTTCGGGATACGCTTGCCTTCGCTACTCCCGCGAACTACTATCAGGCAATCGCCTATAAGATGGATCATGATAGTGTTACGGGTACGCCACCAAGCCAAAACGTATGGTATAGCAAGCACGACAATGTGGAAATGCGCCAAGAAACTTCGTCGTTTGCCGGACCTCCCCGCCAGTGCGATTCGAACATCATTAATAATTTTACTGCTGTGTATGTAGGCGATCTATCCGTGGAACTTGCATTCACGACAAACTGTGAACTGGGAATTGAAGGTTTTATCATCGAGCGCTCGCTTGTCAATCCGGGTGATCGGACGACTCTAAATTTCCTTGAACGAATGAACTACTCGACGAATTCAATTCTCGTGGCATGTCCTGTCTGTGAAACCGGAAAAACATATTCAGGGCTCTTTGACGGCGTCGAATATCGCAGAGAGATCTACGCCTACAGATTGATCGCGGTGATGCAACGTTCAAAAGAACATAGAGTGATCGACACGGCCTTCGTGCGAATCCCCAACGCTATCATCTCTGGTGCATACTTGCTAGATAATCCATTCCAAGACGTGACTACTGTTGTGTTCAATATTGATGACCGTGTGATGCTGTCTGCCTCTGCGTATGACCTAACAGGAAAGAAGATGGCAGACCTCGTAGATGAGCTAGGAAATCCCATCATCAACAAGGAGTATGCAAAGGGTTCAAAGTTCCGAGCACGATTCCTTGCGGCGTCGGATGCGGCGAATGGCCTGTATAACATCATTCTTGTCGCCAGTCCTGTAGACGATAATTCGATCGAACAGCAATCTCGCGTAGTGCTCAAAGCGCAGTTGGTACGATGAAGATTCGATTCCTGTTCTCTATCTCTTTGCTCTGGGTTATACTCTTCGGGAACCTTCATGCGCAACGAAGTGCATCCTCAAGTCAGGACTACATTCCAGAAGAATCGCTCGAGGTGCAGCATGTTTTTTGGGTAGGGCCAACGTTGTCTGGAATGTACTCGCTGTATTTCGGCGGACTCTCGGCAAAGTATGCGGGAGGCAGTTCACCTGGTTCGACTGCGCAAATAGCTACATCTAGTGGTGGCTTCGGTGCTGCCGTCGGAGGTGGGGGAGTAGTTGAGTATCGTCCGCTTGGTGATGTGTGGAGTGTTTTTGCCATGGTGCGCGCCGACTATCGATACACAACATCGACAACAGCATCTACTGTCTCGAACGACATCTTCGCCATTAATGCAGAGTTCGAGATCATCACGAAATCATGGTATATCACCGTGTCGCCATCTGTTCGATACATGTTCGGACGTACAGGCGCCTTTGCCTATGCCGGACTAGACTTTGAGTTGCCCGTGGGAGAGCAATATAGTGGCGTTTGGCAACATGAATATCCCACAGGGGACAGTGTGGGCAGCGAGCCTGGATCTCCCCAAACGAACATTCTCTTTAAAACGACCGTAGACCTCGTGCCACGCGTTGGATTTCACGTAGGTATGGGGCACGATTTTCTTGTTGGCCTTTTTGGATATCGCCGGCAAATGCTTACTCCATGGTTCCAACTATCGGCTGGGACGGCTCCTGTTTCAGGAGCCAGTTGGAATGGAATTGGATTGCGGTTTGGTATCATGTGGCGATATGGTTTTTAAATTAGGGACGCACCTTTTACCACTAGTGCGAATTGAGGTCACAGCGAACCCCGACTCTGTCGGGGTTTACTGTTTATGGGAGGTCTGACGGGAGTGCGGCTTTTAGGCGAACCGTGAACGTCGTGCCCGACCCAACGAGACTGTCGCAAGTGATTGCACCGTCAACTCGCTTTGCGAGTCGAGCTGCGAGATACAGTCCAAGCCCAAGGGACTCTTCGCCACCCGTTGGCTGAGTGCTTAACCGGCCGTACTTCGTGAACAACAATCGCCTCTCATGATCGGGTATCCCGGGTCCGTTGTCTCGTACGCGAACGAGTACATCGTTCTCATTGCGCGACGTCGTCACAACCACCTCAGATCCTTCGGGAGAAAACTTGATTGCATTCGACACAAGATTGTCGAAAATGGCGTCCGTCACAGCCATGTCTGCACTAGCCCAGATTGGCTCCATGATGGGCATTCGAATACTGATGCCCTTTTCTGTGGCACGCCGGAGATGTCGATAGAGCGCATCTCGAACAACATCGTTCACATCGATGATCTCGTGAGCGATCATCGAACCACGTTTGTCGTTCCTGCTAACATCAAGGAAGTGGTATACCGTGACTAGCATGCGATCGGTCGTCTCTCGCACGCTTGACAACACTTCCATGGATTCCGAGTGCGACAATCTGTCTGCATGCGTTAATGCATGTGTGATAAGGCCGCGAATGTTACTGAGAGGTGTTCGAAGGTCGTGGGCAGCAACGGCCATAAACTCATCCTTCTCATTCGCAAGGTCTTGAAGTTCCTTGTTGAGTTCCTGCAATCGTTGCATCGCTGATGTCAATTCGACGTTTCGCAAGCGAAAGATCTCTGCCTCTTGGGACTGGCGTTCACGTTCGTATCTCCGATGGACAACATCGAGTAAGGCAATCTGACGGCGCTCCTGGTCTTCCTTGTACTGTTCCATCCATCGGATCAGTGTTTCGGTTGATTGCGGACCTGTGTTCATCCGATGATGTAGCTTCGCAAGCTCGAATACGGCGTTCAGGTACATTGCTTGCGTGGAAAGATCTGAGAACATTTTCACGGCTTGTGATAACAGCACTTCGGCGGACGCGTAGTTGCCTTGCTCCATCCGAGCCTTCCCCAACCCTAGTTTCCAGTTGGCTTCTCCATACATGTATCCCTCGGCGATGCTGATCTCGAGAGCTCGTTCAAAATGTAGCACACTTTCTTCGATGTTGCCAAGTTTGAACAGCACTTCGCCAAGATCTCCAACAAGTGGGCCAAGTATGTGAGGAAGATTGAACGGCTCCGTAAACGCTATGGCTTCTTGAAGAGCGGCATGGCATTCATCAACAAGACCGAGGCGCGACAAGGCTGAACAATGATTCGCCATACAGTAAGATGTGATCACGGGCGAGCCCACTTCTCGGGCAAGCGACATCGCCTCTCGAGAAAGTCGGAGGGCTTCGTCGGCATGTCCGCGCAGTGCCTCGATCAGTGCTATCTGACAAACAGTTTGTGCAAGCCCCTGCTGCATCCCGTTGCGTTTTTCAATGTCGTAGGAACGCATAAAAAAGTCGTATGCCGTCCCATGATCATCTCTGCGTGCGCACCGCTCTGCATAGTTGTAGTACGTAACGGCCAGCCCGGATTCGTCGCCAATGCGTTCGCGTAATGCAAGCAGTTCTGTATAGATGTCGTCGGCCTTTGAGATGTCGCCCCGATCGTCGTATGCGGAAGCAAGGATGGTAAGCGCTCGTGCAACGAGTTCTGGCTCTTCGACTGGATCGAGAGTGGAATGGACTGATTCAAGTCGTGTAATCGCTTCGTCGATTCGGCGTTCCGCATTAAAGACCGTTGCCACCGCGATCTCCACCTCTGCAAGCAATCGCGGGACGGTGCCAGCCAACGTCTGTGCCTTCTGCAACCACTGATGGGCTGTTGAGAACTCTCCGGCATACATTGCACGACGAGCAAGGAGTCGGCAGCATATGATTCTGTCGCGCGGAGAAGCGAGTCCGTTGGCTGCCCACTCAGCAAGAGCGATCGCCCGTTCGATCCGATCGGCCTTGGGTGCCTGTTGGATCTCACGGATTAAGTATGCACGGATCTCTTGCGGAGAGAGGTCTTTGAATTCGTGCGGTACCGGACCGAATGGGGTGGTGGGAGACATGGTGTGTATGCTATTGCTGTTATGTTGTGCGTCCTACAGGGAGGCATATCTGAAAATCGCAGCCTGAACCCAGTGTGCTTTCACATGTGATCGTTCCGCTCATGCGCTCTGCGAGTCGAAGTGATAGATACAATCCAAGTCCATTCGAATCTTCCCCCGCCGTGGGCTTGGGAGTGAGTCGTCCATACTTCGTGAAGAGGTTCTGTTTGTCTTCTTCCGAGAGACCGGGGCCATCGTAGCGCACGTGAACGTAGACGGCGCCATCATCTTGCCGTACAAAGACGGAGATCGTAGCACCTGCATCGCAGAACTTGATCGCATTCGATAGGAGATTATCGATGATTTCTTCCAATGCGGCCGGATCTGCTTGAGCAGTTACTCTTACATACTCGGGCAATTCCAGCGTGATGTTTTTTCTTGTTGCCGATTGAACATACCGAAAAGCCGTTCGCATGATGATCGCACCAACATTAATGTCTACAAGCCGAAGCCCTGTGGGATCATCGGCGCTTCTGCTCATGTCCAGAAACGTGTACTCGAGCGACTGCATCGGCTCTACCGACGTATACATGTCTTTGCAGAGATCGATCACGTCCTCACGAGGTAATGTCTCGGCATGTTTCATGATCGTTTGCAGCATCGACCTCACCAAACCAAGCGGATTCTTCAAGTCGTGCGCAGCGATCGACTCTGCTTCAAGGACCGTACGCTCGTGTCGGTGTAGTTGCCGAATATCATTGATTCGATCCACCAATTGCCGCGAAGACTCAGACCGAAACTCCGATTCCCACAAAACAAGAGCATCGAAGGCATCGGCAGTTGCATGCAAGGATTTGTAGACGTTCGCAAGGTCTATGAGGGTAGAAAGGTAGTCGTCGAACGACTGATTGGTCCTGAAAATGTGAAGGGGGCTCAATAACAGGTCTGGCGCGCCCTCCAGCCAGCGAAGTCCCATGTCCTTCGAACGTCCAAGGGCATATTCGAATGTTGCAATGGCCTTGTCCTGATCGCCAAGAGCCGCATGTTCTTTCGCAACGCTCACTGCCGCAGGCACTTCCATTTCTTGGAGTCCATTCTCACGAGCGAAAGCAGCGCAGACTTGTAGTTGCCCCGTAACATCGGCTATCCTACCAATGTTCTTCAGAATGCTGCTGCGCATCATCATGAGTACTCCATGCAGTCGCGCATCAGGTACATTGGAGACAAGATTTTCTGCGTCTTGTTGGTAGCGTAGTGCTTCTTCTACCTGGCCTGTGTGAGCAAGGACAATGGCGATCGACGAAAAAGTGCGTGCAACAGAATCCACGTCGTCGAGCTGTTCCTGCAGGTCACGAACGCAGAGGTCATACTCATAGGCGACGTCGTCATCGCCCCGCCGTGCATACAATTCGCCCAAGTTGAAATACGACGAGGCAAGGCCTCGGTGATGTCCGAGCCGTTCTCGAATAGCGATGCTGCCCAAATGCTGCTCAATTGCTCTGGCGGACTGACCAAGGCGATCAAGCGCCAAGCCATGGTTGGTCAGTAAACTCGCCCTTACCGCGGCATGCTTGTTTTCCTGGACGATCTGGATGCCCTGTTCAAACTGAGCGACGGCCCCGGCAGAATCAAGAGGTGATCGGCCAAGTTGTAACCATTGCTCCATTGTCTCGGAATGTGGCGAGCGCAGCAACTCTCGATGGAAGAGGTCTTGTACCTCGGCCTTGGGAAGAGCCTTGAGTTCGTCAAGTGTCGGAACTGTTAATCGGTCTGTATTCAGCATACCCTCATAGTACCTGTTGTCGTTAGGGCAATATATCACCATTCCGTGCTATATTGCGCCCGCTTTTTACGACCAGAACAACGACTCAGAACGGACGACTATGGGTGTTGCGGCACTGCTTTGTACTCTCTTTGCCCCGCTTGCCGGATCGTTGGCACTCCTGTTTATCAACAGAGATCAGACCAAGGCCATCCGCGTAACGGCGCTCGTGATATCGATCCTTACGTTAGGGGCATCCTTACTGCTCTTACCGGAATTCGATCAGTCCCAGTCGTCCTTCCAGTTTGTTATCGATCAGAAGTGGATTCCAGCGTTTGACGCCGGATTTCGGATCGGGATAGACGGCACGTCGCTCCTGCTTATCCTCCTTACCACCTTCATCATGCCCATAGCCTTGCTTTCTTCGTGGAGTTCGATCCGCAAGCAAGAAAAGGAGTACTACGTTCTGTTGCTGTTGCTACAGTTCGGCATGACGGGTGTCTTCCTGGCACTAGACACCTTCCTATTCTACGTGTTTTGGGAGCTGATCCTTATTCCGATGTACTTCGTGATAGGGATCTGGGGTGGCAAGGACCGTATTTATGCCGCAATCAAGTTCTTCCTGTTTACACTGGTGGGATCGCTCTTAATGCTGATTGCCATCATATGGCTTGGATACAGCACTGCGGATCACGTCTTCACGGCAGACTTCATCAAGCTCCAAGCCGCTGGTCCGATGATCCCATTCGAAATACAGAAATGGCTGTTCCTTGCTTTTGCGCTGGCTTTCTGTATAAAAGTGCCACTCTTTCCGCTGCACACTTGGCTTCCAGATGCGCACGTTCAGGCGCCAACACCTGGTTCTGTGATCCTTGCCGCAGTATTGTTGAAGATGGGTACGTATGGTCTGATTCGATTCAACCTTCAACTCTTCCCACAGTCTTCTCATTATTTTGCAGCCGCGATCTCTGTGCTGGCAGTGATCGGCATTATCTACGGCGCTCTCGTTGCCATGGTGCAAACCGACATCAAGAAGCTTGTTGCCTACTCATCGGTAAGTCACTTAGGCTTTGTGGTGCTTGGGATTTTCTCGATGACGACAATCGGCCTTCAAGGCGCGGTGATTCAGATGGTGAACCACGGACTGTCTACCGGCATGCTCTTCTTGTGCGTTGGCGTGATGTATGAGCGCAGGCACACGCGAGAGATATCCGAGTACGGCGGCATCACAAAGGTGATGCCACGATTTGCTGTGATGTTTGCTATTGCCATGTTTGCATCTGTAGGGTTGCCTGGCTTGAATGGCTTTGTTGGTGAATATCTCACGCTCTTAGGCGCGTTCCAGTCTCCGGTACTACACAGTTGGTCGTATGCGATCATCAGTGCTAGTGGTGTGATCTTTGCAGCGGTCTATCTTTTGTGGATGTTCCAGCGTGTGATGTTCGGTCCGATCACAAATTCAGAGAATCTCTCACTACGCGATCTCAATCGGTCCGAATACTGGCAGTTGGTGCCACTAGTGATCTTCATTGTTTGGATCGGTGTTGCGCCACGTACGTTCATGAATCTTTCAGAAGCTTCGGTCAAAGCTCTCGTGGAAACGGTTGGAAAGGTTGGCAATGGGCATTGATCTCTTCGGGTCGCTTCCGCTGGTCGTTATCTGGCTTGCATTGGGTGGCGTTGGTATCGTGATTCAAGCGTTCGTTCGCGACAATACACGCTTGGTGTTTGGATACTACATCAGTACGCTGATTGCAACCGGAGTATTGGCAGCGATCACGTTCGGACATACCGGGCTCACGTTCGACGGCATGGTCACGATGGGTGGATCGGGCGCATACTTCGACATACTGTTCTGTGTAACAGGCGTTCTGACAATGTTGGCCGCCCGACCCTATCTTCAACGTGAAGAGGCGGAGATCGATGAATTCTATACGCTTTTAGTGTCGGCAGTGAGTGGGATGATGTTGATGGCGCATGCGAACAATCTCGTTGTTCTCTTTGTAGGCATCGAACTCATGTCCATCTCGTTCTATGTGATGGCCGGTTTCTTCCGTAAAAGCATCCGCTCTATCGAGGCTGCCCTCAAGTACTTCTTGCTTGGTGCCTTTGCCACTGGGTTCTTGGTGTATGGAATGGCACTTGTCTATGGGTCGACAAACGCCCTCGACTATGCAACGATCACGTCGGTCGTTCGAGCCGGAACAACACCGTTTCCAATGTTGCTCGCTGCCGGTGTGACGCTCATGGCCGTTGGGTTGTGCTTTAAGATTGCGGCGTTCCCGTTCCACCAGTGGGCGCCAGATGTGTATCAGGGCTCTCCTACGGTAGTGTCTGCATTTATGAGCACGGCCGGAAAGGCCGCGGCATTTAGCGCATTCATTCCAGCCTTTACTATGCTCATGCCGGTAGGCGCCGGAGCGGCGTATGCCTTGAATATGCAGCTTGCCTTGGCGGTGATCGCTGCAGTAACAATGTTGGTGGGAAATATCTCTGCGATTGCGCAATCAAACGTAAAGCGCATGCTTGCGTTTTCGTCTGTGGCACACGCCGGATACCTCCTTATGGGTATCGTGTCGGGAACTGCTGCCGGACATCAGGCCATCATATTCTATCTCACAGCATACACGTTTATGCAGCTCGGTGCCTTTGTGATCGTGTCGATACTCGAACGTGAGAACGACACTCACTTGGAGTATGCGGACTACGCCGGCTTGAGCAGAACACATCCGGTGTTGGCCTTCGTCATGGCTATGTTCATGTTCTCTCTTGCCGGCATTCCGCCTTTCGCGGGATTCTTAGGAAAGCACATGCTCTTCGCCGCGGCGATCGATAGTGGATTCACGTGGCTTACGATCATTGCGGTGATCTCATCTGTGATCTCAGTGTACTTCTATCTTGGATTAGTGGTCAAGATGTACTTTGCAGAACCTGTTGGAGAAGTTCACCACATTAATCCAGGAACGGCCGCACTCACCCTTGGTGTTGCTGCCGCATTCACGGTATTACTTGGTGTGCTGCCGTCGGTACTGCAGTCGATGTTTACGACCTTTCACTAAGTCGCCACAACACTTCAACCTTGCGTAACTTCGGGGACCATGTTCGTTCCTCGGTTATCCGTCTTCGTCCTTTGTTGCGTCTTCCTTGCCGCCTTGCCCCTGCATGCCCAGATTGCTGCAGAGTTCTATTGGAACATTTCTGATAGGGCAGACACGGTGATAGACTTTGGCGTCACGCCATTAGGTGTACCGGTTACACGAAGCTTTACCGTTCACAACATCGGTTCTGTGCCGCTCGAGATACCGGTCACGGATCCACGAGCCGACCCGTTCTACAGCATTGTTAACGTGCCTGAAGTGCCGCCCCAATCTCCTCCAAAAGAAGAGTTCGCAGCGATTGAGGCATTGCCGTATTCGATTCCTCCGGGTGCAGAACGCACATTTGGCGTACGGTTCGCAGCTGTTGCTGGAAATCCGTTGTTGCCGGCAGATGTGCCAACGGAAGCACTCCTGCACCTGCGGGCGGTGGATCCAAACGACAAGCTCGGTCCGTCCATCGATTGGACGTTCCGTTTACGCGCTTTGAAGACTACTCGCATACTCGCAACGAACAGACCAGTTGTGCGCTTCGATTCGGTGTATGTCCGCCCGCAACCTTCTGCTCCAACAGAGCGCTATGCCATTGCCAACGTCACAACGCAGGTGATCGATGCAACGGTCAGGCCATTGATACCGCTTACGCCTGTTGTGGGCACGTCGGAATTCACCCAGATCCCAACCGCTTCAACGGTGCAATTCACGGCATCAAGTGTTCTCGATTGGGTGTTCACGTACTCTCCTCGAGATCGTGGCACAGACAGTGCTCGATTCATCGTTGTCTTCAAAGCAGGTGATGCTCTCCCACCGGACTCCGTGGTGAGCGTGATACAGGGAGTTGGAGTAGAGCAAGGCTTGCAGCTCTTCTCTGCAGTAGGGAAGCCCATTGCCGTCAATGTTCGAGGCGATACGATTGACTTCGGAGATGTTCTTGCGGACGGGCGTGGAAGCACCGCCACCATCGTGGTGAAGAACTCTGGTAACATGCGCATTGGTATCGATGGTGAATCACGCGCTGGTACACTACGCGATACAAACGTCTTCGTTGTCGAGCGTGCACTGCGCGACGGCGGCGCTTCCCTCCAAGAAGGAGCTTACGATACGCTCGTCGTTCATTTCGTCCCTACAGAGGCAGGTCCGTACGAAATAGGGTATGTGATCCATACAGATATTGCCAGACGTCCCATTCGTGGCACGCCGGATTCTGTACGAGAACTCGGCTTTGTGTTGCGTGGCTTTGGATTGCGACCACAAGTTGTTGTCATCCCCAAGAGTATCGACTTCGGTACGGTTGTCTTCGTGCAGAATTGCACGTCGTCGCAAGACCGCACCATCACCATCAAGAACAACGGCAATGTGGTGCTTCGCGTAGACTCTATTCAGGTAGACCCATCCACTGCTACCGTGACACCCAACAAGAATTTCTTGAGTATTCCTATTGGCGAATCCTCCCCGCTCACTCTCACGTTCGTTCCAAGTCAGCCAGGCCCGGTCGCAGGCATCATACGGTTGTATACAAACTCACTGCCGCCCATCGTAGACGTGCCATTCCAGGCCAGCGTTGTGATGCCCGATACCATTGCGGTATCACTACCGATGGATGCGGCCGCGAGACCAGGGCGCACCGTTCGTATGGCCCTTGCTGTTCAGGGCGACCGCGCCGCACTTACCGACCGGTGTACGTTCACCATGTCGTATGATCCGCAGTTGCTCGTGTATCGATCTGTATTCACGGAAGGCGGCGGGGCGGAAGGGGCTTCGATCATACGAGCATCGGAGAGCCTTCCAGGAGTGCTCACGATGGAGCTACAGGCACCTGCAAACTTTAAAGTCCGTGATACGCTGTTGTGGCTGGTGTTCGATGTATACCTTGGTACGAATGCAAGTACGGAAGTGGCACTTGCCGATCAGAATATTAAGTTCGGTAACGCTGGCTGCAGCTCCGTTCTCAACGTTCGTGCCCGTTCGGGAAAATTCCAGCTCGACTCACTTTGTGGCTTGTCGTACAAAGCCCTTGTCGATTCTCGCACGACGTTGGTCAGCAACGTGCTTCCCAACCCAACGCATGGCACAGCCACGATCACGGTGGCGACGGGGCAGGCTGGCGCCATTACGGTGAGAGTGTTTGATGCATTTGGGCGACTGATGTATGCTGAGAATGATGAGGTTCAAGCTGCGGGCGTGCATGTATATCCGGTAGACGTATCGGCAATGGTCAAGGGCATCTACCTGGTGGAGATCACGCAAGGCAGGCGCAGATCTACTGTTTCCATGATGGTGGAAGAATGAGACGCCTCTCCACCCTTTTCCTTCTCATCACAATCCAGACCGTCAGTCTCCTTGCCCAGGGATTTGATTGGCAGTATTCAGCGCGTGTGCCCACACCCAGTCCAATTCGCTTTCTGGGGGCAGAAGTGATGAGCGGATGGACGAATCAGTCCGGACCCCTGCCGTATATCCAAACGGATCTGGGCCTCGAATGCTGCCGGTACGAAAATGGTAGTGGTGTGCCGCTGAGCATTGGCGTAGGGGGCGAGTATTGGGTGAGCGGCGACGTGGCGGTGACTGGCATGTTGGGGTATAGAAGCCAAGGTGCGAACTTCACAACATCGGGAGATACGCTCCCGCGCGTTGGAAAGGATGCTGTCATAACTCAGTATGAGCTTACAGCGCGGTTGCACTATGCCGTTGTGACGGCCGGCGCAAAGATGCGACTGTTCGAAACGCACCTGACCCTAGGTCTCGGAGCACGATTCATGATATCTATCGGCTCGTCTTCCACTCAAACGGAGTCAATCATTCAAGGGTCGGGCTATTCGTTTGGAAACGGCTCACAAGCAATGGCACTCACCTCCACGTCGTTGAACGATTTGAAACCTTTTGTCGTCGTCCCATACCTACAGCTGGGTTACGACATTTCCGTGAGTACCGGAATGTACCTTACGCCAACCTTCTCCATTGGCATCCCGGTTATGAGCGTATCGTCGAATTCGACATGGCGCATGACAGACCTTGGAGTAGGGATACGGTTGATGAAAGGCTTCTAACGTATTTTTGCACTACCAATTTGGAGTACATCTATGATGAAGACATTGTTGTTCGGCTGCGCGATGCTGGCAGCCGCGGCTACAGTAGCCGTGGCTCAACCGAAGATCGAAGTGATCGGTGGCGAAACCTTTGACTGGGGCAAAGTAAAGCCGCCCAAAGAAGGATATCTCGAGGCAACGATCAAGATTAAGAATGTGGGCACGGAAGTGCTGAAGTTAACAGAGATTCGACCCGGTTGTGGTTGTACAAAAACAGATCCGGATAAAACAGAACTCAAGCCGGGCGAAGTAAGTACCATGGGCGTGAAGTTGAACATCGGGCCCATGCAGTCGGGTCCGCTCACGAAGAGCATCACCGTACGGTCGAACGCTGTTGGAGCGGATTCTGTGAAGTATCTGTTCTTGAAGGCCGACGTTGTTCGTGCACTCGCTCTATCGCCATCGATCTACTTCTCGTTTACTGATCTCAAGGTTGGACAAGAGTCCACAACCAAGATCGACGTAATGAACAATGATACCGATCCAATCACTGTTTCAGACTTTGCCGCAGACAATGCATTGGTGCTGAACGTCACGGGTAAAAGAGTGATCAAGCCAGGTGAAAAACTTGAGTTGGTCGCGAAGACCATCCCTCAGGCAAAGGGCTCATATCAGTCGACGGTAACATTCAAAACGTCGCACCCGGATCATCCAACGATGGAAATCAAAGCTTATGGAATGGTGATGGATACTCAGTCTCCGGTCTATCAGCCAACACCAAAGAATTAACGCCTTACCCATCTGCTCTTTATGAAAGAAGACCCGCTCTTGAGTGGGTCTTCTTTGTTTATGCCGGAATTGATATGTCCCATGCAGAACCGCGTGCCGGGGCGGGTAGTTGTCTGCCGATGATCCATTGGTTCAAGAGCTTGACGTCTTTATACGTGGTTCCGTTGCGCGCTGCCCATTCTGCAAGGTTTGAAATGGCATCGGTAACGCTAACGATCTTGCTCTTCTCCTCGTGATATCGATCGTGCTCATGAACAACGATGCCGTATTCACGTGCGTGTTGCATGATGTGTTTGATCACGGAGATGCGAAGGATGTATCGTGACGTCTCTTCGTTTAAATACAGATCGTAGAAGTTCTTCTTGCCTTGATAGGATCGGTTCTCCAGAAACGAACCGTGCCCCATGTTGTATCCGGCTGCACTATTCGTCCACGAAGAGTTCGAACCGAATCCTTGCTTCAAGTATGCGATAGCTGCGCGAGTGCTTTTCTCAGGATGCCGGCGCTCGTCTACGTAGTCATTGACGATCAAACCGAACTGACGTGCTGTACCTGGAATGAATTGCCAGAGTCCAACAGCATCTTTGGGAGACCGAGACATGATCAAGGCGCTCTCTGCAACGCTCAGGTACTTGAGATCTTGCGGGGCGTTCGATTCATGCAGCACGCGCTCATACAGAGGGAAGTACTTCCCAGACCGCTTGAGATACAAGATGATCTGTCCGGGCGTTTGCAGGTTCACATAGAACTCGCGTTCTGCACGCTCACGAACTTCGGGAATATCTAGGGGGACGCGTTCGCCGCAAAAGTCAAGGGAGGTTGGTAGCGACCACTGACTGATCTGCTGCTGCGGTATCTCGTTCACAACCATGCCGTCTCCCTTGGCCGTTCCACCACACGTAGAGGCAAGCAAAATGATCGTAATGCCGGCAGCCGCTCCGATCAGAGTTCGCAAAATGTAGTGCATAGTTCTTTCTCCCGTTCATCATTCGTTGCAAGGATCACAATGCCGCCTTGATTCACATGCCTATGCAGCTCTTTTTCGAGGACGGCACGTCCGGAAGCGTCAAGGGTGATCGAAGGTTCGTCCAAGATCAAAAGTGGTGCGTCTCTATGCACGGCAAGTGCAAGGGCGACGCGCTGTCTGAGTCCGCTCGAAAGCGTCGAGATCACATCGTCTGCGCGACCAGCTACACCGCATCGCTCCAACACTGCCATAGTGTGTTCTGCATTTGCATCAGCACCCTGCAACCGAGCATGTAGGTCGAGTAGCTCTCGCGCCGTGAATTCATCATACAAGCGCAAATACGGAGCAACAAAGCCAACATGTAAGGGCCGTTCGATCGGGGTGATCTTGGAACCATTCAGCGTGAGTGTGCACGTACCGGAATCCTCTCGGAGTACGCCAGCCAGTATACGAACAAGAGTGGACTTGCCACTACCATTATCACCAACAACTCCAAGGACGTTGCCTGATGAAACATGCAGAGAAACATCCTTGAGCACGTTTCGAAGAAGAAACGTTTTGCGGAGGGCGGTGGCATAAAGCTCGGCGTTCACTTGATCACCACTTTGCAGACCAGCTGTTGCTTCGCGCAATCAACTTCGACAAGATAGATGCCGGGTCGCAAACTGATGGGCTGCCAGGCAACGGCTATGCGAGATCCATCAATGATCACGTTGGTGGATATTTCGAGCAGTCCTACAAGATCACTCTGGTGCACTCGGATGATGGCAGGGTCGCCCTGTGTGGCATACGGCACTGGGATGTACACAACATCGTCCGTTCCTCTCACGAAAGGCTGAGGATATGGCCCGATGGGCGATGATGACTGTACGCCATCAACGAACATGCAATTTGTAAGTGGACTCACGCCGATGGTCCATGCACTCCCAGGAATCGGAAGTGCAGATCCCGCATTCGTCGATGAGACTCGCAGTAGATATGGCTGCGTTGTAGGCTCAGACGCTATCATGGCACTCACATCTGGATTGGCAATCACGGCACCCACTACCACCGGCTTACTGTCCGTAGCAGATGGTACAGTGTAGCGAAATGCGCGCGCCTCAAATGCGCGTAGCGCGCCACCCGTTGTAGATGCGGGGGGAACAGCACCTTCGTCTACGTGGAAGGAGATTGATGGAAGCGAGGCGGCGCGGGGCAGCAATGAATTCGTACCTGCGCGTTGCCCGGTTTGGTAGAGGGCCGATATGTTCGCACAGAAGAGGTCGCCAAATGGTCGACCGTTGCCGTTGCACGCATCAACGAGTGCAAGGAATGGACGGCTACCCGTAGCGATGCGCTCCCACACATTCCTCAACAAAGCGTCACCACCCTGATTGCGCAGCACATTTCCGAACCACCACCAGTGATAGCCATTCGCAGCTCTCGCATCGCCAAACGGATATGCCTCCGGTAGAAGCAGTAAAACATGAAGGTATTGTTCGTTGTCGTGCAACGTTGGATAGACGCGGTATTCCATCCACGTGGAGGCCAATTCATACAACATCGGCTGGGTTGGACTCAGCGCATACGAACCGATTTGGATCGCATGATGAAATTCATGTGCACACGTTACGAGGAGGGCATCCGTGCCATACGTGGCAAAGATCTGCTGACCTGAGGGACTCTTGTTCGTGGAGTCGAAATCGTTGTCGATCTCGAGAAACGAAAGGTATCGTTCCGGTTGTGAAGGGGAGGTGATGAGCGAGTCGGGTACTGTTCGTCCATACATGCCTTGATCAACCGCACTCATGTCTCGCAAATACACGTCGTACTGATCTGTGCCGCCACGCAAACCATCTCGCGGTGGTGCGATGTAACCCTGTTCGTCCACTTCGTTGCGATAGCTACTGTCGAGCGCATTGCATGCTACATCAACAAAGTCTGGAATGCCGTTGCCATCTGTGTCTGCGTTAGGCACAGCATCGAGTCCAGTCGTTGCATAATGGACGAGAAAGAAACCAGAGGGAGAGGGGGTGCTCATCGGTAGCACAGGGCGTGGGATGGTTCCCAGCAGGTGGTTTGCAACTTGCTGCCTATGGTGTTCCATGGCGCTCGTAAACGAGCCGCAATGCCCGCGTTGAGGAGTTTCGATCGACCAAAGATCGATATAACAGGAAATCAGAAGAACGACCAACAGCAGCGGTCGTGCGATCAACGGAACATTTCCTTGATCATTCCCCATGTCCGCTTAATGCTACTTACGGAGTGTGATACTCCAGTGGAATTCGAATAGGACGAGGTTTTGTCCGCATTCACGATCTTAAGGCGATAGGTGAAATACGTCTTGGCGATGGACCCATTCGCCCCCTCTTGTTTACCAAATGCCTCGTTATCGACGTAAGAATACGCCTGATTGCTACCCTTAGCAGGTACGGATGCGACGAATCGAAACACCTGATCGTCGCCCGCGCGTTCGATCTCATATTGGATGACGTTGTCTTCTGCATTCGCTCGCCACTCTACGGAGATCGTCGTTCCAGAACTTCGCGCAGAGAAATACTGCAACGTTGTCTGAACAGCAACCGCCGTAGACACGAGAGTGAGAACGAGAAGAACGATTATTCCTACATTTCGCATAGCACAAAACTACGGATTGTACGAGAAATCCCACTATGAAGAGTAGGTCACGTTACGAACAGTCACACGCGGGCATGGTGCCCGATTTTCCACAGCTGCAAAGTGTTGTAGCCGCAGAGTGTATGACCTCCGTACCGTCAGGAAGTTTCACGGCAACTGGGCCAGTGATGATATACGGTCCGCCCTGCTGCACTTGAATCGTCACAACCGGACGATCTATGGTTGCAGCGGCAATGGCCGCCGCTTCGAGCGGGGCCTCTGGTCGATCGATCGAAAGAGCCCCGGACGGACACTTCGCAACCTGTTCAACGATGGTAAGGGTATTCGATGCGCCCGGATCGATCCACGGCTTCACCCGTGGATTGAACACCTCTGGCAACCCTCTAAAACATTTTGTGGAGTGGATACAGAGATCCGGCTTCCACACAATTGTGACCTCTCCGTTAGAGTAGGTCTTCGTAAAGTCACTCATCGCGCCTCCGTGCGAATAGTGTGTCCGAATATCAGAAAAAACATCTTTGCTGATTCATCGTTAGTTTTGCACCTGATGCAAAAGTTTCGTAACACCCTCTGGACGCTCTTCCTTGCCGTTTTTATAACGGTAGTGATTGGAGTGCCAACATGGAGCGCACCGTGCTGTGACGGAGAGCTGATGGAGTGCTGCGCGGAACCAACGTCAGGCGATGGGGCGCCGCCATGCTGCGAACCCGTCGTGATTGTCAATGCACTGCAGGTGGACGTGGCCCTTGCCACCCTTCCTACCATCCCAGCTCCTTGTTTTGCCTCTGTGCCCGGCATACACTGGTTGGATGTGGTCTTCAAAACGTCGAGTGTGCCTACACTACCAGGAAGAATCGCCGACCGATCTGGTCCGCCCATACCCCCTCCACTTTCGTTGATCGAAACGTTCTTGATCTGAGATCCTTTGCAACGAGCGACCGTTGCCCAGTGTGGGAGCGGTCCTACTGTTTGTTACATCTCAAAGGATCAGAACATGAAACGCATAGCATTGTGCATGCTCATCTTGCTGTACGCAACGCCATCGTGGGCGCAAGCCGTCTATGGGACCGTTGTTGGAAAGAACTCATCAGGCGGCATTGATACACTTGCACGAGCGACCGTGCAATGGGTTGGCACAAACGAGGGTGTGTATGCCAGCGCACGAGGCACGTTCTCCATTTCGCGGACTGCTGCATCAGATACCCTCGAGTTCCGCATGGCTGGGTTTGTCTCAATTCGCATTGTACACCCCCTTGATACGGTTTTCGTACAAATGGAACCCGTTGTGAGGGACGTCGTTACAGTTCAGGAAGAGAGATCGTCAATCTCTTCTTCTCCCTTCAAAACAGAGGTGATCTCGTCGAAGGGACTTACGAGGGCCGCCTGCTGCAGTTTGGCTGAGTCGTTCGAAAAGAGCCCTACTGTAGAAGTGTCCTACTCAGATGCCGTGAGCGGTGCACGCCAAATCCAACTTCTTGGTTTACGCGGGGTGTACACACAGTTCTTGACCGAGGCAGTGCCCGCTGTGCGGGGCATGGAGATTCCCTATGGTCTCGATCACATACCCGGACCATTCATGGAGTCTGTAAGCATTTCGAAGGGTGCGGCGAGCGTCACTAATGGGTACGAGGCGATGACGGGACAGATCAATGTTGAATATCGAAAGCCTCAAACGTCCGACCCGCTCTATGTGAATGCGTACGCGAATACGATGGGACGTACTGAGTTGAATGTGATCGGTGGTGGCTTCGTGACCGATGAATTGTCTACGCTGCTCGCCGTGCATGGGCGACTGTTCAACACGCCGGTAGATCAGAATAGCGATGGTTTTCTGGACGTGCCACTGTTCCGCCAGGGGAATGTGTTGAATCGGTGGTTCTACTCGGACGATAAGATTGAATGGCAGCTCGTTGCGCGCGCCGTGGTGGATGATTATGCATCAGGGCAGCAAGGGGCAGGGTTTAGCGATGCAGCTCCAGACACCTCGCGCTACGCCATTCGTACAACTGTGAATAGGTACGATGCATTTGCAAAGTTTGGAGTGCTCAACTTGATCGATGGCATGGAGGGAAGCTCCGTTGGGATATCGATTCTGGGTGTGTATCACGACATGCGTTCGTTCTTTGGAGTACGCAACTACGCCGGCACGCAACGAACAGTCCAATCGCGTTTGATACTGGCACTGCCGTTTTCGGACGTGGTGTCTATCATGTCGGGACTATCCTATCTCCACGACGATGTTCGCGAGACACTCACAACGAATTCACTCGGAAGAGTTGAATCGGTTCCGGGTGCTTTTGCCGAGGCCACCTTTCATCCGACGTCGAACCTTACAACCATCGTAGGATTTCGGGGAGACTATCACAATCTTTTTGGTTGGTTTTGGACTCCGCGACTACACGTAAAGTACAGCATTTCAGATCTCACGACGATTCGTGCATCGGTCGGACGTGGATACCGTGTTGCAACGGTTGTGGCAGAGAACATCTCTGCGTTCATCAATGCTCGAACGATCACGCTGCAACAGAGCTATCAGCCCGAGAGATCTTGGAACTATGGGGTTTCGCTCACGACGTCGTGGGATTTATTCGGTCGCACATGGCAGTTCGATGGTGAATTCTATCGAACAGACTTTACGGACCAGATCGTGCCAGACTTTGACCAAAGTCCGAACGAGATCATCATTCGCAACATGATGGGAGCGTCTCACGCACTCAGTGCCATGGCACAGATCCTTGTGAGTCCGGTAGAGCACGTGAATGTGATGGTTGCGTATCGTTGGATCGATGCGCAGCAAACAACCGGTGGAATAATGCAGCTACGTCCTATGGTAAGTCGGTATCGGGTGCTGAGTACGCTATCGTGGAACACCACAGACGACTCATGGCAAGTAGATGCAACGATATCTTACTCCGGTGCTGGAAGACTTCCTGTGAAGTTGGATGGACAAACGTCGTTCCCTGGCTTTTGGCGTGTGAACGGACAGATAACACATCGCTTTGATGCATTCGACGTGTATGTGGGAGTAGAGAATCTTACGGACTTCTATCAGCAAGATCCGATCGTTGCACCACGTGATCCGTTCGGGAAGAACTTTGATGCATCACTTACGTGGGGCCCAATGGATCCACGCACCTTTTATATGGGTATTCGCTGGCATCTATGATGATGCCAGCGAATGGTCTGTCTATTGCAATGGGTTGGCGAGGATCGGTGGCTTTGGGAAGTCGCCTTCGAGTGGTCGGATCTCGATGTCTTCAAACAAGAGATCTGGTGTGATGATACTTGATATCAAGTATTGAGATCCACCAGTGATGAACGACGGGATCACGCTCGCTGCCAGATAGTTGTGCACGGTGGTTTGCTTGCTGCAATTCAAGATGTCTTTGAAGAGTTGCGGGCTGAGGCCAGCAGCCTCAGTTCCACGAACAAGCTCTTCGCGTCCATCCGGAAACACGCGATACACTTCAAGCAAACCAAGTTTCGCATCGCCTTGAGGCACGGGGTAGTCCATTCCAACAAGTGGAAATATCCCCGTGAAGAGAATGTTTTGATTGAGCGCTTTGCGAACGATGATTCCGTAGGGAAGCTCACGATCCTTGACGAGCTTCATCATTCGAGCTTTGAGTTCCTTTGACGTCGCACGGTGCTTTGCATCGGACGTCATCTCGATGGTACTCAGCATGGCGCCGCCGCCGCGCTGGTGGCCGTTTGTAGCTTTTGCCCGTTTGGTAGGAACACGCGACGATAAGAGAGCGCGAAGAAATCCTTTATCGACCAGAGAGACGTCTTGTGCTGGAATCCCCTCGTCGTCGATTTGATAATGTCCTGCAACGGGCCGTCCCGCATCATCTAGTTTCGAAGGGACGTCTCGAACGGAAAGGAATTCAGGAAGAACGCGTGCGCCGATCTTATTCTGAAATGCTCCGTGGCGCTCGTTCGACCCAAACCCACCGTCGGAAAGGGGTGTGCGTTGTGCGACAAGGTTTGGCGTGAAGTGCTGTGCTAGGACTTCCGCAGCAGCCTGGCCTTCGAACAAGACTGGACCCGAATATGCCTCGATCGTTGGCGCCGTTGTGAGGTCGGTAAGCCGTTGCGCGATCTCACGCATGGCGCGAACAAGTGAATCCTTCGAAGGCATGTCCGATGGCTTGATCGAATATGCCGCATAGGTTTCCGCGAGCGGCATCCCATCGGACGCTTGTGCCGTGGCAACAGCTTCAAAACCGGTAAAGACCTCAACCTTTTGCACGCGACGGCCTTCACTATTCAAGTAGAATGTTTCTTCGGGAACGAACTCATATCCCACTCGAGAAATTTGGATAGCGGGGAAAGACGCGAATATCTCGGACGTTGCCGTACAGATGGACGTTGCCACGTCAAGTGAACCGTTCACACCGGCATGACCAAGATCCGTTAATCGCTCGGGCATCATCGTAATGAAGTCTGGCGTGCTATCTGTGCGCGTGCGATTCTTGATCGCGGCTTCTTTCTTTGCAAGGATTTCGACGGCCTGCTTATAGCAGGCATCTGTTGCAAGCCAGAGTTCGCGACGGAGAACCGAATACGAGAGCTCGTACGGAATGCGTCTGTTTCGAAACGCTTCTTCGTCGTCGCTACTACCAAAGAATCCAAGCCCAACATCAAAGAAGTTGGTGTTATCGAACGTAGCGGTACCAACACGAATGCGAACCGTAAGGGTGGCGGTCATGCCTGTGTCTACGTCCTGAATACTACCAAGTACGGCATGAACACCGATATGCTTTCGCAATGAGAGAGAGTACTCGATGTAGTACGGTCGCTGCAGATCGCCAAGCTTCAATTCACTCATCGAGCGATTCAGCTCGTCGTCCATAGCACGAAAAACGTCGTCTGCATTCGTGGCGCGAGCAGACAGAACAGAGAAAAAGGCAACCATCAATGCCAACATGAATCGTGCACTTGTTGATATCATGGTCGTTCTCCAGTAGGCGAGTTCAAGGGGTCTACGAGAAGAGGCTTCTTGGCCTGCGACTTCGACTTTTTCTGTACTTCGATCGTAGAAACAAGGATGCTCGGAGAGCTGGCACTAACGGGAACTCCGCCAGATTCTGCACCACACACACCGTTGAAAATCCCAAGATCGTTCGCTGCAGCAATGATGTTGTTGAATGTTGTGAGTGGCGTACCAATGAGGTCTACTCCACGAACCAACTCGTCCGGCCTTCCGTCGGCAAACACTTTGTACACCACGAGAGGCTGTACGTTAAAGGCATTTGGGACGGTACGACCTGTAAAGGTGAAGCCACCTTGAATGTCGTCGAAAAGCAATCCGAACTCTTTGTCCTGCCTTGTACACTCTTCTCGAAGAAGAGCGTGCAAAGAGTCCAGCGAAACTTGACCACGAGCCTGAACGAGCAAGTTGGACTGTCGAGAAACGCACCGGTAGCCAGCTTGTCTGCGTCCGTGACCATTCGATGTTGTGAAGTTCTCGATAGGGGAGCGCGACATCAAGAAATTCTTGAAAACGCCATGATCAACAGCCGTCACGCGTTGAGCCGGCATGCCCTCGTCGTCGTACTCGTAGTAACCCACAATGTCTTCACCATTCAACGTGCGCAACGTGGGGTCGAAAACAACGTCGATAAAGTCCGGCAAGATTTTCTTATTCAGGAACGGCTTGAACGTCTGACTAGAGTTCGCATCTTTCTGACGGTGCCCTTCAACGCGGTGACCAAATATCTCGTGGAAGAAGACTCCAGCCGATCTTCCTGAGAGGATCGCTGGGCCTGTATAAGTTTCCATCAGTGGGGCAGTGCTCAAGCGAATGCACAGGTTGATCATCTCCCGAACATCGCGTTCCATCGATGCGCGGTCCGGTAATCTGTCGGGCGTGAATGCACTGTAGCTCTTGTAGAGCGGAAGACTCATCCCATCGTTGGCCTTTGACTTCACGATCACGAACATCTTGACAATTGGCTCATACGTCTGAATCGTGCTGCCTTCACTATTCACAAAATACTTGATCAAGTAATCGGCCTGAAACGTCACTCTCCCCGTAAAGAGCTCCGGATGTCCGGAACACATTTTCGAGAGCGAACGCACGCGATCCTTCCATGCCACGGTGTCAAACGAAAACGGAATGGGTGTGCCCACGTAGGTGTAGGGCTTCTCTCTTGACAAATCGGCCGAAGTGTCTTCTTCGGTTACCTTCACCGTACGATTCGTTGTTACCTTGCCAAGGCGTTCTACACTTGCCTTATAGGTGCGGTCTGTTGCGCCCCACAAGAGATTGCGAATCGCTGCTTCGTTGTCATCGAGTGGGAGAGTGATCCCGCGAGCTCCACGTCCAAACTCAAACGCCACGCCTCGAATGCTGCGAGTATTGTCGAGTTCATGTTTGCCCACTCGAAGGTCGATGTCTAATACGCGTCGTGCATCCGTTCTGTCCATATCCATTGCTCCGAACGAAGCACTCATCATGGTAGAGCGAACTTCGGTGATGGAGTAGGAAAGAAAGTAGGGAGGAGTGGATTGGGTCTTGAGCTCGCGCATCGAACGGTCGAGCTCCGTGCGCATGGCCTGCAGCACCGGTGATGGTTGTTGTGCAGAGATGATCGTTGTGCTTGCAAGAAGCGCGATTCCAAAAAGGGTGTTACGCACCATGAGGTGTAAGCACTTTCTTAGTACGAACGCTGAGGTCCGATTCGAGTTCATATTGAATTGGTACGCCAGTTGGGATCTCTACCGAGAGGATCTCTTCAGGCGAAAGTCCTTCGATCTTCATGATGAGTGCTCTCAGCGAGTTCCCATGTGCGAAAACGATCACATTCTTTCCAGCCTTTAAAAGTGGTGCGATCTCTGCCTCGAAGTACGGCATAACGCGTTCGCGTGTGTCTTTCAGCGACTCGCCATTGGGTGGAGCGATATCGTAACTCCGGCGCCATTGATGCACTTGTTCATCGCCGAATTTGACTGCCGTTTCTTTTTTGTTCAGACCTTGAAGGTCACCGTAATGCCGTTCATTGAGAGCCTGATCGCGCTTTGTGGGAAGGTGGTGCTTACCGACCACCTTTAGCGCAATATCTGCCGTGCGTATCGCACGAGTGAGAACAGAGGTGAAGACCGCATCAGCAGGGACATCAGCCATCGCCAACCCTGCATTCAATGCTTCAAGTTCGCCCTTTGGGGAGAGATCTACGTCCACCCATCCTGTAAAGCGGTTCTCGAGATTCCATTGCGATTCACCGTGGCGAACGAGTGTGAGGACTGCCATTGTTATTCCGATGGTGATTGCTGAGTTGTTGATGCCGGACTACAGAGTTCCATGAGAACCCCGCCCGTGCTCTTGGGATGGAGAAAGGCGATCTGCATGTTGTGTGCACCGAGCTGCGGCTGTTCATTGATCAACCGTATACCTTCTCCGTGCAATCGTTCAAGATCTGCTACAATTGAATCTGTGCGGAACGCCACATGATGAATGCCTTCGCCGCGCTTTTCAAGGAACACCGCGATAGGTGAATCGGGTCTCGTGGGTGCTGTGAGCTCTATACGTACTCCGTCTATGACGAACGACGCGATGCTCACGCCCTGCTCTTCGACGACTTCTTGGTGGAAATTTTCAATAGAAAAAATCCGTCGATAGAGGTCCATCGATTCGTCGATGTTCTTTACGGCAATGCCGATGTGATCAACTGCGTTGAGCATAGAGTTCAGAGGCGCGCTCGAGATCCGCAACGGTATTGATGCCATGCACTTCAATCGTATCATCAGTGTGATGGGCGATCACCGTTGCGCCGCGGCCTTGGAGAATGTTGATAATGTCTGTTATGTAGTATTCACCTTGTGCATTGGAATTCTGAACAAGGTCGAGCGCCGGATAGAGATCTTCTGAACGCACAACATAGACGCCGGAGTTGATCTCATGGATCGATCGTTCATGAGGTGTTGCGTCTTTGTGTTCGACGATGCGAAGAAGCGCGCCGTCCGTCGAGCGAATGATCCTGCCATAACCTGTTGGGTTGTCTACGGTGGTCGTGAGGACGGTGCAAGAAACACTCTTCTCGCGATGTGTTTTGAGTAGTAGCAGCATTGTCTCTGATGACAGCAACGGCACGTCGCCGCTCAAAATGATCACGTCGGCCTGTGCACTACTTAAAAGTGACTTCGTTTGTTGAACGGCATGGCCTGTGCCTAATTGCTCGACTTGCTCAACACACTGTGCGTCTGGACATTCTTTGGCTACATAGGCCCGTACGGCTTCGCGCTGGTGCCCGATGATAGGCACGATAGTGTCTGGATGTAGAGCGCGGGCTTGATCCAAAACGTAGCCAAGAAGGGGCCGGCCATGCAAGGGTGCAAGTACCTTTGCGAGATCTGGATTTCCCATCCGTTTCCCTTGCCCGGCGGCCAGGATGACCACGGCGAGTGCTCGATGATTGGTCATGCTTACGAGTGCTGCGTCATCGGTGTGTAGGCTTCCACCGTATGGGAGATCGAGATAGGATCGTTATTTGTATCTACAAGGACCACGGTTGGTTCGTAGGAACGAGCTTCGACATCTGGCATCGTGGTATAAGAGATGATGATGATCTCGTCTCCGACGGCGCCCTTGCGGGCCGCGGCTCCGTTCAAACAGATGTCCCTGCTACCCTTGGCACCCGGGATCACATAGGTCTCAAAACGTTCGCCATTGTTGATGTTCACCACGGATACTTTTTCGTAGGCGATCAAATCGGCGGCATCCATCAGTTCTTGATCGATGGTCAAACTTCCCTCGTAATAGAGGTCGGCTTGCGTGATGCGCGCGCGATGAAGTTTCGATTTGAACATGACGCGATTCATGGGGTCCTCGGAGTCGTAGGTCAGAATGGACGGTAAAATTACCGATTTCCGTGGCAAACGACGTATCAGCTGGCTGTTTGGTATCTTCGAGCTATGAAAGTTTCGCTCTCAAAGATCGCACATGCCCGTAGTGGCGACAAAGGTGACGCCGCGAATTGCGGCGTGATTGCTTACAAGCAAGAATGGTATCCCATCGTTCGTGATCAACTCACGGCGGAACGCGTGAAAGAACACTTTACTGGGATCTGTCTTGGACCTGTGGACCGATACGAAATGCCCAACCTGTGGGCCGTGAATTTCGTTCTGCACAAAACACTTGGCGGTGGCGGCACTGTGTCGTTAAAGCTTGATGCGCAGGGAAAGACGGTAGCCACGGCGATGCTCTTGATGGAGATCGACGTGCCCGACAACCTGTTTGATTAACGCGGCGTGAGAGGGTTGCCAAGTCCGCATGCCGTTTCGAGCGACGTCATGATGGGCTTGACCCATTCTGCGACCCGTTCCGGGTTCTGCTTCGCACCCCACGTTTGCTTCACATCCGAATCATCTTCGCGCGTAGACACGCTCCAGAGGTTGACAATGACGGAGTCATTCCTGTAGTTAATGTGCCACGTACGAGTGAGCGACTTGTAAGAACGCACCAGCTTCATGTCTACCGTATCAACCGCCTCAATGAAGCCGGTTGCCGTATCAGATTGAACGATGGAATATCCATTGCGTGCAAGGATCTCCGACGCCTGCCGGATGTATGCTTGACGCGGCGTCTGACAACGCATAGAGATCGGCTTCGGAGCAGAAAGATGGTTATACGTCGAGCATCCAACGCCCAGCGAACTCAGCGTGATGGCGACAAGGATGGAGAGGGATCGTAGTGTCATGGGATGTCGTAGGTGAATCATACGGCCTCAAAATAGCACGTGAGCAAACAAGAATGACGATCTTTGCCATCATGAATAGTGAACATTCTACCTCGTTCGAAGAGCGCGCCCACGTACTCGATGCCTCAGACCCACTTCGATCATTCCGAGAGCAGTTTTATTTTCCGCACAAGAATGGCACGCAGGTGCTGTATTTCTGCGGCAATTCCTTGGGCCTGCAACCACGTCGTACCCAAGAACTCGTGGATGCAGAGCTTGCAGAGTGGAGAATGCACGGAGTCGAAGGACATTTTGCGGCTCGAAATCCTTGGTTCTCCTATCATCGCATCGTGACCGACCAAGTGGCGGCGCTTGTAGGCGCAGAGCCACACGAAGTGGTGGCCATGAACACACTCACCGTGAATCTCCACTTGATGATGATTTCCTTCTACCGTCCAACGTCTGAGCGGTTCAAAATCATCCTCGCCGGATCTGAATTCCCGTCCGATCGATATGCGATTGAAAGCCAAGTGCGCCTGCACGGACTCGATCCCGAACACGCCATGATCGAAGTCGAGCCGGTCCCAGGCACGTCTACTCTCACCACAGAACAGATCGTTGCCGCGATCCGCGAACACGCAGATTCGACGGCCTTGGTGCTCTTCAGTGGAGTACACTTTTTGACTGGTCAGTGTTTTGACATGGCAGCGATCTCTCGTGCGACCCACGAAGCAGGAGCAAATGTTGGATTCGATCTTGCTCATGCCATTGGCAACGTGAAGCTCGAGCTGCATGCATGGGATGTTGATTTTGCCGTGTGGTGTTCGTACAAATACCTGAACGCCGGACCCGGTGCCGTTGCAGGTGCGTTCGTCCACGAACGTCATGCAAAGAAGCCTGAACTGCCAAGGTTGGCAGGGTGGTGGGGTAACGACGAGAAGACGCGCTTTACGATGGAGCATCAGTTCGACCCAACGTACGGTGCAGACGGATGGCAGCTGAGCAATGCGCAGGTATTGCCCCTTGCCGCCCTCAAAGCATCCCTTGACCTTTTTCAAGAAGCGGGGATGGATCGGCTCGTTGCAAAGCAACGCCTTCTAACGGCATTTGCGGAAGAGGTGATCGACGATGCGATCGCAATGCGATCGGATGTTCGGATCATCACGCCGCGCGACGCTACCCAGCGTGGTGCTCAACTTTCCGTGATGTTTGATGCTCATGGAAAAGCAGTCTTCGACGCGCTCACATCTCACGGCGTGGTTGTGGATTGGCGCACTCCAAACGTGATGAGAATGACGCCTGCTCCCTTGTACACTTCTTTTGCCGACGTCGCAGCGTTCGGTACCATCTTTCGATCTGTGCTAGGCACAACAACATGAATGAACAATATGTGATAGGCCGACGTGCCGTTCTCGAAGCACTGAATGCCGATACGGAACTCGATAAGATCTACCTGGCATATGGTATCGAAGAGGCGGGTCCGCTTACCGATATCAGAACCGCCGCTAAGGCCCACAGCGTGCACTGCGCCATCATGGATCGGCGGAAGTTCACGGCGCTCGAAGCCACACTCGGAGTTGCACGGAACGACGCCCAAGGCGTAATAGCCATCCGACCTGCACAGGCATCGCTCTCACTAGAGGATCTCTTCGAAGTTTCCTTAGCGATTTCCACCGAGCCGCTGCTCGTGGCACTGGATGGTATTACAGACCCACACAATTTTGGGGCGATCGCCCGCTCAGCGGAATGTGCCGGTGCTATGGGATTGATCCTTCCGATCAAATACACGGCTGCTGTTACGCCAGCCGCTGTGAAGGCCTCTGCCGGAGCACTCGAGCACATTCGGATGGCCCGCGTACCGAGAGTCTCGGAGGCCCTCTCGGAGGCAAAACGTAGAGGATTTCGTGTCGTAGGCGCTGCACTGCCTGGCGATCACGACTACGCAGATGACGTGTACGAAGGTCCGCTCGTGATCGTGATCGGTAGTGAAGGAGAGGGGATCCATCCAAGTGTTGCTGCGAAATGCGACGCGCTCGTGTCTATTCCCATGACGGGGAAAGTGGCATCTCTCAACGCTTCTGTTGCCTCTGGCGTGATCTTGTTTGAAGCGATGCGACAACGAAGGAAAAAGTAAGCCCCGCATAAAAAAACCTCTCGCTTGGTGAGGGGCGAGAGGCTTATGAGGGGGTTATACTCGACCATGGCAGAGTACTGCCATGAGCGATCGTCTAGGGTTCAATGTTGACCGACCAGCTGGTCGGGTACTGTTTACGTTTCCAGAGTTTCCAACAACACAAAGATAGAAAAAGTTCCAATTGTCGTGCAAGCATGAGTTAAGCAATCAGTATTCCATCCATCAAGGTTGAAAAAACGATCTGAGGAGTTGGTCGTTCATCGGATTGGGGGGCAGATGGCGTATCTGGGTGGAGCAAGAATTGTATGGCCGTTGTGATGATCACGGTCATCACGTCAAGAGAAATGTCCTGCCGAACACATTGAACCTCAACACCCTGACGCAATATGTCTCTGAGGCGTTCACTCAAATACTGACGGTGAAACGATGTGATCCGAGCATGCAGTGCCTCGTCTGCCACTTTGAGGTCGTCCATCATCGGCTCAGAATATCTCGAATGCACCGCGACGATAAGGTGAAGGAAGGTGGAAAGGTTGGTGAAGTACGTGTCGCAGTTGTCGAATGCCGTTCCCAAAAGGAACGCGTGTACGTCCTGTTCGACACGTTCGAACGACTGCACCACAATGTCTGTCTTCGCTGGAAACATCTCGTACAACGTCCGCTTAGAAACACCAGCCTCGCGAGCTATCTCCTCTGTGGTTACTCGCTGATATCCGAATCGAAAGAAAAGTCGTTCGGCAATGTCAAGTATTCGGTCCTTCGGGGTTTCCTGGCTCAAGATTGCGTTCCCTTCCACCGTATCCCCTCATAAAAGATCTTCACGAATCCGGAATACACCTCGCCGGGGGTGACGTTTCCTTCTTCGAGGGACGCATGTTCGATGCAGCGCGAAATGATGGTCATGTAGATGGCGAGCATCATTCTGGATGTCAGGTCCGGCCTGATGTGATTCTTGGCAATGCCGTCCTCAATAACGGAACGGAACTTCTCGCGACGCTTTACAAGCCATAGTTCCACTTCATTCCAAACATCAGGTGCGTGTCTGCGAAAATCTGCGATCACCGCATTCGACGAGAAAAGGGAGTATCTGCTCGAGATGTACTCGAGCATGAGACTGGTCTTTCGTTTGAATTCCATTTCGTGATTGTCATACATGGGATCGCTCTCAATCTCGATCGCCCTCATCGTGGCGTGCATCACCACACGCAAGAGTTCTTCTTTCGAGGTAAACAGACGATAGAGTGTCTTCTTGCTGATCCCCGCCGCCTTTGCAATTGCGTCTGAAGAAGTGGCTGAAAACCCATTGGCAAAGTAGAGGGCATGCGCGATCTCACGCACACGCGCTCGGATCTGCTCGTCGGCCGATGACCTTGTGGACTTCACTTGCTCCTTCATTGCTTCAAAATACGTGCGTAGGAGCATGCACGCAACTACGAAAACTGGGTGCGGTGCTTGTCGTTTCCACATTCGTCAGTGGTATCTTTGCTGTCTATGACTGAACCACAACGAAACGACCAAGAACTCAGACGTCTGGAGGAATTACATCTGCTTCGCACGATGGGTGTGAATCCGTATCCAACGTCGTTCAACAAAACGCACGATGCAGCAGTAATTCTTCGCGAATTCACAGACGATGCGCCCGATGCGATGACCTCCGTGAACGTGGCCGGACGTATCATGACGGTACGGCGAATGGGAAAGGCCTCGTTCTGGCATATTCAAGACCATTCAGGTAGGATCCAGATCTATCTCAAGAAAGATGATCTGGGAGAACAATACGATTCACTCAAGCTCTACGATATTGGTGATATCGTTGTCATCGAGGGATATGTATTCCGCACTCGAATGGGCGAGATCAGCGTGCACACGCGCGCTCTTACGTTACTAACGAAAAGTATACGTCCTATCCCGGTTGCAAAGGAAGAAACGGACGAAGAGGGGAACGTCACGCGTTATGACGCCTTTGCCGACAAAGAACTTCGGTACCGGAAGCGGTACCTAGATCTGATCGCGAATCCACAGATTAAAGACACGTTTGTAAAGCGCGCTCGCATCATTTCCGTGATGCGTCGCTTCTTTGATGATCGTGGTTGGCTCGAGGTAGAAACCCCGATCCTTCAACCGCTCTACGGTGGTGCAACGGCACGTCCGTTCGTCACGCATCACAACGCACTTGATGTGGATCTGTATTTGCGAATTGCCGATGAGTTGTACTTGAAGCGCTTGATCGTTGGTGGCTTTGAGGGCGTGTACGAGATCTCGAAGAACTTCCGCAACGAGGGGATGGATAAAACACACAATCCAGAATACACCGCGCTGGAGATCTATGTGGCGTATAAGGACTATGTGTGGATGATGAACATGACGGAAGAGTGTTTGAACGAAGTGGTACGAGAGGTCGTAGGCACAGAAAGGGTTCTGTTCCAAGATGTTGAGCTCTCGTTTGCACGGCCATTCCGAAGAGCCAAAATGTTCGACCTCTATCACGAATACACCGGAATGGACCTTCGCGGCCAAAGCCGCGAAGAGCTCCTTGCCTGCGCGAAGGAGCTTCATGTGGGAGTAGATCCGAAGGCAAGTGCGATGAAGATCTTGGATGAGATCTTTAGCGTGAAGGTACAGCCGCATTTGATCCAACCAACATTCGTGACGGATTACCCCGTCGAGATGTCTCCCCTCGCAAAGGCACATCCAACCGAGGCCGGACTTGTAGAACGATTTGAATTGTTCATCAACGGTAATGAACTCGCGAACGCATTTAGCGAACTCAACGATCCAATCGACCAGCGTGAACGTCTCGAAGATCAAGCGCGGATTCGTGCAGATGGTGACGACGAGGCAATGAGCGTCGACGAAGACTTTCTTCAGGCCATCGAAGTTGGGATGCCACCGACGGCCGGACTCGGTGTTGGGATCGACCGTCTTGTAATGTTACTCACGAACAACGACTCTATTCGCGACGTGGTGTTCTTCCCGCAGATGCGACCGGAACATTAAGCATGGGATACACACGCATTGCACCTGACGGACTACAGAGAACACCTACTCGATCATCTCTGTGGCTTCATGCTGCGCTCTTCATTGCTTCTTTTGTCTGTACGATGTTCGCTGGCGCGCAGTGGCTAATGAAGGATATCACCGAGATCACGAATGCGACGTATGGTTTAACGTATGCGTTGCTGATCATGTCGTTCCTTACAGCACATGAGTTCGGACACTACATCGCCGCCCGCAAACACGGTGTAGCGGCGTCGTTGCCGTACTTCATACCAATGCCGTTTCTCACCATGCTTCCCTTCGGTACCATGGGAGCTGTGATCAGAACGCGATCGCCAATCCAGTCTCGAAAAGTTCTCTTTGACATTGGTGTATCGGGACCGCTGGCCGGATTCGTTGTATGCCTGATCATCTTGAGCATTGGCTTCCTTACACTGCCATCCAAGGAATATCTGTACTCGATACACCCGGAGTACGCACAGCTTGGCGGCGCGATACCAACATCGGGCATGTACTTTGGTGATACACTTACGTTCTCTGCATTTCGGGCGATGTTCTCACATACCGGTTTCGTACCACCGATGAACGAGGTCTACCACTACCCGTTCCTCTGTGTTGGATGGTTTGGGTTGTTTGTGACGGCACTGAATATGTTGCCGTTCGGACAGCTTGATGGAGGTCACGTACTGTATTCATTGGTGGGTGCTCTGCAGCACCGCATTGCACGAGCATTGTGGTGGGTGTTGTTTGTTGCCGGAGTGCTCTCATTGCTGGGAGAAGTGCAGCAAGCGCTCGGGGGCGTACCCGACGGCCCTTTCACGTTGTGGCTGCAACAACACGTATCGCCAGTTCTCGATCCGATGGTCGCTCAAGCGCCATGGCTCTTTGCGTTGGGATCCGGCTGGCTCATGTGGTCACTACTGATCCGATTCTTCATTAAGATTCCGCATCCGGTGATCGAAGATCCAACGCCGTTAAGCAGGGGACGTGTCATTGTTGGGTGGATCGCCATCGCAGTGCTGATCGCATGCTTCGCGCCCACAAGCATCTACTTCGTTTCGCCATAAAGCACAAGGACTGCCGTGAGCACCAGACAACACACGGTCATTGCATGCGTATTGGCTCTGACGTGTCTCTATGCACTTCGTCTGAGTTCCGTCGAGATCCAGCCGTGGGATGAAGGTTTGTATGCTGTTCGTGCTCAGAGTATCGTGCTGTACAACAACTGGCTAGATCAGACCGATCGCGCAATCGGAGGATTGTATTCCTCTACTCCTCCGCCTCTTGTACCATGGGCCATTGCTCTTTTCATGCAAGTGTTCGGACCAACGGCCTCAGCAATCAGAGTGTTCGGTGTGCTGTGCTCCGGAATATCCCTCATTGTACTCTATGGCATTGCACGACGTATGATGTCGTTCCAATCTGCCATCCTTGCTGTGTGTATTGTTGCGGGATGTATGCATTGGGTTACGTATGCACGACAGGCGATGACGGAAGTGCCATTGATGACGTTCATTCTCTTGTCTATATGGTCTGCGCTGCGACTCGTAGAATCCACGAAGAACCGGAGCATGTGGTTTTTCGCTGTCATGGCAGGAGTTGGCTTCGGTGCCGCCCTTTTGACAAAAATGACAGTGTCGTTCTTCCCGCTTCTTGTCTTTGGATTTCTAGCAATGCGATCGCAACGAGCGTTGCTCCCGTTTGCCGTTTCTGTTGTGGTGGGTCTCATGATAGCCGCACCATGGTATGGAACCATGATTGCTCACCATGGAGCGGAGTTCTGGCAGGCGCTCCTGGTGCCGCAGGTAACAACGACCGTTGAAGGCAATGCGCGATCATTAGGTGTCCTGTACTACGTCAATCAACTTACTGTTGCCCACCCGGTGCTTCTTGCAGCCTTTGCCTATGTGCTTCTCGCGGTATGGAAACGCAGATTGTTGCCATCGAGCTCGGACAATGCGTCGATCATCACAATGGCGTGGTTCGTGCTCGGTGTGATTGTGTTCAGCCTGGCCCCAACAAAGAACCCGCATTATGTAGTGATGTTGATCCCCGCATCGGTCTTGATGGCCGTGTATGGCATAGAGAGACTGCTCGAAGGTGGCTTGCGCCGGGTGATAGTTGTCGTTTACGCTGCGGTGGCGGCCGCCACAATGTGGTCTGTGTTGCCTGGCCTACGCGGATCTCTTCGAACCCTTGTTCTCGACCCGTCGATGATCCCGTTTATCGGCATTGCCGTCTTATTTCTTGTACTACCATTTGTACTGCCGAAGCGAATCGTTGCAGAACTTGCGGTGCGCGCGTACCGACCAGTGGTGTACGGTGCATGTGGAGTGATGCTGCTACGAACTGTGATGTTCATTGCCGTTGATCCACCACGAATGATCAATGGTGGTCGTGAGATTGCCGGATATCTCATGGATTCGCCTGCGCATTCGTTCGGATATCTTTATCATCAACACAATGCGGGCGATGTCTATAATCCGCAACTCGCTTGGTATACAGCGGGATGGATGACTGGCTGGCTGCCAGGGAAGACAGTGCAGCCATATGCCATGTCTGCCTTGCATGCCGACGAGAACATTTTGGCCGTTGCTTCGGCCTCTGGCACACCGTTTATCGTCTACTACCACCCAGGTCAAAGCGTTGATGAGAAACGACGAGTTGCCCAAGTACTCAGCTCATCGTATGAGATCATGTCTACGTCGGCAGAGTACTACACCCTCTACGCCTATAAACACCGGTAACGCTCTCTCTATACGGGTTGCGCGAACTGCAACGCGTGTAATCGAGCATAGGTGCCGCCACGTGCAAGCAGTTCTGCATGTGTTCCCGTTTCAACAACGGCCCCCCTGTCGAAAACAACAATAACATCTGCATTGACAATGGTGGAAAGGCGGTGTGCAACGATGATTGCAGTGCGATCCTGTAACACATCATTGATGGCGTCTTGGACGATTCGTTCCGACTCGGTGTCAAGGGCAGACGTTGCCTCGTCGAACAGCAAAATGGCGGGTTCGCGATACAACGCACGGGCAATGGCAAGTCGTTGACGCTGTCCGCCAGACAATTTGATGCCGCGATCTCCGATGTTCGTGTCGTACCCTTCTGGCAGTGCCTGAATGAAACCGTCTGCATGGGCAATGCGCGCGGCTCGGACAACTGCGTCGCGATTTGCCACTGTCTCGCCCAAGGAAATGTTGTTCGCGACGGAGTCGTTGAACAAAATCGTTTCTTGAGACACCATTCCGAAGAGTGACCTATAGGACGTGAGTTCAAGTGTGCGAATATCGATCCCGTCAATCGAAATCGATCCGCGCTGTGGGTCATAAAAGCGCACGATCAGGTCGAGGATCGTAGACTTACCACTCCCGCTCGACCCAACAAGTGCAATGGTCTTTCCTTTGGTGACCGAAAACGTGGCACTATTGATCACATCGTTCGACTCGTAGGCAAACGTTAAGTCGCTTACAGAAATCTCTGAACGGAACTCACTCACGACAACAGAGCCAGACTGGATCGATGATTGCTCATCGAGTGTCACGATGATATTCGAGGCTGCCACAACGCCGCGCTGCATGGTTGCAATAGTGCCAAAGATCGTAGAGATTGGCTGCATGAGTCCGAAGAGAATGAACAAGAATGTCATCAAATTCGATGGCGTGAGATCGTTTGACGCAAGGGCTATGCCACCGGCATAAAACACTGCAACAAGTGACACGATGCCGAACGTATCGTTGACGGCCGGTACCAGCGAAAGAACGCGCGTATTCTTAAGCGCGCTGCGCGCAAAGCCTTTCGTTTGATCTGTGAATCGTTTGATCATCAACGGTTCTACGGTTAAGGCTTTGATCACGCGAATTCCCATCACCGTTTCTTGCAGTGTTGCCGTGTAGTCTGCCTGCGCAGACTGCATTCGAGCGGCATATTTCCGTAGAAATGTTGTAGAAGTTCGAATGAGCAACACGCCTAAGAGAGCAACACCAACGGCTATCCCCGTGAGTGACGGAGAGATGATCAAGAGAAGCGAAATGAAGATCACCACCGTCGTGCCTTCACGCCATAACTGTGTGATTGAATTCAGCGTTGAGTGATTGACAACACCAACATCATTCGTGAGCAACGAAATGATCTCACCGGAGCGTTTGCGACTGAAGTAGTCCAACGACAGGTCTGTGATCTTTGTGAACAGTGTGTCGCGAATGGACTTCATAACGCCTTCTTCCAAACGAGTGCCAATCAAGCTGCTAGCATACTTGGTCAGCGCTCTAAAGAGAAAGAGCACAAAAATCACGATTGATAGATTTCGGATCGACGTGAAAAAGTCTGGTGACACGATGAGCGAATAGATGAATTCGTCGAATCGTGCCTTGATGGTCGTGCCGATATGGACAGACGGAATGGCAACCTTCATGGATGCCACACCATTCGTCGACTGCGCGGAGAACAGCGTTCTGAATACGGGTTCTACAATGGCAAGTGTAAGTGCATTCAAACTCGAGAACACAAGGTTGAACACAAAACTCAGTGCAAGAAGCCACTTGAACGGTGCTACGAACCGAAGGATACGCGGGATGAGCTGCCGAGTGGTATAGAAGTGTGTTGCTGAAGACATGGTCTACTTTTCCAAAAGAGAGCGGTAGGACGTTGCGTAGGCGGAAATCGCGTTCACCATGGAGGATGCCATTTCCTGCTGCCCACGCGCAGAGCTGATATACGCTGCATCGGAGGTGTTCGACAAGAATGCCGTTTCGAAGAGAATGTTCGGCATAGAAGCCCCAACAAGCACGAAGAAACCGGCCTGACTTACTCCCCGATCCTCGATCGGCGTTTCCTTCCGCACAAAGCGTTGGACGTAAGAGGCAAGCTTTTCACTAAGCTGAACAAAACTTCGCTGTGCCATTGTTGCAACAATGAGTTGATCTTGTGTCATGCTTGCATAGGGCGATTGAGACTTTTCGAATCTCACCGACGCATTCTCGCGAGCGGCAAGGCGTGCAGCATCGTCGTTCCTACCCGGTCGTAAAATGTAGGTCTCACAGCCATGGGCTGGATGCGGCTTCGTTGGCATGCTGTTGCAATGGATGCTGATGAAGAGCTTGCCATTGCTTTCATTGGCGATCTGGGTTCGACGGTAGAGTTCCACGAACGTATCGTCATCCCGCGTCATCACCACTTTCGTGGTAGGCATCGCTGCCTGTAAGAGGGCGCGGAGCTTCTTGGCAATGGAGAGTGTCACATCCTTCTCGTACACACCATTCACACCCTCGGCCCCTACATCCACGCCACCATGCCCTGCATCGATCACGATAACATCGAGCGACCAACGAGATCGGTCTTTGCGCATGGCTGAGGGTGACTCCGAAGGACGAGGCTCGTTGGTGCTTGCGTCACGAGTGTAGAGTGTAAGGATTACATCGCGAGGTCCGTCTCGTCGTGCAGTACAGGTATGGTAGGAAGGCGGTATGGTGAGACGGTAGACAAGGAACGTACGGATGAGATCGGCCACAACGGCGATGTGTGCAGGGGCAAGAGTAGACGCGAGCGAAGAGTCTGCGTGTACGACGCCCGATAGCCGAAAAACAATGTTGTTCCCGTTGAGTTCCGGGCGTTGAAATGCCGGGATAGTGCGATCGGCGCGAAATCGGATCTCGACCGAGTCTACCGTCATCGTGAGTTTTGTAGACACGATCTTGGAGACCACACTGTCCGTAGACGGACTGGCAACGACCACAACATTGGCGATCACGGCGAGGATCACGGTGGTGGCAAGGCCTACGTTCGCCTTATTCAAGCCAACCCTTCCGACGGATGAACATCCACATGACTATCGCAATCACGAGAAGAATGCCCCACACAAATGCATAGCCGTACTGCCACTCGAGTTCAGGCATGAATCGAAAATTCATTCCGTACACACTAGACACGAATGTGAGAGGTAGGAATATTGACGAGAAGACGGTTAAGATCTTCATCACTTGATTCAGACGTGTATTTGAAATGCTGAAATACACGTCCATGATCGCCATCACACTATCTCGATTAGATTCAAGTTGGTCTGCAACGCGAACAAGGTGGTCATACACATTGCGGTAGTACATGCCCTCTTCGTCGGATATCAGATCGAACTCGCCCCGAGCGAGCCTATTCACCATTTCACGTTGATAGACCACAGATCTCCGCACTTCTTGAACAATGCGCTTGATCTCGAGAATGCGTTGAAGGGTAAGAGTGGTTGGCGACCTGAACACCGTGTGCTCGATCTGTGCCAGCCGGTCTTCGACCTTGGTGGTCATGGGCAAATACTGATCAACAACTTCGTCAAGGATAATGTGGGAGAGATAGTCAGGTCCGCGACGCATGACCTTCCGGTTCACATCACACATATGTTCTACAGACTGAAGAGCCTTAATTGGAACAAGGTGATGCGTGATGAGCACCTTCTCGCTGATGACAACGCTCAACTGCTCCAAAGCGTAACGACGAATTGGTTCGGCAGCCTCTGCCTCGGTCCCATCTGCTCGCTCTATGATGAGGGCGTGCACGATCAGAAATAGGTAGGTGTCGAATTCTTCAACTTTCGGGTGATGAAGCCGCGACTTGGTTTCCGTGTGCTGTGCGCGTCGTATATCTGCGATGACGAGCTCGTGCATCGGGAACCAGGTTTCAAAGACGGCGGATTCCTCTTCTGGCGATGGGGCGAACACGTCTACCCACATCATGTCTGATTCGCCGAGCGTCGATTGGTCAAATGCAAGAAGTTCACTGAGCGAGAGCTCAGTGATCGATTCATCGCGGTAGAGACGTGAGCTGACCATAACTTTGTGTGAAACTATGGAAAACAGAATGAAGAACAGCAGAGTACCAGTTGTGGTCGAGCTCGAAGTGGAGTCGATTGGGTTCGAAGGAGTGTCTGTTGCACGCCTGGATGGCGTGGTACACTTCGTCAATGGGGCTCTTCCCGGGGAGACCGTTCGGGCACAAGTGCGAGGGATGAAAAAGAAGTTCGTCGAAACCAAGCTCCTCGAGGTCTTGATACCGTCGCCGCAACGCATACAAGCACCATGTCTGCATTTTGGGGTCTGCGGTGGATGTAGTTGGCAGCATTTGCGGTATGAAGACCAATTATTCTGGAAGCGCAAACATGTGATGGATGCGTTTGAGCGTATTGGTCATGTTGCCGTTGGATCGTACCACGACACTATCGGTGTAGAAGACCCATTCCATTACCGAAACAAAATGGAGTTCTCGTTTGGTGCATCACTCTGGCTTACCGACGCGCAGATCGCAACCGGCGAGAAATTCGATATGTCGTTCGCACTTGGGCTACACGTGCCAGGCCGGTTCGACAAGGTGCTCACCATCTCCAACTGCATGTTGCAAAAAGAGGTGGGCAACATCGTACTCTCACACACTGTCGAACTCTCACGTGAGCATGGTATTCGTGCGTATGATCAACGGGCGCACAAGGGCTTCGCGCGACATCTTGTTGTTCGTACAAGCGCCACTACAGGGAGTGTGATGACAACTCTCGTAACAGCAACTCCGAAGCGCGACGAGGAAGTAACGTTCATCGAGGCATGGATGCGTTTATTCGATGCACTGCCTCCGGGATCTACCATGATCCACGCCACCCACGATGGTCGTTCGCAAGTAGCAACCGGTGCCATCCAGCAACAACATGGTCAGGGCTATCTCGAAGAAACCTCGCATGGTATCACGTATCGCATCTCTCCATTCTCGTTCTTTCAAACGAATACGAATCAACTACCTCGATTGGTAGGAGAGGCAATGAAGGCGGCGGGGATCACGCAAGACGATGTGGTATGGGATCTGTATTGTGGCACGGGAACGTTAACGCTTCCTGCCGCAAAACTTGCGAAGTACGTCGTAGGCGCGGAATTGGCACAGTCGTCGATCAATGATGCCAAAGCCAATGCGGAACGAAATGCTATCTCCAATATCGAGCTCCATGCAATCGATCTCCACGTGCCTGCGGCCATCGACCTCCTTGCCACCTTCCCGCGTCCTAACGTGATACTCGTAGATCCGCCACGTGCCGGAATGCATCCCATGCTCGTTGAACATTTGCGGAGCGTTCATGCTCCTCGCCTCGTTTATGTGAGCTGCAATCCTGCAACGCAAGCACGTGATTGCGCCATGCTTTCCGATCTGTACGAAGTAGAGTTTGTCACTCCCGTAGACATGTTCCCGCAAACGTATCACGTAGAGAGCGTCGCGCTTCTTACTGCAAGATCACAATAGGGAAGAGCGATGCCGTTGCACCTTGAAGCCGCAGGAAATAATTGCCCGATGCTACGTTGGGAATAACAATCGAGATCTCGTGGATGCCGGCTGCGTCTATGTTGTTGTGATACCTGGCGATCGTTGAGCCAAAGAGATCAATCAGATCGATGGTCACTGGAATAGTGCGATGGATACTGTATCTCAACGCAACGGTGCCGGGTGAAAGCACCGGACCATCGGTAACGTACAAGATCTTGTCGACGTCGGCGAGTTGCACATAGGGAGTGGCGTTCAAGCCCATTCCTATTGCTCGGTTCCTACCGGCAGACAATCCAGAGGCCAGACTCTTGTACGTTGTACCTGCACCGATCACAAAACAGATCTGGAAGGTCTCGCCGGGTGTCAACGTGAACGGACCACCACCGATCATCATCGAGGCATCCGTTACCGACGAACGCGTGCGGTTGATCCCATTTGACATCATGAACCATTTCTCGGAGCGTGCGAATTCGTCATAGATGCCAATGTTCACGTCGCTTCGTCCCGGATTATCGACCGCGTAAAAATTGGTGGTGATAGGTGAGATCATGGAAACACCAACGATTGGAAATCCATCCGTAGCCACATTGGCTTGCATGCCCGATCCTGTTGGATAGTCCCATTGCGCTTGATTGTTTGCACCTGAAGGACCGATATCCCAATCAAAAAACAGCGCTGCATAGATGTTTCGGACTAGCTCGGTGGTTCGATTGGTGATGTCGTAGCAAGTGGTGATCACGTTCCGGACGGAATCATCGTTGCTTTGATAGACAGCCTGGCGCACAGATACACCACATGGTTCCTTGTCGTACTCGTCGTTATACCGAGATACGGCGCGAATGCCCGAGGGTACACTGTCGCGACGAACATTGATCACATCGATGGCATGGAATGAAGTGTCCTTCACATGTGAATCATTACCACGTACACCATTCGACAGTTGCGTTGGAGAGATCCCAACCAAGAGTGAGCTCTCAAAGAGCAGGTCGGTGGAAGTGTTATAAGAGAATCCATCTCCTTGCTCATTTGATGGATAGTCATTGTAACTAAGATTGCCGGTGCTGTTCACCGTCACATGAATGTCGTTCTCTGTGATGGTGCGATACGTTGGATTTGCCGTAAAGGAAACGATCTCACGAAGCACAAGTGCGGAATCATTGTGCATCGTGCATAGGAACTCCACAATGGCATTCTGTGGAGTGTTCGCTGGGAGTGTTACCACAAAGTCCTGTTCCACGATGCGCTCTTCGCCACTGGCGAATGGGGCGAGAGCAAAGCTATCGGTCTCGACCTTGACAGTGAAGTCGAAAACGGCAGATTTCAATCGAAGAACTGGCGCATTCAACGGTTCGAGGATATTCCGCAATCTGAGTTTAATGCGAATGACCTCTCCAGGTTCAAAAAGTCCGTCGGCATCTGCGTCGTCAATCGTGGTTTGGACGATAGAGCTCCACGATCTCTTCGCTTGACGCGCGGCTTCGTAGGCATTGACGCGGCCCGAGCCCATTCTTCCAACGAAGGCGATGTTGAGCGCATCTACCGACGTGGCTGATGCCTTGATTGCTGCATGTGTCTGCTCAGGCGTGTAGGAAGGATGCGTCAGGCGGACCATGGCAGCAATAGCAGCAACGATCGGCGACGCCATCGACGTTCCGTCCAGTGTCTCGTAGGTGTTGTTCGGGAACGTTGCGAGGATGTTCCTACCGGGAGAAGCTACATCGATCGTTCCGTTGATATTCGAAAAGCTCGTAAGGTGATCTGTGGAATCGGTTGCAGCAACACTTAAGCACGCCGGGTAGGCGGCGGGGTAGAAGGCTAGGTCGGCACCATCATTCCCGGCGGCACCTACAATCAATGCACCGAGTGTTGTTGCTTCGTTGATCACGTCGACGTCTGCAAATGTGCGCGATGAACTTCCGAACGAGCAGTTGATCACCGACGCTCCGTTCGAGGCAGCATAAAGGATGCCGTCGGCAGTGCTTGAAACGGTTCGACTGAACTGATTATCGTCGCCAATCTTCACGGCCATGAGTTTCACGTTCGCGGCTACACCGGCCCCACCGATCACATTGTTGATCGTCGCACCAGCAGTGCCGCCAACATGCGTCCCATGCGGATTCCCCGGAGATGGATCGTTGTCGCCTTTGGACGGATCGGAGCTACTCACGAAATCCCAACCCTGAGCATCGTCAACAAACCCATTTGCATCATCATCGATCGCATTCGTGCGTTTGTCTTTCCCATTGGCATCGAGGCCTGTTTCGCCTGGGTTCGTGAACATCGAACTTGCGAGGTCTGGATGTAATCCGTCGATACCAGTATCGACTATTCCAAGCACGACAGTGCGATTTGCCGGGAGCAGGTCCCAAGCAGCATAGGCCTTCACAAGCGCAAGATGGTATTGTCGAGATGCGAGTGTGTCGTTCGGAATGGATACAAGCGACTGAATGGGTCGACGTTCAGCATACTCGACATCTGCGTGGCTCGAAAGTGCTGCGAGTGCTTTGGTCAGGTTTGTTGATGCTGAAACGGTGATCACCGCAATGCGCGCAAGGTCGAGTTCTGACGTTGATTGCAAGGATACGTCCGATTTGTCGCGCAGAGACCTTGCACGCAGAATGGAGGTTAGCGTTGCATCACGTACAAATCCGTGCGACCCATGGTCTCCAATGATGGACTGGAAGGCGGCGATGGGACCCGTTCTTCCTTGCTCTTTCCACGCTTGAAATGCAGCTGCACCCGAACGAATCTTCACAACAAGAGTATACGGTTCGAAGGCAGGTTTTGCCTGTACGAACGAATTCAGGAGAGCGCATATCATGAGACAACAAGTCAACATCATGGGGGTCATGAGAGCCACGCGCTGTGAAAAGTTACTGCCTCATTATTCTGGGGGCCAAACGATGCGTTTGCGTTGAAGTCGCTCTCGACCTAGGCGCACTTCAGCGATATAGTCGCCGCGCAGAACAGGCTTGCCGAATTCATCACGTCCGTTCCACCTTACCTTGTACTTGCCCGGTCCTTGATCCCCTCGAAATATTGTTGCGATCACCTTCGCGTTAGGCGAGTACACAACAATCTCCACTTCACTCGGAATATCTACTACATAGGAGATATCTGGAGACACATCTTCTACAACTCCAAAGAACTTTCCGATATCTCCGAACGACACCTGAAGATTTCCTGTTCCCATTGGGAATAGAAGTACACCAGGCACGTACTGCGAGGCAGCGATGTTTGCGCGATAGGCAGTGATCTCTTGAGCACTGGGCGCGAAAATGCTGCTTGGGATGTTGAGGCTCGAGTTCGCAGCTTCCCATGGCGACAAGGGTCTGGCCGTTATATGCATTTGCATGGCGCTCAACAATGAGCGTGCGCTGTGCATGAAGCGAACTGAACCTGATACTCCCAATTGAAGCGCCGCACGATAGGTACTGTCTTGCTGCGAAGTAAAGGCGCCAGAGCCCTCACCTGGAACGTAGGCGTTCTGCGAAGAATCTGTACGCGCCGTATCACCTTGGATGAACTCTTTTGGTGAGACGACACGCGGCTTGATCAAGACGCTACCGTTTCTGTCTTGCTGAGCGTGCGCCGGTATTCCCACGAGGGAAACGAGAAGGAGGAGTCGGAACGTGTTTGGAAGCATGTAGGTCAAAAATACAGAAGCCGTCGCGGATGGACCGCGACGGCTTCTAAGAGATTTCATTTCAATGTCGATTTACTTGTTTCCAAGGAGAGTCGACTTTTGCTTTTCCGACAGCATGTCCATGAGAGAGACGTTGCTCTCTACCGGTTCCGGCGGAGGCAGAGGCGTGTGTACGTTCTTGTCGTACTTCTCATTGCGATCGCGACGACCACCACCGCCTTGGCGATCGCCGCCACTGCGGTTCCCACCACCTTGACGGTCGCCACCACCTTGACGGTCGCCACCACTGCGATGTCCTCCACCTTGACGTGCGCCGTCCTGACGCTCACCGCCTTGACGCTCGCCACCTTGCCGTTCACTTTCGTAACGCTCGCCTTGACCTGCGATTGAGCCATCTTCGTTCTTCATCGCAAGGATGAGCGAGAATGTACTTGCATCGAGATCGGCGACAATGATATTCAGCGTGTCGCCCGTGTTGACGACAACCTTTTGTCCACGACCGGCATTGGCCATCTTGCTCCTAGGCATAAAGCCATCGAAAGTGTCTGCAATACGCACAACTGCGCCCTGCGTTGACGACTGCTGAACGACGCCTGTGGTATCTGTACCAATCGGAAGTGTTTCTGTGATTGTGAGCCATGGGTTTGGCAGCGTTTGCTTGTAGCCAAGTCCCAATTGTTGCTTTTCTTCAGATACGTTCAAGATCTCTACTTCAATCTCTTGACCAACTGCAACAACATCGCTCGGGTGTTTCACGCGGCGAGTCCATGAAAGTTCATTCACGCGAAGCAGACCTTCGATGCGTGGGGCAACTTGCACGTACACACCGAAATCCGTGATACGTCGAACCGTACCCTTGATGCGCTTGCCAACGGTAAAGGTGCCTTCTGCGCCCTTCCATGCACTCTCTTCATGTTCTTTGTGACTGAGCGAGAGCTTGTGCTTCACTCGATCGACTTCCGTGACCGATACCTTTAGCTTGTCGCCCTTCTTCACAACATCTGATGGGCTTTCAACGCGAGATTTTGACAAGCGCGATACGTGAACAAGGCCTTCAACGCCACCGATATTCACGAATGCGCCAAAAGTAGTGACGGACGTTACCACGCCGTCAAAGACAGTACCGGGCTGAATTGCATTCCAAAACTCATCAACGAGAAGGTCACGGCGCGTAACAACGGCACTCTTATATCCAGTGTCGTCGGACTGCAATTCGTGGACCATCACGCGAACGGTCTGACCCACGGCGGTGTTCAATTCTTCTTCAGGTACATTCTTGCGAGCGCCATAGTGCGAAGCAGGAAGGAAGACGCGCAATGTCTTGTACTCTCCGCGAAGTCCACCCTTCACACGTTCCTGGATCTTAATATCGAAGGAACCCTTTTCTTCTTTCAATTTCTCGAGTTCTGCATATGCCTCGTCGCGAAGTCTACGCTCTTCGTCTTTCTTTGCACGCTCTTCTTGCTTCTTGCGCAATGCCTCTGCCTTTTCCTCTTCAGACATTACCGGCTCTGTTGGAGCTGCAGGTGCAGCTGGTGCATCTTGCGTGGCTGTCTCTGCGGCGACTGCTGTCTCTGCGACAACGGCTGTCTCTGCGACAACGGCTGTCTCTGCGACAACGGCTGTCTCTGCGGCAACGGCTGTCTCTGCGGCAACGGCTGTCTCTGCGGCAACTGCCAGCGCTGGGGCTTCGGCAGGGGATGGGGCTTCGACGGTAGGAGCTTCAGCAACTGGGGTCTCGGCAACAGGGGCCTCTACAACAGGGGCTTCGGCTGCGGCAGCGACGGGAGCGGGTGAATCAGCAACTGGTGCTTCAGAAGCCTCGACGTTGGTCGTTGGCATTGGTTGTTCAACGGGCACTTCGCTTGTAGGCGTTGTTTCTTCGTTGATCGGTGCAGAGGTCGTATCGGACATCGCGAACTGAACGGAAAATGGAAAAGAGTATGCCAACTTGCGGTTGGACGGTCGTAACAATCGAAGTAGGACATCGAAGTTACGAGTTTTTCACTCACATTTGCTTCATATCCGCATTTCCCCTATTTTCGTCAGCTATTGACATTTCGACAACCCCCACCCTGCAGATGGTACGGACGCCGTCTGCTGCGTTGATCGCATCCATAGGAGTTCCATATGACAGATAGTCGATTGTACGAATCGACGGCGATTCTTAACGCAGCTCTCGAAGATGCTGATGTAGAAGTTGCCACAAAACGCATCACGGATTTCATCACCGAAAATGGTGGGAAGCTCGTTGAAGTGAACAAATGGGGCCGGCGCCGCTTGGCCTATCCAATCAAGAAGAAGTTCAACGGTTACTACGTCTACATGGTGTTCGAAGCGCCTGCAAGCATGCTTCCGTTGTTAGAGCGCTTCTACGTGCTCGACGAGAACACCTTGCGTCACCTAACGCTTCAGCTAGATCCGAAGCTTCGTGAATTCCGCAAGGTACGAGCAGAAGCCCAAGCTCTTCGCGCTGTAGCGATGGCTGAAGCTTCGAACAAAATGTAATCATCGACAAGCACTGAAACGAGAACCATTATGAAGATCATTCTACGTCAAAACGTCGACACGCTAGGCGCGATCGGAGAGATCGTGAACGTGAAGGCCGGATACGCACGCAACTATCTGATTCCACGCGAAATGGCCTATGTCGCCTCGGACGGTGCAATTCGTGCACTGGAAACAGAGAAGAAGCAATACGATGTGAAGATGTCGAAGGCGAAGGCCCATGCAGACGTTGTTGCTGGACAGCTTGCCGAACTCCAGATCTCGATCCCGATGCAAGTTGGGGAAGAAGGTCGATTGTTCGGTTCTGTAACTGCACCAATGATCGCACAAGAATTGGAACTTCGCGGCTATCATGTTGATCGCCGATTGATTATTATCGAAGAACCCATCAAAACGTTGGGAATCTTTGATGTGAAAGTGAAGCTCCATCCAGAAGTTATCGCGACCCTCAAGATCTGGGTGATTGGACAGGAGTAAACTGTCGGTCTGCTGGTAGTTAGGGAACAATTTTAGAAAGCACATGGTCGAACTCGATCGTGTGCTTTCTTGTTATGAGACCACTATGAAAGATTTGCAAATCGTGATCGCCGGCGGCACCGGATTTTTAGGAACAGCAATTGCCGACCGCGTGCTCAAGGGTGGTGGTAGGGTAACGATTATCTCGCGACATCCCTCGAAGCAAAACAGAAGGGGGGGCGAATCGCTGCGTTATGTTTCCTGGGACGCAGATTTGGCGGAAGTGCTCGAAGGCACAGATGCTGTGATCAACCTTTCCGGTGCGAACGTTGGTAGTAAGCGTTGGTCTGCTAAAAGAAAGCGCGAGATTTTCAATTCTCGAGTTGAAGCCACAAGGGCACTCGTAAGTGCAATTGCTCGATTGTCGAACCCGCCTGCGCTCATCCAGGCGAGTGCCGTCGGATATTATGGCAACACAAGCGTACCCAGCACCGAGGCCATGCCTGTTGGTGCAACCTTCTTGAGTGTTGTATGTCAGCATTGGGAAAACGAAGCGAAGAAAGCAGAGGCCTTTACGAGATTGGTCACTCTTCGAATAGGTGTTGTGCTCGATCGCAATGAAGGGGCACTTGCAAAACTCAAGATTCCAACGATATGGTTTATTGGCGGACCTCTCGGTAGTGGTCAGCAATGGATGCCATGGGTGCACCGGGAAGATGTTATTAGAGGATTCCTGTGGGCCGCGCTTTCGAAGAGTGCTCACGGTGAATACAACCTCTCTGCTCCGAATCCTGTGCGAATGTCCACCATGGCCCGAGTGCTCGCCAAAGTCCTTCGCAGACCTTCCTACCTTCCAGTCCCTTCCTTTGTTCTTCGATTGATTCTCGGGGAACAAGCAGACCTGCTCTTGCACGGTCAATACATCATTCAGCGGCGTTTAGAAATGGACGGCTTCCGGTTCCAATTCCGCGACCTTTCCACAGCACTGACCGATATCTTTGCGAAGGCTTGATTTTTAAGTAGTTTTGGCTTCTTACATCGAATTTGATAGACATCACAATCCAAGTCGGAGACGCATTCCATGAATGTAGAAGTTGTCATGCCGAAAATGGGCGAGTCCATCCAAGAAGGGAAGATCCTTCGTTGGGTGAAAAAAGTTGGGGACAAAGTGGAGCGCGACGAAGTGATTCTCGAGATCTCGACCGATAAGGTCGATACAGAAGTTCCGTCGCCAACAGCCGGAGTGATTGTCCAATTGCTCGCACAAGAAAACGATACGGTTGAAGTTGGCAAGGTGATCGCAGTGCTAAGCACAGACGTCACGGCATCCGTTGCAGCCCCGACCCCAACACCTGCACCAGCGCCTGCACCAGCGCCTGCACCAGCGCCTGCACCAACACCAGCACCAGCACCAGCACCAGCACCAGCGCCTGCCACTGCTTCGGCTGGAGAGATCGAAGTTGTGATGCCGAAAATGGGCGAGTCGATCCAAGAAGGCAAGATCCTTCGCTGGGTGAAGAAAGTGGGAGACAAGATCGAGCGCGACGAGGTGTTGCTCGAGATCTCAACCGACAAAGTGGACACCGAAGTACCATCGCCTCAGGCCGGAACACTAACGGCCATCCTTGCTCAAGAAAATGATGTCGTAGAAGTTGGCAGCGTGATCGCGCGTATCGCCACAGGTGCCGTCACGGCCGCTCCCGCTCCAACGCCAGATGCTGCCCCAGCGCCTGCACCAGCTCCAGCTACGGCGCAAGACGTAGCCCCCGCGCCAGCGAATGGTGCGACCAATGCCGCTGCACCTGTTGCCGTTGCAAGCGAACCTGTGCCCCGGGTAAGTGGTGGGCGTTTCTATTCGCCCCTCGTTCGAAGCATTGCCACAACGGAAGGCTTGTCTGTTGGTGAGCTCGATGCACTTGCAGGCACAGGCCTTGATGGTCGCGTGACGAAGAACGACGTGCTCGCCTACTTGAAGAACCGCACGGGCGCTCCCGCGCCAACGGCTCAACCAACAGCTGCGCCGAAAGTTGCTGTGTCGTCGAGTGCCGTTGCTGCGCCGAGTGGACCTATTGGTGCAGACGATGTTGTGATCCCAATGGATCGCATGCGTCAGCTTATTGCCGAGCACATGGTGAAGTCCAAGACCACATCTCCACACGTTACAAGTGTTGCTGAAGCGGACGTCACGAACATTGTGAAGCTACGCGAAAAGCAGAAGGGTGCCTTCGAACAGCGCGAAGGATTCAAACTCACGTACACGCCATTCTTTGGCATAGCCTGTGTTGACGGTGTGAAGGCCTTCCCGATGGTGAATGTGAGCGTAGATGGTAAGAACGTTATCAAGCATAATCGTATCAACTTGGGAATGGCTACTGCGCTTGATGATGGGAATCTGATTGTTCCGGTGATCAAGAATGCAGATGTCGTCAATGTGACAGGTATGGCTCGTGCCATGAACGATCTAGCTAAGCGCGCGCGTTCGAAAAAACTTGTTCCCGACGACATCTCTGGCGGCACCATCACCATCACGAATGTTGGCGGATTCGGTTCGTTGTTTGGCACTCCAGTGATCAATCAACCACAGTGCGCTATCATGGGCATTGGTGCCATTCAAAAGCGACCGGTTGTTCGTACGATCAACGGAGAAGATCTTATTGTTGTACGAAGCATGGTCTACTTGTCGCTCACCTACGATCACCGTGTGATCGACGGCGCTCTCGCAACACAGTGTTTGGCTGCAATATGTCGCTCACTCGAGAATATGAACGAGTCAAACGTAACGTTGTAATTCGTTCTCAGCACGTATCTCAACAACGCCCTGATGGTTCGCCCATCAGGGCGTTGATCGTTCTAGGAGAATCGTTACCGGACCGTCGTTCACAAGCGCCACGTCCATCATCGCACCAAATACGCCGCTTGCAACATGTAGGGAAGTTGCAGAGCGAAGGGTGGCAAGGAGGAGATCATACAATGGCTCGGCTACATCGGGACGTGCTGCCTCTGTATAGGTTGGCCGCGTGCCCTTTCTGAGCTCACCATACAGTGTGAACTGGGAGACGACGAGGATGCCACCACTCACGTCAACAACGGAACGATTCATTTTTCCATCGTCGTCTGCGAAGACGCGAATCTGCATCAACTTCTCGGCAATCCACTGGACCTCTGCAGGAGTGTCTGCATGTGTGAAGCCCACCAGTGCAAGCAGACCATGGTTAACGGCGCCGACAATGGCCCCGCTCATGCTGACGGATGCAGATCGAACTCGCTGAAGTATTACACGCATGGCTGCGAATATGTAGATTCGCATTGGAACACATCCGAGAAAGAATCATGAAGTACGTACTACCCGTCCTGTTGGCACTTATTGTGTTGCCAAGCATGGCGTCTGCTCAACTGTCGTGGACGCCTTCGCAGCAGAAATGGAAAAAGATAAGTGTCTTTGGCGCCTCACCCTCGGCGTCGCCAGCACCTATCACATTGACAGAAGCGATTACTGGCGACAAATTCGATAACACCATTCTGATCCATGGAGTGGTAAGCGAAGTGTGTCGGAAGATGGGATGCTGGATGATCATCAAGGATGGCGCAACGGTTGTCCGCGTGACGTTTAAGCATCACGACTTTACCGTGCCCAAGAGCACCGCAGGTAAGCATGTGGTGATCGAAGGTGAGCTCTCCGAACGCTCTATCTCAGAATCAGATGCCCGGCACTATGCGGAAGACGCCGGCAAAGGCAAGAAGCAAGTAGCCGCCATCGTCGGTGAACACAAGGAATACGTATTTGAAGCGAATGGCGTTCGGATCTACGAATAGCAATGCACATCGAACTACCATCGTGGATCGATGATGTTGTGCCGCCGCCAAGCGGTGCGCTACGCGAACAACGTATGCGATTTGTGATTGAGCTTGCGCAGTACAGTGTGCGCCATGGCGGTGGACCGTTTGCGGCAGCGATCTTCAATATCGAGAGTGGGGAATGCGTAGGGAGAGGAGTGAATCTTGTTCACATACTTCAGTGCTCGATGTTGCATGCCGAAGTGGTCGCAATTGTCGAGGCCGAACGTGTAGTGGGTGCTTACTCATTGTCGCAGCGGGGCAGATTTGAGCTGTATTCTTCGGCGGAGCCGTGTGCGATGTGTCTTGGTGCGATACCATGGAGTGGCGTGCAGCGCTTGGTCTGTGCTGCGCGCGATGAAGACATACGGGCGATCGGTTTTGACGAAGGTATGAAGCCACAGCCGTGGTCAGAAGCATTAACGTCGCGTGGGATCGATGTGGTCGTAGATGTGTTACGAGCAGAGGCCGTCGAGGTCCTCGTGTCGTACAAGGCTGTAGGTGGAATCATGTACAACGGTTGAACATCAACAAAGGGATCGATCATGCGATACACAATTGAAAACGGACATGTTTATTCTAGCATGCGGGTAGACATGGAGCAGGGCGAACAGTTCCGTGCCGAATCTGGCGCCATGCTTTCGATGAGTCCAACCATCGAGCTCGAAGCAACGACGGCAGGGAAGGGACTCTTTGGAACTATAAAGGCAGCCGTTGGTGGAGAGTCGTTCTTCGCCTCGATCTTTACCGCCGTTGGGGGTCCGGGCGAGCTCATCCTTGCTCCATCGAGTCCCGGCGACATCGTAGAATTCGACCTCAAGAACGAAACGCTGTTTGCGCAAGCCGGTTCCTACCTAGCAGGCGACGTTTCGATCACCGTCGGTACAAAGGGAAGTTTGAAGGCATTCGTGGCGGGAGAAGGACTCTTCCTAGCGACGATGTCTGGAACTGGTAAGGTCTTCTTGAATTCTTTTGGGGCCATCTACTTCCGAGACCTTGGCATGGGAGAGCGCTACATCGTGGATACAGGTCACGTGGTCGCTTTTCAACACACGATGGCCTATTCGGTCAAGAAGGCCGCAAGCGGCATCTTCTCGACACTCGCCTCTGGAGAAGGTCTCGTGTGTGAATTCGTTGGCCCAGGGAGAGTGTACATGCAAACGCGCAACGTTAGCGCATTTGCGAAACTCCTTGTGCCCTTCCTCCCTCACGGCTCCTAATAACTCTCGGTTTTCACCGTGCATAGCACGGAATGTAGGTCGTTAAAGATTACCTCGTCCGGTTCTTGTTGGAAGGGTGGAAGGGCGATCTCAGCCTGCGCGCCCGTCATGGAAATACGCATGCGCTGAACACTGTTGTTGTCGAGTGCCACCTTGATGGGGACGAGCATGTAGAACGACTCGTCCACGTCTTCTTGCTTTACGCGAAGTGTTACCTTCCAGGTGCCATCTGCCAAGTGTTCTTTCTTCCAAGCCACGCGATACGTTGGGATCTTGTTGTTGTCTACCCATTGATCAAAGAACCAGCGCATGTCTTTTCCGGTAAGCTTTTCGATGTGCGTGCGAAGATCGTCTGTGCTTGCATGCTTTCCTTGATACGCTTTGAAGAACGACGAGACCATCAAGATGAAATCGTCTTCCTTCATCGTTCGAAGATTGATCATCATGTTGCGCAACATGTGAATCACCCAAGCGCCCTTATAGTAGACAAAATCATTGTAATCGCTGCCCTTGCCGCCATCCGTTACTCGATGTCCGAGCGAGATCATGGGCGCATCTTGCGGCTTGCCGATCGTGTTGCTACCGCGACCGCAGATACTTTCTGCTGATTCGTCCAATAATCGGAAGAACTTGGAGCGATCCTCCGAAGCAGACTGTGAATACATGAGAGCCGCATATTCGGCAAAGGCCTCGCTTAACCATCGATCTCGATAGGTTTTCATATCCAAGCCAATACCCCACCACTGATGACCCACTTCGTGCGCGATGAATTGTTCAGCGAAGAAGTCGTCGCCAAAATTCTCAAATGCTTCGTGAGAAAGGTGAAGCATGCCTGGGAAGGCCTCTCCGTGATACCCCGGCAGTTCTGTGGCGTAGATGTGCGTAATCGTAAGCGGACCGAAGATTCTGGTGAACAACTGCATAGACTGTTTGACATCGAGTGCAACGTCTTCTTCGTGTGACTTGCTCACATGGTGAATAGATATCGTAGGTATGCCCGGCTCTTTGATCTCGAACTCTTTGAAAACACCAATATTGAATGAAGCATTACGCTGCGGCTTCTCGACAACCCACCTGCTTGTGACACGGTCTTCGTGATCGGTAGACGAAACTCTATTCCCAACGGAAATGAGCTTGTAGCGTTGTTCAAAGTCGAACTCCATGTCGAAGTACGACAGCTGGCTCCATCCATGATGCGGATACCAACTAATGGAGCCACGCAGAAACGTGTAGTCACCAACCCGATCCACAATGCGACCATGGTAGAATATCTCGATGGTCATGCTGTCGTTCTTGTTAAACCGTGAAGGCAGCTTCACCCAGAAGTCACTTGCACCCTTCGGCTGCTCTACATGGAGCCTATCGCCACGAAAGAACCGCACGGAGTCTACCGGAAGCTCCGACATCAGGTCGAAGTTCACCCACTGTGTGTTGTCGGCAAGCACTTGCACGACAATTCGGTCAACCACTCGCATCGAAAGATTGCTCTCGAACGCAATGTTCATCGTGTGCTGCGCAAGATAGACTTGTTCACCAGCTTTTACTCCGAGCTCGTCTGCATAGATACGGCCAGACGAGGGCGGGCATTGATTGACGTCTGTGAATACGCGCTGACCATTCGACATTTTCGAAAGTGAGAAGTACCAGGGTTCATCGGAGTAAGGATCATGAGTGATAACGCAACCATAGTTCCCGTCACTTGTAGCTTCAACCGAAATGCAGTGCGCCGATGTGTTGTTTAAGATCGTGCGTGCGTAAGAGGCATCGATACTCGAATCCTTGCCGTGATATCCAAGTCGGAGTCCGCGTGAGAATAACTTCTCCACTTCCTTCGGGAGTACGGGGAGCGACGGTTTCATGTCGCGCAGTTGTGTGAGCAGCGTACTATCGGTGAACATGAAAAAGGCAGACTTGCATTCTTCGTTGTAAACATCGTTCGGATAGAATCTCTTGAGTTGCCTGCGTTCTACCAACAACGTAGGGGTGAACGAAATGGCACCCTTGCCAACAAAGGCGGCTGTGTAGCGCTTGCCATTCACCTCTGTTCCAAGAACGATCGTCCCAGAATCAAGCGATATCAACATTGCACCATCCTCGATCATCAATCCTTCTACGGAATACACTTGCTTCGGATCGGGCTTGCTCGTCAGAAATGCGCTGCGCATCTCCGCATAGGTGGAAAACTGCTGAGAATAGCTTGTGACAACGCTGAAAAGGCAAAGCACGGTGGCAAGGTAGAACTTCATGGATAACGCCCCTCGAGCAGAGATGGTATATTTGAAAACACAACTACCTGTGAAAATATGCAAGACAACGTTCGCGACCTTCTCGGAAAAGAGATTTCTTGTCTCGATAAAGGATTTGTTCGACTCATCGACGTCATGGGAGATGATGATGCAATCGTGCAGGCTGCACGTGTTTCGTACGGTGAAGGCACGAAAAGGGTCACGGAAGACAGGGGACTGATCCGATACCTTCTGCGTCACTTGCATACGACTCCGTTCGAAATGGTGGAATTCAAGTTCCATATCAAGCTTCCGATCTTCGTTGCACGGCAATGGATCCGACACCGCACGGCAAACGTGAATGAGTACAGTGGTCGGTATTCAGAGATGAAGGATGAATTCTACGTGCCTGCAGTTGAACAGATACGGCCTCAAAGTGTCACGAATAAGCAAGGCAGATCAGAACAGGCCATGCCGCCCGACGTAGCATCGCGAATTGTGTCGCAGATGGAAGAGACGCAGCGCGAGCTCTACGATGAGTACCAATCGTTGCTTGGCGACAACCTGGCGAGAGAGCTGGCACGCATCAATCTCCCACTATCGAACTACACCGAGTGGTATTGGAAGATCGATCTGCACAACCTCTTTCATTTTCTGCGCCTTCGCATAGACCCGCATGCACAGTACGAGATTCGCGTCTATGGCGAAGCAATGGCAGAGCTCGTCAAACAGGTTGTGCCAATTGCGTGGGAGGCGTTCGAAGACTACATCCTGCATTCCACAAAGTTTTCCCGTAACGAACTCGCCGTTTTGGCGTCGATACTTCCTGCCGACCTTCCAGAGGAAGCAAGCTTGGAAAAGTTCGGATTGAAGGGTCGTGAAGCACGAGAATTCCTGGAGAAAGTACGACTGCACCTGCAACGATCGTAATGCTGTTGCGACTCGGATCTGTGTCCGTGATCGTAGGCTTGATGCTTGGATGCACGAACCAAACGTCTCCGGACGTGCAAGGATCTATGATCCCTGAGCTCCCAGCCCACATGCCTTCAGTGCCGTTTCCTGCAGACAATCCTTATAGCGCAGAAAAGGCTGAGTTGGGTAGGCATCTCTTTTACGATGTGCGCTTGAGCAGCGAGGCTACAATAGCGTGCGCTTCGTGTCATCGTCAGGAAGCAGCGTTTAGCGATGCACCGAATCAAGTAAGTAAAGGCGTGTACGGTGCTCGAGGTCAGCGAAATTCTCCAATGATCGTGAATGCCGCTTACAATCCATATCAATTCTGGGATGGACGAGCGGCAACGTTGGAGGAGCAAGCTATGGGGGCGTTCTTGAACTCCATCGAAATGGCCGCAGATACGATTGCAGTAGGATCACTACTTCGCGGACCAGACTATCGAGATCGCTGGGTGCAGGCTTTTCATGATTCTACGGTAACAATGCGTCTTGCGATGAAGGCTATTGCGACGTTCGTGCGAACCCTTGTTTCTGCGAACAGTCCGTACGACCGGTACTTGCGTGGTGAACGTGATGCAATGACGTCGGTGCAGTTATCGGGGATGAGACTTTTCTTTAGTGAGCGAACAAAGTGTGCATCGTGCCATAACGGACCTAACCTTACCAACAACCTTTTTCAGAATGTTGGATTGTTTAGTCACTACTTCGATACGGGTAGGTATCGCGTTACGGGCGACCACGCCGATGAGGCAATGTTTAAAACGCCAACACTGCGGAACGTTGAATTGTCGCCACCGTATATGGCCGGCGGAGATAGCGAAGACGGTGAAATGTTAACGCTCGAAAGCGTTGTAGAGCATTATGATAAAGGCGGAAAGCCATTTGGGAACAAGGATACGAGAGTAGTAGCATTAAAACTATCCAACAGCGAAAAAGCATCGCTCGTTGAATTCATGAAGGCACTTACCGATCGCAGTGTGCTGACGAATCCGCGCTTCGCAAAACCGTAACGTCCCCGTAACATCCTCGTAACGACGGCTAGCGAACTTCGCAGCCGATGAGAATACTTTTTATATGCGGCTCGATGAATCAAACGACAATGATGCACAAGATCGCGCATCAATTGTCGGAGTGTGATTGTTGGTTCACCCCATACTACACCGATGGTCTGCTTGCCGTTCTGGAACGAAACAGTCTGATCGACTTCACGGTTGCCGGACAAAAGGTGCAGCATCGTGTGCTAGACTACTGCAAGTCTCATGAACTGCCGATCGATCACCGCGGAACAGCGCGTCTCTATGACCTCATTGTGACGTGTAGCGATCTGTTCATTCCAAAAAATGTGAGACGTAGCAAGATTGTGCTCGTCCAAGAGGGGATGACAGACCCGGAGAATTTTGCCTACTACCTGGTGAAGTACCTAGGTCTCCCTCGCTACCTTGCATCCACCTCGACAACCGGGCTTTCTGATGCCTATGTGCGCTTCTGCGTGGCGTCTGAAGGGTACAGAGACCACTTTGTGCGCAAGGGTGCAAATGCCGAGAAGATCGTTGTAACGGGAATTCCAAACTTCGATAACTGTGAAGCTTTCCGTGCCTTGCCGTTTGAGCATCGCAACTACTCGCTCGTTGCTACAAGCGATGCTCGCGAAACATTCAAGTATGAGAACCGAAAAAAGTTTGTCGAGAAATGTCTACGCATTGCGGGTGATTCAACGCTCATCTTCAAACTGCACCCGAACGAGATCGTAGAACGTGCCGAGCAGGAGATCGAGATGTGGGCCCCGTCTGCGATCGTCTACCATGGGCAACCTATCGAGCCGATGATAGCGCATTGCGACCAACTGATCACACGATACTCCACCGTGGTCTACATCGGGATAGCCCTTGGGAAATCCGTGTTCAGTGAATTTGATGTAGCTACTCTTCGGGCAATGGCCCCTATGCAAAATGGCGGCACTTCTTCCATAGCGATCGCAGATGTCTGCCGTAGTGTTCTGCGTCAGGAACGATCCTACCACCAGCTCTCGATCGGGACATCATGAACATCGTGATCGTATGCCAAACGCGTGTTGGCTCTACCAGACTTCCCGGCAAGACGCTCCTGCCCTTGGCCGGACGACCACTTGTGATTCGATTCATGGAGCGCGTGATGCGCTCGAACTACGCTACTTCCTGTGTTGTAGCGGCTACCACCGAACCATCGGACGACGTGCTTGTTACAAGATGTTTGGAGCAGGGGCTCCATGTTTTTCAGGGTCATCCTACCGATCTGCTCGACAGACACTATCGTACAGGGGTCGCCTACAATGCAGATGTGGTAGTGAAGATCCCGTCAGACTGTCCGCTCATCGATCCTTTGATCATCGATCGGGTGATACGGCAGTTTCTCGATCACAATGGCAACGTAGACTATGTGAGCAATCTCCATCCGGCTTCGTATCCAGACGGAAACGATGTTGAAGTCATGACCATGGAAGCGCTAGAACGAGCGTGGCTCAATGCATCGAAGCCACATGAACGGGAGCACACTACTCCTTGGCTTTGGGATGCGAACCCTGCTATCCGCGTTGGGAACCATGTGTGGGAGGCGGGTCGCGACCTCTCGATGACGCACCGTTGGACGGTAGACTATCCCGAAGACTACATGTTCGTGCGTGCCGTGTACGATCAGCTCTATCCAACGAATCCAATGTTTGGTCTAGAGGAAATACTCGATCTGGTAGACAGGCACGAAGAGATCGAGGCACTGAACAGACATCTTGCTGGTGTGAACTGGTATCGGAACTACATCGGTGAATTAGCCACGATCACAACGGATGATACACGTATATATCCAGGAAGCTCCAATGGATCTGAAGCCGCTTGATCGTCCATTACTCAGTGCTAGGGCACTTCGAGTACGAGAACATATTCTCAACATGTCTACCGATGGTGGCTGTTTCACAGGCGCGTCTCTGTCGTGTACGGATTTGCTTGTCTTCTTGTATGAGCACGTTCTGAATATCCGACCAGACACAGTCTCGGACGTCAACCGCGACTACCTGTTGCTCTCCAAAGGTCACGACGTTCCAGCGTTGTATGGTCTCTTCGCAGAGATCGGCATGATCGATCCGCAGCGCTTACGTAATCATCTCCGCTCAACCGATTCAATCTATTGGCATCCAAACCGCTCAGTGCCAGGTGTCGAGTTTAACTCTGGTTCATTGGGTCATCTGCTTGCAGTTGGAATCGGAATTGCACTGGATATCAAGCTTCGCGGGGGAACGAACCGAGTGTTTGTAGTTCTCGGTGATGGCGAGCTGAATGAAGGAAGCGTTTGGGAGGCCTGCTTGACGGCTGTTGCAAAGAAGCTTGACAATCTGATCGTGATGATCGACCGAAATCACTTCCAAGCGAATGCACGCACCGAAGAGCTCATTCCACTTGACCCCATTGATGCAAAGTTCAAAGCCTTCGGTTGGAACGCGTTCAACGTCGATGGACACGATATGGATGCCCTGCATGCAGTATTCAGCACTGCACTTACAGGAGCGACGAGACCTACCGTCGTCATCGCGTCCACGCTACGGGGGAGTGGCGTTCCGAGTATTCAAGAGCGGGCAGACCGCTGGTTCTGCAATTTCACACACGAAGAAGTAGCGTCGCTGATCAATGAGCTGCATGGAGCAGAGCAAACAACTCTCACCTCAGAAACGATGGTGGTACGATGACCTACGAAGAGCAACTCGCAGCGATCGCCATGCGTGATGAGCGCCTGATCGTGATGACGGCGGAGAACCACGCAGCGATTCGAAATCTTCCAACCATTCTTGGAGATCGATTCATCGACGTCGGGATAGCAGAACAAACAATGATCGGCG